>Ga0315314_1000789_pt1 | contig 31215 bp, 40 predicted proteins | sample TDP9_MG_FD_203631 | JGI IMG/M metagenome (GOLD analysis project Ga0315314, IMG submission 203631) | Freshwater sediment microbial communities from Lake Towuti, South Sulawesi, Indonesia - TDP9 | ecosystem: Environmental > Aquatic > Freshwater > Lake > Sediment | place: Indonesia: South Sulawesi... | reverse complement strand
ACCCTTCTCCTACCATAAAGCAGTATCAACGCGGGCTTTCTCCGAGACAGCAATGTACTTAGAGTCGCCAGCTCATGCTCCCGATCAAGAAAATGTACAATCATGATTGTAACAATCTAGATTGTAACATTTAAACCTTACCAAAAAAAGCTCAGGTCAACACACCACCACACACAACCGCAACACTTGTAGAAGACGGGCCTAAGCAACATTCTCCTTCTTCTTGCACGCAGTTCTTCACAGCCACAGCCACAACAAGTCAACCATGTGCTAACTTCACGCTAACTATGTTGCATCTCCACGCCTACCAACATACAAGCGCACGCTAAAACCGCGAAAACAGACCCCAAAACACCACACAGAACCAGAAAAAGCGCCCTAGACGCAAACTGAAAAGTCTAACTTTCACTCTGAAAAAAAATTTCCAGACTCGTACTAACCCCTCCTCATCCATCACCAAACCCATAGGATCATGCCTCAAAACATAACTAACAAACCGACTCACCTTAACCCTCAAACCCTGCTCCACAACAAAACCCCACAATCCACAAGTTGCAAGTCACCGCTCGCACGTCAATTTTCGTAGAATCGTTTTGGAGCCCTGAAATTCGCCACAATATCAGACGGACGCCCATAAGGCTTAATGTCCAACACAGGAGTGCCGTCAAGCGCGTCAAGACCTCTCACCCAAAGAACATTTTCTTCGCGTCTAACAAGCTCCACCAACGTCAAACCGATAGGATTCGGACGAATTGGACCCCTACAGGCAAAAACCCCTACAGGCGGCATCTCTCTTCTGCCTTCACCATGGACTCGCCCTCTTTCAGCGTTCGATATTTTGTGCATCCAATAGATGATGAAAACGTGGGAAAACTCTCCGATGCCATCCAGAGCTTTTACGAGGTCTTTCTTAAGCACTATCCTTGAAACAAGGCTCTTGTCTCTAACATTCTCATCGGATGATGTCCGTCTAACAAAACTTATGGACCTAATTTCGATCTTCCTTGAAGCCGACAACGTCATCACAACAATAGCATAAGCATCCCGACGTAAAATAGTATTTTTACTCACATTGATTTGTCAATGACGTGTATCGCGCGCGCCAGAAATACAAGCCTCAAAGTCCGTAAGAACCACACTAAGTTTCTGACAATCGAAGAAAACCTCAACGCCATGACTTCTATCCATACCAGTAGAAGGGCAATGAGCACTCTCTGGAGCAACCCCCTTATCGGCGAATCCGGTTGCCCGAAAGTCGCAAACACAGCGGATGAGACGACGGTAAGCACCAAAATAACAAGTGAAACCCTACCACATCTGATCCAACTGCCCCCTTCGCCAACGACAGGGCGACGAAGTCTTCTCCAAGCAAAGAACTGGCTGAATAGAAGCGAAACGCCGCCTACCCAAGCGATGAGGTAGTGCGCCGCTGCAGGCCATGGAATCGGTTCATCAGGAAAGACGCCTAACAGAAAGAACATCAACCCGAACAAGCCCAATGACGTGGCTATAGACCTCGAAGCTGGCAGCCCCCGTCTAAGACCCATCGCGAACATGATCACCAAGATGCCGAAGACAAAGAAATTCAGATTTTGAAGCAGGGCATAAGAACCGTACAAAGAGTATGCGCCCAAGTCGCTAATCTGCTGAGTCATATGGCTATAACCAGTTACCAAGAAGCCCTCCACAATCACCATCACAGTGAAGAAAACTGGTGCGATGACGCCGCACAGTGCATAGAGTCTGAGATGCGACCCAGACAATTCGTTGCTGAATACCAGCCCTTCTACACCCACTGTACCCGCTCTGAGTATTTATTGTCGTTCCAAGCGGAAGTTAATAGCATCTGAAGCAGAACCCGCACCATAGCATTCAAGTTGTTGTGGCAAACCCTTACTATCAACAACAACTTCAAAACAGCCACAAGTCCAGCAAGACAAGACATCATCACGAACAGCCCGGAGCCACGCACACCGTAAACCTTTTCTGACAAATGAAAAGAGTTTTCCGACTAACCTGAGGGACTGCTCTTAAAAATCTTACAAACATGCAGATCAGTCTTTCATAACAATGTCTTCTTAACCGAAGACGGCCTGAACCATATACTGCTTAGGCACCCTGAATTGAGAAGAATACCGAACCTACACAACAAAATTGCAGAGACTATCAACAAACCAAAACTCGTCATAAAAGGACTCCACGGAGAACACATCGCCGTACGAAACATCGGATTAACGCCCTACGGTCCCAAACACCTAATCGTCCCCTACGATGAAGGCGGCGAAGTCAGAACAGCGTTTATAACATCCGACTTGGATAGGATACTCAGGAGGGAAGTCCTGTGGAGGCAACAGTAGAAAACATAGAAAAACTCGACGTAGCATACGACAAAGAACGAGACGTACTCTACATAAGCTTCGGCAAACCAAAAGAAGCCGACGAATCCAAACTAACCCAAAACGACATAGTCGTAAGATACAAACACGGAAAAGTCATAGGCCTCACAGTCATAAGCTTCTCAAAAAGACACCCCCAAAACACCAAACCGCACAATAAGAAGTTGTTGTAACAGACCTACCAGAGTCAACAACAACTTCACCTTTTCTCCACACAATGCGGACCGAACCCTACTTCTAAAAGTAAGCAACCTTCTTGAGGAAATAATCGAAACCATAGACATACTGGAAGACAAAGAAACAATGAAATCCATCAAGCGAGCAGAAGAAGACATCAAAGCAGGAAGAGTCCGAAACTACAAAGACTTCCTCAAGGAGCTGAAGCAATCTGGAAAAATATAACCTCCAGACAACCAAAACCTTCGAAAAAGACTTGCGAAAACTCGACGTTCAACTCAAAAGAAGAATAGACTCTGCCCTAAGAAACCTTGAAACCAACCCCTACATTGGAAAACCCCTGCGAGGAGAACTGTCGAGAAAATGCCGTAACAAGGTCTTTGAAATTGCATCCACTTCTTCTCCTGCACAATGCCCTATACTTATCAAATTAATTCCACACTATAACTTCCATTGAGGTTAATCCTCATGAACATTGAAGTACTAAAAGACATCCGAGAAGAACTAAAAGAACTCAGAGTCCTCTACAAAGAACCCGTTGAAAAACTCATACCCGTCGAAGAGCCAACCAAAGAAGAAAAAGAAGCCATCGAAGGAAAAGACCAAATAGCCAACGAAAAAGAACTAATGAAAGCCCTGGGCAAAACCAATGTTTAACATCAAAATAAAAAGGGCTATGATGGTCTCGCCAAGTTTGCCTTAATCAACTTGGAATCCAACGTTTTAACCAAGTCTTGAATCGCGACCACTTCCTCTCCCTCAAAAATAAACCTCGCCGCACTGCTGACAATCCAAGCAGAAACCTCATCGATAATAAAGTGATAACCCCGCTTACTCAAAGCGTAATCCGCCTTACCCCTAACCATACTGCCCTTACAATAAAAACACTCCAACAACCCTCACGTTCCTTACAGTCCTAAAATCGCGCTTCCAACCAAATAAACATGCGGACACACACACAAATCAAAATCTTATTTAGACTCATTCCCTCTAATGAAAACTCAGGTGCTAACAATTGACTGTAACCGTCAGCAAAAACGAACTAAAGCAACTACTCAACAAACTCGACTCCCTCAGACTCGAACTCCTAAGACTCCGAGCCACACTCCTACCAGAAGAAGAGATAAGCGAAAAAGAGAAAAAAGAACTCGAAAAAGCTCGAAAACAAATAACCAAAGGCTCAGGCATCAACCTGGACAAACTAATCAAAGAACTAAAGCTGACCCTCAATGAAAAAATGTACAATCACGATTGTAACAATCTAGATTGTATAACCCAAACCATGATCGAAGCAACAACAGCACTTGTTGATGACACCATAGAGCAGTTGGGCATCAACACCCACACAATCAACCCGCCCATCAACATAGAAGAAGAAGTCAACGTGCACGCGGAGCGGACTACTACTTCTGAGCAGAAAGCAGCTCGGTATTATTACCAAACCCAAGCGGGAGTTAACAACACCTAAAACTTCAAACCACTACCAAACAGTCTGCACATGCGTGTTCATGTACGACTGTCTAAACCTGCCTGCAACATTGGTAGAAGAAGGCGCTAAGCGATTTCTCCCTTCTTCTGAAATTCGCTTTCCCCCAGAGCCAGCACTCAACATACCCAAATGCCACACTTACCAACATTCTAACTTCACGCATGCCAACATGAAACTTCACGCTAAACAACATACAAGCGCACGCTAAACCCGCAGAAACAGAACCCAAAACACCAATCAGAAACAAAAACAGGGTTCAGAAAGCAAACAAAAAAGTCTAACTCTCACCACAAAAAAATTTTTCCAGACTCATACTAACCCTCATCACACAGAAAAACACCGAATCACACTAACATAACACACACTAACTAATGTACGTGACTCTTTCTTCTTCACTACGACGCATCTTCGCCGAAAACTTCTCCCGCCGCTCCTCAATCTCACGCATACGACCCGCAACCTCCCGAGACCTCGCCACCTCAGCATCCAACCGACTATAATCCAACTTCAAACCCAACAACTTCTCCAACACCTGAACAACACTACGCGCCGCTAATGGATCAGGCAAATAACCCCGAGTCTCACCCAACAAACACAAAGCATCCACACCCCTAAAACCAGCCAAACCCAACAACAAACCAGCCGTACCCACAATAGGATTACCAGCAGGACTCGCAACAGCCCCAGCACCCACAGCCCGCTCAAGCAACTCTGGCTTCGTTGAAACAGCAACCACACGCGGCGCACCCTCAGCCTCCTGCCGATAACCCCCAATCGTCACAACCGACCTAACACCCAACTTCACAACATAATCCAAAATCACACCCGTAACCTCATACTGACCCTCAATAGTCTGCGCCTGACTATCACCCACCAAAAACACAAGATCACCCTCACCAGAGGGATTCCTCCAAAAAAAGAACTCACAACGCAAAAGCCGAACACTACCCTTCTTATTCACCAAAACATAATACGGAAAATGCGGCGAATACAACTCAGCAAACCGCTTAGCACCCAACTGCTTAATCAAAAAACGAACCGCAATCCTACCCACCATACCCATACCAGGCAAACCCTCAACAAAAACCGGCCTCCTCAACTCAGGCTTCAAACTCTCATTCACATAAGTTTCCTTCACTTCGCCACTCCCTGCTCCATCAACTCAACCCTCAAAGCCCGACGATACCGAGCATACTTGTCCTGCGGCGAAAACTTAGCAGGATGCGGAACACGCACCTCACCACCACAGTGAGGACACGCCTCCCGATTCAACGTATACCTGCCACACCGCACACACTTCCGCAGCAGCCAGACCATTACTTTCCCTTACTAAAAACCCCAGTTCCGCCAGCCTTGGAAATAGTCTTGATGGCTGAGTCAGCTACCGCCTGAAGCATTCTCTCAGCCTCCTTATAATCCTCAGCCCACACCTCAACCGCATACTTCGGAGCAGCAACAGCATAGACACGAATCCTAGAGCCCCGCAACTTCTCAACCTTCTGAGCACCCTGAAGAGCTTCCTTAATGAAAACAATACCATTAGGCTTCATACACTGCAACTCCAACAAACCCTTCACCTTCACCATCGGCGCCCGAATCTTCTCTCTAGCCACTTCTGCCAACACAGCAGCCATGTCCTTAGGCAAGCCAGCCTCCAGCAACGGCTCAGATCCCTCACGAGCAGCCTTTTCAAGCCCCTCATAAACCCCGCCAAACTTCTCCTCTATCACCACACTGGTCTTTGCGTACAAGTCATCAAAAGGCATCTTCAACCTCTCAGAGACACTCCGCAGAATACCCTCAGCCTTCTTCTCCATCTTACGCGACAGAACCTTCTCACGCCTCTCATGCCTAGACACCCGTCGAAGCGAAAGATCCACATGTCCCTTCGCCACGTCAACACGCAGAACCTTTAACACAACCTTCTGTCCCTCGCGCACAAAATCCCGAATGTTCCTAACCCAGCCCGACGACACCTCCGACACATGAAGCAAACCTTCTTTCCCATACTCATCCAACGTAACATAAGCACCATAATCAGTTATCCTCTGAACAGACGCCAAAACGAGATCGCCCGGCTCAGGCCACTCCGCCTTCTTAAAAGCCATTTCCTCCATACCCCGATCATTCCAGAGAAGCCACTACGTCACCTTTAACCGCTGACTTGCCACCAGTCGGCTCAGCTAGAACAGCGCCACACACAGCGCATTTCACGATGCTAGAGACATGGCTGAAAACAACCTGTTCATTACCACAATCGGGACATTTGACGCGCACAAACATGCTCTTGGGTCTCGGCAAAAGCGTTTCCCAATCACTCACACTACTTCACCATCCTACTCGTTCATGCAATGTCGAGTTTTCTAATACGTATGCCCCTCTTATGCCTCATGAAGCCACAGTTCTTGCATTTCAGCCTCAACGTCTGCTTCTTGGTGGTCTTAGCAAACTTCTTCTGAAGCGCGTATTTCTGGCCGCCGTAACCATGTTTCTTGCGCTCATGTTGTCGCTCACCCAAAGCCAACGCACGTCGTTTCCCAGCCTTGTAAATAGACACCGTGTGAGCTTGCTGAGTCTTGCATTTGGGACAGTAAGTTGTGATTTCCTTGGGCGCCTTCATATCAGCTTACACTCGATTGATTCGGTATACAACATCAACCTTAACCATATATACGTTTTCTAGAAAAACACAGCGTAGTCACGCAGGCTTCAACTTGACCTCAACCTCAACAGCGACACCCTGCCTTGTCAGAACCTTGGCGTTCTCAGCAGGCACTGACGCCACATCCTGCGGCTTGAACGGACCATAAGTCTTCATGTCGGCGCCAATGATGGCTGGAGTCTCCTTCAGAAACCGCAGAACCCTCTTCTTCGACTTTTCACGGCTAACCGAGGGCAAACGCCCGCTCACGATCTCCTTCAAAAGCGCCTGAAAAGACTCAAAAGATGGCGCAACATCCTTGACCAGTTCTTCCTCTTCCTTAGCCAGACCTTCGGCACTTGGTGCTTCACCCGATGAGACCAGTCTAACGGTTTTCTCACGTCTCAGCAGAACAAGTTCCTCCACCATCTTTCGAACGTTTTCGGCTTCATGCATCAAGATGCGCCCGCGGGTCGTCTTCTCATCCAACATGCGGCTTTCCTCTCGAATCTTCCGGACATACTCACCGAGCTTAGCGTAGAAATCTTTTGAAAGCAACTGCAAATCAACGCTGTCCTTCTCTCTTTTCCAAGTTTGATACAATTCATCGTACAATTGCGGGTTCCTCCAGAACCTCGGCTACTCCCTTGCACAGCAGAAGCATAGCAGCAGCGGTCGGCAACTCAACCATCTGATTCCTAAATGGTCCACAAATGGTATCTCCCATCCTGAATTGGGGAGCTTCGCAAACATGAATTTGCACGGTGCCTTGAGTAAAGGCGACAGCCCTCTTAAGTGGGTCAAACCGCTCGATTTCACTCACAGCGAGTTCGATTTTCTTAAGGCCTGTTTCCCCATGTAACGTGTTCGCCAGCCTGATCAGGCGATGAACGTCGGTGGTGACTACTGTGTCTACCTTCGCAGATTGCTTTTCTATGCCTTGCCGAATGAGTTTTGTCCAGCTATCTATGCCCACGCCTTTGAGCATTCTCCAAGGACCTTTGCTGACCCACCTCTCTAGGATTCTGTCTTTCTGCTCTAGAATCACCATGGCTGTTTTTTTCAGTCCAGCGCTTTCTAATTGCTCTTGAGTGGCGGTGAGAAGGAATTCATACACACCTTTTGCTGTTCTTCCGCTCCAGCCGAAATCCTCTAAGCCTGGACTCCATCCTTTTGCAACATCATATGCTGCTGGGTCGAGGCCGATGCCAGCCATATAGTCGACAATTTCCTTTCTCGCGACGGCATCCAGTGTTCTTACGCAGGGGTCTTCTATGTGCACATGGTACCCTCTATGTCCAGAGAAGCCAAGCTTCATCTCTTTGGCCGAGAAGCCAAAATCGCGTTCTAACACGTCTATGAGCTTGATTGTCTCTTCTTTAGCCGATTCCAAACAAGTGTCGCAAAGCCAGCTGACTTCAGTGAATTTCTGCTCGCTGCATTCTGGGCACTTGTCTGGTTTGTTCCCACGTCCTGTGGCGTTGCAGTTCTTGCATATCCATATGTCATGTTGCTTGTCGCATGGTGTGGGAATGTGATCAGCATCTATATCGAATATTAGGTCGGCGCCCAGCCAGCCTTTAGCATCCATTTCTGCTTCTGGTCTCTCAAAATAAGCACTTGAGTAGTATACGTCTGAGGGTGATGATCCAAGCAGAAAGTCTCTAAAGTCTTCTGCATTTCTGAAGCCTTTGTGCCTTAGCATGGCTCTGTCCTTGAAGAGAAGAAAGGCATATTCTCTTTTCTCCATTGAGCTTGGCGGCTCAAGGCTGTGGGCGTTTTGTTTATAGTGTTCGGCGAATTTCTGTTGGATGAATTCTTGTGTTTGGATTTTGTTCACCACGATAATTTAGGGCGCGGGGCTCGGGGCTTGCGCTCTCATATTTCTTAGTTTTCTTCTATAGTAGGCGAGAGGATGTCGTACTGTTCTGCAGGTTTCGTCCATGCCTGGACATATTCCGTGTGTGCGTAACGTACCGCATTGCGGCGGAATGTATTTGGTTCTTGAGCCTCGTCCTCCTGCAATATGTTCAACTTGGTAGCGGGTCATTCTCTCACTGAAATCGGAGGTTGGTCGGAAGTGTTCGATTATGGTTTCTGTGGGCATGCCTGAGTTTATGAGGAATGAGGTGAGCGCGAATCGCCCAACATGAGAGATGTGCCGTCCATTGGGTGTCATGCTGTAGAGTTGTTTCATGCATGGGGGAAAGGCTTCAAGTACGCTTTCGCTTGGCATTTCTTCCTCGCGGATTTTTCCTTTCTTGCTGTTGAAGAGTCGTTTGAGATCCTCCATGTCTTTCTCAACTTTGGGAGGCAAGGTGACATCTATCTTGGTTTCGAGCTTTTTTTCTATGTGGGTTCTGACTTCTTCCATTAGTAGCCGCGCGGTTTCATCGTTGGTGACGTAGACTTCACCGTTCAACATGGTTCGGTTGACGAGCTTCCATTTGCTTTCGTGAAAATTGCCTGCGTTTTTCAAGTAATTTGTGAAGTGTATGGTGAAGTCAGCTACATGGGCGTTGGCAATGTCTTCACGGTATTTTGCGGGTTCTATTTTCCAGTTGAAAGGCTTTGCGAGTTCGGTCAGCTTTTGTTTGTTTGTTTCTTGTCTGAGTATGTTGTAGACTCGTTTGGCTTCTGCCAGCGCGTAACGCCGTTTGAGAAAGGGATCTTTTGTGGCGGCGATCATCATGATGGCTATTGGGAACGAGAGAAGTTCGATTTCGAGGTTGCGGGTTTGATCGGCTACGACTGCGTTGAGTATGGCTTCTTCGATTCTTCTCTTCGCTCTTTCAATGATCTTGGTGTAGTCTGGGTTGTCCAGCTCTGTGATTTTTAGGTCTAGTTTTTGCACGTATTCTGCTGCTTCTGGGGTAAAGGGATATTTGGCTAGGTCGGTCTGTGTGAGAATCAGATTTTGTCCCGGCGCAGTGAGTGTGAGCCGCGCTTGTTGGGCTGCGGCTTCTATTCTACTTCAATGCGGGGTGCGAGATAAAAGGTTAGTTTGCCTTCTTTGGGTTGTTGGAAGTCTATGCGTATGGGCATATCGTTGCTGAATTCGATTGTGGCTATTTCGCTTGATGCGGTTGCGGTTTTGATTATTTCTGAGAGGTAGCTGAGGCTGAATGTGGCTTTTGAGGGTTCTTTGGCTTCGATGTCGAGTAGTGAGTCGCTGCCTTTTTTGAGTTCGATTGTGGCGCCCATGAGGTCGCCTGCGGCTTTCATGGTGAGTTTTTCTGGGTCGATTTCGATTTTGACGTGGTCTGATACGAGTAGTACGTCTTCTACGGCTTGGTGTAGTCCTTCGGTTGTTACTTTTGCGTGTACGTTGAAGGTTATTTTTGGTGTGGGTACTTCTTCTTCGGCTGCTTCTAGGGTTGGCATGTTGAATGTGCGTTCGTATTTGCCTTTGATGCCTACGTTTAGGCGGTTGGTTTTGTCGTCGAGTGTGAGTTCTACTGATTCGTCTTTGGCTGTTCGGCGTAGGAGTTTGAGCATTTCGGTTACGTTGATGCAGATTTTTGTGGGTTGGTCGCATGTGTATTCGTCGAAGACGGTTTTGGGCCATTCGAAGTCGATCATGGCTACGCGGCTGGGGTCCATGGCTCGTAGTTTGAGGCCGTCTGGCGACACGTTGAATGTGGCTTCGTCTACGAGTGTGCTGATGGCTGTGATCATGTCGCGTAGGAGTTTGGCGTCGTTTATTTTTGCTTTGAACATGGTGGTTTGTCTATGCTCCTTTTGTGGTTAGTGTTCTATGTGTAAATGCTGTGCGGTGTTAAAACGTTTTTGCATTTTGTGGGCAGATGAGGGTTAGTACGAGTCTGGAAAAAAATTTTTGCAGTTGCAGTTAGACTTTTCAGTTTGCGGCTGAAGGTCTGTTCGGGTTTCTGATTGGTGTTTCTAGGTCTGTTTTCGCGGGTTTAGCGTGCGCTTGTATGTTGTTTAGCGTGAAGTTTCATGTTGGCATGCGTGAAGTTAGAATGTTGGTAAGTGTGGCGTTTGAGTATGTTGAGTGCTGGCTCTACGGGAAAAGAGAATTTCAGAAGAAGAAGACGAGATCAGTAGCTCAGCGTCTTCTTCTTCCAACGTTGCGGGTAGGGTTTGGACAGTTGCAGGTTGAGCATGCAGGCGCGGTTTGTTTGTGTGGGAGATGAAGTTTACTTGCGCTATTGTTTCATCATCATCACGTATGGGCGTGGCTGAAGCTATGTGGACATTGTCATACGACTGTTCACTGTGATATCAACGAGCAGAATGTTATGTGTTGAGGGCTGTGGCTGTTCTGAAGTTGTCGTTGACTAGAGTAGTGTTTTGTTACAACAACTTCTTGCAAGTTGAGGATGTGCCTCTTTCAGATGTTTTTAGTCCCCGCTTAAAGCAAGTAATAATACCGAAGAGGGCTTCGGTTCAGAAGTAGTCGTCCGCGCCGCATGTACGTTGACTACTACTTCTTAGTGGCTAGGGTTTGTGAGGAAATGCTTTTAGATTGTGTTGCTGTTTCATTTTGTTTGCGCTGTGGGTGCCGGGGTGACAGAGCGGTAAAGGTGAAAAGCCGCCTATTGTGCCGGCCTCGAGATGATTGATGGTTTGGGGGCTTAGACCTTGCGGGTTAGCCGGTGGCGCTTTGCGCCTCAAGGGTTCAAATCCCTTCCCCGGCGCTCATTATTTAAGGAGTACTTGAGGTTCTTTTTAGTCTGGGGAGTTTCGCCCATCTTCCTTTTTTTCTTTTTGATGCGTTTGGAGATGTGACTGTTGATTTGGGTTAGGGTTCAGTTGAGTTATCGTTTGGATCCGTATGAGATTGAAGGCTAATCACCAAACTGACATTGCATATGTGCTGGTGAGGATTTCTTGGATAGAGTGATTGACAAGACAGAGAAGCGCTAAGAAATCAAGTATTTGTCCGCTTCCATTATTTTCCTACCGTCAACCCAAACGTCACACTTTTTCACTAGTCCATCCACATGGGTTCTTGACTGCCAATCTGCTCCTGTCAGTTCACCGACAGGATCTCCAAAAGCATGATGCACCCTAGCTTTTTCATCTTGCAACATATTCCCAATCAAAGGTTTCGCCATAAGCTCAACATTCGTAGGCAATGCGAATTCTCCGGCTCTATTACTATTCTCGTCTGTCCTCAAATAATCGATTAACTCTCGTTTCAACCGAGCATCATTGCACTCAAGAGTTTTCAAATCCACTCTGGAACTTTCAAGATTGATGTACACGGGTGTGTCAGAATCACTTTCTGGCTTAGTCAAACATCCATATTTTCCGTCAAACCAGTCCCCAAGTTCATCAATGACCATTTGTCCGCTTGATTCAGCTGCTGCAGTAAACAATTCGCCCTGGGGTAAATTGCCCCAGTCTCCCTTGTTATGATACATTCCATCGTCCTTAATCCATCTCCATTCTGGATTTAGTTCAACTCTTAATTTTGTGCCAGAGCGGTTTGCAACATCTATTCTTTTGGCGCCTTCTACTATTTCATAGAGATCTTGCGTGAACTTCACAATTCTTTCATAATCAGAACACATTCCTTCTTCCATGCAATGTGCCGTAATACCTGGCATGTGTCCATGTCTTGCGTATTTTATAGCCGCCCTCACGAAGGGCATTCTCAAAGTCTCGAGCTCTCCTTCCATTGCTTGAGCAGCCAAGAAAGTGACATTAGCTTTTGGAATAGCGTTCTCAATTTCGTTAGGGAGACTCTTCAGGGGTCTGGCTCCATAGTCTTCAAGAACATACATTCCTACATAGGAAGTTACGTTTCCAGCTGTCTCTTTCAGTGCATTGCCAATGGCGTAAGTGTCTTTATCCGTTACTATCAGGACACGTTCCCCGTCTTTCACATGCATGCATACTTCGATGGCATTTTTAGCTCCTTGGTGTATCGTTCCCATAGACCCACCTTTAATGGAAGGTAAATGCTGACCGTTCTTAAAACTTGTTCTTGGAAATAGCACACACGTTAGAGAGAGTGCGGACAAGCCTTAACGGAACCCGACAGAACCGTCGTAGACCGCAATCAACTCGAAACAAGTCAGCTGCACCAACTCAGCGTCGCATTGAAACAGCAGATGCTCAAAGAAATCCGCGAATCCCAAGACGAAAAAAGTATGAATTCATGCTTAAGCAATGGTAGCCCGGGAGATACCGTACGCTAGAGTTGAATTCATACTGTTTTCTCATTTTGATTCTCTCTTATTTCTTTGAGTAGTTGTTGTTTTAGGGCGATGCTTAGTTGCTGAATTTGGCTTTGTTCCATATGGTTGCGGTCGATTACGGTTCTGTGCGGCTCCGTTAACGCCTGTCTTGTTAGGATTTCTTCTGGGTTCATTCCCCAAGCGCGTATGATTTCTTTTAAGGCGTCAATCTTGCTGACTCGTGTTTTTGGCTTTATTGACAGTCCTGAGGCAGTGTAGATTCCTCTTAGGAATTCGACGCCTTTCATTTGGATGTCGTGGTAGGTGCTGATTGTGTGTCCCATCATGTATTCGATGTAGTCTCTGTCAACGCCTAAAGCTGCCATCTGAGTGCGGAAGAATTTGCGAATGCTATGGGTTCTGAGGTCGTAGCGTCTTGCGAAAGGCTTGACTTGGATTAAGCCTGCTTTGACGTATAGGTCGTGGACGAGCTTGTGTACCGCTGAGGGCGTTAGTGGGATTGCTTGTTTGGTTTGGTGGTTGCGTATGAGCGGCGTTTCGTCGTGGATGTTTTCTGGTGGGATTTTGCTGGTTTTGCTTCCGTTGCGTCTCATCTCTAGGTAGGCTCTGAGGTATTCGGCGGCTTCTTGTCCTAGGAAGGTGTCGTAGTCGTGGTATTTGCCTTTGGTGATTTCGGCTTCGACATGGATGTGGATTGGTGTTATGAGTTTTTCTAGGTCTCGTTTGACGTGGCGATACTGAAGCTTGACTAATGTGCCTATTCGGAAACCTGCTAAAGCTAACATTGAAACGATGACTTTTAGGCGTATGTCAGCAATGTCGATTAAGTGTTGAAGTTCTTCGGGTGTGGGTGCTCGGTCGCTGTATATTGTGCGTTTTGATAGGCTGTAGGGAAGCTCGAGTTTTAGGCGGTTGACGCGGAAGAGAGCTTTGACGCCTTTGACGTGGTTGGATATAGTTCCTGGCGCTAAGCCTTCTGCTTGTAGGTTGCCTACGAAGTCGTCGAGGAGTCGGCTGTATTTGGCTAATGCTTTTGGGTCTGGGTCGCCTTCTGTGTCTTGGCAGGTTTTGATGAGTTGGTCGGGTTGGGCGTTTATCCACTGGCTGAAACGATGCACGCCGTAGATGTATTGGTAGAGCGTGCCTGTACTGCCTGTTCTGTGTCTTAGCAAGTGTTTGGCTAGTTCTAGGGTTGAGTTGTTGTTGAAGCTGAATGGCACTAGGCTTGGCATTTTCCATGAGAGGCTGTCGATTATGTATTGTTGGAGTTTTTCGTCGGCTGCGTTTTGAATGTCTGGCACTGATAGCGTTAAGGGTTGTTTGAGTTTTTTGCCGAGGGGGCTGTGGGTTATAGTCATTGCTTGCATTGGTTTCGCTCCCGTCTTTTTCCCGTTTTACTTTGGCTGAGTTTTTCGCTTCTCGTCCTGAAGCGCATACTCAGCGTTAGTAGGTTTGTCTTCTGGGCAACTTAAAGACCCTCGTGGAACTGTTTGTAATGGCAATGCACGGATTTCGAGGATGCAGCTTTTCAATAGGACTAGGCCGCTGGCTGTGCCGCTTGAGTATTTGGTGCTTTCGATGGTTCTGTCGTGTTGGATGCATAGGAGGTCTCCGGTTTCTTGGGTTAGCCATCCCACGGTTTCGCATTCAGCGGCGTCTTTGAGGGGTTGCGCTTCGTTTCGGTAGAGAACGTGGTCCTTGTAGCGAATGTAAACAATAGAACCCTTTGGGATGACTTGGCTCATTAAGTTTCACCAAACGTTGCCGTTCATGGCCCGCCTCCACGGTTAATGTACCAACTGCATTTTGGACAGAACTTGTAATCAACTGTGCTCATGATTAACTCACCGAGCTTATGCGTAGAAGAGCTCATCCGAGACGCTTGCCTGGACTTTTATGAAGCCTTCAGCCTGACAGAAAGCTAAGATTTTGATGAGCTCAGGATCCTCGGATTCTTTGAACTTCTTAATGTAACCGAACTTGCCTACGCTGACTTTGATTTCTGCGCCTTCAGTTGACTTTTTGAGTTGGTAGCTACCAATCTTTGTCCAGAAACTAAGACGCTGAGTGTATTTTTCTATGTCTTCCCAATCTTCAACCAAATTGACCAAACGGGTTTCACCTTTAATTATGGTTCATCGAAAAGTTTAAGGACTTTCTGGCGTCAGCAAAGTACACTGTACTTTGAAGAGCCCTGCAAAGTACACTATCCAAAAACGGACATATAGGATATTGGGAAACCGTTACGCTCGCTTTTCTTCAGTGAATCTTATTTGAAGAAAAGAGGACTTAGTCCTGCCCCGCCTCATCTAGATTTTTGAAGATTTCAAATACGTCGATATCATTCCTTAAACGAAGAGACGCTTCTGCCCTAGAGAAGGCTCCATTGAGGGAATCAGCCCTCGAGTCCTCCAGGGTCAAGAACTTTTCTTTTAGGGCACCCTTTATTCCAGAGTGTCGGTTGTCCAGTAGGAGTGTCACTTCCCCTCTGAATTGCTCATTTCGCCCCCATAAGCTGTTACCAAACTCTACAATAACATCATATTCTCGTTGTTTGGCTAAGTGACGAAGCAGGAGACACATAGCATAGTAGCCTAAACTTCCAGGTTTGGGTCCTTTTCCGTCTTGCTCTAGATCTAGGTCTTTCTTAAGTACTAGAGAAATCACGTCGTGTAGATTTTGAAGGAAAGTCAACAAGACAAGTGACGCAAGGCGTTTCCCGCTGAAGACTCGGTTATACGCTGCATCGATCTCAAAAAGATCACTAGGGTGCTTGGCGTAGTAGATTTCTCCCGCTGCAGCCGCGATAGACCTTGCTAAGTCTACTATATTGACTAGTTTTCCACGTGTGTTTGCGTATTCCTCCTCAATAATCTCAGGATTGCTGTCTTCTAAACTTGCATACGCTCCTTCTTGCCGCTCATAGAAAATCCTTGCTTTTTTGAACCTCTCTTCAAGTTGTATCTGAACCGGGTCATTTGCTCTTAGAGCTGCGTAAGAAATAGCGTTCTGACGGTTATTATTGATTGTAACGGAACGGGTCAAATCATCATCTTTAGTGCATAAAATGCGCAATGGCACAAGTATGCGCTTCCATTTGTCTTCGCTTATTCTATTTCTATTGCGTGGGTTGTACAAGTAGAGATAAGCATTCTTTATCGTTTGGCAACCATTCAACACATAAGGCTCTCGGACTCTAATTACGCTCTCAGTTGGCTCGATATCATGGGCAAATACAGTCACTCCGTTATGATATAGAGCAAAGATTTCTGGGTCCAAATCGCTCTCAATACAAATCTGCCTTAACGTTTGTTTCATTTTACCAGCCGCACCTTTCTCTGTATTTTTCTTGTCTTTAATGAAATATCGTACGTTCTTCGAAAACAGGGCGTCTCGGCGCTGGAGGTATAAATCAACAAGCTCCGAGAGAAAGCCAACCCCATAATACATTTCCGCTGAACCGACCTTTACTGGCGGCAAAGCAGGCGAATTGAGAGTTAGAGGTATCCACGGTGATGAAACAGCAATCTCTTGTTGAGGACCCATTTCACGTGGTCCTATATCCTTTATGACACATACTCGGTCTGGGAATGACTCTTGGGCAGCTTCTTTCAGACTTTCTCTTGCTTCTCTTGTTCTGCTGCCTATAATCTCATGATCCGCATCACATAAATGAATAACAAGTAGTTCAATATCCAAAGCTTTTCTAGCTTCAGGGTCTAGACGGTTCAAGGCACTCCTTAAATTCACGAGCACTTTGTTCTGGATTGGCACATCGGATCCAACAGCTGCAAGCTGATTTTGAATTTGTGGAAGGCATCTTTCGAGATCCTTGAATCCTTTCGAGATATAACTTAAGGACTCAGAGTATTTTGCTTGAATAACAACAAGTTTAGTTTTGGATTCTGATCTATCGAGATAAAAGGCATCTAAGCCAAAATCGTATCCACGAACCCCGCCCTCGTCAGCGGATTGCTCGGATGATTGATTCTGGGCTTCTATTTCAGAAATTCTGTATGCCTGGTGAAGATACCAAGGAGGAAAGCAATCAGCATTAGAATCTCCATAGGCTGTCCTTTCTCGGAATTTCTCCACTTCGAACCGAACTTCATTCTTATTCATTCTTCCCGCTTCCTTAATTCATTTGTCTCAATACGCTTTCGATGACTGTAACGCCTAGTTTATTGGTATTCTAAGTGTTGCTATATATCTTTATTTTGAGCGCAAAACACGCATCTCATTGTTGCTTTAAGACTTCATCTCGATGATGCAAAAGTCACAAGAAGAGTCAAGATAGTGGTAGCATCTGCCTCTTGTATTAGGGTATCGCCATCGATCAGGTTAAACATGAGAGCTAGGTATCCCCTTGCTGATAGTTGATAAAGCATTGCTTGAAAACCTGCCTTGGTGGTTCTTGTGCCCACTTTTTCTAGGTAACCTAATTCATCAAGAGCTCTAACTCTTCGGTTTACGTTAGTGTACTTTGTGTATTTCAAACCTCTTTGAGTTCTAGCTTCCTTGCATACTTCGTAGATTGTTTGCGGGCCTTGGAGAGCAAGGACGTGGAATATGGCTCTGTTGAGCCTTGCTTCGCGTCCCTTGAAAACTGAGAGTCTTCCACTCTTGTCCTTGCCCTTCGCCACACGGCATACTCACCATTTCAGCCCGGTAAAATGAAATCATGGTGCGGAAGTTGCCTATCTCGTTGATAGACACGTTTTTGTATGCTGAAACCTCGGTGAAAACGTTTCTGCGTGCCGAAACGCCTATAGGCGGAAATTTTTCGGCGTGCCCATATTTAAGGGCAAAAAGCATTTTCATGTCAAAAAGGCGGCTAAGGACTAGGTTTTTGAGGTGATTTTACCGAGGTGTTTTCGGCGTGCCGAAACGTTTTCTCGGGGTGCAAAGCGACTATTAGGCTTCCATTTTTGTTGGTTATTTCTATTTTTAGGTGTTCGTTGAGAAAGGGCTTAATCGTGTTGTGGAGTTTACTGGGTATGGGCACGTAAATGCGTTCATGCTCGTAGCTGTATTTTCCCTTGAGGTAGCGTTTCTTTCCAAGCCTACGATAAAGCTTCACAGTGATATCGTCTTCCACCATACTCTCTCCCTTCTGAATTGTTCTTTTAGGCAAAAATCTTAAACTATTTGCCGAGGCGAAACGAAGGATAGTGGAGTCAGGTGAGTGAAATTAAAGTATGAAGACTTTGAGGATTTCTGAGAATGCTCATCGTAAGCTTACGCGCTGGCTTGGACAGATGATGGCTCATAGCGGCAAGGCTAAAACATACAGCGATGTCATAGAAGCTTTAGTGTCGCAGGCTGTCCTTCTCTCGCCTGAACTGGTCGAGCGCATAGATGTATTCATTGAAGCTAACAAGAAGCTTGGCTATGTGGCGCGGGAGGAATTTCTCCGAGAAGCAGTTAACGAAAAGCTTACGAAACCTTTTGGGACGAGGGAGCAAGGCAATGAAGGCACACATTAAGGGTACTTTCATTCTTCGGCGAAAAGGGCGTTTCTACAAGGTGATTACTGCAAGACGCACTGGAGGCAACTGGTGGACGTTTGAATGCAAGGATCTTGAGATGAAGCAAAACTATGTGTTCAGATATGAAATGTTAGGCATGCTCGAGGCCATGGACGCCGCAGCCAAAGTTACGACAGACGCAAAAGATATTCTGCTAATAGACTTGGACAACCAAGGCAAATGGAAAATAATGACTAAGGACCAGATAGAAAAGATTCTGAAGGTCGCTAAGCATCGATAATTTTATTTTAGCGCTTCTCGGAGATGTTTTTGGTTCCTGCTTAAGCATGCTTGACTTCTGACTTTATCCCTCAGTCGTCGGCTGCTTAGGCGGGAACCGCCTCAAATCATGGGTCTTTTGGCATTACAACCCCGTTCTTAACAGATTTTTAATAGAGCGTCTGCGTAGAGGTTTTTTGACGACTGAGGGATAAGCTATGCAAAAAACCATATGCAGATTCGATATCTTAGCCGCCATCTTCCCCGAAAGCCTATGCAAACACGCATCCACTTGCGAATCAACCCTCTATTGCCAAGCCTACGCCGAGAAAAATGAAAGAGACATGAACCGATTCGCAAGGATGCAAAAAGCCAAGGAGGTGATCGCATGACGAAGGAAAACAAACAAACATTTCCAGCTGAGACGTCAATCAGCAAGTACGGCTTTCTTTACTTGAACAAAGAGGTTCTTGCAGCTCTTGGTTTTCAGAAGGGCGACAGAGTGACTTTGCGACAGACGCCTGAAGGCCTACTCGTAACGAAGGAAGTCAAAGAGGTGAGCTAGAATGGTCAAGAAAGCCGTTATCGTGATTTCGCTTGTAGAGGAAAGCGCCGAAAAATCAAATCGAGAGATTGAAGAAGAGATAATGACGGAGCTTTCTACGGAACTAGCAAGGATTCCTTGGTTGAAGAAGGTCGAGAGCGTCAAGGTTTCAGAGGCTTAACCTTCGTTATCCATACTCTCTTCTTTTTCCCCTTTTTTCTTCCAAAACAGGTAAACTTTTGTCTGCAACAACAGAGCCGTCACATGAATTAGTTTAGCCAGTTTTTCCAAAGTCGCCGTCTGCATTCTTTGCCTGTATAACTCACGTTTCCCATAGGGTTCGTGGTAGAAGAATTCCTTCAGAAACCGCAGATGAACGTTTTGCATGAAAGCATGTCGGATCTCCCACAATTGCTCATCTGGCAGGCTTTGGAGTTTGTTCAGAACATATTTTTGGCTTCCTAACAAAGTTGAGCTGAAGCCTAGCTTTGAAAGCGTCTCTCGTACAGCTAGGGCGTGTTTCGGTGTAGGCTGCTCCATAATCTTCTGCATTCCCGCACGTTCGAAAAACGGATTATACTTGGCCATAACGGCGATTGTTTCAACATATGGCGTGCCAGCAAGCGGCAGTGTTTCTCTTACGAGTCGTTGACCCAAACCTATAGTGCGATATTTGGGGTGGGTAACAACCCGCATAATGACGCTCAACTTCTGGTTCAAGTCTTGCACGCTCATTTTCGGCAGAACTTTAAGGCGCCCAGCCACGGTCATTCCAGGATAGCAGTAAACTATAACGCCTGCAACTTCAGCGCCACGCACTGCACGAAAAATCTTGCGAACAATTCCAACGTTGTGGCTGCGATAGTGAAAACCCGCCAGCAACTCATAATCAGATCGTGTGCCTCCCTCAATGCGGATTTCTTTAGTTAAGCTGCATTCTTTGGCTGACTCGTTCTGATAATACCGCACTTCGATTTCCTTGCCAAATCGCTTGTGAACGTGAACCGAAGGCTTCAGGTCCTCAAAGAGGTCGGTGTGTGTTGTGGCTGCCAGAACGGCTTTCCCTTCTTGTCTAGCAAGCTTTTGCACGTTGAAGGCTACAATCTTTGCCGTGTCTCGGTCCAGAGTGGCTGCAAACTCATCCATAACCCAGAACTGAGCTTCACTTTCCATCATTTTCGCTATTTTGTAACGGTATTTCTGCCCGTCACTCAGCTGCTCAAAAGTGCGCAAGAATAGGAAAGCATCATTTAAGCCAACTTTGCTCAGCAGCTCCAAGCCTTCCTCAAGCGTGGCGCCAACTGTTTCGATAAGAGGCTTGTTGCGGTCTGGATGAATGTCGGCGATGTTAATGGCTGAGGCTTGCATGCCGTTCATGATGTCTTTCTCTAAAGCTCTCAGCAGAACAGACTTGCCGGACCCTGAATCTCCTGTTATGAGCGTGATGTCTATCGTCCCTATTTTCAACTCGACATTATCGTAGACCACAAATCTCTCCCACTTGTCCAGACCTAATCCGAAGCTCTCAGCAACGGCTACGACTCTTTTCGTCGGCTTGGGAGCAGCCGTCTCATAGCTTATGTTGACGACGAACTTGCCGCTTTCGCGGTCAAACCTGCGAGCCCAACGCTTAATCTTGAAGAACTCTGTGTGCCTAGCCAATTTTGAAAACCTCCAAGAATGGCTCGGGCTCAGCTCCTGTGCTGGCAACGCATGCTAGGGCGATGGCCCAGAAACGGTCATCGTGAGTTCCCTGTGGATGCGAGAAGCTGTAGATTTCTGTTCCCGGTCTTTGCTCCCATTGTTCTGCGTTCAGCTCTGCCTGCACTTCCATGTCGAAAGGAAGCTCAAACTGACGTCGCGCCTCTTCAGCCTGCAACTCCTTATCGCTCTGTCTGACAGCCATCATCTTCTGCTTCAAGAAACTAGCCAAACCGTGTTTAGATGGCAACGAGAAATCGATTCCTTTCACGCCTGGGAAATCGCTTCTTTTAATCTCTTCGTCCATGCCGAAGGTTCCTGTGTGGTCGTAGTAGACGGCGTTCACGGTTTTCCAGCGGTCGCACAGCGATTTTATGTAAGCCATCTGCGTGACGTAGGGCGTGCCAAGCGGAAACTGCTTACAATGAATCAAGACTAAAACATCGTCTCTTTTGTCGACCACGGCTACGACACCTGGGTCTCTTTCTCTTCCCAAGTCCCAGCCAACATAGAACTCGCCACTGATGTTGTCCTCAAACTGTGCGAATTCCAGAGCTTCATTCTGACATTTGATTATTAGGCTGCTGGGCAAGAACGCGGTTTCATCATCCACGAAACTGCATTCCATCTCACGTTTCCACCTCCAAGTCTCACCCGCATACTGCTCACGCATGCTCTCAACCTGCTGCGGATCCAGTGGACCGTCGGGTTTGAGCACGTTTTCCCAAGTGCGCAGATAACGTGGCGGATCTCTTTCGTTGATGTTGCCGCTGAAGAACTTGAAACCCTTGTCATAACACATCTTCCAGAAAATGCTGTCCTTATTCCATGGTGTGCTGGCGACGTTGATGTAGACCGTTCGGGTCAGAGTCATGGGCAATAGGGCGCTTAGCCAGAGGTCCTTGTCTTTGCGGATGAAGTTCATTTCATCTATGGACACCTTTCTAGGTCCATGTCCTCTAATTGTGAATGGCTCAGGCACTTCAGCCAGAATCTTTGACCCATTTCGAAACCGAATAATCGTTTGAAGCTGCTCCAAGATGAGGGCTTTGTAGACTTTGCGGTCCATTCGGGCTAAATGCTCATGTAAGCCGCCTTCGCCTTGAAAGTAAATTTCTTTGATTTGTTGATGTTTTGGCATGATAACAAGAATAGTGGAGTTGGGCACGGTTGCCGCAAAATGAATGTCAGACCCGGACATAACCGTGGTTTTTCCCGCTCTTCTACACCAGCGTAAAACCTTAAGCGATGAAGGGTCATGCAAGAATTCGGCTTGGTAAGGATAAGGCTTTATGTGCAATATTTCGACGAAAAACTCAACTGGGTCCTGTGGAAGCTCTGTTTCCTCTTGCGCTTGCAGTTCACTTTCCAGTTTTTCCATTTTTTGTTTTTGCCTTTGCTTCATTCACCAACCGCTCCAGTTCGTCAAGTTGAACGTCTATCTCTTTTTCATCAAAACCAGATGCGATGCTGTTCATTATCTGGGCGATGTAGGCGGCTATACGAGCCCACATCTGCCTCTGCTTGAGCGTGACTTTTACTCGCTTCCCCTCTTCTTTCTGTGTTTTGATTTCTCCTTTCGCAAATGCAACAGCCAGATCAAAAAGCAGTTCAAGGCTTCTGATGGTTTTACTACGTATCTCTTGTGTGTCAACCTTAACTGTCCTCTTCAGCTCTGCTATGCGCCGAATAATCATCCTATTGCGTGAAATTCTATCCAAACGGCGATACCCCCCGTATTTTTCCATCATGCCTTCTGCCCAAAAACGGCTCCGAGGATTGTTCCAATGACCAGTGAGATAGCTGCAAAAACCTCGCTGCTGAATGTGCGGAGTACAACAATGTAGGTTATTTCAAGGGTTGTCAGGCTGACGAGACTGACGATGGCGAAGTATATGCCCAAGACAAGCTTCTGGCTTGGAGGAACCTCAACGTCTTGGACTCGCCCTCGTGAACCCTTGACAGTAACCTTCCGTGTCAACGCCTTCTTAATTATGTCTGTCATGCTTTTTTCACTCTCGGCCATGGTTTAAGCCATCGCAACTTGCCGATTTTGAGCCACTTAATCGGCTTGAGCAACTTTCGATTCTTGACGTCTATCTGCAGTTCGAGGACTTCCATAACGTCAAAACCCAACAGAGTAGAGGCGCTATCGGATTCGCTGATGGCTACGAGCGTGATGACTGGTTTCTCGCATATGGTGATGCAGACATAAGCGAAGGGAAAACTGACGACCCTTCCATCTGCAAGTTCTGCTTCAGCCCTGCCAACTTCCTCGAGCTTCAACTGCTTGGCTAGTTTTTTGGATATTACGCAGCCGCTGGCTCCAGTGTCAACCACAAACTTTGTTTGACTTCTTAGCTTGGGATTCTTCGGGTTAGCAATATAGCCTTCAATCCAAACGACCTTCTCAGCCTTATTCTGCTTCAAAACAATACGATCCATCGGCTATATCCTCCCAATTTTGTAGCGAGCCACATTCGCTGTCTTGCTCCGAAGTGCGTAAAGGTAGTCAGCTAGAAGTGGCAGCTCCTTTCCCAGCTCAAGAGTTGTTTCCAGTGTCTGAGTTTCTGCGATTAAGCGGTATTCGGCGCTTATGACACGATAGTATCCGTCAACGTTCTCGTTTGGCAATGTAGCCCAGATGCGGTCTCCGGCTAAGATGGGCGTGGTTCCAAAGTCTATGATGTCGCTGGTTACTCTGATGTACTCCGCTGGTGTGCTGAGATGGGCATGTAGTGCTTTGGCGCGGAGTAGACACTCGTTGTCTGTGTGTAGTTCTTCGTCGGTTTCAGCTAATTCTCGAGAACCAGACCCAAATGTAGCGCTCCATCTTGCGCTGTTGAAGAATAGGTTGTCGACCCAGAAAGCGCCTGTCCCTGTGCCAGAAAAGTACATGTACCACAGGATCTCGTTGATTATTTCCCAATTGAAATTCGGGACATCGCTACCCTGCCACTCATCAGCATACTTCTTGCCTACGTTAAACTTCTGGAAAACCCATTTGTCCGCTTGAATCTCAAATTCCTTTCCTGCCCATTTGCCGGTATTGTCTTGAAGAATTATTGTGGCTTGTCCATTGAAGGATGATTCTCGCCTGATTTGAAATTGCAGTGTTGGGTATCTATTGCAGTTAGGTTGCCATCCAGACGGAATTACTAGACGCAGACAATTGTAATAGTCAGGTGTGCTGTTAGAGTGCTTGATGGAATATGAGCCCACTGCTTTCGTTGTGCCATCTAGAGAAACGCTTCCCGTTCCGGTGCCACTGATCCAATCGTTTATCGTGTCGCTATTGATGTCCAGAGTCTCTGTCCAAGAGTCGCCATTGCTGGGATACTTCTTCTCAGCTGCACCGTAAACGAAAATCTTGTCTCGCTTGCGAAAGATGCTCTTCCGATATTCACTTACCTCTAAGCGCTCTGATAGGCTTACTGTTGATGTTTTGCTGTTGGTTGGGAAGAACTCGAATTTGCCGTCAGGAGCCACTCTGAAATCGAATCCGATAACTCCAGCCTTGTCAGCGCTTTTCGCTATGAACTTCACAATGTCGAAAACAGGCGTGTTCTCATACTCAAGCTTGGTATAAGTCGTGTCAGTGTTCTCTACGAGTTCAGTTGAATCCCGAACATGGCTTAAGCCCACATAATAGTCGAGCAGGTCTTTGACGATGGCTTCACCCTTCTGATTCTCGTAAGTTTTGGTGACAACTCGGCGAAAGAGTCGCTCACCCCAGCAACGTCCCAAGACACGCAGGAAGTTTTCACCGTGAGAATCTGAGAGAGCCTTGATTTCCTCGACCGTGATTGTTGCGATTAGTGGACAGTTGGCTCCTCTGCCTATGCTTATGCTTCCGTCATTGCCCACGTTGACGGGATAGCTTCCTCCAGGGCTGTACTTCTTGTCAAAGTTTTGAAGCAGACACTCAAAGCTAGACACCTCATCCGTGCAGCCTAAATGCGCTCTTAACTCTACAACATCATTCTGAGGAGGCGCAACAGACCCGAAAACGACGGTGCACACAGGAAGGGCTACGCTCAATACTCAACTCCTCGCCGATAGTATTCCTCTTCGCCAGCTCGCCTGATTGATCGACTAGGCGTCTTCGCAAGCTCCTCATTGTACTCAGCCTGAGCAGACGCCGCATCTCTGGTAGTTGAGGCTAACCAAGCCATGTACGCCGCAGTGGCAATGACTAAGCCTACCCCGAGAGTAAGCAGAGCGATTTTCATAGCCAAAGCAGCATTCAGAACCCAAGTCGCAGCCGCAGCGATGTAGCTTGATGCAGTGTGTGCTATTTGAGCCAAGCTTGCAGTTCCCAAAGCAGCCTTAAGAGAAACGAAAAGGTGAATCGCCGTCATTATTCCCGTGAGCATGCGTCCAGTCTGAGAGTCCAAGGCACCAAAAGCGTAGGCTAGATGAATTGCATCCATGGCAATAGTGCGAAAGGCGTAGCTTGCACGGTTTTCAGCTCTGATTGCCACAGATATCTCGTGAAAGCTCAACTTGTGCTTGCCTCCCTTATGGCGTCGTCGATTGCGCGGTTGACATGCTGCACAAGACCCAGCATGCCCAATTCTAGAGCGCGACTGAGAAAGCGTCTAGCCTGCATGAAGCGAGTTCCAAATTCAACGAAGGCGGCGTAAGATGCTCTGGCACCAAGTTTGAACGCCCACTCACGAACACGCTCAGCGAAGATGGTGCTGGCCAAGTAGCCGGTCCTTTTGGGCGCCAAATTCTGAGCCCTCGTCTGCATGGCTGAAACTTCAAAATTTAGTGCCTCATCGACACGCCCACGCATGCTCAGGTCTAGGCGATCGAGTTTACGTTGTAGCTCAGGAATGCCGTACACGTCGACTTGCATTTCAACGGACACGATGATGCGCCTCCTGCTTTGCCTTACCAATTTCCTCCTCGGTTTGACGATCTACCTCACTCAAAATCACGACGAAAGTCTCGATGTCCTTGGCTGACTCTCTTCGGATTTCGCTGGGCAGCTTGCCGAGTTCTTTGCAGAGTCGGAATTCAATGAGGCTGGGATGGGGCTTTTGCCTTCGGATGGCTCGGATAAAAAACGCTGTTCATCAGGCGTTATGCCACATAGTTTATTGGCGATCCTAGAGAACAATTCTCCTAATTCAATTGGAATGCCTTGGTCTTCACCAAGCAATTTCTCCAAGTTTATGGGCTTCGAAGCAGGCTGCTCCCGAAGACTAGCCCATATCGTCTCAGCTTGGATGGCCACAAAGTCCGTGCTTACGACTTGTCCGGTGATGTGATGGTACTTCGTATGCTTTTGAATGATGCGGCTTCGTTTAGCCCATGTGATCTCTTGGAAAACGTAGCTGCCAGCATACTGTTCTCCAAAGCGGTTGTCTAGCTCAATTTCTTCCTTTCGCATTTTGAATCATCTCCATGGTTGCGATTCGATTTCTGATGGCTGTGTTGATGTCTTCTAGCACGATGTCCTGCATCCACTTGGGCAGCTTCAGAACCCTTTCTCCCAATTCATCCCACATACGCATCCATTTCCTTCTCTGGTGTGCATCCCGACCGAAGCCTTCCAATGTCTTGACTTCAACGCTCATCCTTAACCCACTCCAACGATCACAATGTCAAAACTAAAGCTCTCAATCCCAGAAACTGTTTGAGCAACCTGAAGCGTCAAAGTTACAGGAACCGAGCCGCCCACATCTATCTGAGTTCCATTGTAATCCCATGACAATGTCATGAAGGAGCTGGCGTTGAGCGGGTTCCAGTTTTCTGTGCGCATTGTCAAAGTCAATGGCACATTGCTTTCATTGACGATGTAGGCTGAGAAGTTCTTGCTTTCACCTGGCTCTATTATGCCCCAGTCAATCTCGGTGACGGACACGGTGAAGTTGATGTCCTTGTAAATGCCCACGCCGACAACCTTAACTTTGGCAACATTGTGAACGCGCTGGCTCCACTCCATAACGGCAAATGTTGAGACTGAGCCAAGCAGAAAAGCCACAGCCAGAGCAATGAAGATAATTGCCTTGTTCATCCCTAGTCACCTCCTAGCTTATGACAATGTCTCTCGCAACGAAAGGCGCCTTCAGAGAAACAAGGTCTTCAATCTTGGTCGGAGAGCCGACTTTCTCCCATTTGCAATATTTGAATAGGGCGCTGTTGGTTCCGCCTAAGCCGAATTTGAGGCTGAACTCGCTGTCGTTGACTGCGTCATCGTATTCTTGTTTGTTCTCAAACTCAAAAGTCACTTCACCAGTTAGGACTCTGTGGCGCTCCTGAAGATACTTCAGAAGATAACCGCTTGAGCTTCGTATGACTGGAACCCTTTTGAGGTTGTTCTCTATGGCGAATTTCCAATCCGTGCATCTTTCTACCGCGGCTAAGCCTGACCCGTCTCCCGCTCCACGTTGCACGTAGCTGTCGCTGAAAGGCACGGCACCAGTGTAATCTGCGTAGGTAGCTCCACTGATTTTGGCAGTTCCAACAGCCAAGTCCTGACCGATCAAGTCAGCTGTGGCTTTGACGACATCCTCGATGGAACACTCAACCGTTACCTTGTCCATTCTGCAGCCTTTGTGAAGCAAATCAATAATGCCGCTTGCCTTCTCGTAGAAAACCTCAATGCTCGCTGAGTAGAGAGTCGTTATGTACTGCAAGAAATTGATGGGCGCATCGCTTGGAAGAGCGTAAGCTACTTTCAGGTCGACACGTCTTAAGCCTCTACGCAGGACTCGAAGGTCTCTGGAGCCTATGCCTCGAATCTTGAGCAGTCCAGGGTCTAAAGCGGGTTCAACGTTCTCAGCCGTTGCGATTCCAAGCATGCTCGGGTTGGTTGGTGTCACGCCGTATGTGCTCTCTTGTACGTAGTAGATTTTGGCTTCGTGCGCTCCGTAGACGCTCATGTTCGACTTTTCCTTCTATGTTGCTGGGACATTTTCAAACATCCATCCTATGACTGTGAATTCGGTGTGCAAGAGAAACGGCTTGACTGAAACATCGTCTGAATCGTTGTACGTGCCGAATTTGACGTGAGTCAAGCCTTCAGCAGTCAAACTGCATTTTGCATAGTCGCAGTAAAGGATTGCAGGCGTCACGCCATCGCTTGGGTTCGTGGTTCTTGCCAAAAGGTAGACGTAGCCAACGCCTGAGGAATCCATTTGAATGTAATCGGTCAAATTCGAGATTAGCGTGATGGATAGAGTCTCGTCAGCACCACCGGACCCGGTTTGAGCATTTTCCCAAGCTGCAGCCACATGGTTCCAAACCTTAACTGTGACTCCGTTGCCGCTTGGTGCTGTGCCGTAACCCTCAAAACTAAGAACAAGTTTCTTCACGTTGTTCTCATGCGGATCGTATTTGGATGTCTCGATTTTGACCCTGAAAAGCATCAGAGCATACTGCAGGTTCACGTTAACGGATTTTGAGAAGCGATTGTCATCACTGTACCAGAGATTCTGATATTCAACCTCTGTTAATTCTGTCCAGTTGACTGAAGAAGGAGCAAGTTCGGAGGATGATCCACTGTGATAAGCGTCATGTGGGCCACTTACGCCAAGACCATAGTAGTCGTAGGCTGTTTCATTGGGGTTAACCCGTTTCTGGCGGACAATGCGGAGGATCTCTTCACGAAGTTTAGACCTAGTCCTAGTGGCAGGTTGTTTTCCAGTCTTGTCGACGACCCAACAATCAACCTTCAGGTTCAGGATGCGCTGAGAAAGAGATTGATTGAGATTTAGAGGTTTGACTTGGCTAGGCTGCCTCAACCCAGCCGTGACTTGCCCGTCGTAGTTTTTCAACAGTTCCCTGTCATACCATTCGCGGCTCAGGTAGATGTTTGCGATGCTGCCGTCGTCGTTCACAACTCGCATATTCGCCTTAAGCAACCGTACCAGAGTAGTCACTGGATCCTCAGTTTCAGGCACCTAGAAACCTCCGTAAGACAGCTTTTCGGTAGATTGTTTCGCCTTTGAAGTCGTATTCTTGGATGTCGAGAACCTCGTAGTCTACGCCTTTGCGGCGTATTTTGTCATGATGCCTTAATGGAGCGAAGACAAGAATGGTTAGGTAGTCGTTGATTATGTAGCCGGGTTCTATGAGAGTCTCATAGGCTGTGGCTGGCGAAACTATGGCTTTGATGTCTACGCCTTCGCCGTAAGAAATCTGGTCGCTTGCTTGCCTTATTGGGTAGAGGGTTACGTTTTCGCCTTTCCACCGCAGAATCTGAGTGAAACGGGTTATGGGCTCCTCGTAGTTTAGATAGAGGAGTGAAAGCCATGCAACCGTTGCCATTGCCTGTTTATTTTCCACATAGCTGTAGTCAGCATGCTTGACGCCCCAGAACATGAATTCGCTTTGATGCTTCTCGATGATTTGCATGCTGAACTGAAAACTCGACTTGTCATGATTCTTTCGTAACTTCCAAAGAATGCCTGAGGTAACGGCATCATAATAGTCGGATGCTGGAAAACGAGTTATGACATCGATGTAGCCTGCCCAACAAATAGCTGGATTGTAGGCTGGATACTGAGCGCTTGCCCGAATCGTGTTGATGAGATGATAAACCTTCTCGACTGTGAGGCTCCAACCCTCATATTCGTACAAGCCGAGAAGAGCGTAAGCGAATGGGTCGTCGTAAATCTCGTTTTCAGTCAAGCCGACTCTGTGCCACTGTCCGTCGCCGCTTGGTGGCGGTCGATACTCAAGATAGAGATTCTCAAAGCCAGAACGCAGAAAGCCCACAAGGTTAGCCATCATGCTTTCATAAGTGCTCTGGTTAGCTGGGTCTTCTTCCACCAGCATTTTCAAGGCGATGAGTCCGTAGAGGTTTTCAACGTCCATCTCTGGAAGCCAAGCGTCGGTGTCTGTCACGGCTCGGGCGAATCCGCCATAATACTTGTCATGAATAGTTGGAGTAGGCGGATTCTGCATGCTGAGAAGAAATGTTGCGCCCGCAAGTTTAGCGGCGTTAAGGTATCCCGCTGTTCCAGTTAGTTTGTAAGCCTTTATGAAAGCTGGGATAACTCTGCAAGCGTCAACGCTGTAATAGTATGAGCTTGTTTCGTTGCTTTTGAATCCGCCATAAGCCTTCTTCAATGGGTCGCTTGTGTACTGTTGGGTTAGAATCCAGTCGGCAAGAGACACAATCTTGTTATAGATGTCTGTCTGCTTACTCGAAAACTGTGGGTCAGAGTAGGCTTCGTAGAGGAAATCGATTGCAAAAGCAGCAGCGAAAGCAGCTCTGCCCCAAGTAGGGTCTGGACCTGAGCCTGGAATAACGTAGACATAGGGCCCATAATCCATGATGAATTGATAGTAAGCGTCTGGAATCTGCACGCTACGTCATCTCCACTGTTGGTTCACGCATCTTGTCCAGCATGCGGTTCAATTCAGCCTGCAAAACATCGAGCGGCGGAGCCTTACCGAGGACGCTCACGTTCTGGTCTCCAACCGAGAAGCTTAACCCAACAGCTGAGCCGCCTGTGAGATAGCAGATAGCGTAAATGGCTGCAAGAACCGTGATGAATTCCTTCTCAGCGTCGGTGCAATTGCTGTAGTCGATTTCTTTGCCTGTTTCAAGCTCAAGCGCGACCTCAGCACGCTTAATCATCTTCAAAACCTTAGCGTCTGGAACCTCAGCTGAGCTGACGTTAATCACGTCGCGTACATCATCAACGCCTACGCTTGCCAAACGGACTCTGGCCCCAAAAGAAAACGGGAAAGAAGACAAATTTAAGGAATCTTGGCGAAAAAAACAGGGTTAAAGAGACTGTGTCCGTGTGGGCCAAAGAATGTTGAGTGCCCAAAAATGTTATACATGCGTCCCTTCGAACCAACTGTGGGAAGTAAGGGCAATGGTTAGGCGTATAGATTTCGAAAGCTTTGCAAGAGGATGGCGTTTTCCCAAGTATAAGCGTTTTCAAGCCTTGATGAAAACCTTGATAGAAACATCTAAGAAAGAATGCGTTCATCTGACTGAGATGAACAACCTCTGTCTTGTTGCCGTCTATACTTATATGGCACTCTCCAAGATACCTTCATTCTTTGATGATAAGAGACATATCTCAGACAGATATGCCAATTCACTTGTTTTTCCATGCCTAGTCGAGTTGATTCGAACCTCGTTGTACACAGTATTTTTTAGCAGTAGTGGATTCTACAGAAGCGCATATAACAACATTAGGTATTTCCTTGAATCCACCGTCCAAACCTTCTACATAGACTTCAAACATAGGAACAGTGACTTTTTCTGCAAGGTAGAAATATTGAGAGAAGTGGAAGACAAAGCCGAATATCGTGGCGTACGATTGATACGTGAACTTGAGCCTAAGTACGGAAAAGACATTGAAAAAGAATATA
>Ga0315314_1000788_pt1 | contig 31252 bp, 36 predicted proteins | sample TDP9_MG_FD_203631 | JGI IMG/M metagenome (GOLD analysis project Ga0315314, IMG submission 203631) | Freshwater sediment microbial communities from Lake Towuti, South Sulawesi, Indonesia - TDP9 | ecosystem: Environmental > Aquatic > Freshwater > Lake > Sediment | place: Indonesia: South Sulawesi... | reverse complement strand
AAGATCCACATCCGCAAAAGCGGAATAAGTATTCTTCACGAAAACCTCATCAGTATCGCGCGGACTAATTCCATCATAGAATTCAACAGATTCCTCAACATCATGCTCAGTGTAAAAGGTTGCATAAGGATTTTCGCGATATAATCGATTGATGTTTTTCGGTAAATACTCCTCTCTCCAAGGAGTTGACCGAATCCAGATTATTTTACCACCAAGTCTGCGATACTCTTCAGTAAACCCTACGAGACGAGGAATCATTTGCCTTATTCTATTAAATGTAATATTTATTTCAGGACGCTCAAACTTCTCACTGCAACAACCATTCATCAGATCGACTACAATCAAAGGATATAACCCAACAGTTGCATTGACAACAGGTTTTTTCATTTCGGATGTTTTATCCATACATACCATCTCGGATCCAAGAAGATAATCACAGTGAAATCGCCTCAACATATATGTTTTAGGTCAGAAACATTTCCACAAAGAATATGATAAATCGTAGCGGTTTTGTTGGTAGCCCGGGATACGTGACTTATCTCGTTTAAATTTCTCAAACTGAGATGATCATAGCTTTGGCGGATACAAATATCGGATTAAATTATCGGGGCTAAGACTCGCTTCTCAGTCCTTTCTGGAAAATGTTTCCAAAATGAAACCAGAATAAGATTTAAAGTGACGATTGGGCAGCCACACGGCACGCGTCACATCGAGAATGGCACATATTCGTTTGGCCTTAATCCTGCACTTCCTTTCAATGTCCGTGCACGCGCTGAAAAAGTTTTAATAGCCAAGAGAACGACCTAAAGATGGGTAATACCATGAAGAAAATGTCAGCATTGCTAATCATGTTGATTATCGGTCTTGCAGGTATCCCGGCACTGTCTTTTTATGTTCAGCCCGTGAAAGCATTGTATTCAGTCGTCGAGATTGACATCAATGCAGACGGAAGCATAACCCCGTCAGAAGCACCAATCAATAATGTTGGCAACATTACTTACACGTTGACTGACGACATCAACATTACAGCACACTACGGATACAACTCAGCGGGCATACGCATTAAGAGAGACAACATTATATTCAACGGAAACGGGCATATCCTGATGGGTCATGGCGGAGGCGGCATCGCCGTGAGCGGGGTCGATAACGTTACCATAGAGAACACGACAGTAAAGGGATTCGAAACCTGCATAGGATTCGATGACTCTTACAACAATGTTATCAGGGGAAATACCTTCTACGGTGACAGGGTCGGTTCGGTTTTCTACCTCGTGTGGTCTGGCAACAACACCATAGACGGAAATAGCATAACAAATGGTAACTATGGAGTAGAACTGGCCCGCGATAGCTCACGCAATAATACTTTTACTCGGAATTACATTGCCAATAATACGTTTTGGGCGATTACCCTTCATTTGGGCGCGGGAGGCTGTAACTTCTACCACAACGTCATCAGCGGTCCAGTAATCAATGACGGCCCAGCCAGCACTTGGGACAATGGCTACCCGTCAGGCGGCAACTATTGGGTCGGCTACGTCAGCCCAGACTTGTACAGCGGTCCTTACCAGAACATTACCGGAGGCGACGGAATAGGAGACAACCCGCTCCAAGTCTCCTATCTCCCAAACATAGACCATTATCCGTTTATGCTGGTAAGCATATGCAACATCTCTCAGTCCCCCCTTATGGGTAATGTGTTGCCCACCGATGTGGTAAAAGTCAATGCCACGGTCACGCATCTCTACCCATTGGAGCAGGTGATTCTAAACTACACTTATACTAACAGCAGCGGAACATGGACGACTACCATCAACATGACAAATCTCGAAGACAACGTTTGGAATGCCACTATTCCCTCACTTCCAATCGGCACCAACATAACATACGCAATAATCGCTCGGGATAACGCAGGAAACTCGATCAGCAGCGAAGCCCAGGGATACGAGTTCGAATATCCAGTGGTTCCGGAGTTTTCATCACTGATCCTGTTGCCGCTGTTCATACTGGCAACATTCTTTGCCGTAGTCTGCAAGAAGAGACGATTAAGGCCATCGATTTAACTGGTTAGCACGCATGCGTGTTCCTAAATTCCCCTATGTTGTCTCAGCATGCTCGCTCTCCCAGTCGTTATTTTGAGCATCGTGCGGCAAATGGTTGTGCATGGACGCAATAAAGCAGGAAGGCTTCAGCTGAATCGAAAATGAATTTTGGGACAACCACGCGCGCCATAAAGGTATACGTGAACCTGGTTTCTGCACCATCGGTGCATTTTTGGTCCTTTTACTTTGGGCAAAATTCGGAGAATTTAAACCTCGACCTGTCTACGGTGTAATGGTAGCCCGGGGAAGGTTCGAACTCCCGTTTCAGTGAAAAGGAAAGTATTTGAACCCACGCTGGTTCTTCTATCTACGCGAGCCGAGAATTCAAAACGATGTTATGTTTTGGATGTTAGCCACTCAATGAATTGTCTCGGGTTTTCACACCGGACTTGAACCTTAATTGGCCCAAGCGGAGACTCCGCCTCAGGCTCTGAGAAGGATAGGTGTCCCACGTATGCAACTTGCTTATTCAAATAGAATGTTACGGATTTTTCACTAAGTCCATTGAACAGTACGTTTCGGGCGGCATCGCGAATCCTCTCCCCTTGGAGTAAGTTGTAGATTTTTGTGAGGCTGTCTAGGCTCTTTGCCCTAGCCACCAGTAGGCTTCCATGCTTTAAGGGTTTGATTTCGAACTCCGCGTTCCAAATGATGTTTTCAACCGCTTTCTTCACCTTTTCCGGGTCCTCAGTGGGATGAATCATGGCTTCTACGTAAACGTCTATTTCGTTCATTTCCCTATCACGGTCTCCAAAACCTTGCGCACCTTATTCTCTAATTGCGCTTTCGTTCCCTCATTCACAATTAAGTAGTCCGCGGTTGCTATGGCGTTGCCTAAGCCTACGCTGAGTTCCCTCGAGTCCCTTTCAGTGAAGATTTCTCGGGTTCGGGGGTCGTCGCTTCTTCCCCTTTCAAAAAGCCTTCTAAACCTTGTTTCAGGAGACGCATAAAGAGCAATGAGAATGAATTTCGGGAAGTGCCTCCTAAATTCCTCTACTTCGTGTAGACTTCGAATTCCGTCCACCACGACAACGTCATCCTTAGCGTCCTTGATTTTTGGGATGCACCTCTTTGCCACCACTGCGGGTCCTTCTTCCTCCCTAAGTTTAAGCATAACGTAACCGATGTTCTCAGGCGTAGGCTCCAATTTCCTTCGCTCAGTCTCCTCCCTTATTACGTCGCCCATAACTACCACAGGATAGCCCATCGCCTGAACCATTTCCCTAACCGTAGCCTTCCCAGCGCCCGGCATGCCAGCAACACCGATGACAACCTTATCCTTCATTGGGCTTTTTCTCCCATGTTAATATTTGCATGTCCATAACCCTTTAGTTAACTGTTGCGGAGTTTCCAAATTTGAAAAGCAATTAAAGGAGAACACAAGTTAAATTAAAATAGATAAATTTGAAAGAACTCTATAAAGGGTTTAATCATGTCTGAACCGATGCGGAGCTTCATTGCGTTTGACTTGGACAACGAGACCATACTCAGAAGGCTTTCAGAGGTCCAGGGCACGCTTGCCAATACTGGAGCCGACCTAAACTTGGTTAAGCCGCAAAACATCCACATAACATTACGGTTCCTAGGCGACGTACAGCTTAGCATGGTCGACCCGATCCACGAAGAGATGAAAAAGGTCTCATTCGCTCCTTTCGACGTTGAAATTCGAGGCTTAGGCGCCTTCCCTAGTTTACAGTATGTCCGCGTTGTTTGGGCTGGAATCCAGAAGGGCGCAGAAGAGCTAAAAAACGTTTTCAACCAGTTGGAGCCCCGTCTCAGAGGGCTGGGCTTTAGGCCTGATCCCAAAGGATTCAGTCCCCATTTGACCATCGCCCGAGTGAGAACTGGACGAAACAAGAATGAGCTTATTAGGTGTATCAAGGACTTGGAAGACTTTGAATTCGGCGTCCTCAAAGCCGACTGCTTAAGGCTAAAAAAGAGTGTCTTGACGCCTAAGGGACCTATTTACAGCACAATTCACGAAGTTGGAGCCGAGAAGATTTAATTCACCGTTCTCCCAAATCGCAGTTTCGCAAAAATAATAGAAAAGAAAAACTAAAATGAGGAAGAGTGCCTGTGGCTTCAGCCCTAGAAAAGGTTTGCGCAGAAGTTTTGAAGAGAACTACGCCCAGCCCCGAGGAAAGGAAGCGCATCCTAACATTAGCTGAAGACCTGAAGAGAAAGGTGGAGGCATCGGCGGAGAAGGCTAAAGTAAGGACGGAAGTTAGAGTGGAAGGCTCAATAGCCAAGGACACATGGCTCAGCGGAGAACCAGACATCGACATTTTCATGCGCATGCCTAAAACCATGCCTCGAAGGGCATTTGGAACAATCTGCCTAGACATTGCCAAAAATGCTACTCAAGGATTCAAACAGACTGAAAGATTTGCGGAACACCCCTACCTCGAATGCATAATCAACAACGTGCGAGTGAACATCGTGCCCTGCTACAAGGTTGAGCGAGGAGAGTGGTTAAGCGCCACAGACAGAACGCCATTCCACACAGATTACGTGAAGCCCCTACTAAACGAGCGCCTAAGCGGAGAGATAAGACTCCTAAAAAAGTTCATGAAGGGCATGGGCGTTTACGGAGCCGAGATAAAGGTCGGAGGCTTCAGCGGATATCTCTGCGAGCTTCTAACGCTCCACTACAGATCGTTTATTGAAGTTCTAAAATCTGCTGCAGATTGGAAACGGGGAGAAGTCATCGATTATGAGGGCTACTACAAAGGAAGAAGAGACGAGCTAAGAAGGGTTTTCGAAGAACCTCTAATTGTTGTGGACCCGGTGGATAAGGGAAGGAACGTGGCGGCAGCCGTAAGGGAAGAGAGGCTAAACGAGTTCGTTTCCGCTTCAAGGGCTTTCTTGGAAAACCCCAATTTGAAGTTCTTTTTCCCTCCTGAAGCCGAAGCCTTCAATGCTGAGGGGCTTGTTCAAGCCGTAAAGATTCGTGGATCAACCCTTGTCTTCGTGAAGATTGGAAAGGTAAAAGCGGTGCCGGATGTCTTGTGGGGTCAGCTCTATAGGTCTCAGAAATCGCTTAGCAAGATGCTTAGACGCTTCGATTTCAACGTTATTCGAGACGAAGTTTGGAGCAATGAGGAAAACGTTAACATGTTCATTTTTGAGGTTGAAAGGCGTTTTCTTCCATCCATAAAAAAGCATTTTGGTCCTCCTATAGAGAAAAGAGAGGAATGCGAAAGGTTTCTGAAGAAACATATTGGAGCCAAGGGGACTATATCTGGACCTCGCGTGGAGGACAGCCGCTGGATCGTGGAAATTCAAAGAGGGTACACAGACGTAAGGGAGCTTTTAGTCGAGAAGCTTAAGGACGGCGGAAAAAACGTAGGGATAGCCTACATGCTCTCTCAAGCCATCGCGCAATCCTTCGAGGTTTTAGTTAACGAGGAAATCTTAGGTCTGTATTCCTCCAACGCAGAGTTTGCGAAGTTCTTAACAGAATACCTAAAAGGTAGGCCTAGATGGTTTGACTGAAACCATTCCTTTACAACGGCTCCTAGAGGAAGCCTACGGCTGTGTCATATGCTATCCGAGATACGATTTGAATGAAATGAAACAGCGCCTAAAGGAGCTTGAAAGGCTCGGTGTCAAGGCTGTGGAATTTGCTGGAGAAAAAAGGGCTTTCAATTTGCCAGTTTTGGGTAAAGGCTGTGTTGGCATAGTTGTCGCGGCTCGAACGGACGAGGGGAAAGTTGCCTTAAAGATTCGTAGAGTAGATGCGGATCGGACTGGAATGCAGCATGAAGCAGAAATGCTGAAGAAGGCTAACGCTGTTGATGTGGGACCGAGGCTGCTTAACGCCACTGAAAACTTTCTCGTTATGGAATTCATTGAAGGCATGCTCCTTCCCCAATGGATCGAAGCGTTAAAGGGAAGAGGAACAAAGGCCAGAATCCGACAGGTATTATTAGCTGTTTTAGAGCAGTGCTGGAGGCTAGACAAAGAAAGTTTGGATCATGGAGAACTAAGCAGAGCTCCAAAGCATATAATCGTGGACGCAAACGACAACCCTCGAATATTAGACTTTGAAACCGCTAGCATTGCTCGAAGGGTTTCTAACGTGACCTCCATGTGCCAGTTCCTTTTCATAGGAAGCCAGACGGCGAAGATGATAAAGAGGAAGTTTGGAGAAGTCAATAGGGAAGAGCTTGTAAAGGCTCTTAGAGGCTATAAGGAGAATCGCTCAAGGGAAAACTTTAACAAAATTCTGAGCGTATGCGAACTTGTCAACTAATGGGTTTTTCCTTTAATAACTTTTTATTATCCTATGGTAGAGGAGGTCGATTAGTTCTTTCCATGTTTTGCAGTGGAACCTCGCTTTGAGTTCGGCAAGCTTCCAGTAACTTTCTTCTGGGATGCTTATCTTCTTCATGACCATGCTCCATATGCTCTGTTTGCCGCATAATATTTATTAACATCCATTATTTATCCGTTTTTGTGGAGGTATAATGTATGCCTGAAATTAGGGTGGTGGTCTCAGAGGAATTGGACAGGTACATGGATACGGTGATCCAGAGGGGTATGTTCGGCAGTAAAGCGGAATTAATCCGAGCGGCTTTGATTAGATATGTTGAGACGCTTCCGATAAGAGTGCCCAGCGGTTACGACGATACAACTGTTTTCTCGCCAGATGGCAGGATCTTTCAACTGGAATACGCTCTAGAATGCGCCCAAAGAGGTGCCACGATAGTGGGTCTGCGATATCATAATGGAATTATGTTGGCAAAGCAGAGACAGCTCTTGGGATATTTTCCCAAGCCTGAACATGTCTTATCAAGTCCTTGGGAGGACTTCAAAATCGATCAACACATCGGAGCAGTACCTGCGGGCATATCTTCAGATTTCATTTTGCTCAAAGATAAGGCAATAAAAGAAGTAGAGGTGCACAGAAAGGAAATTGGTGAACCGATCGGCGTTGAGGAACTCGTCAAGAGACTCGCTCTTTTCATGCAATCTTATACAATGAAAAAGGATGTAAGGCCTTTAGGCTGCATTGTCTTCATCGGGGGAGTCGATCAAACAGGATGCCACCTCTTTACCTTAGACCCAAGCGGTTCTTATAGTGAAGTCTTATGCCAAATTACAGGCTATCAAACTTCCGAAGCGGAAAAAATCTTGAAAGATAACTATAAACCAGAAATGTCATTGCAGGAGGCTTTAGGCTTAATCATCAAAGCCATCTTGAAAGAGGAAACAAGAAAACCTGAGGAAATAGCTGTAGCTGTAATTGAAACAGAAACTAAGACCATCAGAAAAATAACCCTTGAAGAAATAAAAGAGGCGTGGAAAATAGCATTCGCGAAAAAAGAATAACCGCCCAACAATTCCCTTATTTTGATCCAACAATTAGCTGAGCACCCCCAGAGGGTTAAGTACTACGAAACTATCGTACTACATGGGATTAGTATGACTAAGGAAGTGGTAGTTACAAGAAAGGGCAGACCACCATTCCAGTGGAGTTCAGGGAAAAATATAAGATAGAAGAAGGCACACGGCTGGAGTCACCGACATGGGAGAAGGCATACTTCTCAAGCCTAAAACTACGACCGTGGATTTAGCTAAGTCAGGAGCAAGCCATGCAACTCCTAAGGAAATGAAGAATCTGCTGAATAGGTTGAGAGAAGAGGATACCCAAGGTAGTTTATGTTTTCATTCGCTAACAGAAAAGGAAAAAGAGTACGACTTCCTTTTATTGGATTTAGTTAATTTATTACTGGAACTGTTGGAGGCTTTACTTTGAGTGGAGTTGTTAGAAAGTACTATGATGAAGGTGCTGAGAGAGAGTGGGGAAGATTAGTTAGGGATGCTTATCATAGGCTTGAGTTTATTGTGACAATGCATTTCTTGGATAAATACCTCCCGAAAAAAGGCTTGGTTCTTGATGCTGGTGGGGGTCCTGGACGATATACCATTGAACTTGCTAAGAAGGGCTACGAAGTTGTTCTTCAAGATATTTCTCCCAAATGTCTTGAAATAGCTCTTAGGGAGATAGAGAAGGCTGGTGTCAAAGGGAATGTCAAGAAAATCGTTGAGGGATCTATTACGGACCTGTCAGAATTTGCTGATGAAAGTTTTGATGCTGTTCTCTGTTTTGGAGCCTTATCACATCTCATTGAGAGAAGAGATAGAGAAGTTGCAGCTTCTGAGCTGATCAGAGTAACGAAGAAAAAGGCACCAATATTTGTTTCAGTCATCAGCTTATATGGTGTTTTCAGGACAGTTCTACAAAGACTACCTCATGAACTTGCAGATCCTTCTCACGATGAAATGTTTTCACAAGGCGTGCACAGAGCAGCTTGGCATAAACATGAAACTGTTCAAGGCTTTCCCGATGCTTACTTCTTTCACCCAACAGAATTAAAAGACCTATTTGAGAGTCATGGAGTTGAAACTCTTGAGATGGCTACATGCGAAGGCTTATCATCTCATCTACAAGAGGAAACCAACAGAATCTATGAAGATAAAAATAAATGGGAATTTTGGTTGAAGATAATTCTCAGGACATGTAATGACCCTTCAATTTTGGGTCTTGGAGAACACTTTCTATATGTGGGAAGAAAAATCTAAAGAGTTCTGTTTGATTGTTAGACGCCTTAGACAAGAAGAGAAGTGGGAGATCGTTGGCTTGCTTCACGACCTTGATATCGACATGGTTGAACAGGATTCAGTGGGCGCATTTTGGGCGGTAGAAATGTTTGAAAAATGTTCCTTTACATAATAATTAAATTCCATTCAAAAGATTTCTGCAATTAGCAAGGGAAACACAGGCCTTAGCAAGGTTTCAAGTTTTCAAGTAATATGAAAAATGATATATACTGAATTCGACTTATTGATTTATAAAGCCTTAATTGAATTGGATAGGACAAGTGAGAGATGTATGAGAACGGCATCAAAGATTAAAAGAAAGTGGAGAACAATTCAGCTTCCCGAAGACCTACTTGAGCAGGTGGACAAAATGGTGTCAACCCCTGGCTTGGGCTATACCTCCAGAACTGAGTATATCAAAGAGGCAGTACGCCTGAGAATCCAAGATATCGAGAAGCATAAAGCAGAGCTAGCTAAGTAAGGTCTTCTACGCCTTAACGGAGCATCCCTTTCTTTAAAAATCAAGGTTAAATAGTGAATAATCTGAAGGTTTTGCAAAGCTTGTTTGTTTCTATTTTGCGGGGAACCTCTCATACTGCATTTCGTACAACTTACTTAGTTTCTCAAGGCTGTCGATTTCTTCAACCTTCTTGTCTGGCCGAAACCTCACGATTTTGGGCACCCGTAATGCGTAGCCACTCGTGTATTCGTCGGTTTCTTGAACCTCTTGGTATGTAGCTTCAACAACCACGGATGGTTTAACGAAGACTCCTTCGCCGTCTTCGCTGACCTTTGTTTGCTCTATCACGTCTCGGAGCACTTCCATAACGTCTTCAGGCAGATTTGAAACCTTTCCAATGGTGTATAGTTTTTTCTCTTTTGGGTCCCGCACAGCTAAAAGGAAGGATGAGTAAAATCCTGCTCTTCTGCCCTTTCCGTATAGTGTCTTTACCATGGTGCAATCTATGGTGTCTCTTTCAGGTTTAAGCTTGAGCCAGGTGTGTGTCCTTTGTCCGGTTTCATAGGTTGAATTAAGGTTTTTAACGAGAATGCCTTCCATGCCTTTATTTAGCGCTTCTTCATAAAATTTCATTAGCTCCACCTCGTTTTTGCATTGCCTTCCTTCAGCTAGATACTCAGCTGGGACAATCTCTAACAGGTATTTCCTCCTTTCTGAAAGCGGAAGGTCCGTGAGTTCTCTGCCGTTTAAATATAGAATGTCAAAGGCTCGAATGGTTAGTTTAACCTTCTTTCTTTCCTCCAATTCTTCTTTCGTTAGCTCCCTTGGCACAGTTCTCTCAAGCAAATACTGAAACGGCAGAAAATTTCCCCTTTCATCAACTGCAACAACTTCACTATCCACTATACAGCTGTGGGCATTAAATCCCTTCACAATCTCGGCGATTTCGGGCAAAGTCTGCGATTTTTCAACAGCCCGCCTTGAGAAAAGCCACGCTTGAGTTCCCCATTTATGGAGCTCCAAACGGCTTCCATCATATTTAAGCTCGGCTAGAACAGGATACTCCACCTTATCGGGCTCATATAGATGGGCGAGTTGAGGCTTCAAAAACTGTCCAGGTCGCAGTTTCACTGCGGAAAGCGCCAACTCACCTTCAGACGCAAGCATAATGCCCTCAGTTATTCCAAGCATGGCACAGGCTCCTTCAATTAGCTCAGGCGTAACGCCATACGCCTTCGCAGCGGCTCGAATGACCGTTCCTTGGTAATAGCCAAGCTTCAAATCGCCAAGAATAAGTCGAATAACGTATTTTGCTTCTTCGGGCGTGCTTACCCTTAACAAACTTGATATTTCGAGGATTCGCTCCATGATTTTTGCCAAATTTGGCAGAAGCTTAATTGCCTCGTAAACCTCTTCCACCGTCAATTTTGCCTCTCTAGGCTTTGTGAGGAGATAGGCTACTTCGCCGTGCTCCCCATAATCGATTAGCATTTCCTTAACCCTGCGAGGAGGCTCCCCAGTGGCTAAGCAAACAGCCTTCTCAATGATGCCTGGACCCACCTTCAAGTTTTCCTCTGAGATCAGCCCTAAAGCGAGCCGAGCTTTCATTTCTAGGCTTAAGCCCTCAGTTTGAAAGAATTTGGTGAGTTCTGTCTCCTTTCCCTTCTTGCTCCGTATCACGGCTAGGCGTTCATAAACCTTAACAACTTCCGACAAAGGCGTAGGATTCTTTGGTTGGAATCCCGCTGTGAAAAGGCGTATCAAATAGTAGGGAATGCCAAGCTTCCACTCGATCTGTTCTGGCGTGAAACCGGACTCAATCAAATGCTCTATAGCAGCCTTAGGACTGCCATAAACATGAACAAGTTCTTCGAAGTCTGGCGGTCTCACAATGGTCATAATGTTTTCCCTTAAGGTGAAAAACTGCAATAGAACTTATAAGTTTAGGTCGGCTCGTGCAAATGGAGCAAAGCATGATGACAACATGGACTTGAATTTGTTCTCGTTATTTTCGTGTCCAGTTTTCGGTGTAGAAGTGCCCGTTTGTGCAGACAACCTTAATTTTATATTCTTTTTCAGGCTTAAATGCAACGCTGGATTTAGCCTCAATAATTCTTGTGCTATCCACTGCTATGTCTCCGGCTCCTGAGACCGTGGTCTCAGCTTCGTCGATGTAAACCTTATCCACTGTAACTTTTGCATCTCCGATGTTGCTGACGGTTAAAATGAGTGTGTCGTTTGTGCCTTGTTTAAGGGCTATGTTGGAAACAAATATTTGCCCCTGCTTTGTTTTTTTCTCTGTTTCAGATAGGGTGCCTCCAATGTAGTCTCTGACTAAAAAGGATACTACGATGGTTGCCGCCACGACGATGACTATAATCAGTAACGTTGTGATTATTGGCGTTATTCCTCTCTTCGACTTTAGAATTTTCATACTGTACACTAATAATTAAACTGTTAAACAGTTTATTAAATTTTACGTCCAAGACAACGCTGTCACAAATATATCAATTAAAAATCATAATGGACAAAAATAAGTTTCTCTATGACACGATCTGTTTCCCAAAGGCTAGTTTTGTGGTTTCGGTATGGGTTCAAGGGGTCGAATGAATCCGTCTGGAGTTATGTCTATTCGTATTCTCCTTCTTTCGAAGTTGCACATTCTGCAGTCTAAAACTCGGGCTATTCTGACGAATTGTCCCCTGCCAGCGTCTAGGTCAACTTGCTGGTCCTGCCAATAAACGCGTCCATAATCAACTATGATGGTTCCGTCTAGGTTGTGGGCTAGCCCTATTCCGCCAGCCATGTCATAGGAGTCCCACGTCTCCGCGCTCCTCTGGTTCACGTATAGTCCAGTGATTCCGCGAAGCTGGTTGTATCTGGCTAGTTCCATGACGCGATATTTTAATGCGCCCCTATAGGCTTCGAGGACTGTCACGGAGTCCACTATGGCGAGGTCTACGCCCTCCTTTTCGGCAACATACCTATAAGTTTCGGCGAAGGTTGTCCAATCCCTAAGCTCAGGATACAAAACCGTGTCAAGAACATACAAGTTTTCCTTAACCTTGCCCCAGTCTAGCCCCAAAATGTCTGCTTTCTGTTTCATGCGAGACTGCAAATCAAAACGAGGCGTCGCGCTTTTCCACGTATCCTCAGCCGTGGCGAAAAGAACCTTCCTTCCAGAAGCCGCAACCCTAACAGCTATTTCCTCAACCAGAATCGACTTACCCGCGCCCGGAAGCCCAGTAATGGCAAATTGACCACAAATCGGCACACCCTTTAGGGGCTCCCCCTCAGGATTCAAAAACAATTGATCAATGAAGGTGCCTGTTTCCAATCCAAGAAGGACCTTTTTAGCTTCTGGAGCCTCGTCTGGTCGAAGGACCAAAACACTAAGCTTTTCCTCCCTCCGCTCAATCTCGGTTTTCATAGGCTTTGTGGCGAGTTCCCACTCGTCGGCAGGCGCCCTAGCCCCCCTCATGGCTTCCGCCAGCGTTCTCGCCATGGCCTTCATTACCTTTTCAACTTCAGGCGCGGCCTCAGGCTTCTTTTCCTCTGCTTCTGGCGGTGGCGCAGCTTCCTTAGACATGGCTGCTTCATGGGCTAGAAGCACCCACATTTCTCCCCTTCTGTCAACTACGCCCCTCGCCCTCAAAGACTGAAGTAAAGCGTAAGCCGAGTTTGGGCCGTACTTCGCTACTCCTAAAGCCCCGGAGATTTCATCCAGCGAGGCTTGACCCTTACGATCCTTTAAAAATCCCACGATGTCGCTTTCTTCAACCATAGTCGCTCCCAACCATTTTATATTTCCTGTTTACTATAAACTTTCTCTCCACAAATTAACGCAAGGCAAGCGGACGCATAGTGCTCTGACGTCATAGCTTCCTTACTAGAGGTCGGATCTTTCAGAATTGTTTGACGTGATCGGCTCAATCCGTGTTTTAGAAGGTTCAACTGGCAGCTTCTCCAAAACTTGTTTTTCCGGGGTGGAAATCGAAAAAGATGCAAGAAATTACCAATGTCTTAAAGCGAGCTACCGAAAAGTCAGGCGACACCATAGGCAAAACTATGAACATGCTTGTGGAAGGCTGCATAGAGGACCACATTTCCAAAGCAACAAACAAGCCTGAAAACAAGATGTAAAACTTCTCCTTATTTCTTGACGCATCACACGTAAGCAGTTTTCTTGACAGTAACTACCAGAGGCATAACTACCCATCTTTTTAAAAGGGTTTTCAGAAGTGTATTTTTAGAAACTAAAGTCGCAATGGGAGGGCTTATGACATAGTATATTCTAACAAGATTTCGTCCATAGGCATTTTTCATCATGAATTTATCTCTAAATGCTCTTAACACGCTAATCTCTGAGGTCAAAGGTGAACCCATCACCGCAGTGGCAATGAAACATCCTTCTTTTCGTTCGCATTCTCTTAGCGCCTGCGTAAATTCCTCTATCTCCGCGCTGCCAAGAACAAGCGAGATATGATACATTTGTGGTTTGGGATCCATCGTCGCTTTTTCGATGTCATCAGCAAAACGAGACAGAGCTTCGAAAAATGCAGTGTAGATTTTCAAAAATTTCTTATGGGCCTCTGAAAATCTCTGAGGAGAAACAATGCCAAAAAGGCTTTTGTAATCGTCAACGAATTTCTTGGTTGCACCTATTATCTTCTCGCAATCACTTTTGATTTGTTGAAGGTCAGCCTCCTTTTTCGATATGGCTGGTCCTAATGATTGATTAATGACGGCGGTTAGAAAATTGGCATAATCATCAATTCTAATAAGCCTAGTCTGGGTAAGGTTTAGCCACCGCTTTTGGTTATAGATCGCTCTTTCCACGTAAACTCTTCCATTCTTAATATCTTCAACTTGGTCCATTATCCTTCTTAAAGCTGGAACAAAACTACCGCTCAAGAACCTGGCATAATTAGGTAGTACAACTGTCCTTCTGTCAGGTTGCGCAATTCCATGCTTAAGAAGCAAATTGCGTAATTTTTCTCCATCTATTAATTCCAGCTGTTTGTTTCGAGCAAATTCTAGTGCTGCCTTTGTAAAAGTTGAATTCGTTATTAAGATTCCTTTGTTTGCATTCTTTGAATGAACAACTCCATAAAGATCTCGAACTATTGATTCTCCAACCTTCTGAGTGTACCGTTTACATTGGATAACATACGTCCCTTCAAACAATGGTTCGTAGGTTTTGGCAAGTATGTCAACACCTCCATCAACTGTTAGTTTTCTCTCTTCAACAATGAACCCCATTTTCTTAACAAGCTGCTCTATCATAGCTTCGAAATCATGGCCATTTAGACTGCTTATATCATTTTTGTTAGCACTCATTTTGGCTCATTCCACAGAACAAATATATACGGCATTTCTCTTTATACCTAGCGTTTGTGGAAGTTTCTGTGATTAGAGAGGGTAATTTCAGAAGGTTTAGAAATTATGTTTTCCGTAGGTATCTAGCACATACTTTTACTATTTCGCTGACTTTGCGAAACGTGTCTTCCGCGTATTCGCGGCCGAAGGCTTTTCTCGCCGAAATTCCTTCCCTCTCGTATCCATAAAATGCTGGGCCTCGAACTCTTGCTAATTCAGTCAGAAGCGCTTGAATTTCTGGAATCCTATCCTTCAAGTAGTCTGGCAAATCCTTTGCTACTTGTGTTAGGGACTCCCCAACGTCGTGTTCCCTTGGATATTCGATGGCTAAATATCTCAAAACTGACTTCACCGCTAATTCTAACGCTTCTTGTGATCTTCGCACGGCCCCGGGAAAGTCGCGTTCTGTCAAAGCCAGCTCGGCTTCCTTCAAGCATCTCTCAGCTCTGAACAAATAATCCGCAGCCATCTCAACATTCTTCATATTTCCACGACCTCAGGCGGTTTGATGTCGGGCTTTAGAATCCAATAGTATCCTTTCTCTGTGACCACCTTTCTGGCGCCCGCTTTCTTTAGTTTCTCCTTTAACGACTTTAACACGTTTGCAAGAAAGCCCTCTTTATCATATAGAATTACGCCGTCTTCAACGATGTCAAGGAGTATTGGAGGATGTTTTTTCACCTCAGATGGGGTGAAGAAGATGTCAGAGATTAAGCAACTTCTTCCCGAGCTTCGTAAAGAGCGATAGGCAGGCGTTTTCTTAAGGTTCATGTGAATGAGATTGGTTTGCCTGGTTCTTAACCCAGCATCAGATGGAAGGCCCCTAGCAATAACCAAAACGTCTATGTCGCTGGTTGCGGTTGCCTCTCCCCTCGCCACGGACCCAAAAACGCATATTGATGTAAGGTTCTCACCGAAATGCCCTTCGACAGCAGAACAATACTCCTTAATTAATTGTCGATACTCACAGGGAATCCTACTCACATCGCTGGAGTCGCTTCCACCTAGGCCCGTGCCAAGCGCCAAATCATTCACCACCCTCTATTTGTCAAAATCCATTTAATAAATTCATTCAAGCTAGAAGTCTCTGACAGTCTCGAAAACCGTTTAAAACCTAACCACCCTCTACATTCTGGTATAACGCATGTCATCAAAAGCCACGGTAACCGCTAAAGGAGCAATTCTTCTAGGAAAATACGTCGCTTGCGATGCGTTTGATGAAACTAGACCTTTGAGGGTTGTTACCCATGCGCATTCTGACCACATGCTTGGCTTAAAGGAAAGCCTAACGAACTGCGAACTGGTTTTGATGACGCCAGCCACCAAAGACCTAATAGACGCTTTGAAGGGGCCGCTCTTTCTGATGAGGAAGAATGTAAAGGCGCTCAGGTATGGGGAGCCCCTTCTCTACAAGGATGAGAAAGTGACACTTTATCCCGCTGACCACATTTTAGGGGCAGCCCAAGTTCTCGTAGAGGATAGTGAGGAAACGAGAATATTGTACACTGGCGACTTTAGGCTTCCAGAAACGCCCATAATTGAAGCCGACATCCTTGTTATAGAGGCCACCTACGGAAATCCATCTCGCGTGAGGCCCTTTAAGAAAACCATCGAAAGCACCCTCGTTTCCTTGGTGGAGCAGGGTCTAAAAAGCGGGCCCGTGTACTTGTTCACCTACTACGGAAAAATTCAGGAAACCATGCAGATTCTGCACAGGGCGGGAGTAAAGGCTCCCTTTATTGTTCCCGAAAAGGTTTTTCACGTCTCGAAAATCTGCGAAAAGCACGGAATGAGACTCGGAAGGCACCTAATTTTATCCAGTGACGAAAATGCTAAAATAATAATGCAAAGGGGAGATCCTTACCTTGCCTTTTATCACATAGGTTCTCGCCGATACATAGGAAAAGACGCTTTTCGCATTTTCGTGAGCGGATGGGAGTTTAAGGCGCCTTATCGCAAAATATCGGAGAAAGAGTACATCCTCTCCCTATCTGATCATTCGGATTTTGAAGGATTGTTAAGCTATGTTAAAGGAAGCAGACCAAAACTTGTCATAACGGACAACTACCGAATCGGCGACGCCAAAACATTAGCAAGGGAAATTGAGAGACGACTAAAAATTTCGGCAAAGCCCCTTCCAACTTAAAATGTGTCGAAGAAGTAGGTAATAGTTGCAAGTCTGCCTCCGAGGCCCAAACTATTTTACTAATAGGGACACTTAAATGAAGTCCTCATGATTTCGGGAGTTTCGATAGGATTTCTTCGGGTTCAGCTATCCACATTTCCTGTTGGTATGGCTTAAAGTGCTCTATGTCCCTCGTCGCCACCACTTCTGCTTGAGCCATTAGGGCCGATGCGATGATAATCACGTCGGGTCTTATCTTTGTATTGTGTTTCGCGCATAACTCACCAATTTTGTCGGCTAAAGGAAAATTTAAGTCCACAATCAGGGAACCAGTGGATTCGAAACCCCTAAAGTCGGCTTTTAATCTCTCAGCTTCCTCAGCTCCTACACGGTATGCCCCATTGAGCAGCTCTGCTGCAGTTATGGTTGAGATAACTCCTAATGCCTTTCCGTCTCTAATGGATTTAAGTAGGTTTCGAGAGCTTTGGGACCCTGCTTCCCATTCATTCTTGGCGTTGATAAAGACACTTGTGTCGAGGCAGATTTTAAATTTATTATTTGACGTGTTCTTCCCATCCTTGTCTGAGATCGCTGATTATCTCCTTTGTTGACTTGTCGGGGAAAACCCTTTTCAACACACTAAGCATGTCTTCAAGCCAATCCTTTGTCAGAACACGAATCACCACCGCCCTTTGATCTTCCCTCAAAATCGCCTCAACCTGATCCCCCTCACTAATCTCGAGCCTCTTCCTGAACTCTTTGGGGATGGTTACCCTACCCTTCACATGAACCTTTAACCTTGCTTTTTCCAAAAGGTCCCACCCACATGATTGTGATTGGTACCACATAATAAACTTTTTTGTACCACTATGCCTCAGCGACCATCTTATTAAAAAGCCTGCGTCGTTAAAGATATAGAATCCCGTAGGAGCCTTGGTAACGGCTACTGCTTAAAAATGTTTAATTTGAAAGCATTAGGCAAACATCTCTGGATATCTCGTTTTTAGAAATTTTCTAATGTCCATGCAGAGGTGGCATTTGTCTATGTATCTCTCATCTTGGAATTGGAAGCGACTGGTTTCTGGAAGTTCGAGTAACCCTTTAGGTCCGTTCTCCACTAATGTTTTAATTACGGGATGATTTTTCCAGTGGTAGTTTGTTAGTATTTTAGATAGAGGCTCTTTCTTAGCGTTTCCTATTGATAAGTTCCAGCATATCGATGCCCAACCTGCATGATCCATGCTAATGCAAGTGGGATTGACCAACGCGGTTTCTACTTCTGGGCATTTTCCTTCTAGCGGTTGTTTAAGAAAGAATTCTCTTAGGTTTCCTCTAGCCCTTCCTTGAGGCAACACCTTGTTTATGTGGATTTCAAGACCCAAGGGTGCAAGAATCCTCAGAATCTCACTTGTCTGCCGATCAAATTTGTTTGATGCGTTTTCATTTTCAAGGATAGCCACATTCCAAGCAACCCTGTCGATACCTGCAGCCAAGGAAGCCAACGCCACATTGCGTGGATAGTCCAAAGGAATATGAGGTGAGTGGAAGGCGTCAACACTAATCAATACTTCATTGACGCCTGCCTCCTTTAGTTGAGCGGCTAAACTTTGAGCACGGTCATTGTCTTTACCCCAAAAGCCATTTGTGATCAATTCAATTTTTGGAATACCTAGTTCCTTGGCTTTTTGAAATAGCTCGATTGTCCTTTCGGGGTAAAGCATCGATTCTCCTCCAAAGATCATGAAAGAATCAAGTTTTGTGACAGACGTTGTCTCTTCTAGGTAGGTTATGCCGTCTTTTACTTCCATCGCGCCTTCTTTTTCGGGAGAATGATCTCCTTGACAGTGAACACATCGAGAGTTACATTTCTCTGTGAGCAAAAACTCAAGTCTTTTGATCTTCATGTTTTTGTCCAGTTAATTTTAGAATTCCTACACAAAAAGCTTTATCAAAGTAGCTTAGCCCGTGTGAAAAGAAATTCCGGCAAACCCCTTCTACTGATGATGCATTTGGAGTATCTTTACATAAATGACACTTCTTTGACTAGAACCTTCGTTCCTCTTGTGATTTCCTCTCGCCGATAGCTCAGCTAGAAAATTTGCCACAAAAGGCCGCTAGTGTGATCTAAAACGAAGCCTTAATTAGAATAAGTTTTGAAAGTTCTTTTGAGGAACACCCGTGATTAAGATTGGAGCCTCGTTGCTATCGGCGGATTTCAGTAGGCTTGGAAGAGAAGTGAGGAGGGCAGAGAATGGTGGAGCCGACTTCATACACTTGGATATCATGGATGGCCACTTCGCGCCCAACATCACTTTCGGCCCAGACGTGATAAAGGCTATTAGAAAAGAGACTAGTCTTCCATTCTACACTCATCTCATGATTGAGAAGCCGGAAAAATACATAGAGCAGTTTGTTCAGGCAGGCAGCGACTTTATCTTCATCCATGAGGAAGCGTGCACAAACTTGAGAAGGGCGCTTCAGGTGATCAAGAAGATGGACGTTAAGGCGGGCATAGCGCTCAAACCCGAAACTCCCTTAGATATGGCTGTGAAGGTTCTGGACGAAGTGGACGGCCTCTTGATAATGACGGTGGAGCCTGGTTTCGGCGGTCAAGTTTTCATCCATGCAATGATATCGAAGATAGGAGAGGCGAAAAAAATTATCTTAGACAAAGGGTTGAAGATTGAATTAGGGGTGGATGGAGGCGTAAATGTGGAGACGGCGCCTTTGGCAGTGAAGGCAGGGGCAAACATTCTGGTCGCAGGTTCCGCTATTTACGGTCAAAAAAATGTCAAGCGGGCAATTAGTAGGATCAGAGAGAGCATCTCAACTATGTAAATTGTCAATTTTCACTTTGCCTTCTATAGGCGCTAATGCTGAACTTTTTGTCCGCAGTCAAAGCGTAAGTGACTCTCGCTGTTTGAGGGCGATCCTCCCTTCACTTTAAGTAGACACCAAAAACTACCATAGTTAAAAAATAATGGAAATTAAATATCTATTCCTTCAAAGTGAGTTAGAGGGGGAGCAATGAAAGCGAATTACTTTGTTGGAATCGACAACGGCACACAAAGTACAAAAACCATCATCATCGACGAAGGCACGGGCTCAGTCGTGGGCAGTGCAACGGCAAAGTATGGCCTTATAGAAGGCTTGCCACCAGGTTACAAAGAACAGGATCCCGCCGTATGGATTAACGCTCTTCACAAAACTTTGAGAGGGGCCTTGGAAAAGTCTGGAATCGACCCAAGGGACGTTAGAGGAATCGGGGTCTCTGGACAACAGCATGGGTTCGTGCCCCTCGATGATAAAGGTAGGGTAATAAGACCAGTAAAATTGTGGAACGACACTAGCACTTACAAAGAGTGTGAGTGCCTTATTGAAAAGCTTGGCGGCGAAGACTCGGTGATAGACCTCATAGGAAACACCATTCCGCCTGGCTTCACTGCATCAAAGATCCTCTGGCTGAAATTGAACGAGCCTAAAAACTTCAGAAGATTGAAGACTGTTCTCCTTCCCCACGATTACCTAAATTTCTATTTGACAGGAAGAAAAGTAATGGAGTATGGCGACGCCTCAGGAACGGCTTTGATGAATGTCCGCACTAGAACTTGGTCGAAGGAAGTCTTGGAAGCAATCAATCCTAGTTTAGAGGAGAAACTCCCACCTCTCCAAAGCTCTGATAAAGCCGCTGGAACAATAAGGGAAGAAAATGCTAAAATCTTTGGTTTCAGGGAAGACGTAATCGTAAGCGCTGGTGGAGGAGACAATATGATGGGCGCCATCGGAACGGGAAACACTAAGGAAGGCATCATAACTGCGAGCTTAGGAACCTCCGGCACCATATATGCATACTCCAAAAAGCCGGTCATCGATCCCAAGGGCGAAATCGCTGCTTTCTGTGACTCCACAAACGCGTGGTTACCCCTACTTTGCACCATGAACGTAACTGTGGCCACCGAACTTGTGAGAAAGCTTTTCGACTACTCCCACGACGAACTGACAGAGGCCGTGATCAAAGCCCCTGCAGGGGCCGACGGTTTGATCTTACTGCCCTACTTCGAAGGGGAAAGGACGCCTAACGTACCCGATGGAACAGGCGTCTATTACGGGTTGAACCCAAGAACGTTTAACAAAGCTTACTTTGCTAGAGCAGCTATGGAAGGCGTGACCATGGGAATGAACTACGGGTTAAATAGGATGAAGGACTTAGGCATTAAGCCGAAACAGGTTAGACTCACGGGTGGAGGAGCAAAAAACAGGGCTTGGAGGCGCATCGCGGCCGACATCTTCAACGCGGAAGTTGTTTGCTTGAAAATAGAAGAGGGAGCGGCTTATGGAGCGGCGCTGCAAGCCATGTGGACTTACCTCAATTTCTCAGGAGAAAAAACAAGCATACAAGCTTTGACTGAGCGCTACGTAAAAGTTGATGAGAAGACTTTGACTTATCCAAACTCACCTAACGTGGCGCTATACAAAAAGCTTCAAGATATCCAAGATAGACTGAGCAGAGACCTGAAAAAAGGGTTCAGAAAACACAGAGAATATTTAGGCCGACATGTTAACCAGTTGAATAAATGTTTATAGTTAAAATCCTTCAAATGGATATCTATTTTCTTCTAAGTAAAGTAGTTGGTCTGTTCATCTTCGTCGCGCGTTCTAACGGTTGGTCAAGGTCGAAATTGTTATACCAACCTACGAATTCAAACTTTCCGTTTTTGTCAACTAGCTCTAAGAATTCTTGGGGGAAGATAACCTTAGAAACTGTTTCTTCCTTTAAAATCTTTGTTTTTCCATTTTCTATAACTTCAACAGTGATCCGCTCGAGGGTTTTCTGTTCAACCATGTTCAAGACATTTTCCTCATAGGTCACATTAACCGTTAGACCCTCCTTCATCACTGTCCAATTCTCTCCCCCAACGCGAAGCCAGTTAAACCTACAGCATGCATCAATGAGGTAGAGGCCGCCCTTTTTCAAGCAGTTGGACATGGAGGTAAGGTGTGAAAGAAAATCCTTATTTGACTCCACATGGATTGAGCCGAGCATACAGAAGGCGAAATCAAATTTTTCCATGGACGTAAAGTTTCGCATATCCGCGTGTATGATTTTCATTTTTATCCCAGCTTTATGCACCTTCTCAAGGGAGTATTCCAGCATTTCCTTACTCTTATCCAGACCCGTGAATGAATATCCCCGCTTGCTCAGCTCAATAAGATATGGACTCGTCCCGCATCCTATCTCTAAAACTTTCTTAACTTTGATCTCAGAAAATTTGTCGATGCACTGTTCGAAAAAATCCACTTCTTTTCTGATGTCTCTGAAACTAAAGGCTATATCGTAATAGAAAGGATTTTCATAGAGGCGCATTCTCATCTCTCCCTTCTTTTCCCACATACGTTAACTCCATGAATGTGAAAAAAGTTTGCGTATGTTACTGAAAAGGGCGTTTACTGGGTCATTCTTCGTGAGACGTGTCGTAGGGCTTGATTCCTATGAGTTCGATAAACTTTTTTGGAGTTAAGATGTTTATTACGGTTTTGGCCTTAGATTCTACAAAGTCTCTGTCGGTGGTTATGAAATATTCAGCGCCTCCTAGTTTGGCGGCGGTTAAGTGATCCAAATCCTCTTCTCTGGCGTAGGGGGCATATTTTTTCCTCTCCTTAACGATTTCCAAGACATCTACCTTTTGCTTATTGGGAAAACTTTCAATGTAAAACCTAGCGTATTTCCCCGCTTCCTTTCCGTATAGCCTTGTGAAAACTTCCTTAACCTCGCTTATGAGGGTGTCTGAAACTATGATGGTTACTACGCCTGTTTTAGCCAAGTTAAGGATTATCCTCGAATTTGATCTTTCGATGGGTCTTCCAAAAATGTAAACATTTGTGTCGAGGTAGAGCCGATGTGCTATTCGTTTCATTTCAGACATCGGCCCTTTCTTACACCTTTGATGGTTTCCATTACTTCTTCGTAGGTGGGTCTTGATCCAGATCCTTTTATGGCCTCATCGAGTTGCTTCTCATAGTATTCAGTTAGGTTAATGAGTCCGTAATCGTGCCCTAAGCGAATAAGTCCCGCCCGTATTGCCTCGCTCTTATTCATGTAGAGCCCCATCTCCACAAGCCTCTTCAATATGTCGGCTGGTAGTCCCTTCAACTTAACTATAATTGTCTCCGTCTTTGCCAAGGTTTTCACCCTAAATGGAAAACAGCCAAAATCTAATATAAACCTTTCTTATATAAAACTTATACTATTCAAATAGGAAACATCCTCATTAAGGCTTGCCACATGTATTTAACTATCGTTCCCGTTTTCCTGCTATGTAGTCTTCGACCCATTGGCGAGCTGTGTCGTCCGGAACCTGGACAGGTGGGTGTTTGAAGGCATAGGAGGATATGCTGGTTAGGGGTCCACCTATTTCTCGGTATAGGGCTATTTTTACGGCGCGGATGACATCTATGACGACTCCTGCGCTGTTTGGTGAGTCTTCCACTTCAAGTTTTGCTGTTAATGTAACGGGTAGGTTTCCGAATTTGTGTCCTCTAATATAGACATAGCAGATTTTTTTGTCGCCTAGGAATGGAACGTAATCAGAAGGCCCTATCCTGGTGGGAACCTTGTAAGGAACCATGCTTGTCACGGCCTCGGTTTTGCTTATTCTCTTAGTCTTTAGCCTTTCCTCAACAGTCATGTTTTGGAAGTCCGTGTTTCCGCCGAGGTTCAGCTGGTACGTTTCCTCCACTTCAACTCCTCGGTCCACGCACAATTTAACCAAGTTTCTATGCAGAATGGTAGCGCCCAATTGGCTTTTCACGTCGTCTCCAGCTACGGGCAAGGATTTTTCATTAAACTTCTTACTCCATGCGGAATCTGAAGCAATGAACTCGGGTATGCAGTTTATGAAGGCACACTTTGCGTCGATGGAGGCTTGCGCATAATGGCGTGTGGCTTCATAGCTCCCAACAGGTAGAAAATTTATTAGCATGTCTGCCTCTGCCTCCTTCAAGGCGTCAGACACGTTGGCTGGTTTTGTCTCTCTTTCCTTATAGGCTTTGAAAGGCTTCTTCATGTGTGGGGCGACGCTGTCAAAGATTGGTCCAGGAAGGACTTTCACCCCGAGTTTAGGCACGTCTGCGAATTTGGCGCATGAGTTGGGCTCCGTGAATATGGCTTCCCCTAAGTCCCTTCCGATTTTTTGTTTGTTCACTTCGAAAGCAGCCACAAACTTTATGTCGCCAACATGGTAGCCTCCGAAGTTCACGTGCATAAGTCCAGGAACCTTCGCTTCCTCTTTCACGTTCCTATAATATTCAACTCCTTGAATGAGGGCTGAGGCGCAGTTCCCTATTCCAGCTATTGCAACTCGAGTTTCTGACAAGTTCTTTTCCCCATTTTGAGCCATTTGCCTTGAGCTCTTAATAACGCCTTAATGCTTCTAAGTTCCCTATTTAATTTCTTCTAATAAAGAAAAGAGAGCTAACAATGAGAAAATTAAAAATATTAGTAGCTCGCTTAGGGTTTTAGCATGTTTAATTTGAGGAAGGCTATCATAGGAACAAAGTTTGTTTGGTTAATGCTATTTTTGATTTTGCAGTTTTGTCCATACATGGTGGCTTCTTCTTCGTGTGATCTAACCTTTGCTTCTTCTGATTCTGGTGAAGTGATCGTAGATGGAATTAGCTATTACGTGCTTTTAGGCGACTTTCATATGCATACATCCTACTCTGACGGCCGCGGAACGCCTATTCAAATGGTTGAGACAGCGCGTGAAGATGGTTACGACTTCATAGCAATCACGGACCATGGAGCAATTCAAGGGGCACTCAACGCAAGGGAAGAGGTGGAAAGAAAAGAAATACGCATTATCGTGATCATTGGAGAAGAAGTCACTACCAACTGGGGACATCTTCTCGCCCTAGACATAAATCAGGTTATTCCACAAAATTTGGAGCCCAATGAAACATGTGAGAAGATTCATGATCAAGGCGGTTATGCCGTTCCAGCACATCCACTTTACGATTGGAACGAAACTGTTTTCAAGTCTTTGATTGAGAGCCATCAAGTAGATGCCTACGAAGCCTATAATGGTAACTATAATTGCACCCAAGCTGCATTAAGTGCAACATCTGTAGTGGCTCAGTATCCCTTTGTAGGCGACTCCGATGCCCATAGCCCAGGCGGACTTGGCTTTGCTAAAACAATTGTGTTCAGTGTTAACAGAACCGTAAACGGCATCTTCGATGCCGTCCTAAATCATAGGGCAGTCGTCAAATGGGGCGTTGAATACGTTGGCAATACAACACTGGTAAACATTGTCGAGGGCTCCTCCAAAATGTTTGAGGCTAAAGCCGCCATTGGCTCCGCTGAGATAAGTATACTTAGAGCCAAAGGGGCAACATACCTAATTAAGCCTGACTTAGATAGGGCGGAGGAGCTTTTTGAGGATTCTTTAAACTATTATGGGGCTAAGGATTACGACAATGCCATAGCTGCCGCGCAGCAAGTTAAAGACACTTTAGGAAAAGCAGCCGCCATACAGAACGCGATAATAATCGCCGTTATAGCAGTAACGATAACCGTGATTGCAGTTTTCGTATATAGAAAGCGTAGAAGCCGGCGCGCACCCATGAAGTAGGCTTCGCATAACAGACATTTTACGATTTAACGAAACCAATAAGAGGGGTACTCACCATAAAGGTTCTCAGTTCGGAGGCTTAAGTATGAAGGATGATGTTATTGTCCGTTATGACCCATTTAAAGAAATCGTGATTTTAGAGTGCATCCGATTTTCGACACCCGACGACTTAGCGCGTTTCGCCAACATCACCGCTATGGGAAAACCCACGGGCATTTATTGGGCGCAAGGAGTAGCGTTCCTGTATTACTCTATTCCTCCGGCAACCGAGGCAGTCGCAAAAGCTATCGTTGAGGAAAGGAGGGTTTACTGGTCCTTTGTAAGTTATGCTTTAATGCCTAAGTACCAGCCATTGATTGAGACAAAGGAAAAGATAATAGTTCCAGTTATAGACATGTCGCAGAGTCCCCTCTTCCAAAAGGTTTCTACGTGGCTAAAGGAACAAAAATAGAACGGCTAGGCTTTAGCCCATTTTCCATCCAATAAAAAATGCGGCAATAAAGCTGCCTGCAAAGGGCAGGTGGGCTACGATGGCTACGAGCACACTTGTTGCTCCTCCTGCTTTGCCTACGAGCCCCGATACTGCGTCGGCTAGTTTACCATAGTTTACATTGATTATGCCTGTGTAGCCTAAATATATGAGGACCATAACGAAGAATCCAATGACTATCAATATTAGTTTGGTGATTTTCTTAATTGCGTATCCAGCTACGAATCCGGCGACTCCTCCGATGCCCAGCTGATAAACGATTGGAGCCACAATTTCACTCATTAAAACCGCTCCTTTACCCTTTAATTAGCCTTCTAGGTTATTTAATCTTTGCCACATTCACGGATATTTCAGCAAAATATCCCCGTTTAATGGTTTCAACCATGATTTTCGACGGTTTTACAAGATTCCTTTTAGGCTTTTTATGCTGAACTCTGTATTTGCGCAGCCGTTTCTAATAAGGGGTATCCCTTGACCTGACACCCCAATGTTTTCCAAATATTTTACTGCCAATTTGAGCTCCTCGCAACAGGCAACTCCCACAACACCTTCATAGCCATTGTTCTGCAATATTTTTGGGACGCAGACGCCACCAGGTAAAACATAAACATCATATCCCCTCTTTTCCGCAAGTTTTGTGACACGATTAACTAAGCAGTCTGAGGAGCAATGGGCGCATTGATAGGATGGGGTTTCTTTGTTAAAGTGGGCTTTGCATCTGTTGTCCATATATTTCCTTGAACAGTGGGGCAGAAAAAGCGCCCTCTTCCTCGTCTTCAAAAACCTTTCTCTATTAGAGAAATTCTTAATATACACGTCCATTAAGTCTTCAACAATCATTAAGGCTTCAGCCACGTTCAAACCCGTTATCTCATGAATCCTAAACTTCTCCATTAAGCGCCTCGCCTTTTCCCCAATCCTTCTATGAATGTTCTTTTCGCCAGAGGACTTGGCAACCTCCCTAAAGAAGGACCTAGACAAATTGGACAAATCGAAATTGAACCCGTATGGCATATGCTCGCTCCCTCAACTTCTTTTTTCGCATTGGGTTTAAAAGCGTTAGACAATTCCACGTTATCCCGGAGTGTTGATGTCTCCCGCAAACTCCTTTTTTGGGTCAGAGTATATGTCAGCCAGCAGACCTAGAAGGGGCAGGTCACTAAGCGAAGGAACGCCCTAAAAGAGAATAATGAGAAGAGTTGCTTGACACTAGAGGCTCTCAAGAAAGCATACAAATTCGAGCTGGGAGACTTATAATTTATAGTCCCTGTTACAGTAAGCCTTATAATTTTCCAATGTAATATTTATGTAATCGGAGTCTGTAATGAAGTTAAAAGTAATTACGGGAATAGTATTGGTTCTTGCTGTCACCTTCTTCTCGTTGGAATTGCCAAGTGTCTCTGCACCTGCCATCATATTCCTTCCCACATACGTTTCTACGCCCTCAAACGAAACCTTTGTCCTGCCATTCAAGATGAGATTTGACGAACCGGATTCAGGTTTTTTCGGAATCATTTTCTTTTGGGATGTCAATGAAACTGATCCCGCCGGTAAGTACTGGAACTTCACCTACGAGGGCTTCGCTGCCAAGTTCACTGACGGCACAGGTTTCACAGCTACAGTAGTCGCCACGATCATGAAGGGTCCAGCGCTAGGCCTTCCAGGAGTATACAGATACGCAGTCACCATTGACGAGTCAGATGGCGAAATTAAGAATGGAGATTTCTGGGTTAATGCTACCATTCGAGCAGCAGGGCTTATGAATGGCATTTATACTCCTCATGCCATAGGAGACCAAAACATCACTATCCATGTATTTGTTTATGAAACCTGGATAGGAGCAGAGGCAGTCTGTACAGTTCATGTAACAGCACCACCTCGTGCTCACGATGTTGCTTTGGTCAATTTGACTCCTTCTAAAACCATAGTTGGGCAAGGCTACTCCACATCCATTAACGTGACAGCTGAAAATCAAGGCAACTACACAGAAACCTTCAATGTCACTGTCTATTACAGGAACTCCACATATACTGGAACCGTTGGAACGCAGACAGTCACGAGCCTAGCTGCAGGGGATAAGAAGCTCTTAGTCTTTATATGGGCTACTGACGGCAGTGTTAAGAGGTGTCAACCCTACACAATAATTGCTAACGCAAGCATAGTTTCAGGCGAAACTGACACAGCCGACAACAGCCTCGTCGACGGCACCATAAAAGTCACGATTCCAGGCGACTTAGACGGCGACGGCGAGGTGTACACAAAAGACTTAGGAATGCTTGGGAAGAGTTGGCGAAAGAGCCGTGGACAACTAGGATATATCCCCGAGGCTGACATAGACTGCGACGGCACGGTATACATAAAAGACTTAGGAACAGTCGGCAAAAACTGGCGCAAGACAGCCTAAAAGGCTGGTGGTCTTAGCCTCTCTCCTCCCTTTTTTGTCAAATCAAATCTAAAGATTTGGTTATTTGTTTATTTAAAAGAACAAAAACCATAAAGCATTAAACACCTTTTGAGTGTCAATTTTTCCTTAACCTTACAATAACAATTGGCTTGTGTTCTATATTGCTGAGCATGTTCCATGTTACACTAGTTACTGAGACCCCGAACCTTTCAGCCATGTCCCACGCTGTTCTCCCTGCGCCGAACCCACGCACTCGGTTCGCAACTTCCGCAATTTCGAGAGCTTCCTCTACTCCTATTTTTGACCCGGCTATTCCAATGGGTGTGGCTCTCTTTTTCATTTTGAAGCGTCTTCCAATTATGTAGGCTAGGAATCCTCCAAAGGAATGTATGCCCTTGATTGGCTTTCGGCGATGGGTGAAATGGAATCCTCCTAGGGAGTACGTCTTATCCGTGTCCACAATCATAACCGTAACATCTTTGTCCAGTTCGGATTTGATGCTTTCACGTATTCTCTTTGCTATTTGTTGTGCGTCTTTCAGCGGAAGGCTCACGTAGGAGTAGGGAAGATTGTTTGCGTCGATTCCTCCTTCCGATCCGTACATCAATGCCTGAAGAAAACTTGCATGCGTGAGGGCTAACTGTTTGTGGGCGCTTCCATCTTCTATAGGGTATCTTCGAATATGCCACATGGTCTTTTTTCTTAGGCGGGCGAGGGGTCCAAGGATATAGCCCCAAACAAGGCGCATCCAATATTTTGCGAGGAAACGAGCTAATAGACTTGGCTTGATTTTGTTTTCGTCTATGATGTTGCCTAAAGCGGTTGAAATGGCTTTTTCGGAAACTGTTACAAAGTCTCCGTCCATTGTCTTATCTCTGATAGTGTCTACTGTTTGTGTAAGATAGTCTTCGCCGGGTTTCCAGTAATGCGTTGATACTGCCACCGCCTTGTATTGTCTAGCCACACTTTTCACCGTGCAAACTCGTCCAGCAAGCCCTACTATGGTTTTGGTTGCCAGATAAATGGTCTTATGCTTACTGAAGATTGGGGGCTCTCTTTTAAACTAGTCCTATGTGGATCAGTATGAGGATGAGCGTTAGGCTTGTGAGGTTGAACATCATGTGTGCCGAGGCAACTGCAACGTAAGATTTCAGTCGGCTGTAGGCGTATCCCAACACTAAGCCGTTTACGAAGCCGATTATGATGTAGGTTGCCTGCGGATCAAAATGGAAAAGACCGAAGGCTAGGGAAGCCCCTATTATGGCGATTGAAGATGAGTATCTGCTTTCCAATGCATTTTGCAGAAACCCTCTGAAAGCGAATTCTTCGCATATTCCAGCCAAAAAGAGGGCTAACGCTAAAAGAGCCAAACTCACAGTGGACTGCTTTGCAAACGCGATTACGGTTTCATTGGCTTCTTCAACCGCTTGGCTTGGACCTAAAATGTAAGTGAGCGCCAAATTCACAAATAAGCCTATTACCCACAAGCCTAAGCCTAATCCTATTCCCAGTAAAAGCTTTTTGAGTTTAGCCTCTCCAAGTTTAATGTAACTTTGAATGTTGATTTTTCTGTAGAGCATGTAGGCAAGCGGAACCAAAAGAAACATAAGTTCCCCCGTTACTTGCAGCAGCGCCTCGATTAGTGTTATCGCTTGATCGCTAAGCTGGAATTCAAAAATGAAAGACGCAAGAGAGATTGCCATTCCTATAAGAATTGCGATTGCAAAGAATAGGACAAAAGTTAGGATGAGAACTAGCACGGCTGCTATGGGAGAAATCGAATCTTCTTTCTCCAATGCTTCCAGCCCCTTGTTTTGCATTAGGCTTTAAAATAACTGGTTTATCTTATTTTTGCACGTTTGGAAGCTTTAATTTCAAGTTTTTGACGTTGCATTCCCTTCCACGTGTGATTTCCACTTTTGTGCTTCCGCATTTCATGCACTTTAATTGTAGAGGAATGTCTAACGAATGGTGCTCCGGTCCCTCGTACTTTACGTAACCTTCGTAACCACAGTTGGCACACTTGATTCTTGGTCTAACCCTCTTTATGCGTAAATTTGCTTTTTCAGCGATTGTGCCCTCCGAGAGAATTGAGAAGGCGAACCTTAGCTGTTCTGGGTTCAGAAAGGTTAGTTCTCCAATTTCAAGGTTGATTTCAAGCACCCTCTCAGCGTTGTGCAACTTAGCCGCGCTTAGAACACTTTCAAGGACTGCCTGCATCGTCGAAAATTCGTGCATGAGACTCCACATCCCCCAGAATATGACATATTTAACGTGAAATGTGAATTAATGTTTGGCTTATGGTGGTGCGTAGGGCCACTGCTTACTAATGTGAACGAGCTCCCTAAAGAGTGTGATTCGTTCCGAGGCTGAGGCAAGGGACCATCTGGCAACTACTTTGGTTATTCTACTGAACAAGTGGGGTCGACGAACTATGAAGGTTGTTAATGTTTGGATTGTGTTTCCAAGGTTGTCAGTGAGCACCATAGACACCTTCTCCGCGGGCAAGCCTAGAGGATGCGTCACATTCATAGATAGTTCTATATGCTCCGGAGTTGTTCCGCTCCAAACCGTAGTTTCTCCTTGATAGGCGCTGGAGTAAGTGTAGAACCTAACCTTCAGGCTGTCGCCATACCCCAAGGTTCCATTTACGTAGAGGTTAATTTTGTATAAGGTTAACAGCGTGAAACATACCTCTACAGTCCCCAGCGTTACTTGTGTTACCCCTCCCTTTTGTTGAAGCCTTATCAAAACGCGTCGCGATGAATTGTCATAGAACCAGCCCTCGCTGCAAGTCTTGAAGTCATTAAAGTTCGTATATCCCGTAAGGATAGTTCCATCTTGGCTGACGAAGGTTGGACCTTTGTCAACTAACACGCGTAAAGTGTAGTTCTTGTTCCATGCGCTAACTTGGATGCGCGTCTGGTTGCTTTCCTCAAAGCACCTAATCAGTCTTGTAGCAGTGTTTTCAGCATCATAGTAACTGAACTGCGAGGTTTCATGCGGATAGACATCGAAGACAAGTTGCGAAAAGCTTGTTATGGAGCCTCCAATAG
>Ga0315314_1000787_pt1 | contig 31260 bp, 36 predicted proteins | sample TDP9_MG_FD_203631 | JGI IMG/M metagenome (GOLD analysis project Ga0315314, IMG submission 203631) | Freshwater sediment microbial communities from Lake Towuti, South Sulawesi, Indonesia - TDP9 | ecosystem: Environmental > Aquatic > Freshwater > Lake > Sediment | place: Indonesia: South Sulawesi... | reverse complement strand
CCAAAACCTGTAGCCGTAAGGAGGATGAAACCGCCTTAAGCACTCTCGTACCTAACCGACGATGGCGAGACAAAACAAACCACCACGCGCGATATAACTAAGTGTTGACCTAGTTTAAAAAATTAAAGTAGTAATCCTGTTCCCTTCATATTGTACTAAACGTTCTATCAAGGTAATCCTTATGTAAGGCGTATTGTAAGACATCTTCGGGGCTGTCGGCTAGCATGGTCTAGGCTCTGAGACTCGGGAGCTGAGGCGCAAGTTCCATTAGCCGAGAACTCTCGGGACCCCGGTTCGAATCCGGGCAGCCCCACCACTTGCCAGCCTGAATAAAACTAGAACGTGAGACAAAATCGTGTTGCTTAATGTTGCTTCTCTCTTTTGATAATTTCCCTAGCAACGATGACTCCCGAAACAGAGGCTTGGACAAGTCCTCTGGTCACTCCGGCTCCGTCGCCTATCGTGAATAAATTGTGAATCTTTGTTTCTAAGCAGTCGCTTAATTGTAGCCTTGAGGAGTAAAACTTTACCTCCACGCCGTACAGTAGCGTATGCTTCGAATGCACTCCCGGTGCGATTTGATCCAAGGCTTGGAGCATCTCTCGAATGTCGGCTAAGTATCGGTAGGGCAAAACGAAGCTGAGGTCGCCAGGTGTAGCCATCCTTAACGTGGGAACCACTAAGCTTCTTTCCATTCTCTCCTCAGTTGACCGTCGTCCAGCTTCAAGATCGCCTAGCCTTTGGACGATCACGCTTCCGCTAAGTAGGTTAGTGAGCCTAGCAAGATATTTTCCATAGGCGATAGGCTCCTTGAAGGGTTCAGTGAAGGACGTGCTCACTAGGACGGCGAAGTTGGTGTTTCCTGTTTTCTTTTCCGCATAACTTTGTCCATTCACTGTGATGATGCCCTCGTAAGATTCGGTGATCACCTCTCCCTGAGGCGTCACACAAAAGGTTCTGACTTGATCGTCGAAGGACTTGGAGTAGTAGATAAACTTGGGGTCGTATAGGGCGCTTGTAAGTTCCTCCATAACCGGGGCTAAGACCTCAACTCTTAAACCCACATCGACTGGGTTGTTAAGTGTTTTTAGACCTAAGGATTGCACCTCGCTTGTCAACCATTCAGCTCCGCTCCTGCCAGGAGCCACAACAACATATTTTCCAGAAAATTTTTCGCCAGTGGTGGTCTCCACGCCAACGACTTTGCCGTTTCTTACTATGAGACCCTTCACCTCAGTTCTGGTTCGGACCTCTACCTTGTCTTTTAAGTTGCGACGCATTTTACGTAGGATGTCGGCGCATTTTTCGGTGCCTAAGTGGCGTAATTTTTGTGGAATCAGTTTGAGACCGGCGAGGGATGCTTTACGTCCAATCTCATCGATTTTATCGAGGTCAGTTCCATAAAGGTGTTGAGGCGCCCCAAAATTCAAGTAGACGCTATCCACGTAGCTTATGAGCTCAGCGAGTTTTTCCTTACTGCAGTATTCATCGAGCCAACCCCCGACCTCCGTGGATAAAGTGAGTTTTCCGTCGCTGAATGCGCCAGCTCCGCCCCAGCCCGACAAAAGCGAGCAGGGGTCACAATTTATGCAGCCCAAGCCTCTACTCGCTGGACACCTTCGCTGGTCAATGTCTGGCCCTTTATCCAGCATAAGGAGGCTCAGTGGCGTGTTCTCAGTTAGTTCAAGAGCGGAGAATATGCCAGCCGGGCCAGCACCAACGATTATCACATCAAATTGCAAGAGGAACCCTTCCAAAGACCCAAAACTACATGTAACAAGTTCCATATATGCTTTAAGCGCTTCCTAAGGTTGGGATTTCGAATGGGCGCTTTAGATGGAGTGACTGTGTTAGACTTAACCAGGTTGTTGCCGGGAGATTACTGCACGTTACTGCTTGGAGACATGGGCGCAGAAGTCATTAAGGTGGAGGAGCCTGAGCTGGGCGACTACATACGCTGGGTACCCCCACTTATAGGAGACCAAAGCATCTTTCACTTAATGCTGAACAGGAATAAGAAAAGCATGAAGTTGAACTTAAAATCTGAGAAGAGCAAAGAGGTGTTCTACAGGTTAGTGGAGAGGTCTGACGTAGTCGTCGAGAGCTTTAGACCCGGCGTTGTCAAGAAACTGGGCATCGACTACGATTCAGTCAGTAATGCTAACTCACGCATCGTTTACTGTTCCATGTCTGGCTACGGTCAGCAGGGACCCTATAAAGACCTACCCGGGCACGATATAAACTACCTCGGATATGGCGGCGTTCTCAGGCTAATCAGCCCATCTAACGGCGCTCCCGTAATACCAAGCATTCAGATCGCGGACTTAACCACGGCTTTCACGGCGGTTATGGCGATACTGGCCGCTCTCTTTGCCCGTGATAGGACGGGGAGGGGCCAGTACGTAGATGTGTCGTTCCTTGATGTTGTGGTCTCTCTCGGAGTATTGCCTGCAGCGTTCTACATTGCTGATGGGAAGCCTCCGAAGCAGGGTGAGTGGTGGCTGAATGGTGGCTATCCTTGCTACAACATCTACGAGACTAAGGATGGAAAGTACATAACTATAGGATGCATAGAAGAGGGGTTCTGGGCTAACCTTTGTAGAGCGTTAGGCGTCATGGAATTCCTCCAGCATCAGTACACAAGTGACGAAGGAAAACTGAAGGAGATGTTTAAAACCATTCGCGTCATCTTTAAATCGAGAACTTTGGATGAGTGGCTCACGGCGTTGTCAAAGGAAGATGTGCCATGTGGACCAGTTTACGGACTTGAGGAGGTGTTCAAGAATCCTCAAATCCTGCATAGGAAGATAATCACGGAAGCTGAGTATCCCGCTGTAGGTAAGATCAAACAACTGAGCATACCCATAAAATTCTCTGGAACCCCATGCGAAATACTAAGACCTCCTCCGTTGTTCGGAGAACACACGGAGCAAATTCTGAGGTGGCTCGGGTATACGGAAAGAGAAATGTCAGAAATGCGGGAAAGGGGCAGCATATAGCACCACAGCGCGAAGTCTAGACGTAAAGCGGTGATGAGCAAGACAGATATGTTAATGAGTTTTGGAATTCTTGCAGGAGTTGTAGTGTCAATATTGCAAAATTGTTGTATGAAGTCTAAAGTTTACCACTACTAAAACGTTGGTTACTGGGCTAGGAACATGAGGGAACATGAGGTGGGTAGATCTTCTATCCTTTTCAATCCTTGATTGCCTCGAGTAGGCTCATCACGTTCCAAAGTTTCACTCTGGTGTAGGGTGGCATGTTGGGGTCTTGTAAGATTTCGTCGAGGATGGATATGGCGTTGGATGCTCTGACCGCTGGGGTGTGTTGCGTTTTCTGGAGGGCGTCTATTGATTCTTTTGCTGCCCTTCTGATGTTTCTTGGGGTGGTGGTATCTTCGGAAACCTGCCCAAGAATGACTGACGCTTGTTTTATCTTCTCCTCATACTCCTTTAACTTCTTTTTGCCTACCATGCAGAAGCCTCCAACGGAATCGTCAGTATACACAAATTTACAACTGATATATTATCGGAAGCTAATTTATACCGTTTTTGGAATTGTCAGTCTAAATTAATAATTCATAAATCTTTTAGGAAAACGCGGTGTTGAAAAGGCTCTATCCAACGCGGGCTAATAACATGGATAGAGAACGTGAAGCACCTCTTCAGATCTGGCTAAGCTGGGTTTTAGGCACATTAACTGGGTCCTTAATCAGCGTCCTATTTTTCGGTGTTGCATCTTTGGAAATATTTCTTGTATGTGCTTTAATTGGCTATTTTCTCATCAGATGGTTAGTTGGAAAAAGGGAACCACAACCAATTTTGGTTTAATTTTTGATAACATACATTTATGTTGGGAATTTTAAAAAACCAAGATGTATTTAGATGTGTGAACAATTTTTCTTGGTGGTGCGCTAAGTGGAATTTTGTTCACCACCACCATTCCCTAGATGAAGAAAAATTTTTGACCTATCTATACCGGGGGGAGGCATCAATCTGGGTGAAGGGGGTTTGTTTTGGGTTCCGAGGGCAAATCGGGGTTTGGGCTGAGCACTGTTTAGGATGCGCAAAATCAAGCAACATAACACAAAAGCTTGACATAAAACCAGCGCGCGCTAAAATTCCAGTAAACTGGCTACATTTTCATCTATTGTTTTGCAAAACTTAGCGTTGGAACGCATGAAACACACCTACTTCAATGAGCGCCGTCACCATGTCATCGTGTCTGGACATAAAGTTCCACTATTTAGCTTTCATGCGGTTTTCTAATTAAGTTTAGTGGGAGGCTAATAAGAATTAGCGCCGCGCAGTACCGATATTTATAATTACAGGAATTTTCTGATATCTTATGGCGAGTTAGTTATGGCTGTAGAAAGAATTGTTTCTTTTGTCAACGAGTTGGAGAAACTAAAGGATACATGGGCCTCAATGGAAACCAAAGTTTTAGCAGGTAAAGTTGAAGACCGTTGGGTTAACCTTGGAACTATTATAAGGCTTTCATCTGAAGAAAGCGAAGAGGAAGAAAAGGAGTTATTTCGGTTGCAAAACCGTATTATCATATTACAAAAGAGAGAAAAATTCAATTTTGAAAATTTTAGAACCATCTTAACAAATCCGAACAGGACAATAGAGATCAGAAATATAGAGATTACATCAGAAGGTTTTAGAGACTTTGATTATCTAAGAAAAGAAAAAGAAAATTGGACACAAGATCGCATAACTGGGATCGAACCAGCGTACTTAATCCATAGTTACGGAAGGGGTCCTCTTGATTTACTTAATATAAAGAGCTTCGAAGAAATAGACAGAGCTCTGCAAGCAAATATCGAACCCTATGAGAATATCAGCGATTTGAGTTCTCGTTACCTCTTTGTCATAGACGGAGCTTATTCATCGGCAATTTACATCGTTGCACCAATCTACATCAAGTTTGAAGAAATTAGATTGAGCACAAGCGGAAAACTGGAGTTTAGTATTAAATGCCATAAATCAATTGAAGTTGAAAACTTGAAAATGAATGTTATTCTATCCTCCGCATCTGCTAATGTAGACAGATTCCAATTGTCCTTTGAGCGGAAAGCTCTTGCAGAAGGAGACTTTTTTGTAATAGATGAATTAGTCGAGAGGAATCTAGCGGGCATTAAAGGCGCTAGAATATACTTGTTTTACAAAGATGAGTTAATGCGCAGGGATTGGATTAATGCTATAAGCCCATATAGTGAGGAGGAGCTAAGAAACGACATTATTAGCGTCGTTCAACGAATGAGGGAATCGGTCTCAAACATCGAGAAAGCATTAGAAGAAATAGATGTCGCTATATTGAATGGCATTATCGACATAGAGGATAACGTTAAGGATAAGTCAATTTGGAACGATCTTGGGATGTACTGCATAGAAAACGGATTTTATCGCCAAGCCGAACTCATTTATGGAGCAATGATTGACACAATAACTAAATATGAAAAGTCCAAAGGAAAGAGAATACACAAAGGCTTGGCTTTCCATAATCTCGGCGTCGCTTTATTATATCAAAATAGAAGAGAAGAAGCAAAGGAAATGTTTAAGCAAGCATATGAAGAGGACAAACTATCTTATGGAATTGTAAATGCGGAACGAATGCCAGCTAGAGAAGCCTTAAGAAAGTTCTTTAATTAATGACGGCGATAGCCTATGTCTTCCACAACTAATGCTTACGCTTCATTACCATCAAAATTTAAGATTGTTGGAAGACCAAAATATGAAAAAGAAGTTGAGGCTATCATTAAAGTTTTTATCAGTTATTCGTATGGTGAGGAACAACAAAATAAAAATGAAAACATTAAATTGGCTGAGGAACATATCAGACCTTTGCTAGAGTCGTTAGGTTTCAAAGTTCTTACATTTAGGAAGAATGTCAGATTTGGACCTACTGATGAGACAATAACCAACTACATAGAGGCATCCAAAGTTATAATTGGCATCCTTACTAAAGATTGTCCGGCTAGTGACGGTACATGGGAACCAAAGCCGAATATTCCTGATGAGATAGGCCGTGCTTACAGAAGTAACAAAAATAAAATAATAATACCTATAATAGAAGAAGGCGTTGAGTTAAAGAAATACTCAAATACGATGACCCTTCTTGATCCTAGTTACAAATTATTTTTTAAGAGAGATTTGATCACTGGTCTTAATAATTATGGAGAAATGTTAGTCAAACTAGTACAAGGCTTAAGCAAAGAATTCGAATTTAAACCCCGAAAATAGACAACTTTTCTCTAACAAGAGGCCTAGAGATGAGGATGAATTGAAAGCGGTTATTCATGTAATATACCACCGTTCGATAAGAAATTAGAAAAAATCATAAGCGCCGAGGCACTTATTACCAACTGCTGACTAAAATCTTTTCTGAGGCTTAAAGTTGTCTGCAGAATCGAAGCGACTACAAACTATGGCAGACCTGCTTCGACAAGGCGCTACTCTAACGGAACTAGCTTGTCCAGCCTGTTCTTCACCTTTGTTTAAGCTACCAAGCGGAGAAATTTGGTGTGCACAATGTCAAAAACGGGTGATGGTAGTAAAGGAGGGGGAAACAACAACGGAAGCGACGAGTCCTCTGCTTCTTAGCGCCTTAGAATCCACCATTCTTACAAAGATACAGGAAGTGGACAGAAAAATGAAGGAAGAAACGGACCTTCAACAACTACAAAGATTAGGAGCGATTCTATCGACTCTGCTTGAAAATCTGGAAAGAATAAGAAAGATAAAAAGAGCATAATGCGACGTACTCATGAAGGATGTCTGGGTTGCTTGGGCATTACGAAAACTTCCCGGAGGTAATTCACGGCGTTGCACGATTCACTCACCGAATTTCGATAAGAAAACTACAACAAGCAATCCTTTGCACGCTCTATCAATTGAATCAAGAGACCCACCGTTTCAGCGATATCGCATCCCTCTTCCCGTCAGAATGTGAGGTTAGCTTCGAGTTTGGAGTAGCTGAGGGTGCGACGTTCAATTATTTAGATAAAGAAGAGGTGGACAGATTTCAAAAAAGCATCATGAAAGAGTCCCTTCCAATCTTTGACGTTTTCTGCGTTGTCCGATATCATGTTGTTGACAAAGAAAAACGTGTTCCGTTAAAGTTCGATTACCATCTGGTGCGCTTTATGTTTTACAAAAACAGCGTAGAGTTACAAATCTGCCATGAACGAGGCACCCAACGCCTCTCTCTAGAAGACCTCATTACCTTCGTAATAAAGCGCATAAATGAAGAGCTTTCCCAACGGCGGCTAAAACCATTAACACGAAAACACTTACGAACCCTCTAATTCCTTTTTTAAAAAATCAAGAACCACTGCCAAAATATCTTTTGACACTTCGTCCACCGGTCTGTTTCCGTCAATAAACCTCAATCGCCCCCCTTCTACCAACTTCATGTAGATCTCCCGAACTTTTTGCTGAACTCGTAACCTTTCCATGACGGATCTTTTCCGCTTTATTCTTTTCACCACCACCTCCGGAGGGACGTCGATGTAGATCGCTAAATCCGGGGGGAGAGCCGACCTGTTGATTTCTTCGATCCAGTTAAGGTCTAAACCCGCTGCCCCTTGGTACGCTAGGGATGAGAACACATACCTATCTGAAACCACGATCTTACCCTCTTGCAACGCAGGCTTGACCCCTCTTTCCACGTGATCAACCCGGTCGACAGCGAAAAGAAGGGCTTCCATCACGCTTGGCATCCGCTTCCTCCTCTTGAGAATATGCGTTCTTATGAACTTCCCGATTTCCCCGTTACTTGGCTCGGTGGTGTACGTAGCTTCAAATCCTCTACGTCGTAGGTTCCTCACTAGCCGACGCGCTTGCGTGGTTTTTCCACTGGCATCCAGCCCCTCGATGCAGACGAACACTCCTCGTTTCATCATGCTCAGCCGCCGGCATCCGAAACCGTCTATCATTATATAAGATCGATTACCTTAATAATGGTGTTCAGATGAGAAGACTAGGAGAAACCTTGTGATGCGGCGATACTGGGGTGAAATTAAGGACCCTGTTTACGGCTACGTCTACATTACCGAGGCTGAGAAGGAGATCATCGATTCCTTTCCAGTGCAGAGACTTCGCCGGCTACGACAGCTTGCAGGAGCAGAGTTTGTGTATCCAGGCGCAAACCACACCAGATTTGAGCACTCCATAGGCGTCATGCATCTGGCGGGGCTCCTTCTGAAAAGCCCTAACCTTTCACAACATCTCTCTGAAGATGAAATTCAAATGATTAGGATAGCCGCTCTACTCCACGACGTGGGACACGGGCCATTCTCGCACATTTTCGAACATCTGCTTGAAAAGTTTCTCCACAAAACCCACGAGGACATGAACGTTTGGGTTATTCCAAGGTCTGAGCTAAAAGACGTCATCGAGAAGCTGGGATACGACCCGAACGTAGTGGCAAAGCTTTCTGTAGGATGGTTGCACAAGCCAGGAGGGGCGTTCATGGATCAGATCATCCGAAGCGCAGTGGATGTGGACAAACTGGATTTTGTGGTTCGAGACACCCATCACACTGGCGCGGAATATGGTTACGTGGACATTTTCCGCATTATCCATATGCTAGACATCATTGACGAAAACTTAGCAGTGGATCTCGGTGCTCTCTCAGCCCTTGAGTCCTTCATGCTAGCCCGGGTCGAGTCCTTCAAAAGCATATACTTTCACAGGGTTGCACGAGCGGCGCAGATAATGATCGCCACGGCTCTGGAAGACGCAAAGGATGAGTTGGGTCTAGTAGACTTCCGATCGCCTGAGGAGTATCTGGCTCTTGACGACTACACAGTGTGGGCTATGCTAAAAAAGTGCAAAAAATCCAAGAGGACTATAGAAAATTTGGAGAGGCGAAGGCTGCTTAAGTGCGCCTACGACCAAACCTTCTACGTGAGAGATAAAACGATATCGAGCATCTTCAGCAACGAGGAAATTCGAAGGCAGATACGAGGTCAGATTGCCTCGGAGGCGGGAGTTGAACCACAAACCGTTGTGATCGACGTGCCAACACTCCCTTCAGTGCCATACCGCCACTCGGTTTTACTAGAGCCCATGGAAATCCCCGTGTTCTATAAAACTCGGGACGGACGTAAGGTTCCTCAGCGACTCAGCGACGTATCCGGAATCTTCGAAGTACTTAAGGGGTTCATAAACATTCTACGCGTTTACACAGGGGAGGAACATCGTGAAAAAGTAGGGGAAGCCGCAGCAAAAATGCTCGGCGGAACTCCTTCATCAGCTAGGATCTCCTACTAAACTATATAGAGGAATAAATGCCTTTGGAGATTAAGACTTTAAAGGGGCGTCCCGTTGTTTCTGGGCGTCGTAGAGGATCGGCACTAGTATCCATGAAGCCAATTAGTTTCCTCGGCGGAGTGGACCCCAACTCAGGGGTGATCATCGAGAGGGATCATGATTTAAAAGGAAAAAATGTGAAAGAAACGATTCTTTGTTTTCCCTGCGGCCACGGTTCTACGGTTGGCAGTTACGTGCTATATTCACTAGCCAAAAAAGGACTCGGCCCTAAAGCAATCATCAACCAAAAAGCAGACCCCGTTGTGGTCGTGGGGGCCATCATCGCCGAGATTCCCATGATCGATCAGGTTGACATTCAACAGATCATGACGGGCGACGAGGTGGAGGTTGACTGCGACAAGGGACTAGTTAAGATCGTGAGGGAGGAGAAAACTAAACCATGTATCTAAATTCTGAAGAAGAAAAAATGTATGACGGTGAATACGGCGGGGCACATCAAGTATCCATGAAGATTCTGGTTCGCCTAGGCGATTTATTCGGCGCCACCCGGCTGGTACCGATCAAGTCTGTTCACATATCCGGGGTCTCCTACAAAACCGTGGGGGATGCTTCCATCGATTTCTTCAACGCCTTAGCAAGTGAAGGCGGAAAAGCACAGGTACTTTCCACGCTTAATCCTGCAGGCTTTGACCCAGAATACTTAGTCAAGAGATTTCCTCAAGAGTATAGAGAAAAACAGTTGCGCATCGTCGATTTGTATCGGACGATGGGGATCCAGCCCACCTTCACGTGCACGCCCTACTACATACGAAAGCCACGGCCGGGTTGGCATCTTGCATGGGCTGAGTCTTCCGCGGTGGTCTACGCCAACTCGATTTTAGGCGCGTGGACGAACAGGGAAGGAAGCCCAAGCTCCCTCGCCGCCGCCCTCGTGGGGAAAGCACCCAACTATGGCATGCATCAAGCCGAGAATCGTCAGCCCAACCTCCTTATCAAAGTAAAGTCCAGCCTTGCCAATGAAACGGAGTTTGGAGCGTTAGGAATTTATGCAGGAAAGCTGCTGAGAGACAGAGTTCCTCTTTTTGAGGGGCTGTCCAATTACGTAAATGATGATCTGAAGCAGTTGGGCGCAGGGTTGGCATCCAGCGGAATGACGTCCATTTTCTATTATAGTATGCCGTGCGAGAAGAGAGAATTTGAAACCGTTTCCGTTGAAACAAAAGATATAAGGAACACCGTGGAAAGCTTGTCTACTGCCTCCGAAGTTCCCGACTTAATTTTCATTGGGTGCCCCCACTGTTCCTTGAGCGAGATTCAAAGCATAGCTCAAGCTGTTGAAGGAAGAAAAGTGAGAAGGGGAATCGAACTATGGGTCTGCACATCCCGGCACCTCAAGCAAAAAGCCGTGAATCACGTGAACATTATTGAAAAGGCAGGCGGCCACGTACTCTGCGACACCTGCGCCATCGTTACGTGGATCAAAAACCTTGGAGTAAACACCATGATGACCAACTCTGCGAAGGCAGCATACTATGCACCTACTTTAAACGAGGTTAGCGTAACTTTAGAACCGTTAAGCAAGTGCATCGACGTGGCTTGTGCCTGAATAAGTACGATGAGGATCAACATTCACGGTTAACTTTCTAAACGCTTTTTCATCTGATTTATAATTTTGACAACCTTTTCATTCATCGGGATTTTTGCTCGCTCAAATTTTTCACTAGGTTTCGTTAATGGGCGCGTGGCGTCGATGCCGAGCTTTGTGGTTAAGCCCGTTTCTTGGTCAGCAGAGGGGTCCAAGGTTGATCCTCTCACATGGGGGATAATGACCAAGTCTTCACTTGCTTGAAAGCAAGTTGCAACGGCCCACTCCATGTCCTCGAGATTGAAAACATCAATTTCCGTGTCGACAACGATGGCGTGCTTAAGGCTTGGATGAGCACTAAAAGCCGCCATCAGGGCGTTCTTCGCGTCCCCATCCGTTTGTTTTTTTATGGAGATTATGGCGTGGAGCCATCCGCATCCACCGCTGGAGAGGTTTACCGCCTTTACGGCGGGTACGACACGAGAAACTGCTTCCCAAATCGTTGTTTCATGCGGTAGGCCCATCAACAATTTGTGCTCTGCCCCAGACGGCAAAAGCGCTTGGTAAAGGTAGTCTTCGCGATGCATCATGCTGACCACTTCAATGACAGGTTGACTTCTTTGAATGTCGTATGTTCCGGTTATGTCGACCAACGGCCCCTCCAAGGTTTCCTTCTCCCCCGACATAACTCCCTCTAACACTAGTTCCGCGTCTGCTGGAGCGTAGGCATCCACATGTTCACACTTTATCAAACGCATCTTGTTTTCTAGAAGGGCGTTTGCTATACCAAACTCGCTCACACCAAAAGGAGCGGGCGACGAAGCGGCCAATAAGATGGCTGGGTGTAAGCCCAACGCTATGGCAACCTCTACGTCTCTCCCTTCCTTCTTGACCATTTGCCACAACTGGAAGAGGTGTCTGGGAACCAAACGGATGGCTAAGTGATTGTCGTCTAAGACTTGGAGACGGTGTATGGAAACATTTTCAATCCTCCCGTCCGAGCTTCGTGCAGAAACTATGGCAGAAGTTATGTAGGCGCCAGCGTCTTTCTCAAAATGGGTCAAAACTGGGATCTTTGACAAGCTGGCTTTTTCAACTACCTCGCTGACCGGTCCTTCCTTCACGACCTTTGGTGGAATCGGTGAGCGCAACGCGTTGGTAAGCCGCTGATAGAGGTTCTCTGGGCTGATGCTTAGCGCTGAGCAGAGTCTACTTCGAGTTCCGCAAACATTCGCCACAACTTTTGTGGCATACCTCTTCACATCGTCAAAGAATAGTATGGGTCCTCCGTCGAATGCATTCATGATGGATGAAGCCTCGAAGCGGGGCGAGACTTGATCTCTTACGTGAACAACCTCTCCCCTTTCCTCCATTTCCTTAAGAAAACTTCGTAAACTCATTCTTCAACTCTCCTCCTTTCTAACGATTTTTTCCATGAGTTTTAGAAGAAGCGGTCCTGCCTCCCTTTCGCTAATTGTTTTAATAAAAACTGACACCAAGGCAATTTTCTTTGTCTTTTCAGCCAGTTGTTCGGCGAAGAGGCGGGCTACCATTACGTTCCGGTCGCCAAGTAGAATGGAAGAAAGTGAGGGGCCAACCATTTCCCGTGCTTGTGGTATAGCCACTGCTAGCGTACCCAGCTGGTCCTCGCCTTCACTCAAGAGAACCAAACCTGCATTTTTTGTTTCTAAATAAAGAGCTAAGAAGAGCGCTTCCCTTTCGCGTATTTCTTCCTTCACAACTCTTGCTCGTGACATGCGCAACCCTACCATGCTATTTATACCTTCGTCCACTCAGTATTTAGTTGTTTTCAAGCGAGGTCAATGTGCCGTGGCAAAAAACAGGGCGACAGAGATCCTTCGTATCCTTGAAGACAGTTTTTCCCTTCCGCAATGGGTCAACTCAACCAAGGACCCGTTTCAAACACTGATCATTACAGTGATTTCTCAAAACACTAACGACCGAAACACGGCTAGAGCCTTTGAAAACCTGTCTAGAAGGTTTTCTATAAGTCCGGATGCCTTAGCGAAGGTTAGTGTAGAGGAGATTGAGGACGCTATAAGGGTTGCGGGCTTGTATAGGAACAAGTCCAGGGTGATAAAGGAGCTTTCTCGCGTAATTCTTGAAGATTTTAATGGTTCCCTTGACTTCATTTATTCGATGCCACTTGAGGAAGCAAGAAAGACGCTTCTTCGCATTCCGGGGGTTGGACCTAAAACTGCCGATGTTGTCCTCCTCTTCTGCGCTGAAAAGCCCACGGTTCCCGTCGATACCCACGTGAACCGCGTTTCAAAGAGGCTGGGACTAGCCCAGCCTAACGCTAACTACGATGGAGTTCGACTAGCACTTCAGTCTTTTTTCCCCTCTGAAGAATACTTTCCCGTTCATATACTGCTTATTTTACTCGGGCGAAAGTATTGTAAAGCTAGAAAGCCCTTATGCAAACCTTGCCCCATCAACATGCTCTGCCCATCCAAAAATCTAGAGGACTAGCAATAATAATGAACACGATTAGTGGATCAAAACTTGCTGAAAAAGTCGCTGATTACTTCCCCTACTCCAGCGTTCGACCCTTTCAAGACACCTTCACCAATACTATTTATGAAGCAGTGAAAGCAGGCAATCATGTTCTTCTTGAGGGAAGCAACGGCTTAGGTAAAACCGTCGCGGCTCTGTCTGCTTGCCTACCCATAGCCAAGGAGAAAGGCTTACAGATCCTCTATACAGCAAAAACGCACCGCCAGCACGACCGCGTGATCGAGGAGCTTACTGCCATTTCAAAGAGGCAAGCCGTTTCTGGGATTTCAGTTCGAGGAAGGTGTGAAATGTGCTTCCACCCCTTTATTCTTCGTCATTCGCCAGATGCTAAGTCAGCAATGGAGGTCTGTGAATTGTTGAAGGCTAGGGAGCAGTGCCCCTATCATGAAAATATACACAAAAACGTTGATAGGTTCGCGGAGCTTCAGTCGCATATCTCTTCTAGGCCTTACACTGCTCCCGAGATTCAAGAAGTTTGTAAAGCAGAGGGGTTCTGTCCCTATGAATTAACTAAGCTCATGATCGGTGAGGTTGATGTCGTCGCGTTGAGTTACATATATGTTTTCGATCCGGTCATCCGTGGTGCCTTCCTAAAGCAGCTTGAAAAACCCTTGCGCGAGACCATTCTCATCGTGGATGAGGCGCACAACCTCCCGGACACCGCCGTGGAGACAGCTAGTGATAGCCTCTCTTTGTTTGCAGTTCGACAAGCGGAACTAGAGGCAAAAAGATTCAATTATAAAGAAATCGCTGCCTTCTCTAGACAATTTAAGGCGATAATAGAAAGGATGGCGATGCGAGTTGAGGAGGAGAGGCGGGTTCCTCCTGATTTTTTGATCGAAACGATTAGAATAAAGGCTGGGATAGACGAGCCCCTAACCTTTTTTGAGTACCTTCACAATACGGGAAACTCGATCAAGCGCAGTTTATTATCGCAAGGGAAGTATCCCCGCTCCCACATCCACAAAGTGGGCGAGTTCCTTCTAAAGTGGCTAGAAACCTCCAAGGATATCTCTTTCACCCACATTTTAAGCAAATATGTGGCAAAGACGGGCGCAACCTCTGCTCGATTAGAAATCGTGGCGTTGGATCCCGCCAAGATCACGACTCCCGTTTTCTCATCCGTATATTGTAGTGTCGGCATGTCAGGAACGCTGGAGCCTCTCGAATCCTACATGAAAATAGTTCGCCTGCCGGAAGCAACCATTCGAAAGGCGGTTCCATCCCCCTTCCCGAGAGAGCACATTCTCCCTCTTGCCTGTTGCGGCGTCACCACCGCTATGAAACAACGAACAAGAAGTATGTATAAAAAACTGGTAAAACGCATAGTAGAAGTGGTTCGTTGCACCCCAGCCAACGTAGGTGTGTTCACCGCCTCCTACGATGTGCTGGGGGGACTGCTCGAGGCTGATCTGGAAACGGTGATCGATAAACCATTATTTTCTGAGCATAGAGGTATGGTCTCTAAAGAAAACGACTTGCTCGTGAATCGGTTCAAGTCGTATGCTAAACGGGGAGGCGCGGTTCTGCTGGGGGTTCAAGGAGGTCGATCGTCTGAGGGAGCCGATTATCCAGGCGATACGATGAATTCTGTAGTCGTGGTTGGTGTGCCCTACGCTGAACCCACCCCAAAAACGAGCGCACAAGTCAACTATTATGATAGTTGTTTTCCCGGACATGGCCGCGAGTATGGTTATGTTCTTCCCGCCCTCAAAAAAGCTTCTCAAGCCGCTGGCAGACCCATACGAGCTTTGGAGGACCGAGGAGCCATAATCTTCCTAGACTATCGCTTTGCAACAAGATACTGCCAACGCTTTCTCCCCCTCTGGATACGTCGCGGCATTAGAACACTGCCCGACGAGGACGGAAGCATCGCTCAGGAACTCATTCTGTTCTTTGGCTTCTCAGAGCATTGACTGAGGACGTTTAGAAGATGTCTAAATTAAAATACGCTCTGTAATCAATGAAAATATGACAATAAACGAGTATAACGTAGTAATACATAGGAAAGTTTAAAGCGAGGAATAGCATTTTCAATAGAGGCTTTAAATATTACCATCTTGCTGTATGCTGAGGGGAGGGGAACGCTATGAGGGCACGCAACTATCGAAAGGCGAAGGGTCAGCTCTACACGAGAAAGGAGTATATTCGAGGCTCTCCCCCGCCGAAGATCACCAAGTTTACCATGGGAGATCCTGCAGGTAAATTTGAATACCAGGTTCTTTTGATGGCCCAAAGGGAAGCGCAGGTTCGCCACAACGCATTGGAAGCAGCCCGTGTAGCAGTAAATCGAGTTCTTTCCGATAAGTTGGGAAACAGTTATTTTTTACGAATCTTACCCTACCCGCACGCTGTGCTTCGAGAAAATAAAATGATTTTTGGGGCGCATGCGGATCGACTTCAGGATGGAATGAGGAAGGCCTTCGGTAAACCTGTAGGAACTGCGGCACGAGTGAAATCAGGGCAAGCCCTCGTGATGATCAAAGTGAATGAGGATGGTATTGAGGCTGCGAAAGAAGCGTTAAGGCTGGGAGGGGCTAAGTTACCCATCACCTGTCGGACAGTCATCGAGAAAACTGTGGACTAGATGGAGGTGGAAATGTTGAGAGCTTATGAGAAAGGGAAAGTTTCGTCTGCGGAGAAGCTTATCCTCTGGTTTGAAGAAGTAACAAAAGAGGATATTCCCCTTGTCGGGGGCAAAAATGCGAACCTAGGTGAAATGCTTCGTGCAGGGATACCTGTTCCGCCTGGGTTTGCGATCACTGCATACACCTATAAAAAGTTCATTACAGAAACTGGGATTGCTGAAGAAATATACAAAATCATCGAGGAAACCGTTACTGACGTGAACAATCCTAAGCAGTATGAAGAAGCCTCCAGAAAAGTCAGAGGGCGCATCGAATCAACCCCGATGCCACGTGAAATCGAAGCAGCCATAAAAAGGGCTTACGATGAACTCGCTAAGAGGACAGAATCAGCGCAAGTGTTCGTGGCTGTGCGGTCAAGCGCCACAGCTGAAGACCTGCCTGACGCCTCCTTCGCTGGACAACAAGAGACCTACCTAAACGTGAGAGGCCCTGAGGAGCTTGTTGAAAAAACCATTAAGTGTTGGTCAAGCTTGTTTACGCCGAGGGCTATCTTTTACCGAACCCAGAAGGGCTTCAAACATGAGCAAGTTCTCATCAGTGTGGGGGTTCAAAAAATGGTTAACGCTGAGGCTGCCGGCGTTATCTTCACCATAAACCCCGTGACTGGAGAGCCGAATCAAATAGTCATCGAGGCTAACTGGGGACTCGGCGAGTCAGTGGTGTCCGGAGCCGTTACCCCAGACGACTACATCGTGGATAAAAGCACGCTGAGGATCATTGAAAAAAGGATCGCCAGAAAAACGGTGGAGTATGTTCGTGACCCTAAAACAGGGAAGACCATTCCTGTTGACGTGCCCGCTGAGAGACAGGACCAACCCTGCTTAACCGATGAGGAGACCATCAAGCTCGCAGAACTTGCTAAGCACATCGAAGAGCACTACGGAGGAAGACCGCAAGACATCGAGTGGGCGATCGACCGGGACCTACCCTTCCCAGAAAACGTCCTTATTGTGCAGTCGAGACCTGAAACCGTGTGGAGTCCAAAGATGATGCTACCTAAAATCGAGGCACCGAAGCCGCCTACCCCACCCCCAAAACCAACGGAACGAAGAGTTGTTGTGAAAGGAATCGCGGCTGGAAAAAGAGACATAGGAGTGGGAGTAGCAAAGGTGGCTCTGACGCCTGAAGACGCCTCGAAGCTCATGGAGAAGGGCGATGTGCTGGTCACAACCATGACTAACCCGGACTATGTACCATTTATGAGGCTGGCCGAAGCGATAGTCACCGACAAAGGCGGGGTCACATGTCATGCAGCTATCGTAAGCCGTGAGCTAGGTATCCCGTGCATCGTAGGGACGGAAAATGCTACAAAAGTGATGACTACGGGTGAAAGGTACACAGTAGATTCAAGAAGCGGAGTGGTATACGAAGGAATCATGGATGAACCAGCAAAGCCATCGGCGCCCACACCCTCAGCAGTAGTGCCGTCAGTGATTGAGTCTGCACCGATTACTGCTACAAAAATCTACCTAAACCTCGGCGTTCCCGAGATGATTGAAGAATATAAAAACCTGCCCTTTGACGGTATAGGGCTGATGCGCATCGAGTTTATCTTGGCTAGCTACATAGGAGAACACCCATCATACCTTCTAGAAACGGGGCAAGCCGACAAGTTTGTGAGCAAACTGGCTGAGGGAATAGCTACAGTCGCAAGAGCTATACAGCCTCGCCCAGTAGTCGTTAGGTTCAGCGACTTTAAGACCAATGAGTATAGAGAACTGAAGGGTGGAGAGAAATACGAGATATCAGAGGCGAACCCGATGCTCGGTTGGCGTGGCGCAAGCAGGTATATAAGTGAGTGGTATGAAGAGGCGTTTAGACTGGAATGTAAAGCGATCAAAAAGTGTAGGGAAGAATGGAAGCTCAAGAATGTTTGGGTGATGCTGCCGATGATTAGGACCGTGTGGGAAGCGAAAAGATGCCGCGAGATCATGAAAGAGGAAGGACTAGATAGATCGAGAGACTTTCAAGTATGGTTTATGGCTGAGACCCCAGCTATCGCCATAATGGCAGACGAGTTCTCCAAGCTATGCGACGGATTTTCCATCGGTTCGAATGATATGACGCAAGGCATCTTGATGATTGACCGCGACTCCGAGCGCCTAGGACTAATGGGATACTTCGATGAACGAGACCCTGCCGTCAAAAGAATACTTGCTCACTTAATTAAAGTAGCCCATAAGCACGGGTGCACCGTTTCCATCTGCGGTGAAGGACCCTCCAACTTGCCAGACTTTGCAGAGTTTCTCGTCCGCTGCAGCATCGATAGCATATCGGTGAACGCCGACGCGGTTGTCAGTACAAGGAAGTTGGTTGCCAGTCTGGAGCAGAAGATTTTGCTTGAACGACTGGCTGAAATGCGCGAACATGGTACAGGACGTAAAACTGAGAGTTCTGGGCAAGATTGGGAATGGGCTTCTGAGTGGGATGAATCCATTCGATAAACTCTCGTCATAACCTGACTTATACGACATCGTTTTTCATGTAATAGCGGAGAAGGTAAGGAAACATTGACCTTTGACCTTGAAGAAAAACTGTTAGTGGAAGAGATAAGCAGGCGAGGAGCTAAACGGATTCTTATCCAGCTCCCCGAGGGACTGAAGGCGGAGGGGCCGCGTTTAGCCGCCGTCGCCGAGAAGGCGGGAGCCGTCGCCATTGTCTCAGCTGATCCATGCTACGGTGCTTGTGATTTAGCAACCCTCGATGCTGGAAGCCTAGGTGCAGATTTGATTGTTCACTATGGCCATAGCAAAATAGTGAAGGAAGAACGGGTGCCAACCGTTTATATGGAGGCTAGGGCGAGAGTTAGCGTTAAAGGAGCAGTAGAAAAAGCGATACCCTGTCTTGAGCGCTGGAGAAGCATCGGGTTAGTAACAACGGTTCAACACATTCATCTACTGGATGAGGCAAGGGAGTTTCTTCTCAAGGCTGGGAAAACGGTTGCGGTGGGAGATGCAGGTCGCTTGAAATACGCTGGGCAAGTGATTGGTTGCGACTATAGCAACGCTCAATCGATTTCAAAAGACGTTGAGGCATTCCTTTTTGTCGGAGGAGGTAGATTTCACGCTGTAGGAGTGGGATTAGCTACAGCAAAGCCGACGATCATCGCCGACCTATATGAAAAAAGAGCGTATTCTATTGACGACGAGGTCCGTAGGATGGTCAAACAGCGATGGGCAAGCATTTGCGAAACGAAAAAGGTTGGACAACTTGGGGTGTTAATCGGTCTAAAAAATGGACAAACGAGGGTGAGGGAAGCCATGGAAATCAAGGAGGAACTGGAGAAAAGTGGTAAGAAGGCTACTTTACTCGCGCTGAGGGAGATCACACCCGAAGTGCTCATGCAGTTTCCCAGCATCGACGCCTTCGTAAACACTGCTTGCCCTCGAGTATCCTTAGATGATGCACCAAGGTTTCGCAAGCCAATTCTTACATTCCACGAAGCACTCGTCATGCTGGAGAAGATGAGCTGGGAGGAACTATGCAGAAAAGGCTGGTTCGAAAGCTAGACCTAGAAAAAGCTCTCTCCGAGATTAAACCCCATCCCACACCCAAGGCTTACCTCGAACAATACACGATACCTTCAAAAGTCGCCGCGGAGATCCTCTACATTGCGACGTACATTTACGACGACATTATCGATAAGACGATCGTGGATTTGGGCTGCGGCACGGGAAGACTTGGCATTGGCGCGGCTTTACTCGGTGCAAGAGAAACGGTCGGCGTCGATGTTGACAAGGTGGCGGTGAGGATGGCGCAGAAAAATGCAGAAAAGATGGGGATGAAGGAAAAGACGCACTGGATCGTGGGAGACATCGATGTTATCTGGGGTTCCTTCGACACGGTTCTACAGAATCCTCCCTTTGGCGTGCAAAGAAGAGGGGCGGATCAAAAGTTCATTAAAAAATCCTTAGAGCTGGGAAACAGGATATACTCGCTACACAAGAGTGGAAAACGCAACCAAGAGTTTATCAAAAGGTTTATTGAGGGGCACGGAGGAAGAGTTACTGGCATCTTTCCCATGGAGATGGAGATTCCCAAGATCTTTGAGTTTCACACTAAAAGAAAGTATAACGTTAAGGTTGATTTGTACCGAATGGAAGGAAGAGCGCATGTATCCGTCGAATAAAAAAAGCGGGCAGTTTGTCGTGCCGGGAGAACGACTGGGCGTTATTGAAGAATTTACGCCGGGTCCCGGTACCTACGTGGAGCAGGGGACCATATATTCCAAAACTACCGGGTTCACACTACTAGATATGCTGAATAAAAGGGTCTCCGTGTACCCCTCAACCCATGCAGTGGGTGTTCCTCGCACAGGAAGCACGGTCATCGGGCAGGTGTCAGACGCACAAAGCAAAACGTCTACGTTACGCATACTAAAAGTGGATAAAAGACCTATCTCCGGTTTTTTCACCGGCATCCTGCACATCTCTGATGCAAGTCCAAGCTACGTTCAGACAATGTTCGATGTATGCAAAACTGGCGACATCATGCGAGCCAAAGTGGTTAGCGATAAAAATAGGGTATATCACTTGTCGACTGCGGATGAAACCTTAGGAGTTATCTATGCCTTCTGCTCACGGTGTGGACATATTCTATCATTAGGGAGAATGGCAATGCGATGCATCAATTGCGGAAAAATTGAAAAGAGAAAAACTGCTTCAGATTACGGAAAAGGAACTGTGTAGAGGGAAAGAAATGAAAATGAAGGTTCTGAAAAAAACATCTAATGAATTGAAAATAGAAATTGAGGGTGAGGGTCACACCTTTTGCAACGTGTTACAGAAAGTCCTTCTAGAAGACGACACGGTTGAAACGGCTGGGTATGATATACCACACCCACTAGTCTCCAACCCCATCGTTTACCTCCGCACCAAGGGACGGCGAAAACCTGAAACCGTCCTACGGGATGCGGCAGAAAAAATACGGGAGCGTAGCTCGGATTTCAGAGTGACCTTCGAGAAAGCGTTAAAAGAATGGCAGCGAAAATGAGAACAAGGTGTGTGAAATTTAAAGAACGCTACTTGATAAGCCTCGCATACCGAGCTTTCTTTTTGCCATTAGGAGAAAAGAGCAGAACACTTCTGCTGCATCTTCGTGCTGTTTTAACATGTTGACACTCTCCTCGATGGTCACCAAACCTTGTATCCAAGCGTACACGATTAAAGCTTCAGCAGCATCCGCTTGTTTGTGGCGGTCAACTCTTGAGGGCAGAAATTTTCTTAGTTCCGCTTTCTTAAGAGCTTCAGCGAGTATTCGGCTATCGACCTTAGCGCCTATAGGTTCGCCCCTCCGATTTGACAAAGCCAAGGAATAAATGAAATTCACGTAGGCGTCTCCTAGGGCGGCAAGTTTATGATCCATCAAGACTTCATGTAGACTCTTATATTGTGGTATAAAAGCAAACATAAACACCACTTCATTTGTTGTTTGGTTTAATTATTGGCGGGGCTCCTTAACCTTCCAATTATGATAGCATAATTTTAAAAGCGGAATCCCCTATATTAATGCGTTCAATACATGTAGATGCTGGAGTGGAAAATGAGTTACAGGCCACGTGGTCCACCAACACTTAAACCGGTGAAAGAGGGCGAGGAACACGAAGTTACCATTCAAGCGATAAGCCGAATGGGTCAAGGGATAGCCAAGATTGAGGGCTTTGTGATTTTTGTCCCAGAAACTAAGATCGGAGACCGTGTGAAGATTCGGATAACCAGAGTAGGTCCACGATTCGCTACAGCGGAAAAAATTGGATAAAGAAGTGGAGACCTTGTCTAAAGAGCTAAATACTATATACATTGGGAAAAAGCCTGTGATGAGTTATGTAATGGCGGTTATAACGCAATTTACCACATCCGACGCTAAAGAGGTTGTTTTAAAGGCGAGGGGACGAGCGATAACAACTGCTGTAGACGTCGCTGAAATAACCAGACGAAGATTCATGAAGGACGCGAACATAGGCAAGATCACCATAGGAACTGAAGAAATAAAGCAAGAAGAAGGCGGAACAAGAATGGTTTCAACGATCGAGATCACATTAGCACGAGAGTAGGAAATGGGTTGAGTGCGAAACAAAATGTCGAGTGGGCGAGGGCGTCCCCACGGTAGGCATCGATCGTATGTTGACAGTAGGCTTCTTGAGTATCTCGCTGAAGTTTCAACGAGGTACGGGATTGATTCCAGCGAATTTTTTGATAAAATTGTTGCTGCTTGGAAAAATCAAAAATCGAAATGTGAAAAGTTAACGATTGAATGTCGCGAAAAAGCAAAGGGCCACGCCATCTTTCTCATAACCAGCAATAACAAAGCAGTTGCACAATTTCCTGTACCTGAACGCATTCTTAAAGAGAATGTTCCGCTCAAAGAATTTAAATACGTCATTGAGCGTTCAAGACTGGCTTCAGTCAAGGAGAGTGAAAAGCCTATCGTAAACAACCTACAAATTAAGGATTTGAAGGCTGGAATGAAGCGGATTAACTTGGAAGCAAGGGTTCTTAAAATCTCTGAACCAAAGTTGGTCATTACCAGGTTTAACGAGTATGTTATGTTAGCAAACGCCGTTCTCATGGACGAGACTGGAACTGTCAGATTAACTTTATGGAATGAACAAATAGGCGCGATATCAGTTAACGATGTCCTACGAATCGAGAATGCTAACGTCGCTACGTTCATGGGTGAACTTCAGTTGAGGATTGGGAGACAAGGAAAATTAAGCGTTATCCAGAACGATAGTTACTCATCCACCCGAGAGGTCGAGAAGGCTCCGGCAAAGTAAGGGCTAAATGGAAACAAGCGCACTTAACTTTTAAGTATTAATGCTTAAGTTTATCAAAACCAAGACGATATGATAGGCTTGGTGCAACTTATGCATGAAGAGAAGATTGTGAAGATTCGCTCCGTAAAACCGGAGATCAGGGTAGTAGGAATCGATGATGGAATTTTTGTTCCCTATAGTAAGGGCTCAGTGGATGTTGTTGGAATCGTGTATCGTGGTGGATACTGGCTTGACGGAGTTATGCGAACAGAGATAGAGATCGATGGAATGGACGCCACTGAAAAGATTGCTTCCATGGTGATGAATTCGCCTCATTACGATCAACTTCGAGTGGTGGTGCTAAACGGCATCACCTTCGCCGGCTTCAACGTGGTGGATATAAAGGAGCTTTTCAAAAAACTGAAGTTGCCTATTATAGCAGTCACAAGAGATAGACCCGGTCTTGAGGAAATAAAAAGTGCTCTTATGAATCTGTCTGAATTTGAAAAACGATGGGAAACGGTACAAAACGCTGGAAAAATAATTGAGGTATCTACCCGAAGGGGCGAAGAAGCCGTATATATGCAGATTGTGGGGATTTCGGAGAAAGATGCTGAAAAGATCGTAACGAGCACGTCGACGCGAAGCAACGTTCCGGAAGCGTTGAGAGTAGCGCACATCATAGCCTCTGGGTTAGCGCGATTGAAAGAAGAAGAAACATGAGCAAAGTTTAAACTCTACTCTTACGGTTACTCTCTGCTAGGAAAGGCGGTTAAAAGCATCTCAGTTGCTTTCTAGAGACTACCTTTCCCATGGTAATTTGACAAAATCCACATCAAGCATTTGACAACCATGTATTTATACACCTTACAAAAAAGCGAAAATTTAAGTATGATACTGGGTCGGTGTTTTAGAAACGGTCCTATCCTATCAGCAATTTTAGCGAGGTAACTTGTTACCGCCTTCTCATAACAGTCGGAACAGAAACACTTTGTATGAATAACTTGTAGAAATTTGTCTCTCATTGCTTCTTTATAACAATATTCACCATTAAAGTCGTGATGGCTTAAACTGGAAAAAGAAGGACAATTAAAGTAAAGGCTTCAAGCGTATGCGAACTTTCATAAAGCTAAAAGAATATTAGATACTACTTGCTAAAAAGAATAATAGGTGAAGGTGCGGAGGGTGGGTTTCGAACCCACATCTCACGGTTGGTTAGGCCGTGCATCGTAGTCCTCTAGACTACCTCCGCTCCGGATTCTTTTACTTTTTTTCCTTCTCAATCTTATTTTTTATGAATTGAATCCACGAAGCGAAAACGCTTCCTTCCTTGACTTGTTGCTCAAAGAATGTTATCGCATCCAAGTCTTTGCGAACATATAGTATGAAAGAATCGGGTAGGCGGAATTCGGCAAATTCTTCGGGGGCACCTGGAATCGCCGGTTTTTTAGGAGCTTTAATTTCCTCGACTTCCTTAAGTTCTTTGACCTCTTCAACTTCCTCGGGTTTCATTTCCACTTCTACCCCTATTTGCGATATCATCTTCCCTTTCTCTAACTCTATGAGGCCCGAATAGCGCAATATTGAAAGGTAGTTATTCCCCAATGCGCTTCTCATTCTTGGAGACCATCTTTTGCCTAATTTTTCTTCGACTGCAAGAACCAAATCCGTAGGGTCTCTTGCTTGTCCTTTGGCAACTCTAAGAAATGCGATTATTTCCGACCAAAGAGGATTCTCCAAAATCGTTTTTCTTAATAATCCTCTACAATCAGCTTCCTTCCCAAAAGTTAGAAGTCGGGCATATTGGTCACCCACACTAGTTAGTTCGTATAGGCCTCTCTTACCCGCAAGTTTTGTTAGGCCCACATCTCTAGCAGAACTTAAAGCGGCGCTCATATAAACAGGAGTCAAACTTGCGGCCGTGGCTAGTTCTTTGTAAAAAGCAAGCTTCTTGTAAGCAAAAAGAGCACGGACTGCATGATGAATACCATCTATCCCGGCCATAGGAGCCGCTACTTCCGTGGATTTTATTTGTATTTGTTTCTCCTCACTCATTGTTTTTTCCCATCCATTAATTTGTAATACGCAAAACGGATTAATAAACTTTCTCTTGCTTTAATAGAGACCAATGCTCCGAGACCCCGACACGGCTTTTTCCCGTTTCATCCAAAAAGTGCATTAAATTTCGGAAAATTTCCGAGGGAAGTTTAAAAAAGCATGGGAAGAAAAATTATTTGACTACATGCGAGGAGCCCCACCATATATCCATATCATAAATCTTCCGAAAGTATCCTGCAGACATGGAAAAAATTAAAATACAAGATAGAGGTTAATATAGTGTATGTATGTAATAGTGTAGGTAATAGATATGGTTAGTATTGAAGATGTCAAAGCATTTCTTGCGCTATACCCCGAGCATGTAAAGACGTTTAAAAAAGCAATAGAACATGAAAAAGCTAATTCAAAAAATCCTAACTATTTAGGCTGGCAATGGTATGATGTTGAGACGCTTGGAGCTAAACTTCAACGGCTGGTTGTTAATGGGTTCATTAAAATCAATTTCCGTTCGAGAAGTTCGACATGTTATCGTCTAAATGATAATGCAAAGGAACAAATAGCAGATGCTCTTGAGAGTTTCCTTCCTCCTAATGAATACAGAAAACTTAGAGCATTACCGTGGTAACACCATGATGATTTTCCCCTATGCGCGCGCATAAAAAATTATGTGCGTCTCCCTCATTGCGCATGCCCCTCCAAATTTTTCCATATTCTGGGTGCCTTAGAGTGATAGGTTTTACTGATGTCCTGAACATGTGAATTCAAAATTTTCAGATTTCTGAAGAACTGAAACTACTATTGCGCCTGAAATTGGAGTCCCTTTTCCTTATTTTTCTAAGTTTTCAGATTACTGAATTCTCAGTGAAGATAAGATCTGAAACACTGAAAATCCGAAGCAAGGAATCTAAAGTTCTTTTCTCAAAGCACTGAAAAATCATGCCTGTTCTTCAAGTGTAAATACATCAAGTGGGATATGGCATTTTAGCTTGTCAAACCTAATCGAAGGGATTTGACAAAAACACCATCATTTTCGCATTTTTTTAGTTTCTAGATTTTCCTGCTTTAATTCTTCCATGTATTTTTCTTCGCTGACTTTATTTATGATGCGTTGATGGCTATTCACGAAGTGTAAGACATGATAAAGCGTTTCTTCTCCAGTTAGTTGTCCTCTAAAGTATTGTCCCTTCTCTAGCTTTAGATTTTTTATGCGTTCAAGGGCGGCTCTACAGTGTCCGACGAGTTCACAATCGTTACAATTAGGCAAGTTGTCGGGCTGGATGCAGGTGTTACAAGTTAGGTGGCATGCTCTCCTCCCAGGATAAAGATCTTCTTGAATCTCGTCACGGCAATTCCTGTACTCCCACGACACGCTTCTTTCTTCATTGGACACGGGTCAACACCTTTATAACAGTGTTATAGCCATTCTGAAAAAACATGACGTACGGCATATTTAAATCTTCTCTTTCAAATATGTGCAGTTCAGGTGCGGGTAAAGCAGAGAACAAATCTGTGTGCCATGCCTACGATGTTTAAATATCCCCTCTGTTCGCAAACTACACCTCATTTTCACCTAACGACACTAAAACGTGGAGAAGTATTGAATTGAAAGAAACATTTAAAAGACTCGGGATGAAAGGAAAAAGAATCGAGAACACGGTGACATGAAATGGAGTTTTGCCCCGAGTGTGGAACAAGGTTAACTCCAAATCGGAGAAAAGAGGGAAGGAAAGCCGCTCTTCTACTTTCATGTCCGAAGTGTGGTTATGAAAAACAAACAGAACGCGCCCCGGAGCTCATCCTCCCCAAAATTATAGAACACACACCCCAAGAGTGCATAGCCGTGATAGGGAAGGAAGAACAAAAACTACGGGTCCTACCCACCGTCAGGCTAGAATGCCCCAAATGTGGAAACAACCTAGCCTACGCATGGCAAGTACAAACCAGAGGAAGCGACGAATCCTCCACGCAGTTCTTCCGATGCACCAAATGCAACTACACCTTCCGAGAATACAGCTAAACCATAAGATTTTGCTTGTCTTTGTTTCTTTTTTGTTTTCTCAATTTGATTAGACATATTTCTCAATTCCAAAAGCCTTGTTCTAGGTTAAGAGCCTTTAATAAAGTATGAAGTTATCGCTTTTCCATTTGATGCCACTACCCTCAAAAGAGAGTATTCTTTCACTAAAGGCGCTTGAACAGCCTGAAGAGGGTGTTGTTTCTGTGGAAAAGAGCTTCTATGCATAACTTTTTAATCAAAGAATGATAACTGTTATTGTCCTAATACGGAGGAGATGAAATGCAGGTCGTCTCTAAGGAGAATGTTAAAGGGTTTCTTATCATTCAAAAAGTTGTAGGTAGAGTTTTGCTTAGTGGTGAAAGATTAATGTTTTTGTTGGTTGAAATTGAACCGGATGGAGTTGTTCCTGAGCATAGTCATCCACACGAGCAGATGGGCATCTGTCTAAAGGGCAAGGCTGAGTTTCAAGCTGGAGAGAAAACCACGATTGTCGAAGCTGGTATGGCGTATTGGTTTCCTCCTCATGAAAAACACGGCGTTAAGGTTATTGGACACGAGAATGGAGTTTTTCTTGACGTGTTCAGTCCCCCACGTGAAGACTACTTATCAAAGCAAAAGGAAGTTACGAGGAATATTTGAAATTCATTGAGTCTTTACATTCCCTGTATTTTACCATCACCTTACTGATCCATAAACCGCCTTCTGTAGGGCTTTTTGACAATGCCTGATCTACTGGCTTATTTCCTTTCACCGCTCGATGATTGTTGATGTGTACTCAAGGGTTTACGCAACGGTTCGGCCAGTGATATGTTCAAATGTGGAAACTTGCTCTAGCTAGACCCCCCGGTATAGGGTAGGTCAAAATTTCAAAACTAAAAGGTTTATAATGAAAAGAAAGGCTAAACATAGGCTAGAGGGAGGACTACTAGTGTTCAGGTTTAAAGTAGCAGACGCGAAACTTTTGAGAGACATCATCACAGCGGTTTCCACTCTCATCGACGAAGCCACCTTTGACGCAACCCCCGACGGAATCAAACTTCGCGCCATGGATCCCTCACGAGTTGCCATGGTCGACTTTGAGTGGCCAAAAACTGTATTCGACGAGTACGTCTGTAGCGAAGCCACAAAAATATGTATCAACATTAGCGAAATGCTAAAACTGCTTCGACGCGCAGGAAAAGACGAATCCGTCGAACTTTCCCTAGATGAAAAAACTGGACGACTACAACTGACCATCAAAGGAAAATATCTACGAACGTTTAACATGCCAACCCTAGAAGCAATGGAAGAAGAGGTTCCAACCCCCAAAATCGCCTTTAACGTAAGAGCGAAGACCACGACAGAAGGGCTACGTCAAGCCATCGAAGACGCCCTGCTAGTAAGCGATCATGTTCGAATTGAAGTGGACCAGGAAAAAATGCTAATGCGCGCCACTGGAGACCTTATGGGGGCTACCATCGAGTTAAAGAGAGGAAGCGACGCACTTCTAGACTTAGAGACGAAAGAACCGTCTAAGGCCACGTTCAGTCTAAGCTACCTTTCTGAAATAGTTAAGGCTGCGGTCGCAACCTCCGACATCGCCACTATAGAATTTTCAACTGACATGCCTGTTCGTCTAGATTTCCAGCAACCAAAAGAAGGGAAATTAACATTCTATTTGGCGCCCCGTATAGAAGTAGAGTAGTGCGATAAACTTGGAGGGAAAGTAGGTACTTACAAAAAGTGACTTAGCCAAATACCCCTTCATGCCGGAAGCAGCCGAGTACGTGAAAACGTTAGATATTAATGTCGATGAATTGTCAAGTCCAGAGTATGAGTCCATACTAGATAGAGCCGGAAAAAGAATAGAAGAGGCCATCCTTTCCAACGTAGTGGGTGAACCATCGCCTAATGACGACATCGAAATTCCATCATTTCCAATAGCAGTAATGATGGTTGCCGCGACAAACGACCCACTTCTCAAAAGAAGATACGCACTCGCTGAAGCGAAACGAGTTTCCAATCTGCTAAAAGACGAAAGTAAGGAGAAGGTTAGAGAGATTTCAAGTAACTTTAACTGGAAGATAAGATTGATTGAGACTTCCGTCGGTTCATTAACCTATGATTTTGCGCTCCATTTTACAGATTTTTTAAAAAATGCAACTGGTATTCAAGACAAGCAATGGAAACTTGTTAACCGACTTGTGCTGAACGGAGAGGTTTATCTAACAAAAACTGAGGTAAGCCGCCTGCTAGAAGAAGAGGTACGTAGGTACATCGAAGGAAAGCTCAACATAAAGGTGGGGTTACTACCACAGGACATCATGGATCGCGTAGACCTATTGCAGCGATTGTTCATGGAAAAAAGAGGTAAGATTCGGTTAGAAGAGCTTCCTAAAGGGATTTCTATTATCGCGTTTCCACCTTGTATAAAGGCGTTGTATGATGCAATATCCTCGGGACGCCATATCTCCCATGTGGGTCGTTTTGCACTAACCTCATTTTTAATAAACGCTGGCATGACCGTGGAGAATGTGGTTGATCTGTTTCGTTCCTTATCTGACTTTGATGAAAGAATGACCCGTTATCAAGTGGAACATATAGCTGGCGGAAGGGGCTCTCGAACTAGATACATTCCTCCCCGATGTGATACTCTACGCACCCACGGAATCTGCCCCGGCATGAACGAAATATGCAGAAGAATACGTCATCCGCTCGCTTATTATCGAAGGAAGCTAAAGATTATTAGAGCTGAAGTTCCACTGGAGCGAGCGTGAAGAAAATCGAGACGAAATCATTTATTCAAGATAAGTTTGCTGAGTACTATCAGAGGCACGCTTATACTATTCCGCCGCCTAACTCCATTGAGAAGCGTGAGTTCGGCTTTCTTTTGTTCAAAGAAAGAATCATGCTTAGGCATAAGGGGTTCCAAAAAGTGGATTCTCTGCAAGAGTTTTTGAAAGCAACGGTTCCTTCCGATGTTTATTATTCCGGTGCCTTTTATGAAAAGCCGGAGGAGGAGATGGAGGAGAAGGGCTGGTTAGGTGCAGACTTAATTTTTGACATTGACGCGGATCACATTCCAACTCCTTGTGCTAAGGTTCACGACACATGGGTTTGTAGCAATTGTGGTTTCGTTGGTAGGGGAGCACCACCGGAAACGTGTCCTGCCTGCGGAAAGCAAAAGTTCGATGAAAAAACTTGGCTATGCGAAGTTTGTTTGGAGTCGGCAAAGGCGGAAACGATGAAGCTTATAGATCTATTGATGAAGGATTTCGGGTTTTCTGCTGAAGAAATGTGTGTGTATTTTTCTGGACATCGAGGGTATCATCTTCACGTAGAAAGCGAGGAGGTTCATGCACTCGACCCGATGGCTCGCAAGGAAATAGTTGACTACGTCATCGGAATTGGGCTAGAAACCAGTTTTCACGGTCTGGTAGAAAGAAGGAGCGGGAAAAAATCGCCCATACTGGCTGGGCCAGACTTGGGTGGTTTAGGGTGGAGAGGAAGGATCGCTAGGGGAACCTACGAGTTTCTCCTCACTGCGACTCCAGAAGAACTGGAAAAAATAGGGTTAAAAAAGGCGGCTATTGACGTCCTAACCCAGCATAGGGAGAGGATTGTGGAGAGCTGGAGAGGGCAAGGACCTTGGGGGATCATGAAAGGAGTAAGTGCTCAAAGTTGGAGAAAAGTAGCTCAACGTGCCGTGGAGAAGCAGTCAGTAAAGATTGATACTGTGGTTACCACGGACGTTCATCGTTTGATTAGGCTGACTAACACTTTGCATGGGAAAACTGGTTTGAGAAAAGTCGAGGTTCCCATCACTGGCATCGAGCGTTTTGACCCTCTTAAAAGCGCTATTGTGTTTAAGGAAGGTGTGGTGACTGTTTTTGTGTCTGAGGCTCCTCAGTTTAGGTTGGGAGAGGAAATTTATGGGCCGTATGAAAGACAGCGAATAGAAGTGCCCACTGCGGTGGCTTTGTTGCTTTTGTGTAAGGGGGCGGCGAAGGTGGAATAAGTATGTATGATGAGCTTTATGAGGCGTGGAGAAGGGAAAAGGAAAGCATGGAGGTTCAGGGGCTTACGAGGGATTTCTTTGTTAGGTTGGCTAGTTATGTGAAAAGGTTGAGGGAGGAAAGTCGGATGTTGGATGAGAAGACAACGAGGGCTAGGCTCATGCAGCGTGAGTTTAGTAATGTGAAAAAATTGGTTAAGGACTTGGTTCGGCTTCGTTACGAGAAAGTGTTAAGAAAGGCTATGGTTGGAAAAATTGTGCCGAGGGAGGTTTTGACTGAGGAAGAGGAGAGGTTGCATGGAGAGATTTTTCCTTCAGTGGAGTCTTATCAAGCCTTTTTGAAGGGCATTTTCCGGGGGCAGATATCAGCGGTTGAGAGAAAGGAGAA
>Ga0315314_1000786_pt1 | contig 31267 bp, 34 predicted proteins | sample TDP9_MG_FD_203631 | JGI IMG/M metagenome (GOLD analysis project Ga0315314, IMG submission 203631) | Freshwater sediment microbial communities from Lake Towuti, South Sulawesi, Indonesia - TDP9 | ecosystem: Environmental > Aquatic > Freshwater > Lake > Sediment | place: Indonesia: South Sulawesi... | reverse complement strand
GTGAACGCGCGAGAGATTGAAGTTAAATACGAATTCTCACACAGAATTTCTGTTTCACAAGCCTTTTTTGTGCGCTCAGAGAAAAAAATCCGGTTTGGATTCGGCGGGTTTGTATTGTCAATGAAAGTAAAGGACATTATGGTTCAAAACGTCAAGACCGCAGACATAGAAGAAACCGCTCTAAAAGCGACGGAGATAATGAACAGACACGAAATCGGCTGTATAGTAGTCATCAACAAGGAAAAACCGGTCGGCATCGTAACCGAAAGGGACCTGTTAAAAAGAGTACTTTTCGCCAGAAAGGACCCATGCAAGATAAGACTAAATGGAATCATGTCAAAACCACTCGTGTGTATCACCCCAAACATAACTATAAGGAAAGCTGCACAAGCAATGATTAAACAGCGGATCAAAAAACTGATTGTAATGAAAAATGAGCGCCTAATAGGTATTCTGAGCCTCACCGACGTAACCGCCGCGCTGAGAAAAAACAGGGCGACCATAAAGCTTTCTTTAAAAGAAGCACCAGGCAATTTCAAAAAGGCTTTTGAAATGTACGACGTTGACCCTGACGAAAGAAGATGCCCACAAATTGTCCTTGGTGGATCGTTAATCAACTGTCTGGGACCGAAATGTATGTGGTTTGATGAAAGTGGGTGCAGAGGCAGACTGCGTTCACGGGACTAAATTTTGCTGTCCTACAGCAATGTCAAAGGAAAATGCACTTCCGAGAACGATTACGAAAGTTTATGTCAAGTTCGAGAAATACAATTACAGTTGTTTTTAAAAGCTATCCTTGTGGTAGGTCTCGTGGGTTCAAATCCCCCTTTGTTGCTCCATCAGGAGCGTGCGCCCGGTCTTTTTTAATACGTAAATGACCCAGGGTGCAATCCTTGTTTCATTGACCCATTGATATGGCTCGTCCTCTCTCGCTAGCGGTCTATAAGTCTTAACTACTGCCAACCCAGCCCTCTTGTAGGTCTCTCGATAAGATTCATCCGTCCACATGACGTCTTCCACCGGCCTCTTGTCTTCCACGTCCGTCATGATTATCCTCACCCTGTCCCCGCTCTTCGCAAGCCTATTCTCGGGAAAATCCCTAGTGGAAAACGACGCCCACTCATGCGTGTAGATTTCAGGCGACGAGACCAAGTTTACCATCCTCCCCTCGCTCTTCAGCAGTCTGGCAATTTCCCTGAAATTCTTAACCTTCTTCTCCATCGTGGGAATGTTATCGAACGTAAACACAGACAACACAAGGTCGTAGGCTTTGCCCTCAAACTGGCTGAGGTTGCCCTCCTCGACAAGACGATAATCCCCTTCAGGATCTATTTCTCTCGCTTTCCTTATCATGTTCTCCGCGATGTCAACCCCGACGATGTGAAACCCAAGCTTTCGCAGGAATCTTGTTGAACGCCCCGTGCCACAACCAAAATCTATCGCTTCTCTTCCTCTGACATGCTCAAAAATGATTTTAGGCAAATCTCTGTAGGCTAGGTAATACGTGCCAGGAAACTCCAACCTAGCGTATGCTTCTGCACGCTTAGCATCCTCATAAACATTGAAAAAATCCATGGTCTTTCTTCCTCTTCTTTCCCTTTCACGCTGTGGTAGCCCGGGAGAGATTCGAACTCTCGTCAGCGGGTCCAGAGCCCGCCATCCTTGACCGCTAGACTCGGCGGCTAACAGGCTTACACTGCTCGATTAGCCTCGACCGGGCTGCGTCCGGGCTGAGACAAGATGAGATAACAGCTGACTAATAAATTATGCATTTCTTGACTGTTTGCTAATGTAAAACTCTGGCTCATTGATAGAAACGCGTGGAATAGAGTAATTAATCGTCAAAGATGACCTTGAATATGGGAGTTTAAATCTAAAAATAGATAAGATTATTCAAATCGCAAAGTTTATATATTAAAACATTTCCTAAGACTCTAACACGGCGGGGCCAGATGGACGAATTCTGAACCCGAAAGTTCTAACCTAGAACTCTTCGCTCGGTGACGGTTTTCTCGCCTAACAAACCCATGGAGGAAAAGACGCCATGGAAAAAGCAGAAGCAAAACCCAAAATCGCAGACAAATGTCCCGAGTGTGGCAGCACAAACCTTGTTCACGATTACGATACGGGAGAGACCGTTTGCAGCAACTGCGGTCTAGTCCTTCAACAGCAGATGATCGACAAGGGACCCGAGTGGAGAGCGTTCACGCAGGAAGAAAAAGAGTCGAGGAGCCGCGTGGGCGTGCCGACCTCGTATTCGGTTCACGACAAAGGCTTGTCCACAGCTATAGGAAGGGTTGACAGAGACGCGTTCGGACGCAAACTTCCCCTGTCCACACGACTGCAGATGTGGCGTCTGCGCAAGTGGCAGATCCGTTCGAGAGTTCACTCATCAGTCGACCGCAACCTAGCCCAAGCCATGGCTGAACTCGACAGGCTCTCGGACAAGCTGTACATTCCAGGCACCATAAAAGAGAAGGCTGCCGTGGTTTACCGTAAAGCATTAGAAAAAGGCTTGGTACGAGGCAGATCAATAGCAGCTATAGCCGCAGCCGCGTTGTACGCCGCCTGTCGAAACAGTGAGACACCCAGAACTCTGCGAGAGATTGCTGAAGCTAGCCTAGTAGACAAGAAGGATGTCGCTCGCTGCTACAGGCTTTTGCTTCGTGAACTGGACATCACGATGCCCATCGCTGACCCGCTGACCTACATTTCCAAGATTGCTGAGCGAACAGGCATCAGCGGACAGACGCAGGGCTTGGCGATAAAGATTCTGAGAGACGCCAAAAAGAGGCGTGCAGCTTCGGGCAAGGATCCTATGGGTCTGGCCGCCGCCGCTTTGTACATTGCGTGTTTGCAGAGCAACGAGAAGAAGACTCAGAAGGACATTGCAGAGGCTGCGGGCGTTACTGAAGTTACGGTTAGGAATCGTTACAAGAGCCTGAAGCGTCAGCTTGGTTTGGAGCTGCCCGACTGAGCTGCTCGGGTTTCATTTACTTCATGTTTTTCCAGTCCTTCGAGTTCTAGCGTAATCGGTCCTTTGTAGCCGCATTGTGTGCATACGTATTGGGCGGGGAAGAGCCATCCGTCAAAGCTCGTTGACAGCCTCAGCTTGGGATTCCCGCATCTGGGACAAAACTTCGGTTTTGGGGTGTCATGCTTTAGGTTTTTGACTACTTCACGTATGTTTTCTAGTATGCGCATAGGCGTTTGATGCACTCCCTGCTGGTTTAAGGTCTGGTGCTTTTGCTTATTGGACTTCGATGTTTTCTTCTGGGTAGCCGAGTTGTTTTAGCAGAAATTCGTGTACTCTTCCTCTATGGTCGCCTTGGAGTAGTATTTGACCGTTCTTGGCTGTTCCTCCACAGGCGCAGTAGGCTTTCATCCTTTGGGCGAGTCTACCCATGTCGGTGTCCTTGTCGTTTATTCCGTCGATTATGGTCACTGCCTTGCCGAATTTTCTTGTTTCTAAGCGAACCCTAATGCGTTGTTGCTCCTTGCTGATTTCGCCGCAGACGCATATGTCTTTTGGTAAGCCGCATGTTGGACAGATTTCAGCCATTGCTCTCAATCATATCAGATAGGCGGCAGGTATATAAAAATAACCGTGTTTGCGTAGACCGAGCTGAAGCAAGACTGCAGCCAGAGAGTTAGAGCCAATTTTTATTAGTTAAAACCGTACACCATTACAACTCCTCTCTTCGAAACAAGATTGGAAGGGAAAGGTTTGGAAAGAATCCAGAAACAGATGGAAAAACACGGAGTGCCAGGACGCGACCTCTACAATCTGCCAACCTCTGAGAAACGATTTCCAGACAAGTGCCACTACAGAATAGAAATCTCCGGGGTTGAACGCCCATCAACGCTCGAGGCGGTCATCGACGAAATGGAAAAGCGCGACGTTCCGGTTCACAGGCTGATCTCGATGGTTATGGGGGCCACGCTGTTGAGCGACGATGAGATGGAGCAGTTTGCAAGGTTGGCGCGTGACGCCAAACTGGAAGTGATCGTTACCCCAGGTCCGCGTACATTATGGGACTTGGGCGGACAGGTTCGGACACCCGAAGGCGCGATTTCAGGCATCAGGTTCCGTGGGAGCGACAACCTTGCCTACGTAATAGCGGATATTAGACGAGCAATAGACTTCGGTTTCCGAGGGTTCCTTGTGGTCGACGAAGGCTTGCTATGGCTTTTAGCACAGATGCGAAAAGCAGGCGACCTACCTAAAGATGTTGTGTTCAAAGTGTCGATTTTTGCGGGACACGCCAACCCAGCAGGCGCCAAAGTGTTGGAGATGCTCGGAGCCAACACGTTTAACCCAGTGGCAGACCTGACCCTGCCCATGTTGGCATCAATTAGGAAGGCAGTTGACATCCCAATTGACGTGCATGTTTACCTCTTCGACTCTTTCGGTGGGTTCAATCGAATCTGGGAGACGCCTGAGATTGCTCGTGTGACTGCGCCCTGCTACTTTAAAATTGAGCCTGGACACAGCGTCTCAGCCATGTACAAGCCTTGGACAAGCCCCGAAAGCCTAGCCTTCAGCGCGCGAGAGAAGGTCAAGAACGCCGAAGCCATTATACAGCTCGTCGATAAGCACTATCCCTCAGCCAAGCCGTCAAAGATGGGAGCCAAAGGCTTAGCCATACCAAAACCAAAGTGACACGTACAGCTTAGGTGAAAAATACGAGGTCGAAAGAGAAAACTGGAAGAATAACTCGTCTCTGGCTGACCATGATTCACGTGTCAGACATGGACAAAGCCTTGAAGTTTTATCGCGCAACCTTGGGATTGCCAATCGCATTAGACGCCAGAATGTTCAACCACGCAGAAATCGGCCCAGATGAACCGTTAGCCAAAATCGGCTTGCACGCAACTGGTAGGAAAGCAAAGAGGAAAAAATGGACTGGAATAGTCTTCGACACGGATGACATCTACGCTCTTTATGAAAGGCTCAGCAAGCAAGGGGTCGAATTCACCCGCAAACCCACTAGGGCTGTGTGGGGTGGCAGAGTCGCTGACTTCCTCGACCCAGACATGAACGAGTTCGAAGTGGTTCAAGACCCAGACCATTACAAGAGAAAGTATACGCACTGAAAGCATGCTTATCGCGTTCAGCTGGTCGTGTCGAGTTTCACTACTTTGCAGTATTTGTCCTGCAGGTGGGCGCACATGTCCCAGCCAGCCCTAGCTTTTTCCTCCTGCTCCTCCAGCCACTTGTCAAACCCAACTTCCTTGACTCGTTGATAGCTCTGAATTACGAACGGGTAGGTTTCACGATGATAAACCGTGTGCTTGCAGGTTAAGTAATCGGCGCAGAGCAGACAGCTTCTCAGTTGTCTTTCCTTGCAGCATTTTCGGGTTTCACAAAAAGGCGGTCCACCTCCAGCTTGGCATCCGTTGCACTTCCAACCCGCGAACCATTCTAAGCCCTTTCTGAACTCGCTGAACCTGAAACCTGGCTTGACCTCGGGCAGCTCTAACCATTCATAACGCTGCGTGTCAACAAGTCGTTTCAATTCACCCGCGATTACTCTGACCCTGTCGTTTCCCCCGGCGCACTGTCCACAATAGACACCGCAAAACCCGTACGGATAGTTTTTGTTGTCCACCCTTTCTCTACTCTCCCCACAGTGGTAGGCTTTGATAGAGCTTTGGGAAAATATAAAGTGTGAGTGTGATTATTACTAGCATTCTCGCAACGGGAGCACAGAGTGAGTTAGAGGTCTATTCATGTTCAAGCCTCAAGGAATCCTGCCAGCTTTGGTGACGCCCTTCACTGAAGACGGCAGGCAGGTGAATGAAGAAGCGCTGAGAAACCTCATCAAGCACTGCATCGAGCTGGGTGTGAGCGGCATTGTACCATGCGGCACCACAGGCGAATTCGTTAACATGACAACGGATGAAAAGAAGAGGACCATCGACATCGCCGTTGACGAAACGAACGGAAAAGTCAAGGTAGTTGCTGGAACAGGCGCCAGCGGCACCGACCAAGCATTGGAGATGACTAAGTACGCCAAGGATGCAGGCGCGGACGCAGCTTTGATAGTGACGCCTTATTACTTGAAGCCAGCCGATAGGGGCATCTACGAGCATTTTGATACGATATCCAGTCAGGTTGATTTGCCAATCATTTTGTACAACATTCCGCAGGCTACAGGATTGCCGTTGCCTTGGCAGATGGTTGAAGACTTGGCTCAGATTCCCAACGTAGTAGGCGTCAAGGACAGCAGCGGGCAACTCAGCTTCATACTTGCTGTTCTGGAGAAGGTGCGCCACAAAATCAACGTGCTGTGTGGACACGACGAAATAGTTGTCGGAGCCTTGGCAGCAGGGTGTTCAGGCGCTATCTTAGCCAGCGCCAACGTCATATCCGACGTTTGGGTTCAGGTCTACAACGCCGTTCAGAAGGGCGACTTGCAAACGGCTCGGGAACTCCAGTATAGGGTTCAGAAAATCGCCAGGATAATCGCTAAGAGCGGAGCTGTGGGCACGAAGGAAGCCTTGAACATGATGGGCATGAAGGTCGGTCCGGTTAGGTTGCCGCTCAGCGTTGGCGGAGAGCTGACGTATGAAGAGAGAGAGGAACTTCGCTTAGACTTGGAGAAAATAGGCAAAATCGCGCCCAAGCCCGTCAAGTTTGAAATCGCCGAAAGAAAGCTTGAAGAACGCTTCATGGCTATCGACATTACGCCGCTGGTGATTCGAGACTTTAAGCTGCGAATAGGCGAAGCGTTGGCTGGAAAGGACGCCGAGGTTGCCCACATAGACCTGGTCATTGGCGAGAAGACAGGACCAGTCGGCGAAGCGTATACAAGGGCTAAGGCAGCGCCCTCGGCGGGTCATGAACCGCTCTTAGCCATTCTCGAGCCCAACCTCGCCGTGAAGCCTGCAACCGTAATTATTCCCACGGTGACGATTAAGAGTATGAGGCAGGCGAGCATGGTTTACGGTCCGGCTCAGACAGCGGTGGCGAAGGCGGTGGCTGACAGCGTGGCTGATGGAACGATTCCTAAAGCGGCTGTGGACGACCTGATGATTATTGCCAGTGTGTTCGTGCATCCGACGGCTGTTGACCGACAGAGGGTTTACATAAACAACTACAAGGCTATGCGTCATGCAATTAGGAAGGCGGTTGAAAACAGACCGACCACAGACGAAATCCTAAGGAACAAGGAGAGAGCCAAACACCCATTCAAGTATTCTCCCTAGAATTGTTTATTGTGTTTTTTACAACAACCTCCATATTTTGTGGAATTCATGTGCGTGTGATTAATTTCAGAAGAAGAAGGGGATAATTGCCTTTAGCCTTCTTCTACCTGAGTTTTTGTGTGGTAATTCTTATATGTAAGAAAAATGTTACTTGTATTGAGAGAGTGGGGTCTCTGATGACTGTTGTGGGTGATGTTGAGGTTCATCTGAGGGCTGTTCGTGAGAAGAGGTTGGCTGCTTTGGATGAGTTTGAGAAGGGGAGGTTTACGGTTGTCGGCGACTTGGCTATTAAGGCTGTTGAGCAGGCGGTTGAGGTTTTGGCTGCGCTGGAGGGCAGGCATTTTCATTTGCGTCCGAGGAGTGCGCATGCCGAGCGGGTTCGATGGTTTAAGGAGAGGTTTCCACGTTTGAGCAGGGATGTGGATGAGTTGTGGGGTGCTTATGGCGCGTTGGGGTATGAAGGCATTGATGGTGACCGTGCGAAGAAGGCGGTTGAGGCTATGGAGCGTGTTCTGGTTGCGATTGAGAGAAAGGCACGTGTTAGATTTAGGTAAGATCGTTGACGTGGTTTCGAAGGTTGAGGGTGTAATTGGTGTTATTCTCTTTGGTAGTTTGGCGAGGGGTGATTTCGATGAGTTTTCTGACTACGATTTGCTCGTTGTCTTCGAGGACAAGGCTGCGCTGTGGCGGAGTTGGGATACATTGTTTGATGCTGTTGGCGGTCTCCGACTAAACCTGCATGTTATTCCTGAGGCTTTGGAGGAATTGAAGGTGGCTAATCCTGTGTTCTTGGATGATTTGTTCAGGTTTGGGAGGGTTTTGTTTGCTAGGTTTCCGTTTGAGGTTTTTGCTGGGCCTGTGGGGTTAGAGTCTTATTGTCTTGTTGCTTATGAGATGAGTGGTTTGAGTGTTAGGGATAAGATGAGGGTGGTTTATTTTTTGTTCAGGAAGGGTGGAAAAGGTCAACTTGCCCGGATGGGTGGGTTCAGGATTGGCGAGGGTTGTCTATTGGTTCCAAGCGGTGCGTGCGACCTCATTGTTGAAGGGTTGAAGAGTCTTGGCGTCGAGGCTAGAAAACTCGAGACCTATATAAACAGAAACCGCGTTGCGGCACTTTTTGGTTAGCATGCGAGAAGAAGGCGGTGGCTGGGGGGTCCAAATCCCGCCCGAGGCTCCAACAAGGCTTAGTGTGGCGTTTACCATAATGCTGTTTGCTTTGCAGAGGCTAGCTGGAAACTAGATTTCAAAAGAAGAAGGGAACAATTGCCTTTAGCCTTCTTCTACCTATCTATTGTGTAAAGGAGATCTCTAGAGCTAATCCGCAGGTGGATGCAGAACCACACATAAAGACTATGAGGGAGACAGGTGAAAATACAACTGTTAAGAGAGAGAACAAAGGAAAAGATCAGAGAAGAATGTGTCTTTCAACACAAACTAGAGCTTTACCCTTCTAGTTCTTTCTTTGAGACGAACTTCAAATCGATTTTGTAATATTTTGTTTCGATGTTGTTCATTACGGACGCGGAATATTCGAGTCTTTCGTCAACTTCGTGCACAACAATAATTCCTCGAACTTCTTGGTTATTTGCTAGTTTTTGTTTGACCCAGCCCATATATCTTGTTATCTGACCGATGGTTTTATCGCTGCCTTTCTCTTTTTTGATTTCTATGACGACGAATTTTTTGTTTTTGTCAATGCAGAGCAAATCAATGGTGCCTATATCGGTAGGGTACTGTCTCCCTGGAATCCCCTTGTCATCTTGATATAATGTTAAGCCTTTCTCGATTTGTTCCAAGTTTGCCTCTAAGAAATCCTCCAACAGTCGTTCCATGCCTGGAACAATCTCGGTAGCAGATAGTTCCTTCTCAAGCGCTTCTTCTGTTTGAACCTGTGTCTCTTTCCGAAGAGATAGTGTGATGCTTTTATCTGGATTAATCTCAATGGCAACGATGTCACCTATTCGTGCCATCGGATGGTTCTTGTACCAATCTGTTAAACCGTCAATGCGAGCAGAGGAAGAATGCATCTTTGTAATATATGTATGTCCTTCGTCGTCGTGGACGGTAATTTTCTCACTCGGGCGAGGAAAATTTTCTCTGATTCCCGCCACAGAGATCAGTCCATATGTGACCTCAGTTTTTGTTAAATTATGTTCAAACTTTAGCACATCGTTTACCTCTTTGGAGAAAACCAGGCGAATAATATTTTTACACGAAGAGTGCTGCCTCTTTCACGAAGTTCTCTATTTCATTATACAATTCCGGGTGGGTTTCTCTAAATTGCTGAGACTTAATAGCCATCTTCAACAGGTGAAACACATAATCGACGACCATGTTAATTGGAAGAACTAGACCGCCCTTCGATTCCCATTTTCCTTCTTCAACGTATCTGGACTCTTGGACATATATGTAATCCCCATATTTCGAAGAAGGGAAGAGATCAAACCAGAATTTCCTCGTGCTCCTACCTTGATCATCATATTCAGACATGACGGCGAAGGCAGTTGGCTTTATTGGCGAGGCGACTTTAATGTGGTTTAGGCTCCAGAGTTTCATTCTACCCTTGCGAATCATCAGTACATCATCTTTGACGAACATTCTTAGCAAGTAGTTTTCTACAACAGCTCTATTTTTTGGAATCTCAGGTACATTTTCAGCGATATCTTTCGTCGTCGCGCGCTTTGCTTTCTCCAGATATTTCTTTATAGCGGCCAATTCAGGACTAAAGTCCTCTGGCTTAGCATTCTCAACATGTGTCAAAATGTCTCCCTCCATTTTTTTCACAAATATGTACAATTGATTGCTTCCTTTTATTAGGTTTGCGTTCCAAGTTACACATAAAGCTACAACAAAAGTCTTAAAAGGCAGGTATGTGCACATAAATAGGATTTATGCAGAACTATTCGCTCACTCGTATATCACGGAAATATGTTGAAAGCGCTTGGATACCTAGCCTAGGCGAAAAACTCGACAAAATCCACTTTCGTGAACCACCCCCGGGCACTAGGCATGCTGAATGCAACTCTAACGAAGACTACTGCGATGTGCACTACGATAAAGTGAATCCGCACCAAGACCCGCTAGGGCATTTGATATTCGATTCACCAGAAACTCTAATTGGATTATCCTTCGGAGGTCTGGCTGGGACAACCATGTACTTGAAGCGAAGAAATGTAGCAGAAGCGCTTCTTGCGACTTTAGTCGTCGGTTTTCTTGCTTACAGTTTTGTAAAAGTCATAAAGGGGTTATTCGATTGAGTTGGCGAAATTACGAAAGAAGAAAGGCAAAACAACACAAAGGTCGTCACATGGGTAATCCTGGAGAGCCAGACTACAGAAGAGGAAGAGGGCGAGGGTGCATAAAGGGAGAGGTAAAGGCTCACAACCACCCTCTCACATGGCCTCAATTGAGAAAGGAGATTCAAAAGGGACGTAATGAGATAGCATCGAAGCGGGGTTTCACTGGAGTAGCAATAAGCAAGACTGAACGCTATCACCCGAATGTTCGGTTGATTGACGAATCAAGACACAAGCACAAGAGAATAATCTAGGCAAGGAGATGAAGAAATGAGGTCTGTTGTGGTTGTCGGAGCGGTGTTTCAGATCATGATGATTACAATTGTCTGGTCTTTTGTTATCCCCAAAACTATGGCTATAGAGTTACAGGGAGGGACAGGTGGAGTGTACACCTCTGAAGTCTTCCATGTTCCTGTGCGCATTAAGGACGTAACGCTGGACGTTTCTGTGTTGATGGACACGTACTTGAGAGTTTGGGGCGAGATTAGAATCGGTGAAGACTACATAAGATTCCATTTTAACAATATGTCAATCTCCTATCACGTTCAGTATGACCTTCTTGAATTCTTCGGAAGTCTATCAACCAGAGATGTAAGCCTCACAATGGTTGTCGACACAGACGGTGTTATTCAAGATGCCCCCTCGATTTTCATAACCTATTACGGCTTGTGGTAGCAATTGAAGTCGAATCAGATCCATCTTTCAATAGCTACCTAACTTAAGAGTAAAGTTTTAGCCACCCATGTTGTTGTTTATAATTCCATCTTTCACAGTCTGTTTTTTCTTTTTAAACAGACAAAAACCATAAATGACGACCCAACTCCAACACACTACACTACAGCGAAAGAGGCATGCATTCTCATGTTCTCTTACTCGAGCGTGTTCAAGGATGAGTCCAGGCTGGACATAAACTACGTGCCGCCTCGCCTCCCCCACAGAGAAGCCCAGCTGAAGCTGCTCAGCCAATTCTTCAGGTTCGCCCTAGAAACCCCGGGCAAAATGACCCAGCGAGCGCTGGTCGTGGGCAGAGTGGGCACAGGAAAAACCGCCCTCACACAGCTCTTCGGACAGGGCATAGTCAGAGAGGCGCAGAAACGCGGAGTCAACCTCCACTGCGTACATGTCAACTGCCGCGAGTGCAAAGGCAGCCTATTCATGATAATCCAACGAGTCATCCTCAGGTTTCACCCAACCTACCCCAGACGAGGCTACTCGGCCGAAGAGCTCCTGCAAGCGTTGATGCAGGTCCTCGAAGAACAACGAGCCTATTTAATCCTCACGCTGGACGAGTTGGACGCCCTCATCCAAAACGAAGGCTCCGACTCCCTCTACAGCCTAACCCGCGTGCAAGAAGACAGGCAGACAACAGCCACAGCCGTGCAGAGGCTCTCCATAATCGGCATAGCCAGAGACACGGCACTATTGAGCAGGCTCGACGACAGCACAAAGAGCACACTGCAACGAAACATAATCCAACTCGAAGAATACTCTCAGCCCCAACTCCACGACATCCTAGACGACCGCGTAACCGCAGCGTTCCACGAGAACACAGTGCCCCCACAGAGCCAAGACCTCATAGCCGAGCTAGCGGCAAACGAAGGCGGAGACGCAAGATACGCCATAGAACTCCTCTGGCGCGCGGGCAAGTACGCAGACACCGAAGCCGCCCGCGAAATCCTGCCCGAACACGTCAGAAAAGCAGTTGGAAGCGTCTACCCAACCATAAGAAAAGACACCATATCAACGCTCAGCCTGCACCAGAAACTCCTGCTACTCGGCATAGCCCGACGATTCAAACAAACCGACTCAGCGTACATGCCCATGGGCGAGGCTGAAAACGCCTACGCCCTAGCCTGCGAAGAATACGGCGAAGAAAAAAGAGGACACACACAACTCTGGAAATACGTGCAGGAACTCTCAGCCCTAGACATAATAAACACAGAGCCCTCGAGCACGGGTCAACGAGGAAAAACAACACTCATAAGCCTCCCAAAAATCCCAGCCTCCGACCTGGAAAGAGAACTAACCAAAACACTCAGGACGTGAAAGAGGGCAGGACACATGTCGATTGAAACAGTCTTCTCCTCCAAGGGAAGAGTCAAAATCCTCAAGATTCTCGTCGACATAGGCGAACTCAACATCTCAGAAATCGCCAGACGGTCAAGGCTGAACTACACGACGACCAACCAGCACCTGAACGTCCTGGAGAAATCAGGAATCGTTCGACACAAAAACTTCGGAAGAATCCGCATATTCCGCTTCAACGAAGAAAACCCAAGGGCAAAGAGAATTAAAGAATTAATGGACGAATGGGATAAATAAGCAAAAAGCCCATCAAAGAAGCAAAGAAGTGAACATACATGTCGATGGTCGACGTAACAGCCAAACCGACAACACACCGAGAAGCCACAGCCAAAGGACGAATCAAACTCAAACCAGAAACAATACGATTAATCAAAAAGGGAAAAATCGAGAAAGGCGACCCCTTCACAGTCGCAAAAGTAGCCGGAATACTCGCCGCAAAAAACACCTGCTCCCTAATCCCCTTGTGCCACCCTCTCCCGTTGACCAGTGTAAGTGTCAGCCTGAGAACAGTCGACGGCTCTCTGGTTGAAGCCCAAGCCACAGTCAAGACTAAGGCACAGACGGGCGTGGAGATGGAGGCGCTCGCAGCGGTCTCAGTAGCCCTATTGACCGTTTGGGACATGACAAAACAATACGAAAAAGACGCCGAAGGACAATACCCAGACACAGCCATAGAAAGCATACAAGTAGTCCGCAAGATAAAACGGAAAAGATGAGGGGACAACAGCCCAGATGAGCGAAACCTCCAAGGCACACAAAGAGAAAGCACCGAAAACCCTAGGATTCTCCGTCGTCATCTGCAGCACAAGCAGGTACCAAGACGCCAGAGCAGGCAAGCAGGTGTCCGACGAATCAGGCGACCTCATAGTTGAAACCCTGAAAAAACACGGGCACACAATCGTCTCTAGAGAGCTGATACCCGACGACAAGACCATGATAGAAAAAACCATCCAGAAAGCGCTGATGTCGCCAAAAATCGACGCCGTAATAACATCGGGTGGAACAGGAATAACCCCCTCAGATGTCACGATTGAGACAGTTGAACCCCTATTAGAGAAGGCGCTGCCTGGGTTCGGTGAAATCTTCCGACGGCTGAGCTACGAAGAGATTGGCTCCGCAGCCGCAATGAGCCGCGCATTGGCAGGTGTCGTTAAAGGAAAGGCAGTTTTCTGTCTCCCAGGCTCTCCAAACGCCGTCAAGCTGTGCCTTGAAAAACTTATATTGCCCGAGGCTGGGCATATTATTCTCCACGCCCGTGGAAGATAAGGGTCAAAATTGCTGTTTGACAATTGCGGGCGCCCCGCGCTGAACCTGCGAATATCCCTCACGCAGCGTTGCAACCTCAAGTGCGTCTACTGTCACAGAGAAGGTCAGTTTCCAGGTTCGGTTCTGCCTGAGATGACAGCACATGAGGTGGTGCGAATCGCCCGCACGGCGGTTTCTTTGGGAATGACGCGCATCAAATTGACGGGCGGTGAGCCCTTGCTTCGTTCAGATATCGTTGAAATTGTCCAAGGCATTGCTGACATTCCTAGTCTGCGTGACATGGCTATGACCACCAATGGAACCCATCTGTCGGTTTTGGCGTCGTCTCTGAGAGAAGCGGGTTTGATGCGGGTCAATGTTAACCTTCCCTCTTTAGACCCGAAAACCTATTCTGTGGTGAACGGCGGAGACCTGGCCGAGGTTCTAGAAGGCGTTGGGGCTGCTGTGAAGGCGGGTCTGCGCCCGGTTAAATTGAACACGTTGGTTCTGCAGGGTGTAAACACGTCTGACATTTCAAGCATGATTGAGTTTGCGAGGCAGAGCCAAACCATTCTGCAGCTCATAGAATTGGAGCCCGTGAACGTTCAAGACAAGTTTTACAAGGAGCACTTTTTCTCGTTGGAGAGCTTTGAGGAAGAGCTGAAGAAGCAAGCCTTTGAGGTTCAGACCAGAGGCGACATGCAGAACAGACACGTCTACACCCTGCCAGGCGTAAAAGTTGAGGTTGTGCACCCAATTGAAAACACTGATTTCTGTGCCCACTGCACCCGCCTCCGCGTGACCAGCGACGGAAAGCTGAAGCCATGCCTGATGGTAAACGACAACCTCGTAGACGTCCTGACACCCATGCGAGAAGGCGTTTCAGACGAAGAACTAAAACAGCTGTTCACAACAGCTGTGAAAAGACGCGAACCATACTACAAGCCAGCGGTTCATTGAGAAAAATTATGTGTGGGCTCTCGCACTCAAGATCGATATCACGTTTTTCAGTGGGGCCAGAGTCGTCATCGCCCACGGAGAAAACTAGAGTCGAGCCGAAATAAAAACTATACTCCAAGTCGCATGTTTTCGCGATTTATTTTTTCGAACGATGCGAGTGTCCTCAGAAGGGTTGAGTTTATTTCTCTTTATATGATAAGGGTGAGTGGTTATGTGGGCAAGTGAAACTATGCTTAGCCACGTCAGGATAGTCCCTTTAGCCGCTGAGAGTTTAGGCGTGCGTTCGATGTGCACTTTTGTGGAGACTTCGGACGTTAGGGTTCTTCTTGACGCTGGCGTCTCGCTGGGTCCAAACCGCTTCGGGTTTCCGCCCCACCCGAGGGAGTATGAGGCGCTTAGAGAGTGCAGGAGAAAAATCGTTGAGGCAGCCGAAAAAGCTGAGGTCGTCACGATTAGTCATTATCATTTTGACCATCACACGCCGTCTTTCACCGACTGGTGTTTCAACTGGTCTTCAGAAGAGGCGGCGAGACAGGTTTACGAAGGAAAACTGGTTTTTGCCAAGAGTTACAGGGACAATGTCAACCCCAGTCAGAGGCGCCGAGGCTGGGTCTTCGCACGAACAGGCGGCAAACACGCGGAGAGGCTGGAGTACGTAGACGGCAAGGCATTTGAGTTCGGCGACACCAAGATTCGGTTTTCCGAGCCAGTAGTGCATGGTCCAGCAGACTCACAGTTAGGGTGGCTCCTCATGACTACCATCGAACACGAGAACGAGAGAGTGTTGTTCACGTCGGATGTGCAGGGTCCAATGCACACGCCAACCGTGAGCGTTATTCTCGAGCAGCATCCTGACCTAGTCATCGTCGGCGGACCGCCAACCTACCTGTCTGGGTTGATAAAGCAGGACGACATTCAACTGGGAATGAGCAACCTTGAAAAGATAGCTCAAAGCGTGCCCGTGACCATCTTGGAGCATCACCTACTACGTGAGCAGAACTGGCGTACGCTTGCACAGCCAGTCTTGGACTCTGGGTTGAAGGCTGGACACTCAGTTTTGACTGCAGCAGATTTCCTCGAGAGAGAAAACACTCTACTGGAATCTAAAAGAAAGCAACTGTTCGAAACCGAGCCTCCGAGCAAAGAGTTCGAGAAGTGGATGCACTTGCCATTACTCAAGAGGAAAGCAACGCCACCGCCCGTTTAGCCCGTGTGCAAAGTTAATAAACAGTAATGGCATAATTTGTTGGAAAATTCACTTTGATTTTCAAAGAAGAAGGCAGTTGAAATGAGTGAAAGCGTTGCTGAACATCTGGAGAAGACATCTCTCACAGGATTTCATTATAGGCTACTAGCGCTTGGCAGTCTCGTCTACGGCTTCACAGCCATGAACGTCCTACTCATCGCCGCAGTTTACACACCCATAATCAACGAATTTGGACTCGGACAACAACCCCTGGTGTCGGGTTTGCTTCTGAGCATCGGTTATCTAGGCATGTTTGTCGGTGCCTTGTCATGTGGTATCCTAGCCGACCACGTAGGCAGGAAGAAAACACTACTCTTTACAATATCAACAATGACTGTCTTCACTGCACTGAACTCGCTCGCTCCCGACCCAGCCACGATGGCTCTCCTGCGGTTCTTGGCTGGAGTAGGGTTAGGAGGCTCCTTGCCCCAGCCTGGGGTTTACGTTTCAGAGTACATACCAGCTAAGTACAGGGGGCGCTTCTTGGGCTTGGTCGAAGCCTCATGGGTCTATGGAGCTCTGCTCTCCCTGATTTTCCCTTACTTTCTCTTTCCTGTTTACGGTTGGCGTCCAACATTTTTGGTGGCGTTAGTGCCCCTGTTACTGATTCCATTAGTCATTTTCTTTGCACCCGAGTCTCTGCGGTATCTACAGCTCAAGGGAAGAACCAGCGAGGCAGTAAGTTTGCTCAAAAAGCATAAGCTTGTACCCATGGATTTTGACGAAACCAAACTACCCACGGTGACGGCAAGAAGATACAGTGTCATGTCTGCGCTGGGAGAACTCTGGTCTCCTGTTTACCGAAGAAGAACTGCTCTTCTCTGGATTGTCTGGGCTGTCTTGGTCTACACGTACCACGGCATCTTCATCTGGCTTCCATTTTTTTACGCCACAGCTCCACAGCTGCGTTTCACCTTTGTTAGGTCGATTGAGTGGGTTTTAGTAGTCACGTTGGCGCAAGTTCCAGGATACTATAGTGCGGCTCTGTTATTGGACCGTGCTGGAAGAAAACCCATAGCGCTCGTGTATCTCATGTTTGCAGGTTTGGGCAGCATTCTGCTCAGTTTAACCCTAGAACCCACACTGATACTGCTGTGGAGCATCGTCATCTCCTTCTTCAACCTAGGCGCGTGGTCAGCACTGTACGCATACACGCCAGAGTTGTATCCGACAAGCGTTAGGGGAACAGGCTCAGGCGCAGCCGCAAGCATCGGACGCCTAGCGGGAGTGATAGCACCCACTGCTACTCCGCTCTTGTTCGCCACGGGAGGCTTAGCAGCTGCCTTCTCAGTGTTTGCGTTGACCCACTTTCTGGGCGCTGTCGCAGTCGCTGTGCTCGCAACAGAGACAAAAGGTAAAGTGCTAGAAGAAATCTCAAAAGAATAAGCCAGCAACTTTAGAGAGCCTATTGAGAAGAAAATTCGTCGACAAAAAAGAAAAAAGGAAGGTAGAGAGCTACCAATTCAGTCGTTTATTTTGGTCTTGTTATCTGCACGTCTTTCATGAGGATGTAGGGCGACAGTGACGGTGGGTCAGCCTCTCCCCACCAATGGACGTGTTGTCTCTGTTTAGATATGCCTTTAATGTTGCCCAGCATTTTTAGGGCGTTGTCACTCAGGCGGACGTCCTTCCACGACTGCTTGATTTCGCCGTTTTCTATGAGAAAGATGCCGTCTCGGGGGATTGTGGAGAAGTCTCCCGTCGCATAGTTCTGGAATCGTGTGTACCAAGTGTTTGTAAGGTAGAGTCCACGCTTTACTTCACTGAACATCTCGTCTCGGCTCATGTTTCCAGCGTCGAGTTCAAGGCTCCAAGGAGTTGGAGTGACTAGCCCAGCGTTGCCCGTGGTCTCGGTCTTGAATATCTTCGCGGTTGAAGTGTTGTGCACGTACGTCTTAAGCACGCCCTTATCGATCAGTACGTTTTCTCTTGTAGGCGCTCCCTCATCGTCGAAAAGCCTATTAGCCATGGAATACGAAGCAGGAACATCCCGCAGCGTTACAATGTCCGAACCCACTTTCTGCCCCAGCTTGTTCACGAAAACGGACAGCTGAACCAGCACGTAGTAGGCAGAAGTCATATAGCCCCACATGCCCACCAGCGACCCAGCGAACAACGGGTCGAAGATGATGTCAAAGCGTCCTTCTAGCCCAGCCTTCGGGTTCTTCGCGAGTCTGGCGATTCCACCAGCCTTTGCGCCCGCTCTGGCGGGGTCGAACCCCTTGATGGTTGAGCTGCACTCTACCCCGTGACCTGACGCTTCGCTCTGCGAGAATGCTCTGATAGAAAGCTCGATGGCTGACCTGCTGTCTTCGCCCGTGGGTCCTTCGGAAGATGCCAAGTAGATGTCTTCTAGCTTCGTGAACAGAATTCCGCCTGCGTTGGTGTCTGGACCCGCCTCTTTTCGAGCTGCTTCCACGGCTTCCAAGACGTATTCAGCTGGGTTTTCAAGATTCTCCAAGGTTCTGTCAGCTTTGCTCTTCTGATACCTGAATTTTCCTTTTGCAACGCCTCCGTACTGTGGGTTTTCTTTGGAAACCTTGGCTAGTTGGAAGAGCCCTTTTACGCTGTCATCGACGTTCTGGAAGTTGCGTATTTGGGTGGCGACGACTCGTTTTTTCCACGACAGAACTACGTCGGTAACGTAATCGTTCCAGGCAACAGATATGTCGATTTGGTTGTTGCTGAACCTTGTTTGACGGTAGCGACCGAAGGTTGTTCGTGCTATGACATCGTCGGCGCCCAATGCCTTACTTTTCTTCATGATTTCCTCTGTTTTTGCTAGTGCTTCGCTCATTTCACGTACACCTCTCTGAGCCGAATCATTGGACCACCCGTGTAGACTGGAACGCCCTGCATCGGGTCGCCCTTTCCACAAGAGCCTGCGTCGTACTCGATGTTTTTGGATACGGCGTCTACGGCGCTCCAGAAAATCTGCGTGGTGGTCTCGATCACTGGGCGAGCCATGGGATGCTTGAGTTTGCCGTTCTCTATCCAGTAAGCCTCGCGTCCCACGTATCTCTGGTTGAAACGCTTGTCGTCGATGTTCCATTCGGTGAACGACTTCATGAAGACACCTTTCTTCACGTCTTCGAATATCTCTTCTTCGTTCACATCGCCCGGCTGCACAAACGTGTTCGCCATCCTGACTATGGCTTCTCTGTCATAGTTGATAGCCCTAGAAGACCCATTGCTTCTCACACCCAATTTGGCTGCGGTTTCTCGGTTGTGCAAGAACTCGTTTATCACGCCCTTCTTGTACAGGTACCTCGGCCCAGCCTTGATGCCTTCGTCGTCGTACTCGTAGTAGCCAAAGCTGTTCTTGACCGTTGGGTCGTCCACGATCGTGACCGCTGGGCTCCCTATTCTGGTTCCCAGCCAGAACGGTCCGCCCTTGTAGATGAACGACTTGCCCGCCTGACTCATTTCTCTTCCAAGAATCCTATCGGCTTCCATCGGGTGTCCACAGGATTCGTGAGTAGCAATGCCCGTAACTTCGGGTCCGCAGATTAAATCCATCTTCTCCGCTTTGACCGCCTTCGCCTCTTTGATTACTCTCTGCAATACCTTGGCTTCATGAATCATTTGATCGTTAAGTTTCCATTTGTCGATGGCTTCCCAGCCGCCAGCGTAGCCAAATTGCTTGTAGGCTTGCTCGGGCTTGCCGCTTTCTACCACTGTTATGAACATGAAGGCGCCGATTCTGGGAACATAGGAGGAGATAACTGAGCCCTCGGTGTTGACGAAGTATTTCTCTGTCAGGTTGACTCCGAACGTGAACATTCTCCCGGGCACGTTTATTCCCTGGGAAGTCAAGGCTTTGTCCATCTCCATGAGCGTCTGTATGCGCGTCTCAGGAGACACGTTTGCGATTCGTTTTTTCTCTTCAACCTTCCAGTCTGCTTTGACGCTTTTTTCCTCAGCGAAAACGATTTTGTCCTTGCGCTTTGCCATCTTTGCGTACTTGTAGGCGATGTCCACCATAGCCTTAGCCTCTTCCTTGGTCCACTTGTTGGTAGAAGCAAAGCCTATCCCGCCGTCGACTAGGACGCGGACGCAGAAGCCGCTGTCCACAGCAGAAAGATACGCGTCTAAGACACCGTTTTTCATGGCTAATTCTTCGCGGTTTTCAGTGTGCGCTCTGACCTCAGCGTAGTCAACCTTCTTGCCCTTTGCATAATCCAACGTATAATCGGCTATGTCCTTGTCCAAGCGATTTCACCTTTTTCTCTTGCATACATACGCAGAGAAGTAAAAGCTTTTCCGAAAAAACATCAGGAAGACAATGGTTAGTTGGTGCGGCCGCCGGGATTCGGACCCGGGTCGCAGGCTTGGGAAGCCTATGTCCTAGCCAGGCTAGACTACGGCCGCAACACTAGGCTGGGCTGCCTAGTTGCTTTATCTTATAGGGGCGATTTGTAAATAAAGGTGAATTCCATTAATCAGAAAGCTCTTAGGAGAGCATGAAACGTGGCTAAGAAACTGTTGTCTGGAACGCATTTCTGGCAGGGCAACGAAGCCTGCGCTGAAGGCGCCATTGCTGCTGGCTGCCGCTTTTACGCGGGCTATCCCATCACGCCGGCGAGCGAAATCTTCGAGCACATGGCTCTGCGACTGCCCCAGTTCGGCGGCTTGGTCATTCAAATGGAAGACGAGATAGCTTCCTTGGGCACCGTAATCGGCGCAAGCTGGACAGGCGCCAAGGCTATGACCGCCACCTCTGGTCCAGGCTTCAGCCTCATGCAAGAGTTAATCGGCTACGCTTTTATGACAGAGACGCCCTGCGTTTTAGTAGATGTTCAACGCGCCGGACCCAGCACGGGGCAAGCCACTAAATGTGGTCAAGGCGACGTGATGCAAGCCCGTTGGGGGGTCCACAGCGACTACGCCTCGATTGTTTTGGCTCCAAACTCGGTTCAGGAAATGTTCGATCTAGCCGTTCGAGCCTTTAATCTTGCGGAAACCTTTCGAACGCCCGTTGTGGTCTTGAGCGATGAAATCGTCTCGCACATGCACGAGAGCCTGGTTGTCTCGTCTCCCGAACAGATTGAGATAATCAATCGAAGGAAGCCTGCTCCCGACGACACGAAGTTCTTTATGCTGGAGGAAGTGGCGCCCATGCCGTCGATTGGCGAGGGGTTTAACGTAGCCGTCACGGGCTCTACACACGACGAAACAGGCCGCAGGTTTACAGCCGACCCAGCGGTGCATCAACGCCTCGTCAAAACCCTTGTCGGAAAAATCCTGAACAACCAAGACAAAATAGCGGATTTTGAAGCCCACAACACTGAAGACTGTGACGTGGGCATGGTCTCATTCGGATGCACCTCAAGAGCGATGTACGAAACCGTCGAGCTAGCTAAGGAAAAAGGAATCCAAGTCGGGTTTATCCGTCTCAAGACAGTTTGGCCTTTTCCAGAGAGGTCTGTTCAAGAATTGGCTGAGAGGGCAGAGGCCATAGTGGTGCCTGAGTTGAACATGCGCGAACTGTTTTACGAGGTCGAAAGAGCGGTGCACGGAAAGGCGCCAGTAATCCCAGTCAACAAGGTGGGCGGAGGAGAAATGATTACGCCAGAAGAGCTGTTGGCAGAAGTCCTGAGGAGCGTGAAATGAATTGGCAGAACCCTTCAGCATGAAACGATACCTTCGACCCGACTTAACCCTGCCCTTCTGCGTGGGCTGCGGCTGCGTCAACGTGATGAGCAGCTTCCTCAGAGCAGCACACGAACTAGGGCACAAAGACCTACGCAAATTCGTCTTCTGCAGCGGCATCGGCTGCTCAGCCTGGATTCCCTCACCCTACCTCATGGCTGATTCGCTTCACGTCACCCACGGTCGCAGCATTCCAGTTGCCATGGGCGTCAAACTCATGCGTCCCGACTTGAACGTTGTTGTCTTCGGCGGAGACGGCGACATCGCCGGGATAGGACTCAGCCATCTCGTCCATGCGGCGCGTCGTAACCTGGACATAACGGTTGTCATGGTGAACAACATGATTTACGGCATGACGGGTGGACAAGTAGCGCCCACAACACCGTTCGGAGCCAAAACAACAACAACGCCTTATGGGAGTTTCGAATACCCCTTGGACGCAACACGCTTGGTCGTGGCTGCAGGCGCCAGCTACGCGGCTAGGTGGACAACAGCCCACGGCGAGCAGTTGACACAGGCTTTGAAGAGGGCAATTGCCACGAGAGGCTTCGCCTTTATCGAGGCTGCCAGTCCTTGCCCAACAGCGTTTGGAAGAAGAGTCGGCTTCCGAGACGTCGCCGAAATGCTCCGTTGGTTCTTGGAAAATTCAATACCAATCGAGCAAGCCTCAAAGATGTCTGAGAAGGAGTTGGCAAACAAGATTGTTGTGGGCGAGTACGTGAGTCGAGAGGCGCCTACACTGATGGACAACATTCACAAGACACTCGAGGAGGCTGAAAAAATTGCCTAAGAGAACAGAAATCCGAATCGCAGGGCTGGGCGGACAGGGAGTAGTCTTGGCTGGACACATCCTCGGCAAGGCAGCGGTCAACGACGGGTTCCAAGCAGTTCAAACCCAGAGCTACGGGGCAGAAGCTAGAGGAAGCGCAGCCAAGAGCGAAGTCATTATTTCAGACCAGAAAATAGGCTTTCCACTTGTGCGAAAAAGCGACGTGCTGGTAGCCATGAGCCAAACAGCCCTAGACAAACACCTCAAAGACCTCAAGGAGGACAGCGTCCTCATAATAGACGAAGACAATGTGCAGGCACCTCCTGTCAGAGACAAAGTGTTCAAGGTGCCCGCAACCAAGACTTCAGAGACAGAGTTCAAATCGAAAATGTACGCAAACATGGTCATGCTCGGCGCGTTCACGAAAATAACGAATGTAGTGACCATGAGCGCTGTTGAAAAAGCAATCGGAGAGAGCTTCAAAGGCGAGGCTGCGAACAGAAACATTATGGCGTACAGAGCTGGGTTAAGCCTTCATTAAGCAGTGAGTACCACAATGTCGCTTGTGAGCAGTTATCCATCATGAAGCTGCCGTTGTTCAACTCTACAAAAGCCGCGTTCTGCACTTGCCTTCCAAAATACAACCTCAACACCTACCTCGGACGCTGCGCCCACCGATGCGAATACTGCTACGCCGTCAAGTTTCCAAGCTTCGTAGGCGAGACACAGCCTCGGCTCAGGCTGCTCGAACAAGTGCAGAGCATGGCAAAGAACACAAAACTCAAGCTGCCAGTCATGCTGAGCGACTGCACAGACCCCTACCAACCGTTGGAGAAAGACTATGGAATCACGAGGGGATGCATCGAAGTCTTGGCAAAACAAGGCTTTCCGCTCTTAATGGTTACAAAATCGAACATGGTCGTACGAGACGTAGACATCTTTAAGCAAACGCCCACAGTCGTGGCGGTAACAATAACCACACCGAGAGAGGAAATCGCGAGTCTGATTGAGCCCTACGCGCCATCACCTGAGAAAAGGCTCTCAGCGCTGCAGAAAATCGGAGAGAACGGCATCCCAACAGTTGCAAGAATTGACCCGATTTTGCCTGGGATTAATGACAACGTGAAGGATTTTGAGGGTCTAGTCTCTTCGCTGGTAAGTGTGGGCGTTAGGCAAGTTACCGTGGCTACCATGAAGCTGGTTCGAGGCGCTTTCCCAGAAATGAGGCAAACTCATCCAGGGATGTGGAATAAGTTGACCAACGAGTATGCAGACGGCGTTTGGCTGGCTGGCTACAAATATTTACATGAGGAGAGGAGGAGGAAAATCTTGGAGACGCTTCGACCCATAGTGCTGAGACACGGGTTGAGTTTTGCAGCGTGCCGAGAAGGCTTACCTCAACTGAACACCGCGCTGTGTGACGGCACAGAGCACTGCCGAAGCCTGCTACCAACCTACGTCTCAAAATAACGCTTGTCTCGCGAATCGCTCAGCTTTTACCCCAGTGCACCAAGGCTGCGATGAAGCTGCCGGCAAGGGGACCTACCCAGTAAATCCAGTGGTAGTCAAACGCCGTGATGGGCGAAATCCCGATAAAAACTTGCGCAAGAGCAGGACCTAAGGTTCTAGCAGGGTTCAGAGAGCCACCAGAAATGTCTGCCGCCAACATTACGTTAAGACCCAAGACCAATCCAATCGCTAAACCTGCAAAGCCTCCGGGGGATTCCTGCTCTGTCGCGCCCAGAACAGTCAGGATTAGAATAAACGTGACGACAGTTTCTGTGATCAGCGCAGCCACGGCAGGAGCCACGCCTACATTTTGTAGCGCTTGAACGTTTGGATAGGTTGTACCCAAATAATATGTTCGGCTCAAAGTCTGTCCGACTATGCTGGCGTTAAGAAGCGCCGCAACGACTGAGCCGGCTATCTGTGCAGCCGCGTATGGAACTACTTCTTTCCATGGAAACTTGCGTCGCAAAGTTAGAGCGAAGGTTATAGCTGGGTTTAAGTGCGCGCCTGAAATGTGTCCAAACGCGTATATGGCGCCTATGGCTCCGACGGCGAAGGCTAGGCCGATGTTGAGGTTTGACTGCCCAGTAGTAATAGCGAATGTCCCCATGAAAACAAGCATGAAAGTCCCAAGGAGTTCCGCGACAAGTCGCTTTGGAAGCGAAGGCTTAGGAGTTGACATGAGGCGTATCTATCCATCATGGCACATTATTAAAGCTTTTTCAGAATAGACGCCTGATTCACTCGTCGAGTGATAACGGGTCGACTAGTCTTCGTAAATGAACCTTCCTGCCTCTGGGATTTCCAGTGGTAACCCTCTTCTTTTCCTTATCTCCCGAACAACAGTCAAAACCATGGCTTCAGGAAGCTTTGCCCAATGGTCAAACGTTGACTGCCAGAAGGCGTGTCCAGCTGTGGCTGAGCGCATTTTGTCAGCTAAGCCAAAGGTTTCCGCGACGGGAACAAAGCCTACTATGTGACCCAACAGACCCCTCTGCTCTATCGATGCGACTCTGCCTCTTTTCCCAGTTATTATGTTGCTCGCTTCGCCCAACTGCTGAGTTGGCACGGTGACGCTCACTTTGAAAATGGGCTCTAGAAGAACGGGTTTGGCTGTGAGGAACGACCCGAACATGGCTCTCCTCGTCGCAGGCAAAATCTGGGCTGGTCCTCTGTGCGCTGGGTCCTCGTGCAGCTCAGCGTCAATGATCTCGACTCTGACCCCTCTTAATGGTTCCCCGCATAAGGGTCCGTGTTCACATCCCCATTTAAAGCTGGAGGTTATCATGTCTTTGACCTCTTGAAGACTTGGGGCTTCTTTGGTCATGTCGATGAGTACATTCTTGTGGTCTTCGATTGACCACACGCTTCCGGCTTCTTCGGCTGACCACCCTGCCTGCTCACCGAGCTTCTTTGCGACTAGTCTGCTATTCATGTCCTCGGTGATTTCGCCACTTTCAATCATCTGGACGACTTTGTCTTCCAAGGGCTTCACCTGAATCCAGAGCTTGTTTTGTTTGTTAGGGCTTTTGCTTATTGCAGAAACACCCTTAGAGGTCACGCCCTCTCGGTAAGCCACTATGGGTTTAGACGCTCTGATTTCCAAGTCGCCAGCGTAGTCTCTGAGAAACTTAACAGCAACCTCGAGGTGGAGCTCGCCCATGCCGCTGAGTAGGTATTCGCCTGTTTCCCTGTCAATTGTTGCGTCCAGGTTTGGGTCTTCTATTGTTAAGCGTTGCATGGCGTCGACGAGGCGAGGCAGGTCTTTCGGATGTCTCGGCTCTAAGGCTACTGTTACTACCGGCTCAGAAACGTACTTGATTCTGTCAAAGGGCACCATAGCGTCTCTGTGCCTAAAATCAACTAGGGTTTCGCCGACTCGTGCCAAGTCTAGACCTGACAGCGCCGCTATGTTCCCCGCACTGATTCTTTCTACGGTTTCTCGAAAGGCACCCACGTACATGAATACCTGTTCAACCTTCCAGTCTTTCTGGACGCCCACCAAATAGACTCGATCACCCTCGTTGACCTCTCCCGAGAAGACCCTGCCCGTCGCGATCAATCCAGCCTTTGGGTCTCTTTGAGCCATTGTTACGCACATGACGGTTGGTCCCTCGTCGCTGCAGTTGAGCATGGCTTGGCCTACTTCAGATTCGATGTTGCCCTTCCAAACCCTCGGAACCCTGTATCTCTGAGCCTGCAAGGGGCTGGGGAGATGCGCCACGGTCATGCTTAATATTGCGTTGTGCAATGGAACGGTTGTTTGTAGTTCCTGAAAGGTTTCGTTTCTATAGGCTTCAACTATGTCAGTGAATTTTACACCCTCTCGTTGGGCAACGTCTAGGGTGAAGCCCCACTTGTGTAGGGCTGAGCCAAAAGCCACCGTGCCCTTCTGAGGGTCAACCCTCCACTGGGTCTTAAACTCTGGTTCACCGTAGAGCTCGATGAGAGTGTTGAAGTCTCTGACTATGCGTTGGAGTTTGATTTGAATCTCGCTTGGTGCGAGGCGGAGTTCCTTCACGAGGCGGTCAACCTTGTTGATGAACAAGACGGGTTTGACAAGTTCTTCTAGAGCCTGCTTCGTCACGGTTTCAGTTTGCGCCATGACCTCCTCTACAGCGTCGACCACCACTATCGCGCCGTCTATGGCTCTCAAAGCCCGGGTAACCCTACCCGTGAAGTCAACGTGTCCAGGCGTGTCTACGAGGTTAATTACGTATTGTTTGTTCTCGATTTCGTGCAAGAGAGAAATATTAGCGGTTTTAATGGTGATGCCGCGTTTCTGCTCTTCTTCCAAATAGTCGAGAGCTCTGGCTTGACCTGCAATTGTCGGTGATAGGAGACCTGCTTCGGCGAGAAGCGAGTCGGTCATGGTTGTTTTGCCATGGTCAATGTGCGCTATTATGCCTACGTTTCGTATGGCTTCTTTCTTCGTCATCAGCCTGAGTATGCCGTTTGTTTGCCGAAACCGAGGCAAGGAGATCGCCTCTGTTTTGTAACTAAAGCGCTGCTCTTTATGGCGCAGCCTCAGCCTATCACCTTTTCTTTAACAGGGCTGTTTTACGTTTTGCCGCAAACCCCAAGAACAGATGTCCAGTTTCTCTGAAGCCTATCTTTCTGTAGACTTTTATCGCTGCTGGGTTGTCTTTTGAAACGTAGAGCATCACATCCCTGCCCTCCTGGACAAGCCTTTGAACCAGGGCTGAACACACCGATGTTGCGTAGCCCTTGCCTCTTTCCGTGGGAACTGTTTGGACTCCTCTAATTATAGCTAAGTCGTTGAGCATCTCGGGAGAAGCCGCGAAGGAAACCAGTTTGCCACCTTGGAAAGCCCCGAGGGCGAGACCCGTGAAGAAGCCCAAGGCTGTTTGGGGTTCGGTTCCTAGAAGGTTAGCCAGCTCTGTAACGTTTTTTTGGTTTAGCTCTTGCACAGGGTGTTTTACGATTGGTTTGAAGCCTTTTGGTGTAGTTTTCATAGTCTTGAAGGTTGTTATCAGTCCCTTCGTCATTTTGTCCGCTGGTTCGGTTGGTTCATGCAGCCTTTTAATCGCTGAGAGATGATGGGGCTCTATGTTGAACACTGCAGATGTCAAATCAGAGTTTTTGAGAAGAGGTACAGCGCTTTTTTCATTGCCTCGCATGAAAAGGATTCTCTTGTCATACTCCACTAGATAGCCGACAATGTTGTCGTTATCGTTTGATAGGGCAGTCCAAGCCATGGTTTTCGCTTTATGATGCTCGAGGTCGTATAAGGCGTAGAAGTGTCTTATCCTGTCTCGGTTCATAAACTCAAACAAGCGGCTTTCAAGGTGTTTGTCTAGGGGCGAAGTTGCCAAGGCTTTCATGGGTCTTCCTCACGGTAAACGAGCCTCTTAAGCCTTGGCATCCTTCATTCAGAACGTTTAATTTGGGCAAAAGCAGTCTTTAGATGGAGGAGAAGAATGCAGCTTGAGAAGACTAAACTCGTTGAAGGGGCAGGGTCTAATCCTAATACTGCTCGTCCTGCTCGGCTTGGTCATAGTTTTCGTGGCTCTCTCTGGAGTCTCGGTCAGGGTTCGTTCAGCACCTACCGTGCAAGAAGCGGTTTGGCAGGTTAGTGACCAACGGGTCACAGCGGCACGAATTGGACAAGAAGTCGAGGCTGTCACAGTGGTCAAGGCTGTTGAAGAGTACGTTGGTTCGATCGTGGTAAAGATAAGAAAGGACACTCGCCTCTGGCCGGACAGCGATTACCAAGTGTCTACTTTTCCAGTCAACCTTAGAGGCGGAGAAGATAAAGAACTAAGGATACTGTTCGCGCCTGATGAGGCCAGCGGAGGCAGCCTAAGAGGTTACTTCATCGAAATCGAGTTTCAGGTGACCAGAACCACGTGGACCATGGAAAACTCCTACCCACCCAGATTGACAGTCACTACTTAACAGAGTCCGCAGAGAAAACATGAAGCGCCAAGAGCTGTGACGTACGTAGTATGACCAGGGAATTCGCAGAAAAAAAGCAAAAGGGCAGTTAACTTCAAGGGTAGATGTGGGCGTCCACATCTTGCGGTTTGGAGAGTTTCTTGATTTTCATCTCAATATTCTTTGGAGGCTCTTCCAGCTCCTTGAGGGTTTTCAGGAAACCCATCATCAGGTTAGCTAGGGTTTCTTGCACGAAGTGATTCAAGGGCAATCGGCGATTGTTGACCCATATCTCGGTTTCGTAATTCTTCTTCAACACCCTATGCTTCGCGCTCAAGGCATCAACACCTAGCGAACTATTGTGCATCGGCGAGTTGATAATAATTTTGGTCACAAGTCTCAATTCCACATAGCCTTTGCACGTCTGAAGTTTCTTCGCAAAAGCTTCGGAAACGGTTATCTAATGCTGCGCCTATGGCTAAGGACAATCGAGGTGACAGTTCGTGGTCTTGAAGGTTGCCTTAGTCGAGCTTGGCGAAGACGTTGAAGCCTCTTTCCAAGAAGCAATCAAACTCATCGGAGGCGTAAGCGCTCTGAACACTCCCAAGCGGTCTGTAGTCATCAAGGTCGGCATTTTCGACCATAGGACTCAGCATCACGCCTCAGTAGGCGTAGTCGACGCAATCGTCAAAAGCTTCGATAAGGCACCGCGGGTCTTCCTGGCGGAGTCAGACAACTACAGGGGAGCTGGTTCAGAGAGGCTTCAGATTTGGGAGAGCCTGTTTAACGAACGGGTTGTGCCCTTCAACCTCTCAGAAGACCCTGATACTAGGGAGGTCAAGATTGCCGACGAGAGAATCTGCCTATCGCACGTACTATTCAAGCCCAACGTATTGGTGAGCGTTCACACGCTACGCAAGTACGAGAAAGGCTCAGCCCTAAAGAACCTTCTAGGCTTGATTCCCGACAAGAAAAAAGTTAGATTTCATAAGAAGCTGGAAGCCACCCTTTTGGACGCTTATGAAGCAGTGGGTGGAATCAACCTCGCCGTCTTGGATGGGACACACACCTATCCCGGACCATCAGGCAAAGGAGTGAAGACAAACGTTATTGTGGTTGGAAGAGACGCGGTAGCCGTAGAAGCGGTGGGAGCCAGCCTCGTCGGCTTGAAACCTGAGAAGATGCCGCTGATTCGAGAAGCCGTGAACAGAGGTCTGGGTGAGGGAGACCTCGACAAAATCAAAATCGTCGGGCAGTCAATAGAAGGCCTGAAACTGAAGATTTCGTCAGCCCGCTGAGATAGCCCATGCCTACTTGGTTCGTGTCTTGGTCTCTTCTGCTTTGCTGAAGAACAAAAAATACGACGAGCTTGCCACAAGATAAGTGAACGTGGTGAACAGAAAGGGCGTGAAGAAGTCGCTGCCCGTCATCATTACACCAGAGACTGAGGCGGTTATCGCCCTTGGAATGTTGTCCGCCATCACCATCAAACCGCTCGTGGTTGCACGCTCGGTTTCGGTCACCATCTCCATCTGAAAAGACGTGCTCACGGGTCCAGCCATGTTCATCAATGCTCCACGGAAAAGGTAGGCAACAGTTGCCAAGGCAAGGTTTGGCGCAAGGGTCATGAACATAATAAAGGGCATCGAAACGAACTCACAGATCACCACGGTCTTGACCTTGCCCAACCTCTTTGCCAGTGCGGGCGCGGCGAGTGTGCCTATGCCCAGCGTGACGTTGCCCAGAGCGAATATGGTCCCGACCTGCTCTGAAGTGGCCTCAAACCTAAGGCTGAAGAATATATTGAACAGCGGAACTATGAACCCGGCGCCGAAGCCGATGAGCCCTGTTGGAATCATGAATTTGCCTATTGTCGACGGACTCTTTATGTTCTTCAAGCGCAGGAGCGCGCCCACCCCCTGCCTCTTCACAGTCTTGTCTTCTTTAATAAGCAGAATTGGAACCGCCGCCGCCAAAGCAAGCCCGATGGCTATGAGTAAGGTAATGCGATAACCAACAGCCGATCCCGCCACGCCAACGGGCAGTCCTAAGAACCAGTTGAAAGCGTCTGGCATAACGCCGCCAATGAAGCTACCTATAACGCCCATAATAATCACTATGGACCAGTCGACGCTGAACAAGTGTGTGCGTTCTTCTTGTCGACTGTTTTCCATCAGGAAAGGCGCTGAAGCCACCCAGTCTACTGTGCCTATCAGGCCGGATACGAGGCTGGAGAGAAGCAAGACAGGAGACTCTAAGGTGATTATTTGTATAATGGTGACGAGGTTTGATGTCAAGCCAACAAGTATCGCCCTCTTGGCGCCTACGCGTTCGCACAGCAAGCCCGCAGGCAACGCGATAAAACCTGTAGCTAAGGCATTCGCCGTGAACATGTTGCCGATGAAGTCAGGTTGAAAACCTACCTCTCTCAGGTTAAGGTATAGGTAGAATATCACTCCCCAGATGCCGAAGCTCAGACCCCGCAGAGCAGTTGCCAACAAATAAAGCCGAGCGTTACGGCTGAACGAACGGACCCGAACGACATACTGCTTGACCTCTTCGACTGCCCGCAAAGTTGCTCACTCGTTACACAAGGAGTTCCCATATTGGGAAAGAGTCTACGAATAAATACTTTTACGAGGAAACTGAAACCAGGTCGACGAGCTTCAACAAAAACTTTTTACGTTTCGCTTGTCATCACCATGTATCCCGTTTACAAAAGGCGAAACCATCGATGTTAAAGAAAATACCTGAAGGCTTGGTTCAACACTCCTTATGGCGGTGTGGATAAAGAAGGGTAGGATCGAATATGGGACGATACAAGCAGGTTGAAGAAATCATCAAGCTGATGAATGACCCTGAGCACATCAGGAACACCAGCATAATCGCTCACGT
>Ga0315314_1000785_pt1 | contig 31277 bp, 29 predicted proteins | sample TDP9_MG_FD_203631 | JGI IMG/M metagenome (GOLD analysis project Ga0315314, IMG submission 203631) | Freshwater sediment microbial communities from Lake Towuti, South Sulawesi, Indonesia - TDP9 | ecosystem: Environmental > Aquatic > Freshwater > Lake > Sediment | place: Indonesia: South Sulawesi... | reverse complement strand
CCGCTGGCTTGTCTCTAGGGTACCTCTGTGCCTCTTGGGGAGCCTCTCGATACCCGATTGTCATGACCGCCTTGTTCGCTTTGGTTCTTCTAGTCTCTGGCAGACATTCTCTACGTCTGCTTCTGTCTTATGTGATAACCTTCGCGCTTGCTCTTCTAGTAGCTGTGAGTGTTCCCTACCTTGGAACCAGATTCATCTTTGAAAGTGAGATTCTCTCTGTCTATGGGGTCCTTTTCCTCTTGCTCATAGCTGAGGTCAATCGACGTGTAAAGACGCTACGCAGCAGATTGCTCTACGTCTCGCTTCTTCTCGCTTCGGTGGCAGCCCTCTTTGCGTTGCTCTGGTCGAGAGGCATGATTCGAGGGCTTGAGACGAAGTTTCTTTCGGTGCTTAACCCCTTTGTGCGGTTTGAGAGTCCGATTGTGGAGTCGGTTGCTGAACATAGACCTTCAGCTTGGGGAACCTTCTACTATAACTTCGGTATTGGAATTTTTTTTGTGCCTGTCGGGCTCTTTTTCGCGTCTATGGCGGTAACGAACCCGAGCATCTTCATGATTATCTACGGTTTGACTTCCATATTCTTCGCCAGTTCGATGATAAGGCTGAACATCATAATGTCTCCCGTTGTAAGTCTACTCTGGGCTCTAGGACTAGTACGTCTGCTCAAACCCTTCATCTTGTTCTTGAAAGAAGCTCCTCAGGCTCCTAGGCAGAAGCCGCGATTCAGAGGTGTTCTGGGAAGGGAGACTGCCGCGGGGATCGTGCTGATGATGTTCATCCTCTTGACCTTGACGCATGTGGTTGGAACGGATTTCGTTGCGGGGCCGCTTGCTCAAGGTCCAAGGGTCTACACTCAAGCCTTCACACCTACGACGATTGCTTCATCAGGTATGTCTGCAAAGCCCTCCTCTACTTCCCGTGACTGGATTGACACTCTGATCTGGATACGCGAGAACTTGCCGCTGTCGCCTCCTGACGGTGACACGGTTATTGCCAGCTGGTGGGACTATGGATACTGGATCACAACGATTGCGAACAGAACGACGCTTGCGGATAACGGCACCTGGAACTGGACGCAGATCAAGCAAATCGGGCTCATGTTCATGTCAAACGAGACAGAAGCAGTAAAGATTCTCAGAAATCTCACAAAAACTCAAAAATACAACGTGACTCACGTAGTGGTGTTTACAACTTTCGACACTCAAGGCAGACTAGGCATGGCTGGCGGCGACGAGGGGAAGTGGGAGTGGATGGCAAAGATACCTGGCCTCGACCCCAAACCTTTCGGCAACTACACGCTTGGCTTGGATTGGATAGATGTCAATGAGAATGGTCAGATTGACAGTTCGGACACCGCAGTGGCAAACAAGTTGGGCGAGAATACAACGCTCTACAAGCTCATGGCTTATGGGAGAGATCTGACAATGAGTGGGTACTCGACTATCCGCCTGCAATATTTCGAGGAAGCGCACTTTTCGCGAGAACGCGGGTCCACGGAACCTGCTCCAGGAACATCGTATGTGCCTCTGGTGTGCGTGTATAAGGTCAACTATCCGGAAGAGTAGCCGGCGTCAGTTCTGTCGTCCTAAGGCTTATTAGCATTTCTGGAGACATAATGGTGAGCATTTGATAGTCAAGAGTGACGAGCAGGGCATGTCTGAGACAGTCAGTATTTCCATTAAGATACCTAAGGGCATCTACGCGGAGCTGGCTATACGAGTACCTGAAGGTGAAAGGAGCAGTTTCGTAAGAGACGCCATAGTTGAGAAGCTTCAGAAGACTCCATCTCCGAACAGGATTCTTGAACTTGAGCAGAGAATCGGCAACATTGAGGACGACCTTTCCATGATTAAGCGATGCTTGGCAGACCTTGAGTTCTTGACATACGAAAGGGGCAAGGTCAACCCTCATACCTTCTGCGTCGACAAGACTGATCATGCAGTCGTGGACTACCTCATTCACTACAAGGGGGGAACGACCCCTGAGCTGGCTGAAGCGTTGAAGCTGAACCGTTGGCTAGTCCTGAACCATCTGAAAAGAATCAACAGACGCTCGAGAAAGCAGCTCGGCAGACCAGTCGTTGAATATTTCGCAGGCGAGAAGGCAGGGAAGAAGAAAGCATGGTGGCTTGACGAAGAACTGATAGAAAAGCACTAAAGCATGCCAGAAAGAAGCCATGCCGAAAACGGGCCCGTGGCCCAGACAGGATGAAGGCGCCGAGCCCCACATCAAGGGCGCGTATGCCTCCGGAGCCGGAGAACCTGGGTTCAAATCCCAGCGGGCCCGCCATAGTTTCTATGCACGAAGAGACTGATGCCACCTCCGCCCGTTCTATTCTCGGTGTTCATGGGCCAAGGGTTGCGCGTTGGGCCAAGATCCTCGAGCAGGACGAGGATTTCAGGCGTTGGTACCGGAACTTGGCGAGTGGAAGTGGAATCACGGCTGGTGAGCGAGCCCGCGTCCCAAATCGATTCCCAAACGCCCATGGTCTAAGCCCTAGGGGATTTGCTGAGTAGGCTGTGAAGGACAGGAGGATACACGGGGAAATCATCACCCAAACCAAAAATCTTAAGTGAAATGGAAAAATAGAAGTGATTATGCAAGAGATAAAAGAATTCCTAAGAGAGATTGTTGGTTCCAAGTTCGTGTCTGATGACTTGTTTGACCGCTGGAGCTATTCTGTGGACTCTCTTGTCTATGATAGCATAGAGCCAACTCCACCTGCCATTGTAGTGAGACCCGGCAGCATAGAGGAGATTCAACAAATACTGCGTGCGGCAAATACGACTAGAACACCAGTTTACGTCAGGGGAGGCGGTACACAATGTTCTGGAACTCGCGGCGACAGAGTCACTACATCGGTTCTGATTGACATGACGCGAATGAACAACATCGTTGAGATAGACGAAGAATCTATCACAGTCACTGCACAGGCTGGAATGACTTGGGGGAAACTGAATGCAGAGTTGGAAAAAGCTGGATGGAGACTTGGCTATAAAGGCCCGTATTCTGGTTATGGGTCTACTGTCGGCGGAAGTGTTGCGTATCAGTCAAATGGTCTAGGCAGTACCAGATATGGAGTAGTTGGTGAAGAGGTCACGAATCTGAAAGTAGTTCTGCCAGAGGGTGGAATACTTCAAACTGGTACCGCGGTAAACCCAAACAGCAAGAATTACTATAGATACTGTATAGGCCCGGATGTAGCCGGCATCTTCATTGGTTCCTTAGGCGCATTTGGGGTGATCGCGGAAGTAACCCTTCGCATGTATCCGAAAGCTGACTATAGCGCTTTTGGTTCTCACGCTTTTAGAGACTATGAATCTGCTCACAAATGCTATTATGATTGGCTCAAAAACATGGTGGCAGAAGATGTTGCATGGTATGCGGAAGACGGCCTAAAAGTAATGGTGCCAGAACTAGCAGAAAAAGGTTACAAATCGATGCTTACCTATGTCGTTGAAGACGTCAGCAGTGAGCTTGTCAATGCAAGAAAAAATCTGCTTGATCAGATAGCTGTTGAAAACAAAGGGGCACTTCAGGATCCAATCTACGCTAAAGCAGGTTGGATATACAAGTTTGAGCTTCTACCTAGGTGGGTTGCAAAGATTGGCACTTGGCAGTGGACATGCCATCTCTCATCTGCCGGAGGTTCATTAAGAGATCTATTAGAGGTTCTTAAGTTCATCGACTCATATCGCGAGAAATGTGAAAAACATAATGTATATTCAGCAACCATAAGTATTGCTCACAAAACTTGTGGACACGTATCTACTTCTGTTTACTACGATCAGTCCAATCCGGAATCCATCAAGTTGGCAAAAGAGATGGCAGAAGGAATAGTCAAAACAGCAGCGGAGTGTGGAGGCTGCAACTACAAGCCCGGCAAATTGTGGTATCCTTACACCATAATGAAAAGCCCTGCATATCGAGAAGTCTTAGCTAGGCTCAAGAAATCTTTGGATCCGAATAATATTATGAATCCTGGGGCGTTAACTCTTCCATTAGATTAGGGTGGCGAATATGCTTTTGGAAAAAGCGAAAAAAAGCGTTTATCTATGCGCCAGATGCGGATACTGCAGAGATATGGTGAGAGCTAGAGACAATACGGATCTCATGTGTCCCCTTCGTGAGACAACGAGCGGATTCGAGTCTTTCACAGCAAGAGGAAGAAATTGGATTCTAAGACTATTCTTAGAAGGAAGAATCAGCCCCCGCGATTTTTCTGAAACGTTTGTAGATCATCTATACTCGTGTCTGCTATGTGGGAATTGTACGGAACACTGCCTAGTACTTGAACCTGAAAGTTGGGCAAGTTTTCCCGAGAACAGATTTGGGGATCATTTGATCAATAACGATGAGATAGCAATGGCCCTGCGGAATCTAGTCATCGAAGAAGGAAAACCTCCAGTTCAGATTCGGAAGGTTCTGGAAAATATCTATCGATCCGGCAATCCCTTAGGTGAACCACGAGAGAAACGTGACGCTTTTGCCCAGAATATCGATTTCGGCATCAAAAATGCGGCAGAGGAAAGATGTGAAGTGTTGCTGTATCTAGGCTCTATCGCACCTTATAGTGAGATGAATCAAAGGGCAATACAGGCAGTTGCTAGAATCCTGAAAGCTGCAGATGTTGATTTTGGTATTCTGGGTGCCAGAGAAATAGATAGTGGAGGATACGCCCGTGAACTCGGGGAAGTAGGTCTGTTTGAGGAGCTTGCTCGACAGAATTCCGAACTCTTTCGCAGATATGGAATTGGTGAGATTGTTTGCCTTTCACCTCATGATTATCACACCTTTACCAACTACTATCCCGAGATATCAGAAGAAGGGCTAGCTGGAATTCACGTTCAGCACTATACTGAGTTCATCTCAGATCTTATTCGCAATGGAAGACTCAGAATGAGGGGCAACATAGACACGACTGCGACTTTTCACGACCCGTGTTACTTGGGCAGAAAAAACGGCATCTATGATGCTCCTCGAGAAATCCTCCTAGCAGCTGGTGCCAGACCAATCGAGATGAGATTATCACATGCGAATTCCTATTGTTGCGGGGGAGGCGGCGGAATGCTATGGTACGAACCTAAAGACAAACCAAGGATAGAAAACCAAAGGGCGACACAAGCTGTTGAAACGGGAGCTAATATTCTCGCGGTCGCCTGCCCTTCATGTGCTCAAATGCTAGAAGACGGAATGAAAGCTGTTGGCAGCAAGATGAAGGTCAAGGATGTAGCTGAAATTGTTGAGGAAGACATCGTTCATTGATATCTGAGATAGGATCTTTCATCCTCTATGAATTCACATTGCTGCTCCATGCAGCATTCACTCAATCAGTCTCATTTTGCAGATCATTTGGATTGCCGAGAGGGTCCGAACGCTCTCAGAACAAGCCGGCTTCGGAAGTCACATTGAAGCAGTACAGTAGACCTTGAGACAAAAAACGTTGTCGACGATTTGCCGTTGTTGATGAGAAGACAATACACTGCTTGGAACGATCTCCAGCAACCCTTGAGCTTCACTTTCCGATCTACAAGGATTATGTCAGCCTTTTCGTCTAGCCTCCTGAGAATCATCGAAAACAGCAGTGCACATGTCGTCGAGCTTTAGTCCTATCATTGTATCTAGCTTGCTGCTCGTCTTCATCACCATATCCAGATAGGTTATATCGAGCAGCAATAATTGCCGGTTTCTATTTTTTCAATGGTTCTTGGACGGTAAGACCGCCGCCGACGCCCGAATATGTGGTTGTTATGAGAAATCGACCCAAAGGCAGAGACTCTATCCGAAGGGCTCAGCGAGAAACCAAGAACATGGCCCGAGGTTCAAATCCACCTGGGGCGCCATAGTTCTTACGGTTTTCCTCATCCCGATGCATCTTTTGGGGGCCTGGTCGCTGTCTCTGATCCTCCAGAAGGTTTTTAAACCTCATTTGTCTAGCATCTACGGTCAAACACTGCTACTTGTGGCTCTAGGGAACGAGCTAACTGTCATCTTGGGAGTGGTTGGTCACGTTTAACATCGTCAGCTTGGAGGATTCGGTTCGCATACCGCCTGAGAAGTTCGGCGGCTCGTTGCAGGACGTTGCCCGAGAGCAGCTGAAAATAAAATATGAAGGCATTATCGATGAAGAGTTGGGTTACGTGATTGCGGTGACCGACATTGAAATCTCACCGGTTGGGAAGATTATTCCGGGGGACGGAGCGACCCATCACAAGGTCCACTTCTCGCTTCTGACCTTTTTTCCGAAGGTCCAAGAGATAGTTGAGGGCGAAGTGGTCGAGATAGCTGACTTCGGCGCCTTTATCAGGGTTGGACCTGTTGACACTTTGATCCATGTCTCGCAGATCATGGACGACTTCATCTCGTACGATGACAAACAAGGCGTATTGATGGGTAAGGAGTCCAAGCGAAAGATTATGACGGGAGATAGGATGCGTGTCCGGACGACCGCGGTCTCCCTGGGAAAAGGGGGAAGCTTCGGGAAGATAGGCGTAACTGCCCGGCAGCCCTTCCTAGGGAAGCTAGAATGGATCGATCAGGATCTCGAGAAACTCAGACCCACGGCTGAAGGCAAGAAGGAGGAATGAAACTCCAAAGGGGACCTGAAATATGGTTGACAGGGCTTGCAGGAACTGCCGTCTAATCTCAGACCGGAATGCGTGTCCAGACTGTAAGTCGACCGACCTAAGCGATGACTTCAGCGGTCTAGTGGTTGTGTTCGACCCAGAGAATTCTGCAATCGCGAAGGCTATGAACATCAAGAAGAAGGGCCGTTACGCCGTTCGTATCAGATGATGACGGCTCCTCACAGGATATCAGATGTCACTTTTCTAGTTCTTGCAGAAACTTCGCCGAAGCCGAGATAAGCCTTTTGCCATCTTCGGTGGCTTGGTACTTGGCGATTCGCCTCTTTCCTAAGGCTTCGTACTCTCGTCTCACTACGTGCAGATCTTCCAATCTCCTCAAGATATATCGCAATTGTTCTGAGTCTAGCCAAACTCTCATCTGACGGACCATGTCTCGTATCTCAGGCAACGTGCCAGGTCTGCCCATCTTGTGAAGGGTGAAGATTACCCTCATCGCATATTTGGTTGTGAATACTTTCACGAATCTGCCGTGTTCCTTCGCGTCGAAGAGGCTCATTGACCTGATCTCCCTTTCAATTCTTGAGATTCTCCGTTTTCGGCTCTTCCTCTTCACTGTTGCTTTGCGTTCGACCCTTGTCTGGATCAGCGCGACCTTCTTACTAAACCGCCTGACTAGGGATGGGGAGAGAATTCTGAGTACATCAATGATCTCCTGCTTTTTGGTTGCCTTCTTTTTGCCGAAGATTGTGCTCTTCTCGAGGAGGATGCTGTTCTCCTTCGCCAATGTCCTAAGATGCCTAGACGTCATGTAGTTCAGGAGTTCCTCCTTTGATAAGCGGGATAAGCCCAGCGACATGACTAGGTCGGACTCTTTGAATTCGGAGTCAACGAGAACATCTATGACTTCCTCCTTAGTTCTGGCAGGCTTAACCTTGTCCATCCAGTCTCTTATCTCGAGTGTGATGTTATTCTGGCGTGCGAGTCTTCTGAGTTCCCCTAGGTTGAGTCTGGCTAGCAGTTCCCGGGTCTGTTCATAGTCAGCAAGTTTTGCCGAAACTGACAACTAGAATCCGAGTAGACAGTTCAAATCTTTTGGGCATTTAAGACTTGTGGATGTCCACATTGCCCAGATGGGTTTCAGGGGGGACTTGCCCAGTCTCATCTGGTCGTGCTGCTAGATTTGGGGCTTGCTCGACTCTTGAGATGAGACTTGCTGGCGATCGTGTAGATGAATTCCGGATCATCTATGGTAGGTTCCGCTATGCCGACCATGTCGGCTCCTCTCTCGAACAGAGTCTCGGCATCCTCCGGGAACCGAACGTAGCCGCTTGCTAGAAGGAAAAGAGAACAGTTCTTCTTGAGATCTTGAACAAAGCTGAAGTCAGGTTTCCTTGTTTTATCATCTCTCACGTTGAAATGGACGGCAAAGACGTTGGCTTCTTCCAGCCTTCTCAAGACCCTTGGATAATCGTTGACAATGTCCTCTCTAAACTTCACTATCAACGGGATCTCCAGTTTTGCCAGAGCCTTGACCCACCTGAAGAGCTCACCGCGGTTCTCGGGCAGAACCATAGCTCGCACCTTGCCGAGACGCAGGTACGGCTCGTAGCCACCATGAACGTTAAGCTCCAGGAAATCGCCGCCGGCTCTGTGGAAGCAGTCAGCTCCCTCAAGCGCCCACTCGAGCCTAGGTGAAGCTAGGTTTAGGCATGTGAACGCGTCGCGTCTGGCTTTGGCCCTTCTGTTCTCTTCAGCAAGGAACTCTGTGCACTTTTCGGTGCTGGAGGGTAAGAAATACGGTTCTCTCCCATATGCAGGCGGCTCAGCCAAGTAAGCCCCGAGCTGAACCATGACGCAGCCTTTGCTTCTTTCTGAGCAGAAAGCGCCGTCGGTGATGTTCATCATGGAAGAGAGAAAGAAGCCTTTTCTGAGTTTCTCATATAAGTCCTCGGACTCACACTCCACTGCTTAACACCATCCTTTCCTATTCTGTCTCGGGCATAAATCGGTTTCCACGGACTTGTGCCTGCCAGCAAGCGTCCCTACCAGTCGAAACATGCGGCATCAGAGATCCATGCGCCAGGTGTGTAGAAGGGGATGGATCAGAATCGATGCAGGTTAGAGAGCCGTCAGTTTAACTCTGAGATATCATCAAGAGGTCAATCAAATGCCTTTTCGTCATCCGGCCAAGCATACCTTCTGCACGCCAAGTAATAAACGTTCGCCTAGACTATTAAGGGCACGGACTTTGCTTGCGTACGAGTTGAAGAGAAGGATTCGATAATATTGATGCTTTCCAGAATCCCGGGTAAGGCTCCCCATCTTCCACTTTGATGGTCATGTTAGGAGGAGTGTCTGGACTATGAAACTCAATACAGCAACAAGTAACATGATTAGGCTCAAGGGCCTTGTGACTCTCCTATGCCCTCTGCTCATGGCAAGTAACATGACCGTTACGAGTATCATGAAGGGCATGGTTGAGAGAACTTCCAGAGCTGAAGTCTCAAACGGATGTATGACTGCCACGAGCCCGAAGACTAGGGTGATCGTGACTATGTTGTCCCCTATGACGTTCCCGATTGAAACCTCATGCTCGCCCTCAAGCGCAGCGAAGAGGGAAACGGCCAGTTCGGGCAGAATCGATCCCAAGGTCATTATCGTAAGTCCGACATAGAACTCCTTTACTTCATAAAGCTCAACGATATAGAGAGCACTGCGGACAAGCAGAAACGTGCCGCTCAACAAGGCCATGCCGCCCAAGACCAAGTAGATCGCAGCTTTCCTCCGTGTAGCACCTCCCTCACGATTGTTAGGAAGCCCGTTGTTTGTGTTGAAAACCCGTATTGAATAGTAGACGAACATGGGATACATCACGAGGAAGATGAGCCCCAACCACCAGGTAACTGCCCCCGTCAAGATCAATACTAGAGCCAAGAATGCGCTTAGCCCAATCATGAAACCTGATTCTTTCTCTGCTATAGAGTTGCCTATCCTAAACTCTCTGACTAAGCCGCATAGTCCGATGATGAGAGGAATATTGTAAATGTTGGAGCCGAGGATGTTTCCAAAAGCCAGATCCGAGGATTGCCAGATGGCTGCAATTAGAGAACTCATCAGCTCAGGCAAGGCTGTGACCATTGCCACGAAAATACAGCCAGTGATTATGCGGCTGACCCCTAGACTCCTAGATATCCAGAGAGCTCCCTGCAAAGTGTTCTTGGCGCCCACGTAAAGGAGCATTAGACTTGCTGCAATAGCAACCGCGCAAAGGACTAGCGGATACATAGAGGTCCATTTTTCCCATTCCCATTGAGAGCCCGGCATATAAACGTTTCCAGAGGGGCTCGACATAGAGGTCAAGCATGAGGAGTCAGCACCGACAAGGCTAATACTATAAAGATGAGTTTCCCCTTCAGAGCTATGGGCAGCGGCGAATGAAGGTTTCATGATGACTGTGAAGCTTCACATAGGGCTCGATGACACGGACTCCCCGCGTGCAGGATGCACGACATACATAGCCGCCCTCATCATCAGGAATATGCGCAAACTGGGAATCCCCTTCATCGATTACCCGAGCCTCATAAGGCTCAACCCAAACGTACCGTGGAAGACAAGAGGCAACGGCGCAATCTGTCTGAGAATAGTCTGCGAAGAACAGATGTTAGGACAGGTTGAGGAATGTGTTGTCGAGCCCGTCGAGGAACAAGCGGATCTCAGCTTCGGAGGCACCGATCCCGGTGTTGTCTTCCTGACCGGCGAGGTGCCCGGCGAGATTGAAGCCTTCTCGCAAAGAACGATAAGCGGCTTGGTCCGTAAGGATGAAGCCCTGAGGCTCATAAGGAAGTTTGGAGCAGAAGCCTTCGGTTTCAAGGACGGAAGAGGAATCATTGGAGCCTTAGCCGCGATAGGCGAGATGTTGAAGGGAGACCACACCTACGAGTTCATAGCCTACCGTAAGCCTAGGAACCGAGGAACTCCCAGAAGGATCGACGCCTCGTCTGTCATATCCATGGAAAAGGAGCTGGGCAACCTGTCCTTCAACAATGTTGACCCTGAAACGGGCCGAATTCTCATAACCCCCAGAGGCCCTGACCCCATACTCTACGGGATAAGAGGCGAATCCGCTGAAGCTGTGAGGTGTGGGCATGAACTAGTCGTCGCAGAGGAGCCCATAGAACGATGGGTCGTCTTCAGAACGAACCAAGGAACCGACGCCCATCTAAAGCGAATTGTCTCCATCAGTCAGGTAAAGCCCTACAACCCCATAGTGATAGAAGGGCAAGTGGTGGGAAAGCCGCGAGTTCTCAAAGGCGGCCACGTAGTGTTCCGAATCAGAGATGAAACAGGGGAAACAGATTGTGCGGCATACGAGCCGACCGGCATCCTCCGCAACGTTGCGAAATCCCTGGTAGGGGGAGATGTTATTGAAGCCTGTGGGGGCGTCCGCCCAGCATCGTCCAAGAATCCGATAACAGTCAACCTGGAGAAGATGCGGATCGTCAAACTTGGTTCCAGCCTTATGTTCCGGAACCCTCTCTGTCCAAAGTGCGGAAGGAGGATGAAATCCATGGGAAGAAACCAAGGCTTCGAATGTAAAAACTGCGGCTTTCACGGTCCTAACCTTGAGAAAACCGTCGTTGAGGCTGAAAGACCAATAAAGCCAGGAGTCTACGTTACGTCTCCCAGGTCCCAGAGACACCTGACCAAACCCTTGAAAAGATACGGCCTGGAAAAGCCCGCACATTCTGAGTCTTATGAGAAAGTAATCCCCTATGACCTCTTTTCTGGCTCGTGAGGTTCTAGGCTGATTCGGATGCTTCAGTCTCTACCCATGAGAACTTCTTCTGGAGGGCTTTAGGGTAGTAGAGCTTCCAGTCGTAGTCGACTTCTCTCCCCCAGCGATAGTATATGCGGGGATCAATATAGCTCTTGAGCGAAGTTCCCAGGTTGTAGTCACGCGTCTCCTTCCGGGATTCTATCTGAAGACTCATCTTCCGTATGATGCTTTCATCTCGCTGTCTCCGCTTCTCAAGCCTCTCCTCCCTGGTTTTTACCCGCTCGTCACGTTTTCGCTTCAGACTTCCGATATGGTCTTTCAGGCGCCTTATAACCCCATGTGTAAGCCCGATGCGTCTTCCCAAAGCCGCAGACATCCTACCCTCCTGTCTTCTTGCAGTAGCCTCCTGTCGGTACCTTTCCAGCTTCTGTTCTGTAGCCTCTAGCCTTGCTTGCTGTTTCCGCAGTCTCCCTCCAGATTGTTCTTCCATTTCTCTGATTTTCCGCTTCGTCATCCTCTGGGTCTCCTTAGCCCTGTGTATCTGCTCTCTCAGACGAGCTTGCCTTCTTCGCAAGGAGGACTTCCAAGTCTTCGAGACCGTACGTCTGTGGTTGCAGATCTTGGCGGCTTCCAGATTCGCCATTGTGGCGACATGTTTTTTGACGTGATCGGGAGCGTCAGCTTTTAGTGGCGTACTCTTAAGCGCATTTTCGACTGCTTCTGACGCATAGCAAGTGCGGAAGTCCTTAGCTGAGAGTCCGTTTAGCACCTCGCCTAGGAACTCGCTTACACGTTCTGAATCAACGCCGGAGAAAAGCGTCGAAGTAGTGTCGGCTGAGAAGTCCTTCAGGTTCCTGACGACTTCAGGTGGAAGATCAACTCTAAAGATATGGGGGATAGAGTCCTTTCCGAGAAAGCTAAAGGTGACTTCGCCGTCTTCCTCAAAATCAATATGCTCGGGTCGCAGCGTCGAGGCGCCGACAGTGTCCGCTTCTTCTGGGTCCTTCTCATCTCCGACCCTTATCTTCAGCCTATCGATAAGGTAACAGACCGTCGCCGTCTTTCTCCGCCTCAAATCGTCTGAGTCGAGACCGCCCCAGATGTGGTTCTGTATCCTGGAGAGATTTTCCCGCAGTTCCCCGGCCTTACTGAACTTCTCAATCTCCTTCTTCTGCTTAAGCGGACTGCTCTCCGAAAGCCACACGTACCTCATCCTGCTGGTAAGTTTGTCCCTCCACCGCGCGGTCCACATCACATCTGGAAGCCAGAGGACGGCCTTCCAGTTGCCTGGCGGCTTGGTAGCGTCAGGAGAGAGATTAAGCTCAATATCCTCTTCATCTGGACCCTCCTTCCATCGCCCTCGCAAAGGATGTCTACCCCTTCCCATGAAAATGCATGATGGCTCAGCCGCGAAGTTGCTGATCTCGGTCTTCACCCCGTCCACGAGAGCGTAACCATACTTCTGCCTATCTGCTTCTTTTTCTGCTTTGCGTTGTTCCGTCATCCTTTTCCTCTCCTCTCTAGGTAGGCTGGGCTTCAGGGCTTTCTCTTGGTTAATGTGCGATTCGATTGCTGAGAAGTCGAAGTCTTCTGGACCCAGTTTTCCCTTCTCGTTGAGCGACTTGCAGAAGTCCGCTAGGAAGTTCCTTACCATGACATTGTCTCTGATCTGACCAGCAGTGAGCTTCTTGACCCAGGCAACAGCTATCTCTTCTTGTCTAGGTGTGAGCTCCAGATCCTTGCCTTTCACCCGTATGTGAGACCCTTTCGGCTGGTATTTCGGAACGAAGACGCCATTATGAACAAGTTGCTTCATCAAGCACCGTCTCTTATTCCGCTGACCTCTAGTTAAATGTTATCCACAATCGCTAGAAGACAGTTCCGAGTTGGTCCATAATATGTCACTTGCCGACAGGAACACAATCCTGATGCCGCTCATAGAAGATTTGGTCCATGAAGTCCAAAGAATCACCAGACCTAGCCCAAGACCAGGCACAACTATGCACAAGGATGCCTCGGTTTCTGCGGTGTATGACAGTTCAGTGCAAGTAACGGTTATGAGCAAGTTAGACGGACTTATCCAACATAACACGGTGTTGACTTGAGATGGGTGAAGAAGTTAGGTTGCCCCCAGCCGTTCAGGAGAGGCTGCTGAGGCTGCAACAGTTGCAGCAAACGTTGCAGAGTGTTCTGACGCAGAAACAACAGCTTGAACTCGAGCTTCTTGAGGTCGATCAGGCTTTAAGTGAACTGGAAAAGGCTTCAGACGATGCCGTCATCTATAAGTCTGTGGGCTCGCTTCTCATCAAGTCGGAAAAGCCTAGGGTCGCGACTGAGATGAACGAAAGAAAAGACCTGGCAAACATGAGGATTTCTGTTCTCAGCAAACAAGAGGAACGGCTTCGAACTCAGATCAAGGAACTCAACGAAAAACTCCAGAAGGATCTGCGTCCACTCTCGCCTCCATGACGGTGGCTCTCTTGGGAGATGCGAAAGTATCTTCGCTTTCGTCTGAGCAGATGGAGAGATTGTGTGAGGTGGCTGAAGAGGCTGCGCGAGAGAGTATTGTCTCGATAGTTTCCAGACGCGGGATCTCCGACTTGTCGATTATCGCTGGCTTGGAAGAAGCGGAGACGTTGAACATGGAGGTAGATGTTGAGGTAATCCTTTCACCATCGCTCAGGAGTACGGATGCGAGAAGGCTGGCTGAGGAATCGGTCAAAGCAGCCTTTGAAGCCGTTGAGAAGTATCTGAGGGAGTCCGGATGTCAATCCAACCGGTAAAGTCTCTTTTCGAAGAGGTTAGACCAGAGTCCATTCTTCTCTTGTGCCATCAGAATGCTGATCCGGACGCGGTTTGCTCAGCTTTCGCCTTTTCTCAACTGCTGAAGCGTCTGTACCCCAAACTTGGAGTGGGGATTGCATCTCCTGAGGGCGTAAGCAGACTGTCAAAGGCCTTGGTTGCTCGCCTGCTCATGGTCCTAAGGGAAGAGGAGCCTAATTTCAAAGATGCTGACATGATCATAATGGTGGATACGAACACAATCCAGCAGCTCGGAGAATGGAGGAAAGGAGTGGAGGAATCTTCAGCTCCGCTCGTCGTAGTCGATCATCACGCAAGCCATCCTGAAACAGAGAAGGTCGCAACCCTATGCATATGCGATGAAAACGCTTCGTCAACATGCGAGATTGTGTACGGGTTTTTTGTGGAGCTCGGATTGACGCCCACCAAAGAGGAGGCAGAAGCACTCTTTCTGGGCATAGCTTTCGATACAAAGCATTTCATACTGGCGAACTCGAACACGTTCAAGGCGGCTGCCGGCTTGATCACCGCCGGTGTTAACGCGCGGGAAGCTCTGTCGCGGCTTTCGCTTCCTATGGACCTATCAGAACGTATAGCACGACTTAAAGCTTCTAAGCGCGTAAGGCTCACAAGAATCGGCAACTTGCTTGTCGCTTTTTCCCACGTAAGATCCTACCAGGCATCAGCGGCCAGGGCTTTGATTGAGATTGGAGCTAATCTTGCGATGGTTGGAGGCCAGAGAGACGATGAGCTCCAGATCAGCATAAGATCGGACCAGGAATTCTACAGACAGACAGGGCTCCACCTAGGCAGAGACTTAGCCAAGCCCTTAGGAGAGTATCTTCACGGCATGGGAGGAGGCCACTCAACAGCGGCGGGGGTTAATGGTGTAGGCGACTTTGAGGCAGCCGTAAAGCGGGCGCTGAGGATACTCAGAGAGAAACTCCAGAAGTAGATGGTCTCTACCGTTTCTAAGGAAAAATGGCGTGGACAGTCAAAAAGGGTCATCTACTCTACACGGATGTTGAGAGGAAAGCGGTTGCAACATGCCTACGTTTCGCAACATCAAACACAGTCAGAAAACAGTTCTATCACTATCTGCTTCCAAACGGCTACGTAGAACGAGTCAGCAAAGGCATATTCAAAATCACGCAAAAAGGAGTAAAATGTTAGAAATTCTCAAGTCTTGAACTCGGGTGTGCGGACTTCGTTCGTACTATTGGCACCAAATTTCCGCTGGTAACTCTCTTAAGTGATCTCCTTGGTTTGTCATATGCAAGGGCCTTCCCTCATATTTCTCACGATAGGTTCTGTTGCGTGGAGGTTGAAGCTTGAACATCTGCAGCTTTTCTGCATCACAGATTGGTTCTGCATCTTTCCCTTCTTCTGCCCATGCCATTCAGATATTTATTTCAGATTGTTTTCCGTCTTTTGTGTGCGTTAACACACACTTGGCGATGGAACCCATGACGCCTCTGAAATGGTCTTTTACCCTTTTGAAGGCTCCTTGCGATTCAGCTTTACCAACATAGACTATCTGAATCACATTCAGATATGTAGAGATCAAGGACTCCAATGGGATGTGTAGGAATGTGCTCATTGATCTTGAATGGGCCTTCCCAGTTTAGTGCTAATTGCTTCATGGACTATCGTGGATGGGTTCTATCTCTAGAATTTGCGAGCCCCGATCAAGTGACAAATTGCAGATCAGTATTTTCTAAAATCCGCCCGAGATGGGTCATCAATTGGTTCTTTTGAGTCAGGCCAATGATACAATATCAAGTAAGTACTTGTCTCTAAATTTTCCAGATCTTCTCTTTGATAATACGGACACCCATGTCTATTGAGGCCGTCTAGGAGGATAAGAAAGGCATTTTCGGCTGTTCCATCATTGAGACAAGCCTCCAGTTTCTTTATGTCTCGCTGAATGCTTCCTATTGTATTGGCTCTTCCCATTCCGGAGTATATCAGCTTTATTTCAATCATCGCTTTGTAGGGGGGACGTTCATCCGTTTCTCCTCTCCACCATCTTTTGAAATCACTATGATTAATGAAAACAACATCAGCTCGTTTCATGCCTCTCCATTGGTTCTTTCGAACGTATCTCGGTCTTTCTATCATCCCTTCAGCATGTACCCACCATTCGGAGCCAATGGAGTATGGTTTGGTTCTATCGCGGAGATGGCGATAAAGTGCCCATTGAATGTCGCGTTCATTCCAATAGTAAGCGCCTCCGTAATTTGCGTCGAGATGAGAATGCTTTCTATAATCGTTTCGCAGAAAAGTTTCGATGCATCTGCAGATCTTAAGAGTGAACTTGCTTCTTTTCATTAATTCACCCTGTTAATACCTGTGCTTCGATTCTCTTTATAAAATCTCGCAACTAAAGATGCATGAGCGTATCGTTTTCCGATATGGTTTTTCCAGCATAGTCATTTTCGCCAAGATTCCTTTGATTTGTCTTCTTTCTCGTTTTGTTTGGGGTCAGAGTCTGTTTGGCAAGCGTTTCCGTTGATGATACACGCGATGTGATCAGTGTTAGATCCCATACGCTAAGGTTTTGAAGATGGTTAAGCATGCTGAGGTTACGCTTGAGCCTGAAACCTTCAAAGAAATCGACGACAGCAACTGTGGTGGTCTTCGTTAGTGCGGCTAGCCTGTAGTCTGGTGTAGAACCTCGCGTTCAGAAGCTTTCTTCTGTTAAGTGGGGTCACCTAGGATTCCATAGATTACTTACATCCTCCACAAAACAATACTGCATTTTCCATTCTAGGGTTAATCGATGCTTCCAGAAGAATTCCGAGACTGGTCACAGGTGATGAGAAACTTCGCTGATCTGGGATTCGCGATCTCTGAGCCAGCTATGTCTAGGATCATCCGTCCAAGCCCCGTATCTTCTCTCTTCGCCTGCCAGCATCCATAGGTAGTAGAGCTGATAGCCTGGGCCCGCGACAACCGGATGGTACCCCCTAGGTATGACGACTGCATCGTTGTTCTCTACCGCGTAGACTTCGTCGAAGGGCTCCCTGTCTTCGGGACCGCTGTAAATCCTCTGCAACCCAAAGCCTTGCGTCGGCATGATTTTGAAGAAGTAGACCTCTTCCAAAGGGGTCTCGAAGGCGCTTTTCACGTCGTGCTTATGCGGAGGTGCACTTGACCAGTTTCCAGGCGGGTTCACAGTTTCTCCGACAAGAAGCCTCTTTGCCTTAACATTGTCTCCTACGCATGTGTAGACTTTCCTGCTCCAGTTTGAGGTTCCCGCTGACTTCTCAACAACATCTTCAGGCCTGACTAGGACCGGTGGGCAGTCAGCCTCGCTCGGAGCTAGGCAGACGCCGACTTCGAGCATTTCGGTCTCCGCTGTGAGTTTGAATTCAGCTTTCGGCGGCAGGTAGATCATTGTGGGTTTTCCTGAAAAGACATCGGTCCTATTGCCAATCTTGGCGTACGATATTGTCTGAGACGGACACTCTATCTCGGCACTGCACTTGCCTCCGAAAATGGCGAGGACAGCTTCGCGGTCCGCAGTTGTGCCTCTATATTCGTCTCCTCTTTGAGGCAAGCAAAGCCTTCCGAACTCGACGTACTTGAGTTCGGAGTTCTTTGGGCTCACGATTGGCGTGTAACCCTTCTTAGGCTCAGATGCTTTGTAGATTCGTGACTGCACCGTTCTTTCCCCTTGTCTAGTTGCTTCATAGCTGACTTTCTAGATAAGATTGAGGCATCTCATCATTCTTTACGCATGCTACGGACGAACTCGATGCATCTTTTCCTGAAGGTCTCATAGCTTTGCGAGAATTCGTCCATGGTCTTCGCCGTCGCCCCGAAACTGCCCCATTCAGAAGGTTTGAGCCCGCGGTTGCCATATCTCTCCGAACTGGGAATCTTTGCCTCTTCTAGGACTCTCTGTTGACTCGGCGTTAGCTCGTACGCTTCTCTGAAGACGCCGTTGATGCCAGTCCATTCTTCGGCTAGTCTTCGCAACATCACCTGATCGACCTCCCTCAGGACGGACTCTTGATAGTCTCTAATGCTAAAGTCCGCTTCCAGACTTGCCATCAGGACGTTCATCTGATGGTTCGGGAATTCGGTATGAGTCATGTTTACTCCAGCCAGGGTCAGAAACGTTTCTCTAGTCTTTCTTTTCGATGCTGGAAGAACATCGATCCCCCCGAACACCTCCTCAGCCTGTTCGCGTGTGAGGCTACACTTAGACTGAAGATGACTGATCCATCTGATCCTGTTTTCTGGGCTGAAGAAGATATCGTAGACCCGTTTTGTGACGAGGATGCCGCAGTGTTGTATGTCATTCTCCAAAGTGTCAAGCAACTCCTTTACCTTCTCCTTGGAGCTGAAGGGCACTCCAGTCTTCACGAGGAAGTTCACCAAAGGCTCTTTGTTCAACGGGTTCAGATACCTTCGGCTACTCAATGCTACAATCTTCTCTTTGAGCGAGGTTCTCGTTCCTATCTCGTTCCAAGCGCCCAGTTCCTCAGCGAGATTCCTCAAAGCCTTCTCCTTGTCAACCACCTTTCCCAAAGCTTTCTCCAAGAACCTCTCAGCTTGGACCTCTCTTATGTGGTCATCAAGTCTGCCGCCCATGTTCGTCTCGTACACAGTTGTCAACGGTATGCCCTTCTTCACGGCTTCAGCTCTGCCTTCCATCTTGGCAAAGATCAGCTCTGCCTCTTGCGAGACGGTAAAGGTGACCGTGTTGTTTGTCCCTATCCCTAGGCTCTCTAGCTTCTCGGTGATGTCGATGGCTGCAGGTGAACTCCCCGCAACCTTGAAGACTATGTTCGGTCTTCCCCTTTCGATGTTCTCCGAGTAGCCCCAAAGCAGATACGCGTCATACTTCCTAAGGAATTCCTGGGCGTCAGAGTATAGTTCAAGAGCTGATCTGAGGCTGGCTTCATAGTTGTCTGCGATGCTCGGGTTCAACTGGAGGCTGATCATACCGTGACGCATGTCCGAGGCTACTGCTATCGGCCTGAAGACCGTCAGATTGCGCCAGATGCTTACTTCGGTTGCATATGCCGCCATCTCGTCTCCGTATGCCTCGGGATCTCTGGACCACTCCGGCTTTTCCTGCGCAAGCGTCCTAAAGTCGGGACACAGGTTTTCCTCTCTGCAACCTTCCCATTGGCTGGGATCGTCATCATACGCTATTGCTGCCAAAGAAGGGTTTGTTGACACTTGAACGAATCCCAGGTGTCGAAGCCATCTAAGCCCAAGTGCGTAGTCATTGCCAAACTTGCAAATCCCTGCCTCGCTCATCCTGTAGTAGATGTTCTCCTGGATCTGCTGCCTAGCCGAGCCGAGAAAAGAACCCATTACACGTTGCTCAGATATGCTCTTCTCAATCTGCTTGGCAGCATATGCCACCATCGAGCCTGGAGGCCGATAGAAACCTTCCATCACCTTCTTCATTTCGGAAAGGATATTACTGATGACGGCTTTGGCGACCAGCGCTTCCCCACAGCCGCTGCCAAAGATGCCTTTCCTCTCAAGGCTTTCCAGACTCTCAAGAGACTGCGTGAGATTTGACAAAGTCCTGCCGACTTCGAGGTCTGAGAACCCGACAATCTTCCCTTCTACGCCAAAGAGATTGAGGGCCGTGTTTACGAGAACGTCGTAAACCCTTGCGCATATCGCTAGACCCTTTCCGGAGGTCTCTTCCAGGAGAGCTTTGCTGAAGACCACGTTGAGCTGTCGGATCACGTTTCCGACAGTTTCCTCCAAGTATCCTGCCATTTCCTTGTGAAGAAGATGGTCTGCAGCAAGTCTCGTGTGTCCTTTCAAGGCGAGGCAAACAACGTGACTCGCATGGTCTTGGCTCAATACCGGACGGTCTAGTTCTTCAGGCTTGGCAGAGGCGAGGATTCTCTCTACATAAGTCATCGTGAGCGTTTCACTCCTAGCGAATGCAGCCAGTCGAGTGTTTTGCTTATGACTTCTTGTGTGTGTTCCCTTTTGGAGAATACGTGGTCTCCGCCTTTCACTATGTGCAGCTCATTCCTGTTGTTGAGGTCCCTGACAATGTAGTGTCCCTTCTCGGAGTCGTCTATGGGCACAACTTGGTCGGCATCGCTGTGAACCAAGAGGATGGGCACCCTGATTCTATTCATAACATCGAAGGGTACGGGCTTGTCAACGGTGTCAAAGAAAGGCTTCTTCAGGTACCACCCTTCTCCAACTTGAATGGCTTCTACTGCATCTAGCCTCTCTAAATCTTCTTTACGTGCTTGTGAAAGGAATCTCTGTCTTAGAGGGCTGAGAGCTGCTGAGTACAACACAGCAAACTTGGTGCGGCTGTCTTTCGAGGCTAGGACAGCGGCGACTCTCCCGCCCATGCTGAGGCCGATGACACCAATTCTGTCTTTGTCGACTTCTCTCTGCTTGGTCAGGAAGGTCAAGGCTTTCCCTGCATCGCTAACTTCTCCCGGCACAGTCATATCGTCGAAATGTCCGTCACTGTCCCCGGAGCCCCTGAAATCGAAGCGCAGGACGACGAAGCCTGAATCACACAGAGCCCTTGCCACATCGACGAAAAACCTGTGAGCCTCTGTCCTGTTTCCCGTGAACCCGTGGAACATGGCGATGCCCGGCGCCTTCTCCCCATGCCTCAGCCCTTCTGGCACGTGAAGAATCCCGACAAGCTGCTGTCCATGGTTCTTAAAGGTTATGGGTCTGATCATCTATCTGGCGTCTCCTCGTTTGTTTGAGTCTTATCTTGTGCCTCGGACGGCATTTAAGTATTGCGTGGTTCCGTAGCCCGAACTCAGGATTTCGGACAAAGGCTTGTGGGGATGAGGCTAACTGGATAGGCTCTGATCCCAAGTTTTCTCTCTATGCATTTTGCTAGGGTCTCATTGAACCGGCTGCCATGGCAGGTCAATACGACCTTGGGTCTGCATTCCTCTACGAACCTCATAAGGCGCGGAAAATCCGCATGATCGCTCAATGGAAAGGCTTCGCGCTTCGACCATAAAGCCCACCCAGAGACCAAAGCGGGCACAAACTCTGGGTGATCCTGTAGGTCTAGTTGTTTGGGCGTTATGAAGACGAAGTTCCCAGAGTGGACGATCTCGTTCGCTTCCTCGGTCTTGGCGTCGAAGTATCCTAGCTTGTGTCCATGAGCCTCATAGACCTTGCTGACCTTTGAGACTTTCCAGTGGGTGACGACAGGTATGCCGAACTCATTAAATATCCTGATTATCTCTTGAGCATTGCCCAAGGGATCAGTTTGAAAAGCTGGGATTTTGCCGGATTTCATAATCTTTCTCGACCAGTTTACCATCTCCTCCGCAACCAGATCTTCAGAAGGAAAAACGAAGTCTGGAGAGCCGAAGGTAGCTTCCAAGATAAGGATGTCGCATTGAACCGCGTCAGCGGGCGTCATTGTCTTTGTGTGCTCAGTGTTGAAGTCGCCTGTGAAGAGGACGTTTCCTCGGGGCGTGTCCACCTCAAATTGGCAGGAGCCTAGGACGTGCCCAGAATTGTGTGGGATCACTGCGATGTCGTCTACTAGGGATCTTGACCCGATAGTTACGGGCTGCCAATCCCCTGCTTGGAACCCGTAAGCCGAGACCAGCTCCATCGTCTCTCTAGAAGAATACTTCGGCACACTAGGCATTCTGAAGCCGGCTGAATGGTCAAAGTGGCCGTGGGTCACGAAGACTGGTGAGCGGCTGGAACGGTCGTTCTGTGGATCAAGGATTACCTTGGCATTCCTATGCTCGACAGAAACTCCATTCTTCCACATAACCCTCAAAGATCAATCCGCCTTACCGAAATTATGTCGCCCCGTAGATTAGAGTTTCGGTTGGAAATATCGACTCGCCTCAAGTCGCCGCTACTTCGTTTGGCGGACTTATGGTTCAGGAAGACCTCTGCCCGCATCTTCCGGGACTCGGAGCTAGTATGTACGGAATTGAAGGATTCAAACAATTGCTTTAAGTACCCCATTCTCAAGTATCTACCCTAAGATGGATGGATCATCCCATCCAGAAGTGGCGACTAAGCTTTGGCGATCATCGAGGCTAAGGGCTTAACCTACACCTATCCAGTCGGTGCGAGACCTGCATTTGAAGATGTGACCATCGAGATCGAAAAAGGCGAGTTCGTACTGCTGACGGGACCAAGCGGATGCGGAAAGACTACGCTGTGCAGGTGTTTTAACGGGCTCATCCCCCACTTCTACGGAGGAAAACTTGAAGGCGGAATCACAGTCGCGGGGCTGAATGTCGCCGACAATCCAATCTACGAGCTCGCCCAACATGTCGGCATGGTCTTCCAGAACCCTGAGAATCAGCTATTCGCGTTGTCTGTGGAGAAGGACATCGCCTTCGGGCTGGAGAATCTCGGAGTTCCGAGGGAGGAGATCCGGGAAAAGGTCGACTGGGCTCTGAAGACGACGGGGATAGATGACTTGAGAGATAGGCCACCCTATGAGTTGTCAGGCGGTCAGCAGCAGAGAGTAGCTATCGCCTCTGTTTTGGCAATGCAGCCTGAGATAATAGTTTTTGACGAGCCCACCAGCTTCCTCGACCCTTTGGGGGCCAAGCAGATCTTCGCAGTCATCCACAATCTGAACAGGAACCTAGGCATAACAGTTATTCTAGTCGAACACAGGCTAGACTTGACTGCGAAATATGCGAATAGAGTCGTGATCATGGAGAAGGGCAGAGTAGTACTTGATGACGAACCGCAGAAAGTCTTAAGCTCGGAAGAGGCACGGCTGATCGGAGTCGGAATACCTAAGGCCACCAGGCTCTACAAGTATCTCAAGGCAAACGGAATCAGCCTCAGCAAGATTCCGCTAGGTTCGGAGGAGGCACATCAAGCCATAAGGGAGGTTCTCGCGGCTTGATTAAGGTTGAGGACGTATACTTCGCCTATCCCAACGGCGTCGAAGCACTGAAGGGGGTCTCCCTCGAAATTCAGGACAGCGAATTCGTCGCAATCATGGGCCAGAACGGAGCTGGCAAAACAACTCTGGTGAAACACATCAGTGGATTGCTTAGACCCTCAAGAGGCAGAGTTTCAGTGGACGATACTGAAACCACCAAAATGAGCGTGGCAACCCTAGCTCGAAAGGTTGGCTTCGTTTTCCAGAATCCGGACCATCAACTCTTCAGCGAGACTGTTGAGGAGGAGATTTCATTTGGGCTGAGGAACTTCGGGTTCGAAGAGAAGACAATCAAAGAACGTGTCGACTGGGCGCTTAACCTATTGGACCTAACCGAGTATCGCGGGGTTTCGCCGTTCATGCTCAGCGGGGGAGAAAGGAAAAGAGTAGCCTTGGCGTCGGTCCTAGCATGGGACCCGAAAGTCGTGATACTTGATGAGCCGACCATAGGACAGGACAGCCAACAGAAGGAGAGGCTTAGGCAGTTCATAACGCAACTGAACCGACAAGAAAAGACTGTGATAATCGTGACACATGACATCGAATTTGTCGCCGAATGCAGACCTCGGGTAGTTCTGATGGCTCATGGGAAAATACTCGCCGAAGGCGAAGCGGCAAAAATCCTTACTGATCCCGAACTTGTCAGTCAAGCTTCAGTAGTCTTGCCAGAAATTGCCCAGATCTTTCTGAAGCTCGCGGACCTAGGATTCCCGAAGGAGGTCATCGATGTCTATGAAGCTGGAAGATTACTTCTTGAAAGGTTCGGTGAATCAACATGAGCGTGTTTGACGGCTTCAAGTTCCGAAGCGTCTCGTCGCCGGTTCACCGAATGGATCCGAGAGCCAAGTTCTTCTATGTCTGTGTTCTGTTTGCAGTGGCTGTGATGTTCAACCAGCTAGTTCCACTATTGGTTCTTTTCATCATCCAGATACCATTTGTCCTTGTTGCCAGAGTCCAGAAAGAGTGGCTCCGGTCAATGAAAGGGTCGGCACTCTTCGCGATCCTAATCTTCGCGATGAACCTTCTCTCTCTGTATTTCTACGGGGGCTATGCTTCGCTCGCTTCGATCCTAGAACGATCCCTCACCATGACAGCGCGGTTCGTGGTTCTAATAGAGAGTTTCTCCATCTTCTTCCTCACAACATCACCGGACCTCTTGGGGCTAGCGCTGGAGCAGAGTCATGTCCCTTACGAGTTGTGCTTCGCCTTCACCACAGCAGTCCGCTTTGTCCCGGTACTAGCTGAGGAAGCCCAGACAATAATGGACGCCCAGAAAGCTCGCGGGCTCGAACTTGAAGGCGGCAACTTCGCCAGAAGAATAAGGAACTACATCCCAATTCTCATCCCGTTGATAGTTAACGCGATTCGTAGAAGTCTTGAGCTTGCGGAAACGATGGAGTCCAGAGCTTGGGGTGCCAACAAAAAGCGGACAAACCTTTATGTGCTCAGGGCTGGTCAGAAGGACTTACTGCTGATCCTTCTTTCCATCTCCCTTTTGGCAGGTTCTATATACATTTCTGCATTTGTCAAGGTTCCATCTCTAACCGAGATTCTGCTGGTCTAGACGTCTTCGGGACGATGGGGAACGGGAAAAAAATTGAAGGTTGGTTCTCTTCAGGGTATGCAGACCGCGGTTTGGGTTCGCTGGACTCCTTCTATCTGATGTATATTCTTCACCACGTCTTTGAGTCTTTCTAGGTTGTCCAGCTCGGCGAAGATGATAATGTCGTACTGCCCCGTGACGGTGTGAGCGGTTTTGACCCCATCGATCTTCGAAGCTTCAGCAGCGACTAGCCATGGTTCGCCCTTCTCGACCTCAACTAGAACATAGACGCTGACTTGCATTGAAAGCACCACTAGAGAATTGTGCTCTGTAATCTAAAAAAGGTATCGCTCCTGCCTTGAGTGAACTGCGCATGGCTGTAAGCCTTTTAAAGACTCGTGTTGAATTAAGAAGCAGGAATTGGTGGGTCTTAACAGGAAGGTCTTGTCACAGTATATTAGGGGATAGAGGGCGAAGATGGAAGAAGAGAGGATAAAAAAGATCGCCGAACTTAGGGAGAAATTGGAAGAGCGGTCCAAAAAGCTCGAGGCTGAACTTGAGGAGATGAGAACCATCCTTGATTTCATCAATGACTTGCTGCTCGAAAAGAGCTTCAAAAGGGCGGAGGAGATTGCAAGGCCAGTCGTGTCCAAGCCGCTTGAAGAACAGCCTCTAGTAGTCCCCTCTGGGAAACGAGTCAAGACTTACCCGCTCAAAACGGCGACAGACGAACTCTTGGCTGACTTATACGTTCAAGATGGTACCATTAGGGTTGTTCCCGCGCCGGACAAAAGGTTCAACGTGAACACGCCGCCATTTGCGGCTTTTCTCATAGAGAGAATCTTGGCCAGGATGCAGCAGAGGGATCAGGAGCTGGTTGCTCAGGGCAAGATGAAGTCGGGTGAAGTCTTCTCATACGAGGTCAAGAAGGACGGAGACACGCTTCAAGAGATAGCCATTCGCAACTATGCTCCCCAAAGAGAACGGGAGCTGAGATCAGCAACTCGTTGGACGCTGGAAAAGATGTATGAGAAGATGAAGAGCTCGCCTTAGGAGGGCTCTTCAGAAAGCAACCTAGTTTCCCAGAGCTTGTCTTTACGCTTCATTCTTTCTGCTTCAGTGGACTCAGAAGCGGGAAAAGCAATCATCCACGAAGGGTCAGGGTACCTCGATTTCTTCATAGTCCACGAATCCTATGGTTGCCGCGTGAATTTAACCTTTCCTCAGCAGATAGGACGATAGGACGCGTATGAAAGGATTGGTTCACCCCGTGCAGGCAGGCCTTCCTCAATCCCCCCTTTTCCGAGTGGCAAGAGAACAGAAATCCCCCCATTACTGGAGGTGCGCTTTCGTCGAGCTGCAATGCCCGTGGGTTGTGAGATGCATTCTCGGAAAGCAGTTATCTGGAAAATGGCAGGATAAGTCGGAGTCTTCAGGCTGCTTCTTTCTTAGGCGTGACATCAAGGGCTATGTAGAGAATGTTGTTTCCGCGAACGAGAACTTGGCCGTAGTGTGCGAGCAACCGGTCGCTATGGTATTCAGAGGCTCCGTCGAGTATTATGTTCATGTAACTGTCACAGTGAACCATTGTCCCCCTGTACTCAATGCCACTCTTAAGTATGATTGCGATGTAGCCGTTCATCTGCCGAGTTAAGACGTTCAACGGCTTCTTGCTGGGTTCCATTGGTGTACCGCCAGACTTCCGTCCATCACTTTCAGCCTTTTCGTATAAAAAGCTTCCGAGAAGCCTCAAAGGAATCTCTATTCTTGCTTTCTCAGTAGATGCTGGCTTTTCTGTTCTCCTCGAACACGAATGCGAAGTTGCACGTACGGTCCAGACATGTTTATAAGAGATGATCTTCCCATCTTAGGGGAGTGAAGGAAGGGCTATGGAGTTCCACGGTGCGAAACCAGTCTCATTTGCCATACAGACCGAAGTAGCGCCCTCTTACCTAGGCGACCTTCTCACATTCATCTACCAGGAATACATCGTTCCATTTTATCAGAGCTTCACTAATGTCAGAAAATGGGTGGCCGGTGGAAAGGAGGTCCTCGCCTTCACGTTGAGGGACCCTCGCGGACGATGGGACATTGACTCAGAAGTCACAATGGGCAACCCCGTTGAGGTGAAGATGACTCCGATTGGGGATGTTCCTCCGAGAATTCTGAGCAGGCTGAGGGAAGACTTGATTATAGCGGTTCAGCTTTTCGAGGAGAAGATCAGGAGGACTACGCTTTATTTCGCCTGGGTTCCCAAGAAGAGCGTCGTGGCTGAGAAGACTCCTGACAGAAGGAGAAAGGTGATCAGCCGGATTTTCTTGGGCAACATGCTTGTATTCTTTGTCATCTTCATAATACTTAGCTACGCAACGCTTTTGATCGCAACGGAAGTGTTCATGGTTCCGGTGATATACTTCCCCCTGATATTGGTGTTGGTTCAGTTCTTCATGGTTCTTCTGTCTGACAAGATTGTTGGGACAATGGGAGACTGGTCTATCACAGCGTCCAGCCCCTACGTACATATTCTTCAGTACCATATTCCTCCGGAGGAGTTCGGAACTTTCAGGAAGAAGTTCGCGAAGGACACGCTTCTGAAGGCAAAGAAGGAGATCCATGACAGGACATTGGCTTTCGATAGACCCGTTGACAGCCAAACAGCACAGGAAGTCTTCTCGAAGTACGGAGTCACGATCAGGCCTCAGAACCTGTTAACCAAGACAATAGACGTGTACGGCATTGTGAAACAAGCTGCAAACCGGTTCAAGATGCCAATCCCCAAAATAAAAATATCCAATGTGATCATACCAAACGCCGCTGCCACTGGCCCAAGCCCACGGTTAGGCTTGGTTCTCGTCACCACAGGTCTCCTTGTGCAACTTGACGAGCGAGAGATCCTCGCTGTAGTTGGGCACGAGATGAGTCATGTTGGGAGGAGAGACCCTCTCGCCCTTTTTGCATTAGCTTCAGCGGAGTATCTGTTGAGGGTCTATTACTTCTGGAATTTCCTTTACTACTTCGGCCTGTTATACTTTTTCTTTGCCTTAGGCGTCGTATACTTCATCGCAAAGTTCTTCGAGGCTAGAGCTGATCTTGACTCTGCCATCAAGCTGGGACAGCCGGAAATCATGGCTGGCGCTCTAAGGAAGATAGGGTACCGAAGAATACAGCTCGAAAGGATGCAGTCAAACAGGATTGGGAGCTGGATCGGATGGAACCCGCATCCACCTGTCTCCTTCAGAGTTGAAAGGCTTGAAAACCTGAAGGAACCGGAGACAATAAGGCACACTTTCCTGCGTTCAATCAAAGACTGCATAGAAGGGCTTTTCGCTGAGATGCAGCGTCTGTAGCAAGGAATACTTGCGCCGGGAGCAATGCTGTTGCCATTTCTTGGTCCTGAAGGTCATGACCTATGTATGGTGCAGATAGCCCAGGAATCCATAGGTAGCTGCAGAGTGATGAATCGCCGGACACGGTGTTAGGTATCGGGAAATAGCTTTTAATCTCAAACTGGGGCTATATGATTGGTGGGCCCGTAGTCTAGTCAGGATCAGGACGTCGGCCTGCGGAGCCGAAGATCCTGGGTTCAAATCCCAGCGGGCCCGCCATTAAGACGGATTCTGTTCTTGAAAGCCTTAGGAAATGATAGGTATCATTATTGGCTCTGTGGGATTGATCCTTTTGCGTAAGGTTTTGAAGAGCTGGCGGACCGGTTTCGAAGCCTTACGCCGTAGATAGTCCTGATTTGTGGCACGATAGTTTTTTCGCTTTGTGATACAAATGAAGGCTAGGTTTTGTGCTCAACAGGACTCTGTAGAGGGGAATGACGATCTCGCTAAGTGATTCAGAGACGGGGAATCGGAGCTTGAATTGGCCTCTGTTCTACGAGTCAGCCTAGGCGTATGTCGTGTTGGTCAAAGCCTAGGATTGCCGGGCATTAACCTCTTTCAACCCTTATCTTGTCCCCGTCTCCCATCTCCTTGAAGACTTTCGGGTCTCCTTTGACCTTCGCAAAAACATTCACTGGGTCAGCCGGCCTGATCTCGCCCTTCCGACTTATTGGGGTCGGTCCGAAGAAGATGCAGAAGCCCTTCCCCTGAGGCCAGTACCCGAGGTCGCCGGGTTCCACACTCTGCTGAGCGTTCTCTTCATTCTGCTTGACCGGAATTGAAAAGTATATTTCATCGCCCCAGGTGTTTGCTCTGCTCTCGAATGGAAGAGCTTCCCAAATGGCATTGGCGGTCCTTGGGTTCCTCTCCTCCAGAAGCTCCGCCTCAACCGCACCGATCTTGTCACTCACGATTCTGATCTTCTTCGCCATAGCCTACAGCCTCTCACCATGTCGCCTAAGCCTACAGATCAGCCAATAGTATCGGTGTTGCGCCTTAATTGTCTTTGCGCTGTACGACTTTGGCTGTCACAGAGGTAGAGCTAGCCTGCTCGTCCAGCGAATCGGAAAGCATCTAGACGAGATGGTGTCGCTAAACTATTTAGGAGCGCTCCCAATCTAGTTTCCCCCTATGAGCAAAGCAACAGTGATTGGAGTAGGGAATCTTGGTTCATGCATAGCGTACGAGATCGCCAACAGAGGGTTAGTGGACGAACTAGTCCTAGTTGACATCCTCCGCGAACTAGCAGAAGGAAATGCCGCCGACATCAAGCAGGCAGTGGCTTTCAGGAACAATGTAGAGGTGACAGCTGGAGACTACAGTGACGCTGAAGGCTCACAGGTAATTGTCGTAACAGCAGGTAAGCCAAGGACGCCTGAGATTAAGTCCAGGATGGAGCTCCTCGCGGTGAACAAGGGAATCGTCAGCAATGTCGCTCTGAACATTAAAGGACTCAAGTCTGAGCCTGTGGTGATAACTCTGACAAATCCAGTGGACATCATGAACTATTTGATGTGGAGGGGTACAGGCCTCAACCGGAGGAAAACCCTTGGAAGTGGCGGCATGCTTGACTCCGCTAGGTTTAGAACTGTGCTTGGCAGAAAGACTTCTGTCCCAATCGTGGAAATAGAGGCGTATGTCATAGGCGAGCATGGAGACAACCAAGTCCCACTCTTTAGCCAAATACGAATGGAGGGGCAGAGAGCAATTCTGGGAAGAGGCCAGAGAGCGGAGCTGGCAAACGAACTGAAAGAGTCAGCATTGAACGTTATCTCGAAGAAGGGCGCAACCATCTTTGCCCCCGCCAACACCACGGTTAACATGGTCGAGGCGATTCTGAGAGACGAGAAAAGGGTTGCTGTTTGTTCAGTGGTTCTGGATGGCGAATACGGCTTGAGAGATGTGAGCATCGGAGTTCCAGTAAGGCTGGGAAAGCAAGGCGTTGAGGCAGTTCTCGAATGGGAGCTCGAAGAGGAGGAGAAAAGACTCTTTCACAATGGGGCTGAATACCTGAGAAGGACGCTGCAGGAGATCATCGCTTCATAGCATGTTCTATGTCTTCTCAGCGGTATTCCAAAGGTGCTGGAAATAGTCTCTGGCGAATTTCACCAAGCCAAGATGATCCGACCATATAATCAAGGATGGCTTTTTTTCCCCCAAGATGAGAAGCGCCTCTCGGCTGTCGGCGATGACGCCCCCGCCAAACATATTGTCTCTAATACGAACTTCGCCGATCCCCGTAAGCGCTTCCCGATTCAGCCCTTCTTCCCGAGAGACCATGATGAAGGTTTTCACATTAGCCTGCACAAGACCCTCAAACAGTGGCAGAAAAGCACTCATAAATGGTTTAGTCAAGGAGGGTAGAGCGATCATCAGTTCAGTCTCTGCGTTTCCAACAAGATCCTTAAGCTTGGCGATGGCATCATACTCTCCCCGTAGTATCCATACGTCGGGTTTCTCCCTGATCTCTCTCTTGTCGTAGAGTGGTTGGAGCTCGTCGAGGACCGACTTCCGCCAGTCCTTTACTGTGTTCTCAAGCCTCAGCTTTGTCGCCTCGAGGGCTTCAACTGGAGACTTGGGATAGTAGCGCCTCGGTCTGCCAGAGCGGGTTTCGATCCAACCCTTCCTCTCCAACGAGTTGAGAACCTCATATATCTTCGAGAAGGGGACGCTTGTTTCATTGCTGATCTGACTGGCCGTCGTTGCCCCTGTCTTGAGAAGGTGCATGTAGGCTTTGGTTTCGTATTCGGTAAGCCCGATCTCCCTCAACGTCACTCTAGCCTTTTCGCTCGTAGACTCTGCCAATACAACTTCTCACCTTATGAAAGGTTTGGAAACTCTATTATGTGAAATCGTTCAAACTCACTGATAAAGCTTACACCTTTGAGTGGTGAAAAATCAGTGAGGCTGATAAAACAGACGAGGAGCCTCTGCCCCGAGTGCTTGAAGGTACTTGAAGCCGTGCTATTCGAGGATGACAACGTTGTCTACATTAAGAAAGAATGTTCTGAGCACGGTCTGTACCAAGATGTCTACTGGTCTGATTATGGGGAGTATGAGCGTGTCAAAGCCTTCGAGTACACGGGCAACGGTGTCGAAAACCCCAGAACCGAGACGAAACTTGACTGTCCATTTGACTGCGGGCTCTGCCCCAAACACAAATCGCACACTGTGCTCTCCATCATAGACGTTACCAACCGATGTAACCTAAGATGTCCAGTCTGTTTCGCGACTGCTGGGACCGCAGGCTACGTTTACGAGCCTTCTAAGG
>Ga0315314_1000784_pt1 | contig 31288 bp, 26 predicted proteins | sample TDP9_MG_FD_203631 | JGI IMG/M metagenome (GOLD analysis project Ga0315314, IMG submission 203631) | Freshwater sediment microbial communities from Lake Towuti, South Sulawesi, Indonesia - TDP9 | ecosystem: Environmental > Aquatic > Freshwater > Lake > Sediment | place: Indonesia: South Sulawesi... | reverse complement strand
ACCGAGCGACTCCGATAACTATCCCCACCCTTATTTCCCCAGGGATGAAGGGATAGTTTCAGGAGCTTCAAATCCGCCAGGTTTCGCCCCAGCGCTGGCGGATTTAGAGCGAGGTTTTTACTGACCGAGCGACTCCGAAAACTATCCCCACCCTTATTTCCCCAGGGATGAAGGGATAGTTGCAGGAGCTTCAAATCCGCCAGGTTTCGCCCCAGCGCTGGCGGATTTAGAGCGAGGTTTTTACTGACCGAGCGACTCCGATAACTATCCCTTCATCCCTTCTAATTTCTTAAGCGTTTCCTGAAGACTTCCTTCGTCTTCCACATTTAATCCAGAAGCCTCTTTCCTTATTCTACTTAGAAGACCGATTAAGACCTTCCCCGGGCCCACTTCGATAAAAACCCCTATGCCTCTTTCGAGCATCTCCTTTATGCTATCTTCCCATAATACAGGACTGTCTACTTGGTAAATCAGTGCTTTTATGATCTCTTCCCCCGTGGTTGCCACTTTCGCATTATAGTTTGTCACCACGGGAATAATTGGGTCTTTCAACTGATAATTCTCCAACTCTCTGGCCAGACTCTTCCGGGCTTGAGCCATCAAGCTTGAGTGAAAAGCTCCGCTAACTTTTAAAATAATAGCTCTCTTTGCTCCCTTTGCTTTGACTTTCTCTACAGCTCTCTGACACGCCCTCAATTCTCCGGCAATAACTATCTGAACGGGAGAATTGAAATTTACGGCTTCCAGTACCTCCTCTCCTCTAACCTCCCGAATAACTTCCTCTAATTTTTCTCTTTCCAGTCCTATAATGGCTGCCATTGCTCCCGGCCTATCCCGGGAAGCCTTATGGATAAACTCGGCCCTTTTTTGAACCAGTGATAGGGCTTGGGGAAAATCAAACACCTCTGAAGCAACTAAAGCAGTATATTCTCCCAGACTATGACCTGCCACAAATTGCGGTCTCAAAATTTCTTTAAAGGGGTAACTTTCAAGTCCCTTGAGAACTTCCAAACAAGCGACACTTATAGTAAAGACGGCTGGTTGAGTAATTAAAGTTTGCTGTAACTCCTGTTCAGGGCCACAAAAAATCTTTCTTCGGAGGTCGTAACCTAAAATATCATTAGCCTGATCAATAATCTGCCGCGCCCGCTCGTACCTTTCGTAGAGTTCTTTCCCCATGCCCACATATTGTGAACCCTGACCGGGAAAGAGAAAAGCAACTTTTACCATTTAATCACACAGGAACCCCAGGTGAACCCAGCACCAAAGGCAACCAGTTCTATAATATCGCCTTTATCAATTCTACCCTGGCGATTCGCCTCATCCAGAGCAATAGCAACCGTGGCCGCTGAAGTATTTGCACATCTCTCAATATTTATGAAAACCTTCTCTTTAGGTATAGATAATCTCTTTACCAATACTTTAATTATCCTGATATTTGCCTGGTGTGGGATCAAGAGATCTACGTCCTCAATCTTGAGTCCACAATTTTCCAATCCTCGTCTGATAGCGCTCGCCATTTCCGGTATAGCAATTCGGAAAGTCTCATTTCCCCTCATCTTCAGATAATGCAATCTTTTCTTGACTGTTGTTATAGTTGCCGGGAGTCTCGATCCCCCGGCCGGCATATTCAACAAATCGCCATACTTGCCATTTGCGTCTAAATAACAAGAGAGAATTCCTGAATCACCGCTATCCTTTCTCAGAACCGCTGCTCCAGCGCCATCCCCCAAAAGCACGCAAGTATTCCTATCCTTCCAGTCGGTGATTTTAGAAAGAGTTTCGGTGGCAATGACAAGTGCTGTTTTATATGTTCCAGTCTGTAAAAATTGCTTGGCGGTAGAAAGAGAGTAAATAAAGCCAGTGCAGGCAGCATTCAAATCAAAAACAGCAGCATTTTTTATCCCTAATTTGGTCTGTATTATGCAAGATGTCGCCGGGAAGAACATATCCGGAGTAATCGTGGCCACAATAACTAAATCGATGTCTTCAACTTTTGCATTAGCATCTTCCAGTGCTCTCTGGGCAGCTTTAATCCCCAGATCAGAGGCAGCCTGTTTATCGGAACATATTCTTCTCTCCCTGATTCCCGTACGGCTTACAATCCACTCATCAGTTGTGTCGACTATTTTTTCAAGGTCTTTATTGGTTAAAACTTTCTCTGGCAGATAAGAGCCAGTTCCAAGTATGCGGACTCCCACTTTTCAGACTCCTATAAACTTTCTTTGATTTGTTGATTGATTCTCTTTTCCACAAATTCTCCTGCTACCCGGATAGCATTTGAAATTGCCTTAGCATTGGAACTGCCGTGGCAAATAATCGAACAGCCATCCACGCCCAAAAGAGGAGCTCCTCCATATTCGGCATAATCGACTTTCTTCCTTATATCTCTGAAAGCACCTCTCAGCAATAGAAGTGCCATTTTTCGGAAAGGATATTTAAGAATCTCATCTCTAAACAGATTAACAAATTCTTCGGCTACGCCCTCTCCGAATTTAAGAAGAATATTACCCACAAATCCATCACAGACGATAACATCGGCCTTTCCTTTCACAATATCTCTTCCTTCTATGTTGCCCACAAAATTCAATCCGCTTTGGCGCAAGAGACGATGAGCTTCTACAGTCACCTCATCCCCCTTGACTTCTTCTGCCCCGATACTCAACAGTCCAATGCGAGGAGCCTTTTTGTTCATAATTCTTTCTATATAGATGTTACCCATTACAGCGAATTGGAGCAAGTCTTTTGCCGCAGAGTTGACATTTGCGCCAACGTCGAGAAGAACCACTGCACCTTTTAGAGTAGGTATTGATACAGCGATGGCAGGCCTACCCACTCCTGGCAATCTCCCCAAAACCATCAATGTGGCGGCCATGACTGCACCAGAGTTTCCTGCCGAAACCATGCCGTCAGCCATACCTTCCTTGATTAATCGGGTAGCGACCACGATTGAGGAGTCTTTTTTCTGGCGACAAGCTATCGCAGGTGACTCATCCATGCCAATAACCTCTGAACAGTGGTGAATTGAAATGGGTAGAGATGAAGTTCGATAGCCTTTCATCTCTTCTCTTAGCCGTGCTTCATCCCCTACCAAAATTATTTCGTAGCTATTTTTTTGAGCAAATTGAACTGTTCCTTTCACTACTACTTTTGGAGCATAATCGCCACCCATAGCATCCACAGCAATCCGCATAGATAAGACCCCTTCCTAACTTTTTCCTTTCTTCTTCCTTTCTTCTTCTATCTCTTTTTTTGTCTTAATTACCTTTTCTTCATTATAATAGCCGCAATTGAAACAAGCAAAATGGGGAAGTTTAAATTCTTTACACATCGGGCAAATAGATAGGGTAGGGATGTATGTCTTCCAGTTGGCTCTTCGCTTATCTCGTCTGGAAACAGAATGTCTTCTTTTGGGATTAGGCATAATATTCTCCTGAATAACAATCTTAAATAATACAAGTTAAAAAGGCAGTTGTCAAGAAAAAATCACAGTGTGATGCGTAACTTAGAAAGTGTACCTTCGGGAACGCAAAAGGTGTACATCGGGAACAAGAAAACGGACACTAATGAAATATTTTGTAGCAGAAGGCTTTGTGCCCATAATGGTTTTGGTAGTGTAGGGGCGACCGAAATTTATCCCGATGTATCGGGATGGTCGCCCAAGGGTTTGTCCCCGTCCCGATAAATCGGGACGGCCATAAACCCCGTTAGAAATGGATGTTAGAAATCCTCTCGGGGGAATTTCTAACGGGGTAAAGGGCTACATTGCACGATTTGAAATCGTGCCTACATAATTCTCTATTTGTTCCTTGTAGGCACAAATTCAATTTGTGCAGCAGTGCAGTAAAAATTACGCCCATAAAGGGCTACACTACAAAGAACCGTCTATAATTACCCCCTATGTATCTTTTTTACGTTCCCGGATGTATCATTTCAAAAGTTACATAACAGAAAAATCACAGTGAGCTTGGCTGAAAAACCCAGCAATCTCTGGGTAGTTTTTTCAGATACCTCAACGTATATTCCTGGAACCTTCCATTAGATATTTATGGATTGCCCTGGCGCTCCTCCTGCCAGAAGCCATGGCAGAAATCACTGTGGCTGAACCACTAACAATATCTCCTCCAGCCCACACACCATTCTTTGAGGTTTTTCCAGTGGTTTCATCTACCACAATATAGGACCACTTGTTCAGTTTCAAGTCCGGGGTAGCGGACGGAAGTAGAGGGTTGGCACCAGCGCCAATAGCCATTACTACTACGTCAACTCCTATGGTGAACTCAGAACCCTTAATGGGCACTGGCCGGCAGCGTCCGGACTCATCGGGCTCTCCCAGTTCCATCTTTATACATTCAATTGCAGTAACCCAGCCCTCCCTATTGCCAAGAACCCTGATTGGATTGGTTAGGAATTCAAATTTCACTCCTTCATCTTTGGCATTTTGAATCTCTTCCAGCCGCGCAGGCATTTCCTGCCGGGAACGACGGTAAATATTGAATACCTGATGAGCTCCTAACCTCAACGCTGTGCGCGAAGCATCCATTGCCACATTCCCGCCTCCTATTACTGCAACCCTTCTGCCAATTTTTATGGGAGTATCGTACTCAGGAAATAGGTATGCCTTCATCAGATTAGCTCTGGTCAAAAATTCGTTGGCTGAATAAACACCGTTGAGATTTTCACCGGGAATGTCCATAAACTTGGGTAAACCAGCACCTATTCCAATGAAAATAGCATCGTAACCCTGGGAGAAAAGTTCATCGAGAGTATAAATTTTGCCAATCACATAGCCAGTTTTTACTTCCGCACCGAGAGAGCGGATGTACTCTACCTCCCTTTCCACGATAGCCTTGGGTAAGCGAAATTCTGGAATCCCGTAGACCAGAACACCCCCTGGTTTATGTAACGCTTCGAAAATGGTTACATTATGTCCCAACCTGGCTAAATCGCCAGCACAAGATAGGCCGGCAGGACCAGACCCGATGACTGCCACGCGTTTCCCTGTACGGGGTGGGAATTGTGACCTTTCTGGATTATTCCTCTGGAGTTCCCAATCAGCAGCAAAGCGTTCCAGGCGTCCAATGGCAACTGGCTCGTACTTTTTACTTAGCGTACAAGCCTTTTCGCAAAGTCCCTCCTGTGGGCATACTCTCCCACACATAGCTGGCAAGAGATTGTCCTCCTTAATCTTACGGATGGCTCCTTTATAATCTTTCTCAATAATCCGGGCAATAAAGCAGGGAATATCAATCTCTACTGGACAAGCCTTGATACAGGGCGCTTTCTTACATTGGAGACACCTTCTGGCCTCTCGCTGAGCTTCCTCTTCCGAATAGCCCAAAGCCACCTCATTGAAATTGGCCACCCGGACTTCGGGCTCCTGACGCAGCATTTCCACTTTCTTAGGAGCAATTTTCATTTGAATCTACCTTGGCTGTGGACCGAATTATACCACTCGAGAGCTTTTTTCTCCTCTTGTAGGTAAATTCTCTGACGGCTGAGGAGTTGGTCAAAATCTACCTGGTGTCCATCGAAATCTGGACCATCCACGCAGACAAATTTTGTTTTCCCCCCTACCGAAACTCGGCAAGCACCACACATTCCAGTAGCATCGACCATTATGGGATTGAGGCTCACTATAGTCCTCAATTTATAGGGTCTGGTTACCTCACAGGTAGCACGCATCATAAGAGTGGGTCCCACCGCGAAGACCAATCCCAACTCCTTCCCTCCTTCGATTAGCCTCTGCAATTCACTAGACACGAATCCTTTTCGGCCATAAGAACCATCATCAGTAGTAATGTAAAGTTCGTCCGAGACAGAGGATATCTTCTCTTCCCAGATTACGAGTTCCTTGGTGCGAGCACCAATAATGGATATGACCTTATTCCCAATTTCCTTAAAGCCGCGAGCCACAGGATAGACGGGCGCTATTCCCACACCTCCACCTACACAAGCTACTGTCCCTCTTTTTTCCATGTGGGTAGGGATACCTAAAGGCCCAATAACATCGGAGAGGGTATCGCCCGAATTTAGTCTTCCTAACTGGGAAGTAGTTTTCCCTGCTTCCTGAACTACAATAGTTATGGTTCCTTTATCTCTATCATAGTCTGCAATAGTTAAAGGAACCCTCTCCCCTCTCTCATCAGTCCTCGCCACTATGAACTGTCCAGGCTGAGCTTTTTTGGCAATCTCCGGACAAGATACCTGAAATTCTTTTATAGAAGGAGCTAAGTTTTGTTTGTTTAAAATATTATACATAGTTTGAGGTTGTCGCTGAACTACTATTTTGTCATTCTGACGCTGACCCTGAATAAAATGAAGGGGAAGCGGAAGAATCTTGCTCTCCGACAATATGCGAGACCCTTCACTCCGTTCAGGGTGACGCTGTTGACTTCAGCAACAGCGTCATTTTTTGTACACTTTCTCTTCCCAGTGATGTATTTCATCTTCAGAAAAGAAGAACTTAACCTCCCTTTCTGCTGATTCATTTGAATCTGCTGCGTGAATGATATTGTGGCGGTTATCCTGAGCGTAAAGCCTTCTCAAAGTTCCCCTTTCTGCTTTCTGGGGGTCTGTATTGCCCGCAATATCTCGGATTTTCTGAGTTGCGTTGTCTCCTTCCAAAACCATAACCAAACAGGGATTCGACGACATAAAATTAACCAATGGTTCATAAAATTCTTTACCTTTATGTTCTTCATAAAACTCCTCTGCCCTATCTCTTGTAAGAAGAACCATTTTACAGCCAACAATTTTGAAACCCTTCTCTTCAAATGTGGTAACGACTCTCCCTACTATTTTTTTAGAAAAAGCATCTGGCTTAATAATTACTAATGTGCGCTCCAAGGTTCTGTCCTTTCACAGAAGGTAAACCTCACTTCAAATTCTTAATGATTGCTCTGGTCATCTGAGAAGTTGTAGCATTTCCGCCGAGGTCATAGGTAACTGTCTCTCCTTTGGCAATTACTTGAGCCACAGCCTTCTCCAACCCATCTGCCTTCTCTCTCTCTCCCAGATACCTTAACATTAATACACCTGATAGAATCATGGCAGCGGGATTTACTTTGTTCATCCCCTTATACTTCGGCGCACTGCCGTGAGCTGCCTCGAAGACAGCAATTGCATCACCAATATTTGCTCCTGGAGCCAAACCGAGCCCTCCCACCAATCCTGCACATAAATCGGAGACTATATCCCCGTAGAGATTGGGAAGGACGAGCACATCGTAAAGTCCCGGCTTCTGAACCAATTGCATACACATATTATCCACGATTTTATCCTCAGATTGGATGTCCGGATAATCCCGGGCAACTTCGTGGAATGCTTCGAGAAAGATTCCATCTGAATATTTCATTATATTGGCTTTATGTATCCCGGTGACCTTCTTCCTGTTATTATTCCTGGCATAGTCGAATGCGAAACGGATAATCCGTTCCGAAGCATGTTGCGAAATTGGCTTTATACTTATTCCCGAATCATAGGAAATATTCATATTCTTAGAATTCCGGATAAAGTAAATGAGTTCACCGGTCTCAGTCTTTCCCCTCTCAAATTCTATTCCTGAATATACATCTTCAGTATTCTCTCTCACCACTACTAAATCGACCCCTTCATAGCGCGACTTCACCCCCGGGTACCACTTACAGGGACGGAGACAAGCGTAGAGGTCAAGTTTCTGACGGAGGGAGACATTAACGCTGCGAAACCCTATCCCTACAGGAGTAGTGACAGGACCTTTCAAAGCAACCTTATTCTTTTTTATCGAATCAATTACCTGGTCAGGCAAAGGCGTTCCATATTTATCCATAATTTCGGCTCCGGCATCGACTCTTTCCCATTCAATCTTTATCCCTGTGGCTTCAATACACTTCTGGGCAGCCTCCACTACTTCCGGGCCAACACCGTCACCAGGAATTAGAGTAACTCTATGCATATTTGCCCCCTATACAATTACAGATTACAAATCAAAAATCAAAAATCAAAAATCAAAAATCAAAAATTACCCAATACCCATTATAAATTTCAAATTTCAAATTTCAGATTATAAATTACAAAATCCAAATTTCTAATTTCTAAGTGTCCATCACCCATTATAAATCACGGGTGCAAGGCCCTACGCTACCTTTTGTAGCGCCAAAGCGTAAGCTTTGCATTCCTCTTTCTGCACGGTTGAAACCGTGCCTACAAATGTCGTTGCGAGCCCCGAAGGGGCGTAGTCCCGATGAATCGGGACTTCACGGAGTTTACCCTGAGCCGTTCTTGAGATTCTTCGCTCCGCTCAGAATGACAAAAGCGAAGGGTTCGCAATGACAATATAATCATTGTAGGCACAAATTCAATTTGTGCATAGCTCGGTCGCAGCTACATCGGCAGACGATACTTACAGTTGGAAGCCTCCATGTTTTCGAATGTGTTCTACCAGGCCGCCATCGCGCAAAATGTTAAGCATCACCCGGGGAAGCGGGCGAAATCTTAGCTCCAGTTTCTTTTTTCTATTTCTTATCGTGCCTTTAATTAAGTCAATTTCCAGTTCGTCTCCCTGAGCGATTTTCTCGGTTTCGCATTCCAGGATAGGCATCCCAACATTGATTGCATTACGAAAGAATATTCTGGCAAAAGACTTAGCCAAAATTGCACCTACGCCACAAAGTTTGATTATAGTGGGAGCATGCTCCCGCGATGAGCCCATACCAAAGTTCTTCCCTGCTACAATAAAATCCCCTCGCCTTACTTTCTCCACAAATTCGGGATCAGCGTCTTCCAGTGTATGTTTGGCCAGCTCTGGTAAATTGTTTCTCAAATGGAAAAATCTCCCAGGTGCGATTAAGTCTGTGCTGATGTTATCTCCAAACTTGTGTACTTTTCCTTTAAGAATCATAACTGCTCCTTTTTAGATGATTTCTCTCGGGTCGCTTATTTTTCCTTTTATTGCCGTCCAAGCAGCTGTAGCTGGAGAAGAGAGATAAATCTCCGAATTGGGATTACCCATTCTGCCTTTAAAATTGCGGTTCCCTGTTGAAAGGCACTTTTCGTTATCGGCTAAAATCCCTCCCTGTATCCCCACGCAGGGTCCACATCCGGGGTTTAAGATGGTAGCCCCGGCTTCAACGAGTATCTCAAAAATTCCTTCTCTCAGCGCCTGGAGATAGACTTGGCGGGAGGCTGGAGCAACGACCAACCTCGTTCCAGGAGCACATCTTCTTCCTTTCAATATCTCTGCCACTATACGCAAATCCTCTATCCTTCCATTAGTACAGGTGCCAATAAAGACCTGGTCAATATCTATATTTTCGTTCTTAACTTGAGAAATTGGTTTAACATTGTCCGGGGTCTCGGGGCAAGCAATCATCGGTTCCAATTTTGAAGCATCAACCTCAAAGATTCTTTCGTATTTTGCGTCCTTATCTGCCTTAATTTCTTTATATCTATTTTCCCGGCCCATCTCTTTGAGGTATGCTCTGGTTAAACCATCCGAGCCAACAAGTCCAACCTTAGCTCCTGCTTCTACAGCCATGTTGCAAAGAGTGAGCCTTCCCGAGACCGACATATTTTCCACTGTCTGACCGGCAAATTCTAAGGCCCTGTAATTCGCTCCGTCAGCTCCCAATATACCAACAGTGTATAGAATCAAATCCTTAGCATAGACACCCTCGGGAAACGCTCCTTCTACATTGATCAACAAAGTCTGGGGAACCTTGACCCAAGTCTTTCCTGTGGCCATCACTACAGCCACATCTGTTGAGCCCATTCCTGTAGCAAAGGCAGCCAAAGCTCCAGAAGTACAGGTATGAGAATCGGCACCAATAATAATATCACCAGGATTTACAAAGCTTTCCGCTAGTCTCTGATGAGAAATTCCTTCCCCTATCTCAGAGAGATTTGCCTTAGTTTGCCTTGCAAAAACCCGCAATTCTCTATGGACATTGGAAAGTTCTTTGCGGGGAGAAGGAGCAGCATGATCGAGAAAGATAAACGTTTTTTCTGGAGCAAAAATTTTATAGTTAACTTCCCTATCGGATTCGCTTAAAGCTCCATTTCTCATCAATCTTCTTAATTGCTTAATAGCCAGGGGACCCGTACCATCCTGAACCATGCAGAGATCCACTGGCACAATCACAATATCGCCTGCAATTCCTTCTTTTCCCAAACGGGAGGTAATAATTTTTTCAGAGATAGTTTTACCCATATTAATCCTCAAAATTCAACAAGAAATTTTTCGTAGAGGGCTTCTATGCTTCTCAACATATGAGTGAGGTCAAAAGCAGGATAGACCATTCTTCTGCCCTCCTTACCCATTCTCTGGGCTAAATTCCTGTCATTAATCAACTTAATTACCTTCATAGCAAATTTTTCTATATTGTGGGGCTCGACTAAAAATCCATTTACTCCCTCAATAATCGCTTCTTTAGCGCCGTCTACATTTGTGGCTACAACCGGCTTTCCAGAAGCCATAGCTTCAGCAAACACAATAGGGAGGCCCTCCCACAGGGAAGTAAGTACAAAAACGTCAATAATCTGCATAATCTCCGGGACATCACGCCGCCAACCAGTCAAAATAACCTTTCCTTCAAGTTCGAACCTCCTGATTAACTCCTCAACCTCGGACCTTAACTCCCCATCTCCCACTAAAAGAAACCTTGTAGATGGTAAAACCTGGCTGACGCAATGGGCAAGAAAAATGAAATCTTGAGGAGCCTTTTGCGGCTTGAAACAAGCAATCATTGCCACCACAGGGCTTCTTGGCTCAATTCCAAATTCTCTCTTTTTTTGGTCAGGATTGATTTTTACTTCAGAAAATGCTTTAAGATTTGTTGCACAATGGATTACTGCATATTGGCTTTCCCTGCCAATTCTATTAGCCAGCCCTTTTTTTACATTTTCGGAAGAGACTGCGATTAGCTTGTCAGTAATCCGGGCAGTTACTCTCTCTATCCAGATGAAGGATTTTCTTGTCCACCACTTCTGATAATCATTGAATCCAAAACCGTGGTAGGTGTGGAAAATATGAGGCACACGGGCAAAATGGGCTGCCCACCGGCCAAGAATTCCCGCCTTGGAGGAGTGGGTATGGACTAAGTCGACCCTTTCCGATCTTAAAACCTTCCATATCTTCACTAAGGTAATCGCATCTCTTATAGGATTAACCGTCCTAATCAGCTCCGGAATAAAAAATGACCTTATTCCAGGATTATTCTTAACTTCACCATCCAGAATTCCCCCGGGGCCAGAGATTAAAATAGGGTCATATCTGTTTCGGCTAAGGTTTTCGGTAGTGTAGATAGCAACCTCTTGAGCTCCTCCCAATTCCAGCTCTGTAATAATTGTCGCTACTTTATACTTTTTCATCTATTCATCCATTACTTTTTTAATCCAATCTATCTCTTTGAGTAGACCTTCTTTCAAATTAAATCTGGCATCATATCCTAACATCTTCTTGGCCTTTTCTATGTCCGCCCAGGTCGCCTGCATTTCCCCTTTCCTCTTTTCTATATATCTAATTTTGGCTTTTTTTTCAATAATTTCTTCCAGTAATTTGACCACGGCATTAACAGAGATATAGCTGCCACCACCGATGTTAAAGATTTCACCTGGACAAGCTTTTTCTATTACCAAGATATCGGAATTCACAGCGTCATCGACATAGGTGAAATCTCGAGTTTGGTTCCCATCGCCGTAGACGGTAATTTCTTCTCCTTTTAAGATTGCTATGATAAACTTGTGGAAAGCCATATCGGGTCTCTGGCGGGGCCCGTACACCGTAAAATATCTTAAGGATACAACGGGAACCCCAAAATTCTTCCAATACGAATAGCACAAATTTTCACAGGCCAGCTTGGAGACACCGTAAGGAGAGACTGGCGAAAGCAATCTATCTTCCCTCATCGGTAACTCACAATCTCCATAAACGGAGGAAGATGAGGCGAAAATAAATGATTTCAATAGAATTTTCTTCGCCGCCTCCAATAGTCTCTGCGTGGCCAGAATATTGTTATTTAAATAAGTCTCAAAGCGGCCTCCCCAGCTGGCAGTAACCCCTGGTTGGGCAGCATGGTGAAAGATATAGTCAACCCCTTCCAATAATCTATCTAAATCTGTACTTAAAAGGTCTTCTCTTACGAGAGTGAACCTCCCTGAATTCAAAAGACCTTGCACATTCGATTCCTTAATTCTTCGGTTGTAATAATCTGTAAAGGAATCTATGCCAATAACCTCAAAACCGGATTGAATCAATTTCTCCGCCAGATGAGAACCAATGAACCCCGCGCAACCTGTAACCAGGCAACCCATTTCTGTCTCCTTAATTGTAGCAGCAAAGCGCAAGCTTTGCCTCCTTATGTAGGGGACGGACGTAGTTTATGCCGACCTTTCGGCATCCGCCCCTTCCATTGGGCGACCACCCCGATATATCGGGGTAAACTGCGTGCCACCCCTACAAGGGTGACCATACCAATACATCGGGATCGCTCTTACATTCATGCAGAGTTTCGCTTTGCAGCTACGTTCAATTAAAAGATAGTTTGTGAAAAGCTATTGGAATTTCAGCCAAAAAACGAGGATGGCTCCATTTCCTAATGCGAGGGAGTTTGGTGTAGCGAGCATCACAATTTTTAGCCAAAAATCGAAGAAAAGAGTTTAGTCCCGCAAAGACGGGATAAACTCCTGAGATTTTTGGCGGTGCTCGAAGAGCAAAAAATTGTCAGCGAGCCAACCAAATCCCGAGCATACTTCCTCAAGCGATGAACAAACTATCTTCTAAGGGCGACTAACTGCCCTTACCATCTGCGCATGCCATGGGGCGACCATCCCGATACATCGGGATCGCCCCTACAATGCAAATCTGCGCTCTCGAGCTACAGCTCTGCAGCTAACTTCTCTGCGACTTCTTTTCCTTCCAAAATTGCTTCTTCCATCGTAGAATACTTCCACCCGCCATATCGCCCCACTGAATAAATATTTTTCTCCTTCAAGTAATCCTGGATTATTTTCAAGTTTCTATCTCGATTTCGATCGTAAATAACATAAGCATATGGTATTGATATGCAATTACGCACCAAAATTTCATCCTCTCTTTCCAGAATCCCAGCCTTGATTAGGTCTTCCTTTGCTTTGATGACAAGTTTTCTCTTTCTTTCTGGGGTTATCTCGCCTGGCTTACAGGCGATCTCAACATAGACAGAGCTTGTGCCAGGAGGACACATATTGTGTGAAAACTTTTTTGGAAAGCCGGCGCGATAGAAGACATATTTCTTCTCAGGAAAATAAACCCAGTGTCCGTGGTCTATGTTCTCCCGTTTGATTCCCATATTCACACTCAAAACCGAAGTATATCTCAATTCAAGGGCAGCATCCTTAACCCTTTCTGGCACATTGTCTATTATCTTCAAAATCAACTCTGGCAGAGGAACCGTGGAAACCAGAAATCGGAATTCCTCTTTGACTCTTCCGCCGTCGAAGTAGGCCACCTTTTTTATTATGTTTATCCTGGAAAGGTTTCTGCGCAATTCCGTATTCTTAATCCTGTCAGCAAATGCATTGGGCAATTCCTGGATTCCCCCTTTTTGTGGATAGTCAAAATGGACATTGTATCCAAAACATTTTTTCTGGTCTTCCAATGCGCCGATTACTACCTCCTGAATGTCAGGCGAAGGCACATATTTAGGGTTAACTTTTATCCATTCACAGGTTAACTCTCGAGGATGAACTGTCCATATTTTTTCATTATAGGGAATCATAAAATGCTTAGCAATCCCCTCTCCAAAATTTTGCAGAATCCAATGATAGAACGATTCTCCAGACGAAGGTCTTCCTGAGTGAGGAAAACCGTACTTCGCATCAATAAGTCCGAAGACACATTCTTTCACGACTTTTGGTGGCAAGCCATGTGTATTTGCCTGGAATGGGTACCTCGTATACACACCTTTTGAATAGATCCGGGCATCTCTCGGGATGTCAGTTCTGAGATTTCCCCCCAGGAGTTTTCTTACCAAATCTGTGGTATATTTTTCTTTCAAGTGTAAGAGGTGTCCTAAAACGTCGAAGGTGAACCTTCCTTCCAATCCGGGGCATCTTTTATACTCTGAACGGCATAAGCCACCGACCTTTTCTCTCTTCTCATAAACTGAGTAGTCTATCCTTCCCATTTTTCCCAGATGGAAAGCGGTGCTTAAGCCGGTTAATCCCGCTCCTATTATTAACACTTTTTCAGACATCACTCCACCCTCACAGAAATCAAACGCGTGGCGTAAATGATAGCAAAAGCGATAATCGCTACGGATATAATCACTGCAAGTTCAAATTTAACTACGGTAATAAGAAATGCTGTAAGTCCTAAGATTACTGAAAGATAGTAGTTAATCAGAATAACCTTCTTCCTCTTATATCCCATCGCCTCCAGCCTGAAGGAAAAATGGTCAAGACTTCCAGCAAATATCGACTTCCCTTTAAGCATTCGGAAGAATATGACCAGTAAGGTGTCATAGATTGGGATCCCTAAGACTAAAAGGGGAGCAAAAAGTCCAATATTATTTATTGTTGTATAACTTTCCCCCAATGAGATAGCAGCCAGAATGAACCCGATAAACAGGCTCCCGGAATCTCCCATAAATATCCTGGCTGGTTGCCAGTTATATCTCAGGAATCCCAGGCAACTTCCAGCCAGCGCCAAGGCAGCAAAGTTGACATAAATCTTTTCCGTAGGTAAAGCAATGAAGGAAAAAGCCAGACCAGCAGTAATTGCTACTCCCGCGGCCAAACCATCCATTATATCAATAATGTTAATCGCATTAGTTATGCCCACTACCCAGAAAATAGTTAGAAAAATGGACAGGGGAAGACTGGAAACAAATTCTATTCTGATATTGTAGATAATCAGGATTAGGCTAGCAATAAACTGTCCAAAAAATTTTACCCTGTAATCGAGCTTCCATATGTCGTCGATAAGCCCTAAAACCATTATCAAAGTTCCTCCATAGAATATTCCACGGAGGTTGCGAAGAGTGCCCGTAGGAAAATGGGTTAACAGCCTGACTCCCAGAAGAGTAACAATAAAAGCTAACCAGATGGCTAACCCTCCCAAATAAGGAACTGGCTTTGGGTGAATTTTTATATTCGGGACTGGATGGTCAAGAATTCTAAACTTGACCGCGATCCTCTGGAATAGAGGAGTCAAAACGTATGCCAGAGACAGAGCAAAGAAAAATGCTACCGCATAGGAAACCATAGTCAACCTCCCAGAAATTTTTTCAAATATTTAATCCTGTTACCGGCGACGTCAGCCCATATGCTTTCTGGATAGTTCGTTGAAATCAAACTATAGGTATCTCTTGCCATTTGCCAATCTTTCAGCTCCTCATAGCACTGCCCAATATAGAATTGTGCATAATCGGAATAGCCATATTGACTGTAATCATTGACGAATTTCGTATATGCTTCAACTGCCTCTCGCCACATTTCCAGTTTGCGACAACATTCGCCAATCTTAAATTGGGCATTAGCCACAAATCTGGTCTGGGGAAACTTCTGGATAAGATTCTGATATTCATCCATTGCCTTACTGTAATCTTTAAGTTTAAAGTGATATATGTCGCCCAGAAAATATAAGGCCTCGCCAGCCAGTCCCGATTTGGGATATTTTTCAATAATATTAAGCAAACTTTGAATGCTCTTTTCGTATTTGCCCTGTTCAAAATATTTCTCTGCAACAATATAACTATTTAATGTCTGGGGATATGTGCGATTATTTCTAATGAGCTCGACCCTCTCCCTGGCAATGGTCACCCATTTAGATTGAGGGTATTTCTTGAGCAACTTTTGGTATACGCTGCAGACTTTCTCATAGTCAAACTTCTCAAAGAAGAGAAGATTTCCCAACCTGAATAGACTCTCTTCGTGAAAGGGGTAATCCGAAAATTCCTTCAGTATCTCACTATAGCACTCAATTGCTTTCTCCAGGTAATCTTTCCCGCGATGGGGATTATTATGGTAAAATTGAGCCAGAAGCCACCTGCCCCAGGCTTTCACATCATTATCCTTGGTCATCCTGATACATTCCTCATATTCAGAAACCAAATGCCTTCTCTCAACTCCTATTTCTTTAGAGAAAGGTTTTATCTTTTTTCTTATTTTCTCTTCCACTTCCTTATATTTCTTTTTCCTGGAAGCTGAATGTGTTAGTTTTCTTATAAAAATGTATAATATAACAAAGACACTAACTGTTATGACGACAATTATTAACCTAGTAATCATCTTTTCTTTTGATTACCCCAGTCTTTTGGAATCGTCCCGAAAGAGGCTGCGTCGTAATCAGATTTCTTCCTTGGTAGCCGCAACCTTCAGGTTGCGTTCTCGACGGAGAAATCGCGCTCCGACAGGTCGGAGCGACTACCCAAAACAGGGTTGTGACACAACCTCGAAAGGGAGGTATAACCTTGCTCTCGCAAGGACTCCAGAGCTTCTGGAGTCTCCGATTTCATCGGAGGAGGTATAACCTTGCTCTCGCAAGGACTCCAGTTTTTTAAAAGCTATTTCTAAACCACTGAACAGTCTTTTCCAAACCGGCAGCAAAGCCAATCTCAGGTGAATAATGGAGAGTCTTCCGAGCCTGAGAAATATCTGCCAGAGAATGTCTTACATCACCCTTCCTCGGACTCTGATAAGTAGGCTTAATTCTGGTTTCCAAAATCCCATTCAGTCTCTGCAACAATTCATTTATAGTAACGCTTTTACCACAAGCAATATTGAACACTCCTCCAGGTGCTTCTTTTGCTTCGCATGCCTTTAAATTCGCTTTTACTACGTTATCTACAAAAGTGAAATCTCTCGATTGCTCACCATCACCATAGATAGGGGGCGATTCCCCTCTTAACATCAAAGTGATAAATTTGGGAATAACTGCTGCATATTGCGAACTGGGATCCTGCCTGGGACCAAAAACATTAAAGTAGCGGAGACTGACTGTCTCCAGTCCGTAAATAGTATAGTATATCCGGCAATACTCTTCGCCAATCAACTCGCTTACAGCATAGGGAGATCGTGGACTGGTTTTCATTACTTCTTTTTTAGGCAAAGTTGGGGTATCTCCATAGACCGAAGAAGAAGAAGCATGGACAACTCTTTTAACTTTTGCCTCGCGCGCCGCTAATAGGACATTCAATGTTCCCAAAATGTTAACTTTATTAGTAGTGAGAGGATCTTCTATTGACCTCTGGACTGAGGGCAGAGCTCCCTGGTGAAGGACAAAGTCGACTCCCACCATTGCTCTTTTAACTATTTCCAAATCTCTGAGGTCTCCTTCAATGAGCTCAATACTATCCTTAAACTTAACAATATTTTCTTTCTTACCAGTAGAAAAATTATCCAGTATTCTGACTTCTTCTCCTCTCTTAACCAATTGTTCAGCAGTATTTGAGCCAATAAAACCGGCCCCTCCAGTCACTAAATATAATGCCAATTTTTCTCCTTCTTCTTTGTTGCTTAATTATAGTTTTACTATTTTCTTACTTTCTATTCCTTTAGTTGCATTTCTCGAATCAATAACCAGCCTTGCGTTCTTTACAATCTGTTTATAGTCATAGTCGGTATGGGCAGTAGTAATTACCACGCAATCAGCATTTCTTAAATAGCTCCTTGTCAGGCGAATCGATTTCAGTCCTTCCATCTGAGGCACATAAGGGTCGTTGTAGGCCACTTTTCCTCCTCTTTCTCTGAGAAGCCTTATAACGTCCAAGGCCGGAGATTCTCGTGCGTCCGAAACATCACTCTTGTAGGCTACCCCTAAGACGAGGATTTTGGACCCTTTTATGCTTTTCTTTCTCTCGTTCAGTGCAGCATCAATTTTCCCAACCAGAAACTCCGGCATTTTACTATTTATCTCACCAGCCAGTTCAATAAAACGGGCGTAAAAGTTTAAAGCTTTCAGTTTCCAGGATAAATAGTGGGGATCTACGGGTATGCAGTGGCCTCCCAGTCCAGGGCCTGGGTAGAAAGGCATAAAACCAAAGGGCTTTGTGCTCGCAGCATCTATCACCTCCCAGGTATCCAATTTCAGCCTATCGCAGATTAGGGCGATTTCATTAATCAACCCCACATTGACAATACGAAAGGTATTTTCCAGGAGCTTCACCATCTCTGCAGATTCTGTTGTGGAGACAATAATCACTTGCCCAATTATCTGCTTATATAAAAGGGAAGCAATTCTTGTGCATTTTCTCGTAATTCCACCCACAATTTTCGGCGTATTCCTTAAGGTATACTCTCTATTGCCCGGGTCAATCCGCTCTGGTGAAAAAGCCAGATAGAAATCTCTCCCTACGAGAAAGTTTTTACTTGTCAATTTAGGAAGGATAATCTCCCTTGTCGTTCCTGGATAAGTGGTACTTTCTAACACGACCAATTGCCCCTTATGAAGGTATTTTGCTATTCCCTCAACTGCACCTAAAATATAGGAAATATCCGGGTCCCTAGTCTTGCGTAAAGGTGTGGGCACGCAGATAGTTACGGCGTCTATCTCTTTCAAAATTGAGAAGTCTCCCGTTGCCCTAAATCTTCTATTTCTTACTAGTTCCTTTAACTCACTCTGCCTGACGTCTTGAATATAGCAGTTTCCTTGATTAATCATTCTTACTTTATCTTTATCAATTTCAATTCCAGTGACATCAAATCCTGCCTTAGCAAATTCCACTGCCAGAGGTAATCCTACATACCCTAAACCGATAATCCCAATCTTTGCTCTGTGTTGGAGGATTTTCTTTTCTAAAAGCAATTGATTTTCATTTCTATCCATATCAGGCTCCTTCTGTTATAATCTCAAATGTAACAGTTCCGCCCCCAGTCAACTCGCAGGGGTCAAGGCATTGAACGCAGGCTCTACCTTCCCTATTGGCTAATCCCAGAGTCTTGGGACTAATGCCATTATATAATGCTACATAATATGGCATAATAGAAGCGAGAGAATGCATGCAGATATTGTCCGATTCCTCAAGATTCACCCGGTATCCTTCATCCAGGATAATCTTCTGGCCCACCTCATAGACAGGACATTTTCCAGCAATCTTTACTACTTTCATAATTAGTTTCCTGTCCATATCTTTCTCCTCCTTAAAAATAGTAGCAGCAAAGTGGCGCCTTTGCATCCCGATTTTCAATCGGGAAAACTGTGCCTACAATGATTTTACACAAATTGAATTTGTGCCTACAACGGTCTTGTAGGCTCCGATTCATCGGAGCGAATTTGTCGTGGCACGGTTTCAACCGTGCAACCATCAGCATTTGAAGGTAGAGCTATTGCTTTAGATTCAATCAATATATCAAAAGTTAACCCTCAAGTCAAAAACTCACCCCAATAGGAAACTATTCTGGCTTTATGACTCTCAACAGAAAAAAGCTCTTTTCCAATCTCCGCAGTTCTTACTCGTTCAAAATTATTTATGAATTGAATCAGATCGCTTTTTTCAATATCTAAATCTTCCAAATCTATCAATTTTCCTATCCCATGCTGTTCAATGATTTCTTCTGTGTCACCAATTTCCGAACTCATAATTACAGGCAATCCACAGCAAAGATATTCGCCAAACTTTATTGGCGATGCAACACGATTAACTAAGTTTTTCTCTCTTAAAAGAATGCCTATATCTGCTGCATTTAGATAGGCCGGAACTTCGGCGTAGGGTAGGGAAATTACTAAATAATCCTTATCATTTATTCCGTTAAAATACTTTCTGGCCGAGGAAATACTATTGGTCAAAAAAAGCAAGAAAGCCTCCGGAATCATCTCTTTTATCTTTTTGAAAAGTGCAACCGTTACCTCCGGCAGTTGCCATTTTACAGTGCTTCCAGTATAGACGAAAACTATCCGTCTCTCAATGCCCAGTTCCTTTCTTTTTCTCGCTCGTATCTCAGGATTGAAAAAAAACAATCTATTATCAACTAAACTGGGAATCACAGCTATCTTATCCGGGCTAACCCCATATATTTCCTGTAAGTACTTTTTAAACTTCCGGGAAACGCAGAAAATAAAGTCACTCTCTCTTACTATATACTCTTCTATTTCCCGGAATTCATTAGCCCGAAGATTGAAAAGAAAGCTCCTTATCAAATTTCCTTCTTCGCCACAAAGCAGGGATTCTTGAGATACCAGTCCGCGCAAATCAGAAATTAGGGGGATATCCCTACCTATTTTCCTCCTGGCTAACAATCCTAAGTAACCCCCTGCCTCGCCGTGACAGTGAAGAAGATTAACTTTATCCAAATTCTCATTAATAATTCTTCCTAAAGTCTGTGATTCTATGTTCATTAGCCATCTTAGAATACGCGGTTTCTGAACCATAACCTCAACGGTTTTGAACTGATTTTTTATTCTGTTCAAATTCCTTCTAATCTCGGGGTCTACCAACTTTAGAAATGGAAAGAGAGACTGCTGTAAAATAACCAGACTAATATTTCCCACTTCATCTTTCACTCGATTCAATAAGGTCAAAACTTGAGAGTTAAAAGCTGTGGAATAGACCCCAGCATCAGAAATATATCCTAAATTAATCCTCTTCGCCAGCTTTTCCATATTCCAAAATCCATTTAAAACTTATGGGCTTATCAGTAAGTAGTCCCCAGGTGAATTTTTTGGTGGGAATCTTAACTCCGTATTCTGGAGAATACCAGGTATCTTCTTGATATATTTCAATCCCATTTTCAAAACTCATTTTTATTCTCTTATTTTTCCTTGTTCTTAAACTGCCAAAGTCTTCAATCTCAATATCCGGATGGAGGATTAACGACCACTTAATTGTATGCCCCCTGTGAAACCGATTTTCCAAGTTGTAAACATTATCTTGAAATTCCCAACGGCCTTTCTTCTTATAAAATTTAATTGTTCTTTGATGAATTAAATTATCTGGTAATCTGGTATATCCATAATGTTCACCGATAAATATATCAAGGGTATCATTTGTTCCCCATCTTATTATCTTCGGCTTAGCCTGTTCAACCATGGAAAAAAGAGTTAAGAAGCGACTTTGCTCCTGCTCATCGATCGTTAGAGTATTGTGAAATCGCGTGGAGCGAAATCTGTCCCTCCATATAGGATAAGAAGTATAGACATAGCTACCTGGGTCAATAAATACTTCTTCTCCGTCAATAAAAATTTCAAAGGATAACTTATCGTTGTGGCTATGCCCACCGTTACCGTTTTGCCCATTTGGCCCTGAAGAGACAATTGAATAATTGCTTCCCTCACGCATAATGTAAATCCCGGCATCGGAGAAATTATTACTTTTGAGACCGCCAATGGTTCTCTCTGGCATATTCCTCCAGTCTCTGAGACCCTCGGCAGCAAAAATCCACAACACTTCTGGAGAAAGGGTAAATTCCCTTATCTTATATTTCGCCTCTCCAAAAAATATCGCTCCTAAATCGAGCAGGTACTTCATATCCAGAACTTCCTTCTCCCCTGCTTCAAATTTATGCAATCTCCCACTATCATTATCTCCTATCTGCGGCATTTTGCCATCCGGCTTTAATGTGTAGAGGACGAAATCAAACATTTTCCTTAACCGGGACAGATAATCCGAAGAAAAATCAATTCCATTTATTCTGGCCAAGAGCGCCGTATAAAAGAAAAGTTCCAGAACGAAGCGGTGGTAACAGGTCGAAGCCTCAAAATCCATTCCATCCGGATATACTTGTTTTTCCATCTCCTTCTCAAGTTCCTGCTTGGAAAAACTTAACCATTCTTTCCCCTCTTTAAATTCGAGAAGAAATAGCCCGAGGTAAAAGAGTCCAACAATATTGGAAATATAATGATTTGAAGTCAACCCCTCACTATATTCCAGATTAGATTTTATGAACCCGCCATGGATTAGCAGGCTGTTTAAGAATTTTGCCATAAATTCCGGAGTTATTGCTTGCGAGTCTTTAAAGAAATACCAGCCTACTATCCAATTCGCCACCCGAATCCCGGCTTCAATAGTTGAGTTCCAATTCAGCCCCTGCTTCACAGGGTTATTACCTATCCAGTCAGAAATTAGATAAACAAACTTCTTACCATATTTCTCATCACCCGTAAGCCAGTAAGCTTCGCCCAGTTGAGTCAAATAATTGAAGCGAGAAATCTCCCAGGGAATTTTAATGTCTGCTCCTTCCCAGGCCTTAACCGGATATTTAATATCCTTATAATAAGTTTTTGGTTTCCACCGATAACCTGACTTGAAATCAAGATGCCAATCGAGTGGCTCTAATTTCTTATCTCCACTACCCATAACATTGAAAACCCCATCACAAATTCTATCAGCTTCCGAAATCACACTTCCCACCAGTTCTGGATAATCTGTTTTCAATACCGCTACAATTTCTTCTTTCTTTCTAAAATCAATGAAACATCTCGGCTCCACCCTATTCCTGAAATGATGGAGTACATCCTCTATCCCGGTCAATAGAGCGCCGGTTCCCACCATTGAGCTTATCAATCTCTCATTTGATATCTCGCTCCTGTTTACCTTCACCCAGAATCTATCCCACCATCCAATCATTTTATCACAGAACCTATCCATGATGATCCTTGCCACCTTTCCCGGCGGCAAAGTACGTACCCGATAAAGGTAATGTGTTATCCTCGTCCTTTTCATTTCCATCCCAAAACTGCACTGCACAATTTGAAATTGTGCCTACAAATTTTCTCGTTAATTCCTTCTGTTTGTAGGCACAGATTCAATCTGTGCAGATTAATCCCATTTTTGTAGAATTTGTTCCGGCACTGCACAATTTGAAATTGTGCCTACAGATTTTCTCGTTAATTCCTTCTCTTTGTAGGCACAGATTCAATCTGTGCAGATTAATCCCATTTTTGTAGAATTTGTTCCGGCACTGCAGAATTTGAAATTGTGCCTACAGATTTTCTCGTTAATTCCTTCTCTTTGTAGGCACAGATTCAATCTGTGCAAATTTCTTCGAGTTTATCCAATGTCCTTCTTACATGCTTATCCCATGTATACTTTTTTAGTGCCTCTTCCCTTGCATTTCTTCCTAGCTCATTTCTCAAATTCTCATCTGCGGCAAGCTCAAGTATTCCTTCAGCTAAATCCTGGAAATCACCTGGTTTAACAAGCCATGCTGTCTTTTTATGTTCCAATACTTCACCAATCTGCTCTAAATCACTGGCCACAATGCCTTTCCCCATTCCCATATATTCAAAAAGCTTTGTGGGCGACCCGAAAAACTTTGACCCGTCCGGATTAGGCACATGAGGCGACACGAGAATATCACATGACGCCAGGTATCCAGCTGCTTCTTCCTGGGGAACCAGTCCGGCAAGTATGACGAACTCCTCCACATGGGCCATTTTTATGACTTCCTTTACCACAGGCATCCTTGCGCCATCTCCAACAAATAAGAAACGAATGTTTGGATTCTTTTGAATCACTGGCGTAATCGTTTGTGCCAGCACCTCAGCTCCATGCCATGGCCCAAAAGTCCCAATAAAACCAACAACAATCTTATTCCTAAACCCATACTTTTCTCTAATTCCTTCACCCTTGATTTCAGGACTATACATTTCTGGATCAAAGCCATTTGGATTGACCAGAATCTTTCTTCCCTCTATTCCTCGCTCCAGGAGTTCTTTTCTCATCACCTCTGAAACTACGATGATTAAATCCGCCATCTTCAAATCTAACATTTCTATCCTTTTCGTAATTGTCTTAAATATTAATTTCCTACCCCAATTTCTTGCCATCCATATTTCCGACCCATTATATTCAATGATTAACGGTATTTTATACCTTAAGGAAAGCGTAACCCCAGTATAATTATTGCGACTATACCTCTGATAGATCAAATTTGGCTTCTCTCTATCAAAAATTCTACACGCTTCATCAAAAAGCTCCTGATTATATGACATCTCTGGTATCTCTGGTAAATTCCTTACCCTTTTGAACAGATTCACCACATAAACTGGACATTTCAACTTATTAATCAATTCCAATCTGTCTGTAGAAATGAAAAATAATTTCTTCCCCGAATTAATTAATCCTTTCGCTACTCCATAAATATGCGATATCGATCCCCCACATTGCAAGTCGTATAGCGGGTCTGACCGTAAATAGGCTATTTTATCGATTGAGAAACGAAAAGATTTTCTCTCTCTTTTCTTAATTACTTTTGAGATCTTAACGATTCTATATTCAGTAATTATCAAAACAATAAGGGAAACAAAGTACTCCCACACAAGTCTAGGCAAATCCCCGAATAAAAATGATAACCAGTTTACTTCGTCTCGGCTACCCTTTCGGTCGATCAAATATCTTTCTCTTCCTCTTAAGAGAAGGAGCACAAATCTCCAAATTTCCTGGTAACGAAGGACAGACAAATCATATGTATAAAACTTAATTTCATCAAAAAAATTTACCCTCAATCGAAAAATTTTCTTAAAATTTCCCTTTACTTCATCCGCAGCAAAAACGGTGGAATTTTCTTCCTGGATATTCAGTTTCAAATCTGTTATTATTATATCAGCCATTTTTCAAAAATAGACCCTTAATTATTTATTATATCAATTTATTCATGCTTAAGCCATTTTCTATCATGACCTTGGCTATTAACGATTTGTTTTTTTGTTGATACTTTAAGTAATCTTTTTACTATCTTTGAGCAACATAGCCTATTCTGCTCCCAAAATAACATATCAATCTGTTCAGTGTTCCAAACACCGAGGGAGGATATCCCACCAATCTAAGTTCCGAGCCAAAATATAATACATGTAGCCCATTCTTAGTTAACCTTCTCCTCAATTCCCAGGGTGTGTAAAAATATTCATAACCGAAATCGCTTTTACCAGAGTTTATCAACTTTCTGTGTTCTCGATAACAAAAGTAATTTAGTTTATTAGGGACGGTAATAACCAAATATCCACCTTTCTTTATAATCCTAACCATTTCCTTTATGGCTTTTTCTCTGTCCTCTTCATTAGGGATGTGTTCAATCGTAGAGAAGGCCACTACAATATCGAAACCCTCATTTTTAAAAGGTAAATTTGTAGCATCCGCAACTTGAAATCTTATCTTTTTTGCTAATTTTTCTGATAGCTCATTCCTAACTATTTTCTTAGCCACCTCGATACTTTTAGGACTATAATCAACCGCCACCCATTCCTTAACTTTTCTTACCCAGAACATTTCATCTATAGGTTCAGAACATCCTACGTTCAAAACTCTCTTATCTGTAAGATCAAGGCGAGAAAGTAATGTCCAGTCGGAAAGTAATTTGTTCCCGATATACCATACTTCATTTCGGTAGCCTTTATCTATGAGCTGTTCTGCTCTCTTTTCATAAGTCTGAAAAACTAAGTTATTTTTATCTTCAACCATTTCTTGCTCCTCTGAAGCAGTACATTTATTTCTTTTCGATCAGGAACTAAGAATTTTTTTATCGTAGAATGTGTGAATTTTACTGAATATATCAAAAGTATTATAAACATCACAAAATAAGAAATACTGGAAGTAATTGCTGCTCCTGTTATTCCATATCGAGGAATAAATAATAAGTTTAAACTGAAATTTAAAATAAACCCTACGCCTGGGGCTATGAATACAATAGGAGGTAAACCTCGCCCTGCTAAATCGTTGTTGTATATTGTCGCCAAAGAGAGAAAAAATATTCCTGGCAAAAGCCAGAGAAAGGGTATTGCTGAAAAAGCGAATTGCGCCCCGTATAGCAATAAAATTAGTGGCTTACAGACCAATGCTACCAAAATGGAAGTAATAGCCATTAAGAAAACGGTTTGTCTCGATATTTTTTGTGTAAATGTGCCATCGTCAGCAACGTTTGCAGAAACTTTTGGAAAAAGCATTGCTCCAATTGTAACCGGCAATAGATAAAGTAACTCGGAAAGATTAGCCGCAATTGAATAAATTCCTGAAGCACTCGCACCCTTAAAATAATTTACCAAAAGCATATCCGACCGAACAATGAGAAAACTGAAAATACACGCAAGATATGATTTGAAACCGTATTTGAACATCTTACCAAAGAGTTTTACATCAGAGTCTAAGAGTGAGGAATTTAGTACGTTATGCGTATATATTATATAAAAGAGCGCTAAGATACCAATTACCAAGGTTATAAATAACATTAACGGAAAAATACCTCTTTTAAAAAAGACCAATACTATAGCTACAACCAAAAAAAGGAAAGTTCTTTCTGTCAATTCAAATGAATTATAGACTAAAATTTTCTGTAATCCCAGAAAAAGATGTTGAAAGAAATAAAGAATAAGTTTAAAAGGAATTAAAATGACTGCTACAACTAAAAGAGGAAAAGAAATATTACTAAACAGAACGGGTTCGATATGATATACGCTAATTATTCCTAAAGAGATTATCATTCCAATAAATAGCGCAAACCATAATGAATTACTGGCAATTTTAGAGATCTGTTCTTTATGTTTTCCAGTGAAATATACATTAGAAGCATGAAAGCCAAAATTACCAAATTGGACCCCTATGCCGACTATTACCCATAGAACAGTAAATACTCCTCTTCCTGCTGGTCCTAGCCAGCGAGCAGTAATTATACTTGAAGCAATGCCTATGAAGACGATTATTATCCTGCTTGTAAATGTAATCGCAACACTTTCCACAAATCTCATTTTCTTCCTTCAATCCATCGTTTATGCCATAAGGCAAAATTCAATAGGAACCAGAGGTTGTCTCCCCTTCCCTTTTCGCTCATCTCCCCGATAGCCAATTTATCAAAGAAATCGGTCTTTTCAGTAAAACTCAATAACTCTCCCCTTATAAAATCGCCCAGTTTCTGAAAGAACCACTCCTTTACTGGTACTCCAAAACCTTGTTTTTTACGATAAATGATCTCGTGAGGAATTACTCGCTCAACAGTTTTCTTCATAATATATTTTAACTCTCCATTTCTCACCTTTACTGACTGAGGGATTGACATTGCAAACTCAACGAGTTTATGGTCAAGGAAGGGAACTCTTGCTTCCAGGGAGACTGCCATTGACATTTTATCCACTCGCATTAGAAGAAGTTCAGGAAGTCGAAAACTTATGTCAAGATAGGTCATAAAGTTGAGATAATCCTGGATAGGACTTTCGGCAAGAAATCTCTTATAATATTTTTCAACAACCTCATAAGAACTCTGATTTTTGAATTTGTTTCTCAATCTCAGAGAAAGAAAGGATTTCTTTTGCTGTTTATTAAATGCGTCTGCTCCTCCCCAGAAAACAGATTCTTTATTGTGAGCCCGACGGAGAAGTTCATGATATGTACTCTGACCCTTTCCCACCAATTTTAGTGCCTCTAAACCCAGCATTCTCACTGGTGATGGAATAAATCTCCAATAACGGGAAAGTTGGTTGAGTTTTAGCATTATTCCCCACATTGGATATCCGCAAAATAGTTCATCTGCCCCCTCACCAACCTGACATACCGTAACTCCATTATCTTTGGCTAATTTAGACACAAAATATACCGGCACACAGACGGGATCGGCGATTGGCTCATCCTGGTAATAAACCAATTGTTCGAGAAAGTTAATTAAATCTTCTACATCAATAATGACTTCATGATGCTTAGTCTTGAAGATATCAGCCACTTTTCTTGCATACTGGAATTCATTATATTTATCTTGTCCTTTAAAGCCAATGGAAAAGGTTTTAACATCATTGGCGAATTCCGAAAACAAAGCAGTATTAGTTGAAGAGTCTATCCCGCCCGATAAGAATACTCCTATAGGGACATCGCTGATCATTCGCAATTTAACAGATTCTCTAAATAATTCCAGAAGCCTCTCAGTATAGAATGATTCATCTTTACCGTACAATGGTTCAACATTATCTAATACATCCCAGTATTGTTCCAGTTTAGAATTACCATTTTTTAGCGTGAGCATATACCCGGCAGGAATTTTGTATATTCCCTGGAAAAGTGTCTGGGGAGGTGGTGTAGTGAGAAAAGACAAATAATGGTAAAAACCTTCTTCGTTAACTTCTCTCTTTACAGAAGGGTCTTTCAAAATTGCTTTTATTTCTGAAGCAAAGATAAATTTCCCATCCACAAAAGTATAATATAGCGGTTTTATACCAATTCTATCCCTTACCAGCCAGAGTTCTTTTTTATTTTCATCCCAGATGGCAAAAGCGAACATTCCCCTTAATTTATGAACCATATCTTTGCCGTATTCTTTGTAAAGATAAATTAAGACCTCTGTGTCGGTCCTCGAACGAAAAGAGTATTTCTTCTCCAAATCTTTTTTTAATTCTAAAAAGTTATATACTTCTCCATTATAAACAATCCATATTTTACCTTCGCTGTCGGACATCGGCTGCCTTCCTCGAGGGCTAAGGTCAATTATGGAAAGCCTGCGATGTCCAAGTCCTAATTTTCTATCGGGGGAAATATAAATACCACAATCATCTGGCCCGCGATGGATCATCGTATCCCGCATCTCGATGAGTAATCTCTCATCAATATCCTGCGAATTTCCGTAATTATAAATTCCCACAAATCCACACATTTTTAGCCTTCTTGGCTTTGACAGAATTATCGCTTCCAAATTGTAAAAGGATTTTTGACCTACTTACTTATATTCTATTCCTAGATCTCCGAAAAAATCTTTGAAGGAAAGCCACACAAAGAATCAAATATGGAAATTGAGCAGGTAAAATGTACCTGGGCTCCCAATAAACGGGAAGATGGCTTAAAATGGCGTATATGGGAATACAGAATATGAGCATTATCTTTCTCCACTCTCTTCTATAAACCCATACGCCTAATAATGCTAAAAGAAGTAACAATAGTTCTACTACTCTTGGTACTATTCTGTAAATAAGTTGGCTCGGGTAGTTCTTTAACATATACTTCAAATATACAAGGAGAGGAAGTTTAACTTTTCTAAAAGACAGTTTTGGATTTACCGGAAAACCCCAATCATTGACATTTCTTAGGACGAACATATTGCCTAGCCTTTTCGGCAACATACCAATATACCACATAGGATGAGATTTTAATCCTTTAACCACTTTCTTTTTCAAGAGCTCTTGATATTGTGGCGAATCATATTCCACATTCGGCAATTCTTTCTTTATCTGACTAAAAGTAACTCCATCATCCAAAACTGCACTAAAAGGGTTAGTAAATTCCCCAAAACCTTCCCAAACCGATTGCCATAATGTAGCTCGCGTCACTTGAAACCTCCCAAATAGACAATAATTCCTTATACCCCATGGACATAAAATCACGAATATAACCGTCAACCCCACTACGGTAAATATGAATGATTTTTTAGAATCTCGTTTGTACAAATAAAGCGCTATCCCCAAAAACACAGGAAGAAAAATATAATCTGACCGAATAAATGACCCTAAGCCAAGGACTACTGCCGGAGCTAAACCAAACCATTTGGAATCAGTTGCCAGATACTTCATGAAGAAAAAAACTGCCAATACAAGAATCAAAGTCATTGGTGCATCGTGAAGGGCAGCTATAGATAATCTTGCTTCAGGAATCCAGAATGCAAAAAGTAGTGCAGAAAATAAACCAATTCCGGGGTTAAAAAACCATGCTGCAATCCAGTAAATGAAAAAAATCAAAAAAGAATCAGCAATTGCTTGTAAAATTTGTAAATAAATGTACCGTTCATGGCCGAAGATTTTATAGGTAACGGCTAAAAGTCCAGCGTAACCGGGCAGCGAGTGCCAATAAGGGACAAGTTTTTCTTTTTCTGGGCGTTTAAAATCTTCATAATCCCATAATCTCTGCGTTTGGTTTTGTCTTGACGCCACTATGTTGACAAGCTCTTTATTAATAACAAAGCCTTTACCAGTTACTAGATGATAAGCCAGGTCTCCTTCCCGGACGGTTATCCCAGAAAAAAAATAACTATGGTGAAGCAACCCTAATAACGTAAACCTAACGCAGAGTGCCAGCAAAAAGATCAAAACAAGTTTTTTTCTTTTTATCATACTTCATACCTTTTCTTTACGTGCTACTATAAAATATTGGGCTCCGATGGGAAAGTTTCTCACTATCTTTTCATATTTTCTTAGCCTTCTGAGAAAATGTGGAAAAAATGTTATATATTTCTTCTCAATGATTTCAAAGTTTGCTCTGGATAACAATCTTTCTATGTCCCATCTGTATAGAAATTTAGCATCCTTGTCAAAATCACAAGTTCTAACAACATAGAATGTAAGTGGGTTTAAGAGATTATGCTCAAAAATAAAAAGATGTGCGTTTTTTCTTAAAACCCTATAAGACTCATTTAGAATCTTTTTTCTTTTAGCAGGTAAAATATGATGCAGGACACAGGCAAACAGGATTACATCAAAAGAATCATCGGCGAAAGGAATATTCTCCCCATCGTATACTTGAAAAATTGCTCGTTTGTCTCTACAAGCATGAATAGCCTCTTCAATACATTTTGAAGAGGGATCGATAGCATGAGCTATTGCCGAGGGAAAGTACGAAAACAGATATTTCTGTATCTTCCCAGTGCCACAGCCAACGTCAAGAATTTTCACTCTTTTATCCATTTTGTGCTTCAAAAAAAACGAATTTAATTCCTTAACTTTGTATTCAGAAAAATAGTTAGAAGATTCCCCAGAAATTCTGATATTTTTATTATGAATCAAATCATAATTCTTACTGAATCTATCAAATTCACACATTGACACTCACTCAATTATCTCTTTTATAATATAAAGCGGCCTTTGCTTCGTTTCTTGTCCAATCCGTGCGATATACTCACCAATAATGCCAATTGCAATCAATTGCACTCCTCCCAGAAAAAGTATGGCCACCATAAGAGATGCCCAACCAGGAACTGCTTTAGTTGTGAATAATTTGATAAATATCGCATATACTGCATATATGAGCCCTAATCCCGAAATGACAAAACCTCCATAACTGGCGATCCTTAAGGGCAAGAAGGAAAAGGAAGATATACCATCAATAGCAAATTTTAACATCTTTCTTAACGGATATTTTGTGCGCCCGGCAAATCTCTTTTCACGTTTATAATTAACTCCAATTTGACGGTACCCCACCCAACTCACAAGTCCTCTAACAAAGCGATTCCTCTCTCTAATATTCTTCAGGCTATCAACAACCTTCCGACTCATTAACCTGAAGTCTCCTGTATCAGCAGGGATATTTGTATCTGTAATTTTTCCCAAAAAGCGGTAAAAAATAGAAGCAGTGGACAATTTAAAAAAGCTCTCTCCAGCTCTTTTCTCTCTAATACCATAAGCCACATCAAATTCTTCTTTCCATTTATCAATTAAGCT
>Ga0315314_1000783_pt1 | contig 31316 bp, 34 predicted proteins | sample TDP9_MG_FD_203631 | JGI IMG/M metagenome (GOLD analysis project Ga0315314, IMG submission 203631) | Freshwater sediment microbial communities from Lake Towuti, South Sulawesi, Indonesia - TDP9 | ecosystem: Environmental > Aquatic > Freshwater > Lake > Sediment | place: Indonesia: South Sulawesi... | reverse complement strand
CTCCGATGGACGCAAAACTTCAACCAAAAAACCTCTCCACTTTCCATTTTCTCCTCCAACGAAAAAAATTTCTCCCCTCTTGACTATTTCCCCGCCTAACTGCCGCCACTGTCTGAATTGCAGATTCTGGCATTTTCACCTTGACTAATGAAAATTTATCAATTAACCTAAGTTATTTAAGTAATTTCTGTTTTCGCCAAGGGCAAGTGATCATGTTCGATTCCTTGACGGACAAATTGGGTTCAATTTTCAAGAAACTCCGCGGGCACGGAAAGCTAACTGAACAAAACATCACCGAAGCCATAAAAGAAGTACGCCTGGCCCTTTTGGAAGCGGATGTGCATTTTAAAGTAGTCAAGGACTTCATTGAGCGAGTCCGCTCTCGCGCCATTGGGCAGGAGGTGATGGAAAGCCTAACTCCAGCTCAGCAGGTGGTAAAAATCGTCCATGAAGAGCTCATCTCGCTCATGGGTGGGGTGAGCAGCAGTCTCAATCTTTCCTATAAGCCCCCCATTCCCATCATGCTGGTAGGCCTCCAGGGTTCAGGCAAGACTACCACTGCCGGGAAGCTGGGAAAGTTCTTAAAGGACAAAGGCCGTAAGCCTTACCTCGTTCCGGCGGATGTACGCAGACCAGCGGCCATTGAACAGTTGCAGAAGCTTGGGGAACAGCTCGGCATCCCAGTTTTCAACCCCAACCCGCAAGAGAGTCCGTTGAAAATCTTAAGAGAAGCTCTTAGGTGGGTAGATAGCCAAAATGGGGATTTATTGCTCATGGACACAGCCGGACGCCTGCACATCGATGAAGCTTTGATGAGGGAATTGGAAGAGATTAAAAGGGAACTCACTCCCCGGGAGATCCTGCTGGTGGCCGATGCCATGACCGGGCAAGACGCAGTAAACGTGGCCAGACGATTCAATGAAGCCCTGGATATTCATGGGGTAATTCTGACTAAACTCGATGGGGATGCTCGGGGCGGTGCCGCCTTATCAATCAAGGCGGTGACCGGGAAACCCATTAAATTTATCGGCGTGGGCGAGAAATTGGATGCTCTGGAGATCTTCCATCCCGACCGCATGGCTTCCCGTATCCTGGGCATGGGCGATGTTCTCTCCCTGATCGAGAAAGCCCAAGAGGCTATCGATGCTAAAAAGGCCCAAGAACTGGAGAAGAAGCTTCTCAAGGAAGCCTTCAGCCTGGAGGATTTTCTCGAGCAACTGCAACAGATTAAAAAGATGGGCTCGATCGAACAGATTTTATCGATGATTCCAGGAATGGGCCGATTCAAACTTCCCGAAGATATTCAGGGGAGCGAGAAGGAACTGGTGAAGGTAGAGGCGATCATCAACTCCATGACCAAGGAGGAGAGACGTTCACCGGAGATCCTCAATGGCAGCCGACGCCTGCGCATCGCCAGGGGCAGCGGGACTACAGTACAAGACGTGAATAAATTACTCAAGCAGTACCTCCAGACAAAGAAAATGCTCCGCCAATTCAAGCGCAGTGGAATGAGAGGGTTGGCCAGAGGGCTCTTCTCTTAGTTAAATTCTTGCGTTTCAGAGCAGGGAGTTCTCCTTCCGATGAAATAGAGGATTTCATCATGGGCGCAACCTTCGAGTGGCGCCATTTTCTGTAGGTGAACCCCGGGGAATTTAATGTTCTACTATAAGGCCTGGATCGGATGGAAGGGGCAGAATTTGATTTTCCGTCTTAAGAAATGAGTTTTGGCGAGGAGGTGAAAAAAGGGTATCATGGGAGTTACCATTCGATTGACGCGGGTGGGCGCAAAAAAGAAGCCCTTCTACCGGCTGGTGGTGGCTGATTCACGTTTTCCCCGGGATGGGCGATTCCTCGATATAGTGGGAACATACGATCCCAACCTCAATCCGCCGGCCATCCGCTTGAATCAGGAGAAGATCAATTCCTGGTTGAAGCGCGGCGCCCATCCCACGACCACGGTGGAGAGCCTCATGAAGAAAGTTGGTCTTTCCGTTGGCGTGGCGACTGCTGGTGAGAAGAAAGCAGCTAAGGCCGATTCACCGGCTTAAATCTTGGATTCCCGAAATCATCTTAGGGCAGTGGTGTGCTCGACCGGGTGCGCTTTATGGAGAGCTGGCCCAAGGACATAACTCACTGGGAAAGGGGGCGGAGTTCCATGGAGATGAAGGATTTGATCATGTACATCGCGAAAGCCCTGGTAGATAAGCCTGAGGTCGTGGAGGTCACAGAGGTGGAAGGAGAGCAGACCTCGGTGATCGAGCTGAAAGTCGCCAAAGACGACCTGGGAAAGGTGATCGGAAAACAAGGGCGGACGGCTCGCGCCATGCGCACAATTTTAAGCGCGGCTTCTACCAAGATCCGCAAGCGAGCCGTCCTGGAGATTATCGAGTGACCCCAGCCATGGATGATCCCTTGATCTGGGTCGGCCGGGTGGTCAATACGCAAGGAATCAAAGGTCGGGTAAGAATTTCCCCCCCGGGGGAGGCCGCTGCGACCTTCTCTCAGGGGACGGTGGTCTATCTGGAAAATAGGCAAGGGGTAAAGAAGTCTCTGACCGTTCACTCTTTCCGTCCCCATCGCCAATACACCATTCTCTCTTTTCGGGAAGTTAAGCGGGTTGAAGAAGCTGAGGAGTTGGTGGGCTGCTCTGTATTTGTGGCCAAAGAAAGCTTAAGGGCCCTTCCCCCTAACGAGTTCTACTGGTATCAACTTTTCGGGCTTCAGGTGAAGACGGAAAGCGGGACTTTTTTGGGGACCCTTCAAGAAATCATGCCCACGGGAAGCAATGATGTCTTTGTGGTGCGCAGGGATGGAAAGGAAGTTCTGATCCCCGCTACGGATGAAGTGGTAGTCAAGGTAGATCTGCAAGCAGGAACCATGGTGATCCACCCCCTGGAAGGATTGTTACCTGAAGATGATCTTTGATGTTCTGACCATTTTCCCCAAGATTTTCGCTTCTCCTTTGTCGGAGAGTCTTCTGAAGAAAGGCTTGGACAAGGGGTTGGTCCAGGTTCGGGTCTGGAATCTGCGTGACTTTGCCGAGGATAAGCACCGGATGACTGATGATTATCCTTACGGAGGCGGGGCAGGCATGGTTATGAAGCCCGAGCCGATTATCCGAGCTGTAGAAGCCATCAAAGAGGAGGATCCGGACGTAAAATCTGTCCTCCTCACTCCTCAGGGCGAGCGTTTTCATCAGGGGTTGGCCGAGAAGATGAGTGCCCATAAGCATTGGATTCTGATCTGCGGACGCTACGAGGGCCTGGATGAAAGGGTGCGTATGGTGGTGGTAGATCAGGAGATCTCCATCGGAGATTACGTGCTCACCGGGGGAGAGATTCCCGCGTTAGTGTTGATCGAGGCGGTCAGTCGGTATATTCCGGAATTTCTCGGAGGTGAGCATTCCGTGGAGGAGGATTCTTTTTCCCAGGGCCTCTTGGAGTATCCCCAGTACACTCGCCCGCCGGTCTTCCGAGGCCTGACCGTACCGGAGGTCCTCCTGTCCGGGAATCATGCTCAGATTCAACGCTGGAGGCGGAGGGAATCCTTGAGACGAACCTTCCAGAGGCGGCCTGATCTTCTTGAACGGGCCGTTCTCTCGGAAGAAGACCTGACTTTTCTCAGGGATCTTAAAAACCAGAAAGAGATGGCCGGCCAGGGCTGATCCTCTTAGGCGGCCTCCATGGAATGAGTCGCGCAGTAGATTGAAATAGTGAGAGGTAATCATGAGAGCTCTTGAACAATTAGAAAAAGAACAGGTGCGCACGGACCTACCCGATTTTCGACCTGGGGATACGGTCAAAGTTCACGTGAAGATAAAAGAGGGTGAAAAAGAACGGATCCAGGTTTTTGAAGGCACGGTGATTCGCAAACGGCGGGGAGCCAGCCGATCCAGCTTCACCGTTCGCAAGGTCTCTTATGGAATTGGAGTAGAACGCATTTTCCCCACCCATTCTCCGGCCATTGATCGAATCGAAATAGTGCAAAGGGGGAAAGTTCGCCGGGCCAAACTCTATTACCTAAGACAACTCAAAGGAAAAGCAGCCAGGATTAGAGAGCGAAGAGTAAGGCAAGTGGAGTAATGAGTTGGAGCCTTTCGAGAAAGAACTTCGGGCTCGAGGTTTTCGCCTAATTGCTGGGTTGGATGAAGCAGGGAGGGGGCCGCTGGCCGGTCCAGTAGTGGCCGCAGCCATAGTCCTTCCAGAAGCCGGAAGGTTAAAAGGCATTGACGATTCCAAGAAGCTCTCTGGCGGGCAGAGAAGAGAGGTTTTTTCCCTTCTCCTTAAGAAGGCAGTGGCCATCGGCCTGGGCATGATTGAAGCTCAAGAAATCGACCGTCTGAACATCCTGCGGGCCTCCCTAAAAGCCATGGAGATGGCTGTGGGGGATCTTTCAATCACCCCAGATTTTCTCCTGATCGACGGCCCTCATTCTATCGGCCTTCCTATTTGCCAGCAGGCAATCCCCAAGGGGGACACGCGCTGCCTTTCCATTGCTGCGGCCTCCATCGTGGCGAAGGTCACTCGGGACCGATTAATGGAGGCTTACCATGATAAATACCCCGAGTATAATTTTGCTCAGCACAAGGGATATGGTACAAAGGAGCACCTCCAGGCTATCCACAAATACGGTTGTTGTCCCATCCATCGTCGATCTTTCAAGACGATCTATCAACTCTCTCTCCTATGACTCAGGAGCGTCTCTCCCTCGGCAAGAAGGGTGAGGACTTAGCCATCGCCCAGCTTAAGGCGCTGAAATACAAGATCTTGGAGCGGAATTACAAGTGTCCTCTGGGTGAAATTGACATCATTGCCTGGGAGAAGGATATGCTTGTTTTTATAGAAGTGAAGGCCCGGGCCACGAGGGATTTCGGCGGGCCAGCAGCTGCGGTAAATGAACGCAAGCAGCGGCAGCTCTCTAAGGTGGCCCTGACCTATCTCAACCAGAAGAAGCTCACAAAATTTCCTGCCCGTTTTGACGTGGTAGCCATAGAACTAATCCCTCCCTCTCCGCGAATTGAAGTAATTCGGAATGCCTTCGAATTGTGCTATGGCTAAAAGATAGAATGCTATCCCCAATGGATCTGTCCATCCTGAATAATCGAGAAGGATTTCGCCAACGCGTAATAGAGGCTCTGGCACGAGCTCCGCTCGATTACCTGGAACAGCTTCGCTTTATCGAAGAACAGAGACCCGGCCCAACGCCTTGGGAAGGAGCTGGAATTCTCCTGCCCCTTTATTTCTCCGACCAATACGTCTTCCTTCTGAACAAGCGATCAGGAAAAGTACAGCAGGCCGGAGACCTCTGTGCCCCGGGGGGAGGGAGTCATGCCTTCTGGGATACCCTATTGCAAAAGGTTCTCCGGTCCGGCCTTCTGCCTTGGACAAGAGGGCCAGGTTTCGACCTGGCCAAGCAAAGGGGAAAAGAGGTTTACAAGAAAATTCTTTTCTTCTTGGCCAATGCTCTACGAGAAAGCTTCGAAGAAATCCGTTTGAGCCCGTTCAACGTGGAATTCCTGGGGTCCTTGCAGACTTACCGCCTGCAATCCCGGCGATGGATTATTTTCCCAGCAGTAGGAAGGGTGAAGCAGGCGTGGCAACCCAAACTCAGTTGGGAAGTGGAGAGGATTGTTTCCGTTCCCTTGCAAGACTTCTTCTATTCGGAGAACTATGCCCTCTATTCTCTGGAAGTGCCAGAAAACTTAATGGCTCATGGGATTCCTAATCCCTGGGAGTTCCCCTGCTTGGTCTATAGGGAAGATGAAGAAGAGGAAATCCTCTGGGGCGCAACCTTCAATGTCATTCGCTCCTTCTTGAGCAGCGTCTTGGATCTTCCACTCCCCTCTCCAGATGGACTGAGAGTCATCCGCAGGCCGCTGGGTTCGAACTACTTTTCAGGAAGCCGTGAATCCTGAAGGCATGAAAGGAAAAATCCATGGATCAGGAAATAAGAAGAGAAATGGGAGGAGGGAGTTCAGAAAAAAAGAGATCCTCGGCTTTTCCAAGTCCGGAGTGCACCAGGCCTGATTTCTTGCAGGGCTGACTATACTTCTTTTTCATCCAGGGAAGCAAATTCTTTCAAGAGCTCTTTTTGCCGCTTGCTTAATTTGGTGGGCACCTTGACCGTTACCTGAATGTGCTGATCCCCTTTTCCGAAACCGTCCAGATGGGGAATGCCTTGGCCGCGTACAGTAAAAACCTGACCACTCTGAGTTCCAGAGGGGATGGATAGTTTTCTGGAGCCATTTAGGGAAGGGACTTCAATTTCCGCTCCCAGGGCAGCCTGGGTGAAGGAGATGGGGATCTGACAGAGAACATCATCTCCATGGCGTTCAAAGAAAGGATGAGGCTCCACGTGTAGGACTACGTAAAGATCGCCGGGCCGTCCACCCCGTTCGCCTTCTCCTCCTTCTCCACTCACCTTTAGGCGACTGCCCGTATCCACTCCTGCGGGGATCTTGATGGAAATCTTTTTGGGCCTTTTGACCTTTCCGTTCCCCCGGCATTCCTTACAGGGATGGGGAATAAAAAAGCCTTGACCGCGACACCGGGAGCAGGTTGTTCGCAGGGTAAAAAAACCTTGGGAATGAGTCACCTGCCCTGTCCCTCGGCAAGCTGGGCATTCTTCCTTCCTTGTCCCGGGCTGAATCCCTGTGCCCCCGCAGATACTGCAATGCTCGAGGCGTTCAATCTCAAATTCCATCTCTTTACCCAGGGCGGCATCGATGAAAGGAATCGTTAAATCATAGCGGAAATCTGCTCCTTTCTTGGGGCCAGCTGCCCTGCGGCGTCCCGTTCCAAATCCAAAAAAATCCTCGAAGATATCACTGAAAGTAGAAAAGATGTCTTCAAACCCGGCAAACCCGGAAAATCCTGTTCCTCGAAGGCCTTCGTGGCCATACCGATCATAGAGATCCCGCTTATCCGGGTCGCGAAGAACCTCATAGGCCTCCGAAGCCTCCTTGAACTTTTCTTCCGCCTCTTTGTTTCCTGGATTTCGATCGGGGTGGAATTGGAGGGCTAACTGACGGTAGGCTTTTTTAATTTCACCTTCCTGGGCATTACGGGGAAGCCCCAGGATTTCATAATAGTCTTTTTTGGTCATATCCCCCGCTTTTCCTCTTGTAACATAAATATTAACATTCTGAGCCCTATTGTCAAGGTTGGTGGAAGTCCCTTCTTTTCTTAGAAAAAAGGGTTCTCAGGTCATCTTGACAACAATGTCGCCGATGAGGTTGGCCGCTTCATCGCCTCTATCAGCGGCATTGGAGAGATGGCGGTATATTTCTCGCATCTTGAGCATATAAACCGTATCCGTCCCCTTGAAAAGGTCTGCTAAGGCCCGGTGGTAAGCACTTTCCATCTCATTCTCGCAGGCCTTGGCTTTCGTGGCGTGCTCCAGAGCGATGTTGGGGTATTTCTCGATGAGGCGAATGGCATCACTCAGCTCCCGAGCAGCTTTGCGCAGGATGTCGATCATCCGAATTATATGGTTGTTGGGGTTTACTTCGTATATTTCCATCTCGTCCACCGTTCGGTCGGCATAATCCATGACGTCATCTATAGCCCGGGAAAGGGAGAAGATATCATCCCGGTCAAAAGGGGTGACGAAGGTCTGGTTGAGTTCCTCGATCAGGATGCGCCGCAGCTCATCAGCCTCTCGCTCTATCTCCTTCACTTTACTCCTCTTCCCTCCATCCACGCCCTCCGCCCAGGCGTGCAGAGCATCGAGACCTTCCAGGACTTTTTCGGACTGGGCATGGAGCATCTCACAGAAGTCACACTTCTTTTTCCCGAACCAGGGCATTATTTTTCCTTTCTCTGATTGATTCTTGGGGAATATTTTAGGCCGGGATTCATAACTCTGTCCAGAGAATTTTAGATCAAACTCTTGAGGATTAGGAGAGATAAAGCAGAAAGGGCAGCTGACCCTGGAATCGTGATGATCCAGGTAAGAAAGATCTGTCGACCCACGCCCCAGCGAACGGCTCCGAGCCTTTGAGCAGATCCTGCTCCCAGGATTGAGGAAGAAACAATCTGGGTAGTGCTTACAGGAAAACCGAAAAGAGAGGAGAGGTAAATGATTGTTGAGGAACAAGCCTGGGCACTGAACCCATGGACCGGCCTTACTTTGTAGAGCCTTGTTCCTAAAGTTTTCATGATCCTCCATCCTCCCAAGCTCACCCCCAAAGCTAAAGCCAGGGAGCAAATCAGGATGACCCATTCAGGGACATAGAAAATGTTTTGGGGCATCGGCTGGTATATTTTTTCAATCACTTTTGGGGAGAGGCCATGAAAAATGATTAGGGCCAGGCTGATGATCCCCATGCCCTTCTGGGCGTCGTTCGTTCCATGACTCAGGGCCAAAGTGATCGAGGTGAAGATCTGCCATCGTTTGAAGAATCGGTTGGCCCGCGCAGGTTTGAAGTTTTCAAAGATCACAAAAACCATTTTGGTCAAATGATGGCCAGCAATCAACCCGATTATGGGGGTGAGAACGAGGATGGCTATGACCTCCAAGACCTTAATCCAGTGAATCCATTCAGGCCCGGAGCCCACGATCACGGCACCCAACAGTCCACCAATCAAAGCATGGGAGGAGCTGGAAGGCATTCTGAAGTACCAACCCCCAATGTTCCAGAGTATCGATCCAATGAGAGCGGCGAATATGGCGTCAATGGTGATATTTTGGGGGCTCACGATTCCTTTCCCTAAGGTCTGGGCAACAGCCGTCCCCAGAACCCATGCCCCGATGAACTCGAAGAGGGCAATGATCAAAAGGGCTTCTCTGGGCCTCAAGGCACCTGTGATTACCGGGGTGACTACAATATTGGCGCTGTCGTTAAACCCGTTGCTGAATTCGAAGGATAGAACGATGGCGATCAGCAAAATAGCTATGATCAGGACGTTGGCTTCCAATCATTCACTCTCCGTAAGCGCGGCGCAGGATTTGAATAGGATGATAGGTTTTCACTCCAGTTTGATGGGCGATCTGCATCCGGCAGGCTTCACAATCTGAAATTACCCGGCGGGCATTTAATTTTCGGATGGCCTGGAAGATCTCTTCGCCGATTTCTCTGGCGATCTCATATTTATCCCGCTTAAACCCATAAGTTCCTGCCAAACCGCAGCATCCTTCGGGTAACTCGATTACTTTCAAACCGGGAATGAGATAAAGCAGTTCCAAAGCCGGAATTCCCACTTGCAAAGCCCGAAGATGGCAAGGTACGTGGTAATAATAGGTTTCGTTTATTTTTCTAAAATCGGTGTTCAATCTTTCTTCTTCATATAGCCTAAGCAAAAATTGCGAAATTTCGTAAGAATTTTCAGCGAGAATTGAAGATCCAGGAATATGCAAGATATTTTCATACTCCTGCGTTAGAGTCATCCCGCAGCTCGGGGAAGAGAAGACAACCTCCAACCCTTCATCGACACTCTTCCTGAGAGACTTTAGATTTTTCTCTCCTAATCGGGATGCTAGGTCAAGAAAGCCATTACCGATTAAGGGAAGCCCGCAACATTCTTGCTTGGGGAGAGTAACCCGAAATCCATTTTTCTCCAAAACCTCCACCACAGCCCGGCCCAGGGCTGGGTCAATATAGTTGGTGTAGCAGCCATAGAAATAGGCGATACCTTTCCCACCCGCAAATGGCCTTGAATGAAACCATTTTTCGAAGGTTTGTCTGTGAAAAGAGGGAATTTTCGTCCGGCCGTCAATTCCCAAGCCGCGGTCTAAAAGCCAACGAAAGAAAGCCCATCCGACGAGCCAATTGGAAAAGGGCGCTGTCCGGCTTCCAAGCCTTTCGAGCAGATAGGAATGGCCGAGGAGCCATTCCCGGAAAAAAGGCCTGCGCTTTTTCCCCCAAGCTATCCGCGAGCGTACATGCAACTCTGGAATGGGGACGTTATGCGGGCAGACCATCTCACAGATTTTGCAATAGTCGCAAAGCTCAAGCCAATCTGAGGGAATTGCTTTCCTCTGCAAGCGGAAGCGTTCGGCATCCGGTCCGGAAAGCTTGGGCCCGGGGAAAAGACCCGTGGCCTGCAGCACCGGGCAATAAGCATTGCAGATTGAGCATTTGATGCACTGATCGATGTTGGATTTCATGGGTTTTCCTGCCACAGAGGACACAGAGATGGATCAGAGTCAAAATTCAAAAATCAAAATCGAAAATGACAGTGTAAAATCCAAAATGAAAGGCGAAAAAATTTTGGATTTTGGTATGAAATTTAGTTTTTCGAATTCTTATATACTCTGTGTTCTCTGAGCCCTCTGTGGCTAAATATTTTTTCTGGAAAAAGAAGCGGCCAGGGTCCCGGCAACATATCCCGTCGCAATCGCCACCCCACCGCCAGATTTTTCTGACATGGAATCTGCCCGGGCAATGATCCCTCCGGCAGCGAAGAGGTTCGAGTAAATGGTTTGGCCTCCGGAGCCGATGGGTCTCAGGTTTTCATCCACCTCTACCCCAAAGCCATTGAAAGGTTGACCTTCTGTACCGAGGAGGCGGGGATGAAACCATTCCTTGCGATTCTGTGGATATAATACGGGCAGATGGAGAAGGGTTTCGTAAATCTTGCGCCGGTCCGAGCCGAGCCCTCCCCCGAAAAATTTTCCCGTAGCCAAGATAAAGACTGAAGCTTTGTAAACTGGGCCTTTTTTCGAACTTCCGAGTGAGAAGCCTACAAGCCTTCGTTGTTCTACGATGGGCCTTAACAATGAAAGACCTATGACCAGGCGTACGCCCCTTTCCCTGAGGTGAGTTTTAAGCAGGTTATATAGGCGGATGCCAGGAATCGAGGGGGGTGGCATGGGGACTTCGAAGATTTCTGTATTTAGCTTTTCTTTCAGGTCCTTCCAAGCTTCGAAAGAAGAATGTAGCCCAAGCACAGCAGGCAGACCCAGCCTCTCTTTGGGTTTAAGAAAAAAATTGGCCTTTTTCGCGAACGTTTCCCTAAAGCTTTTTCCATCGAAAGCTTTGGCCAGGTTCAATCCGTTGAGGGTTTTGCCCGCCAAATCCAATCGCTCCATGATCCCTGCCCTGAAGGAGGGAGCGATCCTTCCCTGGGAATGTAAGATATTCAAATTCTCCGCAGCTAAAAAAGGAGAAAAATCTTTGAGTCCTTCGAAACCGAGGAGAAGGATAGACCCTGGAATGGAAAGGTTTCCGCTTCGCATCGTCTCGGGAACCAAACAGGTCGGGTGAAAGGTACCGAGAGGCGTGGGAATTAGAAAATTGGAATCAAAGGATCCTGTATAGGGAATTCCACCCGAGCGAACGAGTCCTTGGAAATAGGCTAGAGCGAAAAGAAGTCTTTCCTGGCCTACTTTGACGTAAGGGTGATGCGGATGAATCTCCGTCAATTGGGTTAAGGCTGTTGAAGGAGAAGAAAGATGGGTCAGGGAAGTACTGGGGCAATATCCCAGGACATCGATGCAGCCAGTTGTCAAAGGAAGCGAGCCCATACCTCTGGCCAATATCAAAACCCGGGCTCCCTGACTTTGGGCAGCTTCTGCGGCCATGAGTCCTGCGAGTCCGGCACCAATGACGATCACATCGTAATGCATTATCAATATGGAAAGTTAAGGATTAAAGATTTTTCACTTCTTTATAGGTGGTCCAGGTTAAAGAGCTCAGAATAAAGAGCCTGAATCAACTGTTCCTCTCTTAGCTGAGGTCCCCAGAGAACAGGCCTGATTCCCTTCCATCGTTCTTCTAAAAACTCCTTTAGGATAGAAAGCGACTTGCCCGGTGGGATTTTTCCTGCTTCTGATAATAGGGCGGTAAGACGAGGCGAACAGAACCCTCCCTGGCAAGGGCCCATGCCAGCCCGGGTTCTTTCCTGAACCTCCTTTAAGCTCAGGTAAGGCAAGTTTTTGATCTCCTGAGACACTTCTTTTTCGGTTACAAGCTCGCACTCGCAAAGAATCTCGTCGGGTTCCCGCAGGGCTCTCCATTCCAAAACCCGCCACAGCCGAGCCCCCAAATCACGAAAAGTGTATTCTTTAGGAAAGGGAAGGGGCTTTTCGGCGGTCGAGCAAGGGGTTTTATTTCCCATCACTTGGCAAAGGGCATCCACCGTTCGTTCGGCCATCAGTCGGTATGTAGTCAGTTTGCCGCCCACGATTGAAAAGAGACCTTTGATTCCGTCAATTTCTCCATGATCTATCAGGAGAAAATCACGAGTAATTTTTCGACTGTCTTCATCCGCTTCCCGCGCGCCCATGAGGGGCCTGACGCCGGCGTAGGCCCGGATGGCCCGTGTGGAACTGACCTGGGGGAGCATTTTCTCTCCTTCAGAGAGGAGTAGATCAACTTCCTGCTCATCAACTGAAGGGTCTTCGATCTCATCAGTAGTCTGGGAGGTGGTCCCGATGATCAGAGCGGGACCATGCGGAACAAGAATGTCGCCACTGGAGGGCGGCCGGCAGCGGTTGATTATGGAGTTCACCAGGCGTTGATTCAGGATGACCAAGCTTCCTTTGGAAAAAACGATTTCCAGGGAGGCCCCGGCCATCCGGGCGACCTTACCTGCCCAGACCCCGGCGGCATTGATGATGAAACGGCAACTGATTTGAAAAACTTCTTCGTTTCTTGAGTCTTTGGCAAGTACACCACGGATGAGTCTTCCATCAGTTAGGATGGCTACAACTTCCCGGTGGGGGAAAAACTTTGCTCCTAAACGCTCAGCCTCTTCCACGTTGGCACGGATTAGGCGGAAGGGATCAATCGAACTATCTGGTACACGAATGGCCCTTTTTATCTCCGGTGAAAGGGCTGGTTCTTTCTGCAACACTTCCGCCACCGGGGTTTCTTCCGCAGGAAGGCCAAGGCTTTCACAGGCCCTGAGAAGTTCCTCAGGATACTTTGGGGGATCCTGGGGCAAAGAGAGAAAGAATCCACCGGTATCCTCGATACAGGGAGAGGCGATCTTTTTCAGGACCTGGTTTTCGGCGAGGCATTCCCGGGCCGAATCAGGGTCATTCACTGCATACCTGGCACCGCTATGCAATAGGCCATGATTTCTTCCGGAGGTCCCGCTGGTCAGCTCATCCCTTTCCAGAAGTGTGGCCTCAATCCCTCTCAAAGCAAGGTCGCGGAGCACTCCTGCTCCTGTGGCGCCACCCCCGATGACAACGACTTCAGTTTTCATGGCCAATTAGCTTTCAGCATTCAGCGATCAGGTTTCAGGTTAAAGCTTTTTTCTTATTTCGCTGATGGCTGTCTTTATTTGATAATCTCGGCCACACTCTCCCAGACATAGTCGGGTTGAATATTTGATTGCCGAAGAGTTTCCTGATTGGTTACCCCTGTAAGTACCAAGGCAGTAGCCATCCCCACTTTTTTTCCCATGGCTATGTCGGTCTCCAATCGATCGCCTACAAGAAGACAATCCTTCGGATATAGGCCCATAGCGTCCAAAACGGTCTGGATCATGATTTCAGAAGGTTTGCCCACGATGGTTTCAACTTTCTTCCCTGTAGCTCCTTCTACGGCCCCAATCATGGCCGCGCAATCCGGGATTTCTCCACCCTCCACTGGGCAGGTGCGATCAGGATTTGTGGCCACGAAGTGTGCTCCCCTTTTCATGGCCTGTAGGGCAATGTTCAATTTGTGGTAATTGAAAGTCCGGTCGAAGGAGGCGATAACAAATTGTATCTCTCCCGGCTCCTCGCTGAGGCGAAATCCCTTTTGGGCCATCTCTGCGATGAGGGGAGGCTCTCCGATGATAAAGATGGTGGCTCCCGGAGCACGCTGGGAGAGCCATCGAGCCATGACCAAGGAGGAGTTGATCACCTCTGAGGGTTCTGTAGGAATACCCAGGCGGGTGAGTTTAGCTGCGTAATCTTCGCGCGTTTGCAGGGGCTTGTTGGAAAGATATACGATCCTTTTACCCAGGATTTTCAATTTTTCAATGGTTTCTTTGGCCCCGGAGATGAGCTTCTCTCCCCGATAGATCGTTCCATCGAGGTCGAAGATATAACCGGAAAATTTTAAAGTCTCCATGCAGGGTCCATTATATTTTCAGGCATATTTGGCCCGCCTTCACTCCCATTTTTAAATTTATGAGCCAGAAGGAGTAGTTGTCAATGACAAAAATTATTCTTAGGATCTGTGAAATTTTCCTCTCTTCGCGGAAGGGGCCAATTTCTTCTGACATTGTTGTTGACTTTCCTTCTCCCCTACGTTATTTTTAACCGATCAGAAAAGTCAATTCATGGTCATTTCTTAGTAATTACGCTCTACAAGGAGGATCAAGGAAATGGAACGGAAACTGATGGTGGGGATTATTTTGCTACTTTCTTCTTTTTTATTCCTTCCTTTTTCTCCTGCTTATGGGCAGGCGATCGAGAATGAGCTTTACCTGATTACCCCTGTTTCCAAGGATGTTCATGACCCAGCATTAAAGGCTTTCGCCACCCATGCCAAGAAAAAATGGAACATAGATGTAAAAACCAGTGCCATTCCGAAAGGAACGCCAGTGGCCTATGGGCAGATTTTAGAGTGGAAGGGTAGACCCCAGGCGGACATCTTCTGGGGAGGCGAGGGAACCCTCTTCGATAATCTGGCAATCGAAGGTCTGCTGGAGAAAGTGATTATTCCCCAAAAGATGTGGGATGAGATCCCCCCTGCCATAGGCAAACCTGTGGGATTACCCTTGAAAGACCCTAAGAGGTTCTGGGTCGGGACCACTTTGGAGCCCTACGGCCTGATCTACCAGCCGAAGCTTTTGAAACGCTTCGGGGTTGAAATTAAAGACTGGGATGACCTGCTCAATCCCAAGCTGAAAGGGCAGATTGCTCAGTGCACACCCGATCGTTCGAGCAGTAGCCATGCTTCTTATGAGGTCATCCTCGCAATGTACGGATGGGACAAAGGATGGGAGTGGCTGAAGAAGTTGGCCGCCAACACCGGAATCTTTACGGCCCGTTCCCGAGACGTTCCCAACGTGGTGGCCAAAGGAGAATTTGCCGTCGGCTTTGCCGTACCCAGCTACATGGCCTTCGCCGAGGTGCTGGCGGGGTATGAGGTGATGTTCGTTTACCCCAGCAACGCCTATGTTACGCCCGAGCCGATGGCCGTGCTGAAGGGCGCGCCCCATCCTAAGGCGGCCCATGCCTTTATTGAGTTCCTACTCACTGAAGAAGGCCAGAAACTCTTTGCAGAGCTGGGCCTTTACCCTGTCACCCCTAAGTACAAAGTCCAGGGCCCACCTGGTTCGAAACAAGAGATGACCGTGAAATTCACGGGAGGGATGAGGTCGTTTTTTGACATCCCGGTAGGAAACGTTTATGACGATAAGATCGCCGGGCCCAAAAAGAGGATCGAGGAAGTGAACTCTTATTTCCGCAAGGAGATTGCCGAAAAACACAAGGACATCGTCAGAGGGAAGTAAGAATCCAGCAAAGTCCGATCGCTGGAAAACTCCCTGAGGGTCTATCCCTCGGGGGTTTTTCCGTTAAAGGATTCCCGCATCAATCCATAATGGAAATCCCTATTCTTTTATGAATATTCAGCTTCAAGATGTGGTGAAAAGGTTTGGCACCCTGGAGGCAGTGAGCCACATTTCCTTAGAGGTGCGGGACAGCGAACTTTTCACCCTCCTGGGTCCTTCGGGTTGCGGAAAGACAACCCTCCTCCGGTTGATCGCGGGTTTCCATAAGCCTGACGAGGGAGAGGTTTACTTTGATGGGGAAAAAGTGACGATCATCCCGCCCTACGAGCGGAACATAGGTATGGTCTTCCAGAATTATGCCCTCTGGCCGCACATGACCATTTTCGAAAACATTGCCTACGGCCTAAAAATCAAAAAGTTCTCCCCAAAAGAGATCTCTTCCAATGTCTTCCAGGTTCTAAAGCTGGTCAACCTGACAGGCCTGGAAAAGCGCTATCCCGGGCAATTATCGGGGGGACAGCAGCAGCGGGTGGCTTTGGCGCGAGCGCTGGTCTTAAATCCAGATGTGCTGCTGTTAGATGAACCGTTGAGTAACCTTGATGCCAAAATTCGCGTTCAGGTGCGGGCCGAGATCCGCAAACTTCAGAAGGATTTAGCTATAACGACCATTTACGTAACCCATGATCAGGAGGAAGCCCTCACCCTCTCGGACCGGATCGCTGTGATCAATCAAGGTAAACTGCAGCAGATCGGCTTTCCCCAGGATTTATACGAAAGGCCGCAAAATCCGTTCGTGGCTGACTTCATCGGCATCAACAACTTGATCACGGGTGAAGTAAAAGAGCTCCATGCCCCGGAGGGATGGATGAAAGTTCACACCGAGGTCGGGGCAATTATTTGCAGCAGCAGCGAACGGTTTAAAGTGGGAGATCGATGTGTGATCAGTGTTCGCCCAGAAACAGCCTCCCTCAGCCAATCCGAAGATGCCCCGAAGGATTTAAATTCTATCAGGGGTACGGTAAATTTTGCTTATTACATCGGGAGCACGATCCGCTATGACGTGGAGATTAGCAAAGGTCTGATCTTCAAAGTAGACATTCAGAATCCCTGGCATCATCACCCATTTTCCGTAGGAGAGAAGGTGTATATCAGATTCCCCATAAACGTAGCTTTAGGAATTCCCATCTGATGGGATAGGCCTTTAACATGAGCCCGCAGAGCGAATCGACCCTGGCCATCAGTCAAACCCGTACCTGGCCGCGGGTGAAAATCGGCGGTCTACTCGGATACGCCTCGATCTGGGCCTTTTTTAGTGTATTTCTGATTTATCCGCTCATCCGCCTCTTCTACGACGCCTTCACGACCGATGAAGGAGTGTTTACTCTCACAAACTTCTATCAGTTTTTCACCGACTCATTTTATTTAAGAGCTTTGATGAATTCCCTTCTCCTCGGGGGAGCGACCGTGATCACGACCTCGATCATCGGCATCATCATTGCCTACCTCCTGCTGCGCTACGAATTTCCCGGAAGGAATCTTTTTTCCTACCTTTCCATCATTCCGATGATCATGCCCCCCCTGGTGGGAGTCATGGGGTTCGTTTTTATTTTGGGCCGGGCCGGGACAGTGAACGTGATACTTATGGACTATTTCGGGTTCACCAAACCGGTCAATTTTATGTATGGCATCCATGGAGTTCTGCTCGTAGAGACGCTGCACCTCTTCCCCCTCATGACCCTGTCCATCGTCGATGCCTTGGGCAAGATCGACCTATCGCTGGATGAAGCGGCGGAGAGCGTAGGGTCGCGGGGCCTGCGTAAGTTCTGGGACATCACTTTTCCCCTCACCACACCAGGGTATGTCTCGGGGGCACTTTTAGTTTTTATCTGGACCTTTGCCGATTTCGCCACTCCCTTGGTGGTGGGCATTGATGATCTTCTGGCCTCCCAGGCTTACCTGAACATCGTGCAATTTGTTGACCGCAGGCTTTTCAAAATGGGAATTGTAATCTCGGCCATCATGGTTCTGCTGGCCATCCTCTTTTTGATCATTGCCAAGCAGTACGTGGCCATCAAAGATTACAGCTCCCTTTCTTATTCGAAGGTTGAAAGAAAGAAGATCCCAGCTTGGGGCCGAGTTCTGGTAATAACTTTCCTCACAGGGATTCTAATTTTTGCCTTCATCCCTTACTTGGGTATTGCCCTCGACTCTTTCGGCAAAGGCTGGGCCCTTACACCCATTCCTGTAAAATACACTTTGCAATATTTCGAGAGAGTTTCTATTGAGACACCCAAGTTCATCATCAACAGCCTGCTCTATTCGGGCATTTCCGTATTCATTTGCATCCTCGTGGGAGTACCTGTTGCCTGGGTAGGGGCCCGGACCAAACTCCCGGGGAAAGAAGTGTTGGATTCTCTCACCACCCTTATTTTGGCCCTTCCAGGAACCGGGATCGGGATTGCCTACCTCCGGGCTTTTCGAGATCCCCTGCCATTTATGGACACGGCTCTGATCGGCATATGGATTGTTATCCCTCTGGTGCTCGGAGTGAGAAGGCTTCCGTACACAGTGAGAGGAACTTTTGCTTCCCTCCTTTTGATCCACAAATCCATCGAAGAGGCTGCCGAAAGCGTAGGGGCCACCAAAGCCAGAACCTTCAAAGATGTTGTGGCTCCCCTTATATGGAAAGGGATTCTTGTGGGAGCGCTTTATTCATTCATCCTTGCCCTGCAAGAAGCCTCGGCCACTCTTCTCTTGGTGATACCGGGTCGAGAGATGATGACCGTGGGGATTTTTAACTTTTACATTGGAGGCTCGGTGAACGAGGCAGCTGCCCTGGGCTTCATTCTAATCATCCTTGGTGCGGCCTGTCTCTTCGCCATCAGCAAGATCGCTGGTACCCGCATGGGGGGAGTTTTTGGATAGTCTTTAGAATTATTGGACACAGATAAACACGGATAAACACAGATAAGAATCAGGGCAAAGATCTTTACAAAATTTAGAGATTTGAACGTAGTAGCGAGATAAACAGGGAGTGACAAGAAATTTATAAAACAAAAAGTTTTATCTGTGTGCATCTGGGTAAATCCGTGTCCTATTCTATTTAATTTAGGCACTCTTTATGAAAAGACTCTGGGGCAAGAGAATGGAGAAAAGACCGGCACCCTTAGCGGAAATCTTCACCTCTGGTAGAGATGTTCACGCAGTTCCTCCAGCTGATGAGCGGTTGGTTCCCTACGATTTATGGGGAAGCCGGGCCCATGTGGTCATGCTCTGTAAGCAGAAAATACTGCCTCGAAGAGAATCCCGGTTGTTGCTTCAGGGATTAAAGGAAATCGAAAGACTCTGGGAAAGAGGTCAATTCCATCTCGCCCCCTCCAAAGAAGATGTGCACACCAATGTGGAAAGCTATCTGGTCAATAGATACGGAGTGGATGTTGGAGGAAGACTCCATACAGCTCGCAGCCGCAATGACCAGGTGGCTTTGGATATGCGCCTTTACCTGCGGGATTGTACCCTTGATTTCATCTCCGAGCTTGCTTCCGTACTGAATGTCCTCAACAATCGGGCTAAAAAAGATGGGAAGAGGACCATGCCCGGTTATTCTCATCATCAGCCTGCGCAGGTGACCACTCTGGGCCATGTCTGGCTTTCTTTTGCCGGAGCCTTTCTCAGGGACAGCCAGCGCTTTCAAAATTGGTATGAACGGTTCAACCAGAACCCTCTCGGCTCCATGACTGGCTACAGCACGAGCTTTCCCATCGACCGTAATTTGACTTCCAGGCTCCTCGGGTTTGAGGGTCCATGCCCGAACTCTCTGGACCCAATCCAAAATCGCTGGGAACCGGAGGCGGAGATGGGGTTTGCCTTTGCTGTGCTGATGAATCATTTGAGTTCCCTCGCCCAGACCCTGATCCTCCTCAGTACTGGGGAGTTCGGCATACTTAGGCTGGACGATGCCTATTGCTCAGGCAGTTCAATGATGCCCCAGAAGCGCAACCCCGACCCTCTGGAGGTGATCAAGGCCAAAGCGGCTTTTGCTCAAGGATTGCTGATGAGCCTGCTGTCGACGGGCAGATCTCTCTTTCTGGGCTATAACCGCGATACTCAATGGACGAAATATTTGATCATGGACCTGGTTGATGAGTGCCTTCCGGCTCCCAGAGTAATGTCGGAAATCATTGCTTCCCTGCAAGTCAACGAAAAGAAAATGGCTGCCCTGTGTCAGAAGAGATTCATCACTGCCCCGGAGCTCTTAGAACGGTTAGTTCAAGACCGGGGATTACCCTTTCGCCAGGCCAAAGCAGCAGTAGAGAAGGCAGTTAGATACTCCGAGGCTGAAGGAGCTGAAAGTGTTTCTATCTCTTCCCTGAAACGCGCGTTGAAGGAGGAGGATTTAAGCCTGAAGATTGACGAAAGGTTTGTACGCCTGGCCCAGGATCCAGAGCTTATTGTCTCTCGCAGGAACGCTATCGGGGGGACTTCAGCCCAGGCTCTCCCAAAAAATATCTTCTCAGTTTCCCATCAAATGCAAATTTTGCGAAGGTGGATATCCCAAAAAAGAAAACAGCAATCCCTTGCCAAAACCCGCTTGGCCGAGATGGAAAGAAATCTTTAAAGCGATATCCTTTTCTTCCCTTTCTCGACCTTAGGCCCGCATATCACTTTCATTTTAAGCATAGACGAGGCTACATTTCATTAGCAGGATGCTGAGAAAGGCCTTCGTGTCCCTTTTCAGGTCATTCCCGCCTACGCAGACATTTTAATGGTTGCAATTAATTTTACATTCTGGTCTACCTTTTCAGTTCTTCGGCTCTTCCGGGTTTAGCCTGGGTTATACTGCCCCCCGTTCGCCCTGAGCGCTTCGACTCCGTTCGTCCTGAGCCTGTCGAAGGATGAACGGCGCTCAGCGCAGGCTTGTCGAAGGGCGTTTTCTACAAGCTAAACGAGAGACCTCGGCCCAATCGCTTCGTATCATTGCTTCCTTCTTCTTCCGACTCCAGCCTTTGATTTGCCGTTCACGGGCTAAGGCCTCCTCCCGAGTGGGGAATTCATCAGCAAACACTAATGTCACCGGAAGCCTTGTAGAAGTGTAGCCTTCTATCTCGCCTGTCTGATGCTCCACGATCCGCTTCTCCAGATTATCAGTATGTCCCGTGTAATAGGATTGGTCCACACAACGCAACATATAAACCCAAAAACTCATTCCCTGCCCCCTTCTGCCCTTCGACTGTTCGACAGGCTCACAGCTCAGGACGAACGGAATTTCAACCAAATATTAGCCTTCGGCGTGACCTCAGTCGAACGCTAATACGAAGGTTGAAAATCCACCGTTCCTAACCGGGCTAAGCCCAGACGCACCAGTTCTAAGACTACGCCCCGATTGGCATCAAATTATTTATGGCGGTTAGCCTCGCCGAGCTGCATGCCATGGTTAGCCAGTCCGATGTGTTGAAGCTTATCCTCGAACTGCTGCGGTCTCTTCCATCCAGGCGCGCTTGAGGTTGTAATAGAGAACATCCGGGTCTATATCCGCTCCGTTCTCCCAGGCGATCGTGCCGCCTTCGATCTTCATCGAGCGAAATTGAGCGGGGTCATTCCGTATCGTTTCGAAGATCGGGCCGCGCAGATATGGCTCAAGGTCAATTTCCCGTTGCGTGCCATTATCAAAGGTAACAAACACCTTGAACCCCTGGCGAGGTTCCACGGCGCAAACGCGAACGCGGGGGCCTAACTGATCCATTGCCTCTACTCCTTTCAGTCTATTGGCTCGATCTCTTCCAATGGTAGCTGTTCTCGCGCTCTCACCCAGTTGGATCTGAGTTCAGCGCGATGAGCGAGCGCCCACTCCACCACCATACTATGAGCGCGTCGAGGTAACTGACAAAGAACTGGCTGATCCGAGGCATAGGTTACTCTGCGCCCTAAATCTTAGCACATGCTCGATCAAACTGAAACCGCTTTCCTCTTCAAGACACAGCGTCGGCACGTCTGGCCGCCATGCAGTGGCCAGGCGGGTTAATAGACATTGCTCTTTTTTAGTCGGAACTCAATAATCAAGACGCCACAAGGTTTTCCTAGTCCAAATGGCCTAACCCGATGTCGAATCCCATATTACTTAATTCGCACAATTCTTTCGGCACCTGCTTCCAGACCCGATCATCGGTTTTATCTGGCGCTTTCCGCGCTAAGGCGACGTATTCCGATGCATTCCAGTTCCTGGGCACCCGTTCTGGAATTTTGGACAGAAGTATGCGTCTCCCCTCTTCAGTTAGGTGGTTCTGAGATACCAAAGTGCCAAGAAGGGACTCGACGACCAGCATCGGAAACATGCGTAATCTACACCTGAGGTTGCGTACTCTTCGATCTTTTTCGTCGGGAAGGAAATATCCACGCTCGGCAAGAGCATTAACATGTGCTGAGCTGAACCAGAAGTGAATTGTCCGATCTTCAAATCTTTTCGCATCGCCTTGTATAAAAAACACGATAACCAAAAAACTGTAGTTTGTGCTAATCAGTAAGTCCAAATCTTCCTTTTTTACCGAAATAGAGACCGCTGCTCCATCGCGACCCGATGTGCTTGGCCGAAAATCTGAAGAGTTTAATCGTCGAGACTTGATTTGAACAGCGAAAGGTGGTTCGAGCAGTCGCCCTTTCAGATGAGGCCCCCTCGACCGCTCTTTCTGGTTCGTGACAATAAGGTCAAAGCCAAAATCAGCGGGCATCATAAAGGCTTCGTAGCCGGCTGAAAACAGCTTTCCAGCCACGTAATGTTCAGCTTCAAAACCCCTGTAAAGCCGCTCAAAAAATTCCATCCATCATTCCTCAAACATTTTTCTCTAACGCTTTGAGATCAGCCTGCGCTTTTATGGTTTGGCTGGATCAAATAGCTTGATGAGGCATAGAGAGCTCTTATCAAAGTCCCTTTCCCAGATACGGCTCTGAAAGCCCGTCATTTTCCCAAAAATTCTTGATGTACTCCTCAGCCAGGGCCTTCTCTCGGATTATAAGCAAGTTCTCTAAGTTTCTTTCGGCTCGCAGGCTGAAATTGAAACTTCCCGTAATAGTAATTTCTTCGTCGATGACCATGACCTTGCTATGGACGGTATCTTTATATATCTTGATGGGGATTCCATTCTCAGCCAAAACGTCAGCCTTGGAACCCCTCTCCTTGGCCTTCCCCTTGCCCATGACCACCGTGACTTTGACCCCTCTTTGATGGGCATTGATTAAAGCCTCAGCAATGGGGCCAGAGGTAAAGGAATAGGCCTGCACGAAAATGGTTTTCTGCGCCTTTTCCAATTCCTGGACGATAGCTTCTGTGCACCCCCCTTTAGGGGAGAAATAGACTGACCAGATAGGAGGAGCGGGAGTTGGAGCCAGGGCATGGAATCCCTGAGTGGCACAGCCTAAAAGGAAGAGGATTGAAATCAGGAGCGGAAAAAGTCGTTTCATGTTTGTCTATTATTCTTATCGGTATCAATGAAGGAAATTTGAAAGGGGTGAGGATAAAAACCCCTTTTGGGGAGCGGCTGGGATTCGTAGAGGCAATCTTGATCAGAGTCCGGGGGTTAAGGATGGAGCAAGGCGCTGGCCGATTAAAGTTATCTCCTGTAAAGGGGGAAGTCCGTGCAGAACGTGCTCAACTTTTTTGAGTAGCACTTATTTCCTTTTGCTTCGCCAGGTAATTTCTGCACGAACGTCCCATCCCTCCATTGAATTATTTAAGGGCGTCCCCCAATCCCAGCCGTTCGAGAGAAGGAGAACATGACAAGGCGCTTAGGCTTTTGCCCTTCCCATGGCGCGGATAGTGAAGCACCGTCTTCCAAGGTTATCCCATGAAGGTAAACTGGCCATGGTGAGAATAGTCATTATCATCATTGCATGTTTTCTTGTGAATCCTTCTTTGGCAGACGATCTAAAAATCTACGATAAAAGCTGGGATCTCAAGTACCGCGTGGAAGATGGCCGGATCTACGATAAAGACTGGAATCTTAAGGGACGGGTGGAGGGCGATAAAGTATATGATAAGAATTGGCACCTTCAGTATAGGATCGAAGGTGACCGAATCCACGACCCCAATTGGAATCTGAAAGGCTACATAAAAGATGGGAAGATTTACGATAAGAACTGGGACCTCCAGCGCAGGATCGAGGGAGATCGAATTTATGATCGCGATTGGAACTTAAGGGAGCGCATAAAAGATCGGAAGATTTACGACAGAAACCGGAATCTAAAGAGGCAAATAAAGAAGTCGAGATAAAATGTATGAGTTAGGATTTGGCCTTTCAGACATTGTCAAATTTGCTGGTGGCTTCTTCCACAATTGACAGGCTTCACGAAAAGGTATAGATTTGGTATCATAATCCTCAGGCCTGACTCTATCACAGAAGGAGAACATAATAAGATGATAACAAAATTGGAAGTCAGCGGGTACAGGCTATTGAACGAGTTCTCGGCCGACTTGGGTACGTTGACAGTCGTCATTGGGGCCAACGCAGCGGGCAAAAGTACGCTTTTGGACTGTCTTCAGTGCATTTCCCAATGCGTTGAGTATCCATTCAATACTGTTCTTGGATGGCATTGGGGCATGGTCTCACTGCTGAATGTTGGGGAGAAGAAAGACCAGAAACTTTCCTGGAGAATTACTTTCAAGAAACCCCAACACGGTTTCTGGGCGCAAATGCCTATGGAAGAAGGGCACGCCATGGTCTACGAGGTGGTCCTAGTGCCTGATATGCAAGGACAGGCATCAGCCCAGTATGAAGCGTTGAAGTCGTCGGAACCCAGACCGGGTTACGTGGAGCGCTTCAAGTTTCTAGAGGCCACCCCCTACCGAAGACAAATCTACGATCGGCGAACGAGTCACTTGGAACCGTTCGATGTAGCCGTCCCGTATCAGTCAACTGGTGGTGCTCCCGTTAACGCCAATGTGCTACCTGCGCAAGCCCAAGAACCTGCTCTGATGCTTTCAAAGATTCGGTTTTTCAACGAATTCCCGATTCCTTCTTTCGCGAGACTTTTTCTCGCTAGTATGACGTTCTATCCAGGCTTTGATGTAACTAGGTACTCAGCACTTCGTTCGAAGGCGGCCGAGATAAAACCGATTGCAACACTGTTTCCAAGCGGGGAAAACTTGGGAACAGTGCTCCATGAAATGTTAAACCGGTATGAATACCGCAGTGCCGCCAACGATCTTCGCGATTTTCTGAAAGCCGCTTACCCTACGTTTGAAGAAATCCATTGCGATACGACTTACGGGACGCCCCCGCAAGTCCTCGTTCGTGTGCGGGAGAAAGGCATGCCCCGTTCAATGGAGGTGTGGGAGGTTTCGGACGGAATGCTGCGTTTCCTGTGTCTAGCAGCGGCACTCTTGAACCCGCTTGTTTCTCCTCTGGTCGCCATTGATGAACCGGAAGCGGGCTTGCATCCGCGATTGCTCCCTATCGTAGCAGATATGATCAAAACGGCCTCGGAACGGACGCAAGTGCTGGTCACGACACACAGCCCGGACCTACTGAACCGATTTGACATCACCGATGTCGCCGTCATGACCCGGGACGAGGAAGCCGTTAAAGCGAAATGGCATCGTCCCAGCGACCGGAAGTCCCTCGTGCAAATGCTTAAGAGCGTTGAGGGGGAAACATTGGGCGACCTCCATCGATCGGGCGAATTGGAGGCGCTGGGATGAAGGTCTGGATATTTGTGGAAGGAGAATCAGACCGCATCGCTCTGAATACTTTATGGGCTAAATGGCGGGAATCGTTGCGAAAGGTTGGCTGGGGTATTCAAATCATCCTTCTGGACAACAAATCGCAATTCTTCAGAAAAATTGGTCGTCGAGCCGCAGAGAAGTTGGCGAATAATGAAGACGACCTGGTGGTAGCATTGCCAGACTTTTACCCGAATCGTGAGTATGTGAATTCTCATTATAAGCACGACAACCTTGGCGAGTTGAAAACAGTTCAGGCCGAGCTTGTAAAAAGAGAGCTCGCCGAAGTTTTTTTCCTCTCATCATTAACTCAAATCCAATGGGCCCTTGAGCGTTTCCATCCTACGGCATTCAAGCATGATATGGAAATGTTGCTTCTGGCAGCAAGAAATGAACTTCGTGCAGTTCTCGATACACCCGACAGTTTAGGTAATTGGCGACATCCAGTCGAAGAGCAAAACCAGACAAAACCACCGAAGTACGTTGTTGAGGAGTTGTTTCAGGCGAAAAAAAGAAGGAAGTACCGCGATACGGTCCATGCAAAAGCCGTATTGGAGAAGGTCGCCGATATCAAAATCATCCTCTACTACAACGGAAATCAACTTCAGTGTCCTATCTTCAAGGAGCTAATAGATTGGATCGGGGCCAAGACCGGCGTGTCTGCGTATTAGGGGATTTTGTGCCACTGCATGCAGGCACAATACCCGCTTCTGCCGAATCAGTGTCAATGATCGCCTTAATCGAGCCACCGATGATCGCCATAATGGAGCCACTTAAAAGTGCCCAAAAAGCAATTTCGGACGGCTTTTTAAACTATGGTTTTTCACCTCCTTTCGGGGTTGTTTTTCCTATTGTTTTTTTCCACTTTTTCACAGGGGGTTTTTGGTCCTTTTGGAGCCGGATTGGTTGATCGGTAGCTTTTCCCGTCCAGCGCGATTTTATAGGCCCCATGGCGAAGGCGGTCGATAGTGGCCGCCCGGAGGATCCGATTGGGGAAGGCCTCGGGAACGGGACGGGGAACGGGACGTTGGTTCTGAAGCAACTTAAGGTTAATGGTTAAGTTGTGACCCCTCTAGCGCATCAGGCGCTCATCGAGCTTGTAAGGTTCGACCTTCACCAACTTCACGCGGGACATGCCATCGTGCACGGGGTTGATGAGGATGTTGTGCTCGTGCTCGACGACTGCCGACGGAACGCGCAAAAGCAGCGATGTCCTGGATCGTGCCCATTCAGTACCGAGGTCGGCAAGCTCTAAGGGCGCAGGGCTATCACGCCAATTTTTAGGAAGCGACGACGGATCGAGCTCCTCTGGAACGATATCGTCCGGTACTTCCAGGGTCGCCATGCTCAGGTCGCTGGGTGTCTCCGGCAGCGACAAGTGCACAAGATACTCCACCGTGGCCAATGACCGCGATTCCGATGTGTAAATTAGGGGCACACCCCGATGGTTCCAGCGCCCCCCGTATAGTCTGGCACCGGCCCCAGTAAGATCCCTGATGTGAGCGCTCTTCGAGATCCTGTAGAGGAACATCAGGAGATCACACCGTGTTCAATCCGGCCGAGTTCATCGAGCACCACCTCCGTCCCGAATCGAGAGCGCAGAAGAGACGCTGGAGTTCGATTGCCGAGCGCCGGACTGGGCGACCTCATCCATGAAAGAAACTTATCCCGATCCCCGAACACCTCGCCTCCCCGAGCCGCTACTTCTGCTATCTGCAGAAGCTGCTCGGAAACGACACGATTAAAGCGCTGCTTCCGCTTGTAGCGCTGAATGGTCCGTTCGGTCACAGGAAGCAGTTCGGCCATTTGTCTGATCGACATGGAGAGATAGCTAGCGAGACGCAGAAGGGCATCCTTGGTGATCCCCTTGCTACTGAGCTGGATCAAGTCCATCCGACTGGCGATGTCCCCACGAAGCACGTTCTTGCCTCCGAGGATCTCCGAAACCTCCGACACCTGCATATGTACCTCCTATCTCCGCCAAATACGACATTTGTCATTATCATAGCGCCAATTGTCTAGGCCGTCAAGGGCGGGCTAATTGCGGAATGAGATGAACGGCTACTGGGGGATGGTGAATTCGTGGAGAATGTTTTGGCGCAGGCAGAGGAAACCCGGGAACGCAAATATCATCTGAAAGCCAGTAAAAATGGGGTCAGTCCGTGAATTAGGAATTGCTAATGTATTATTAGAGATTACCTCTTTTCACCCCGCAGGGAGGAAGGGAGTAAACACCCGCCGATTTTTATTTTCATTTCTTTTGAGGTTACCCGAATTTCATAGCCAAGAACCAGGTAAGTTCTCAATTCACGGACTGACCCCTCTCCCTATTTTCCGTCTCCCCCCACGGTTTCAAAATGGAGACCCCTAAGGGGGTGGAGATTGCAGGCCTAGTTAGAGGTTCGATTACCTAATACCTTTATTTTTCGATGCCTAAAAATTTCTCTGCGATCGCTCTTGATAAGCTGTGGGTAAAATCATCCGGAGTCCCACTCCAAAAGATATTACTATGTTCTTGAAGCTCCGCTGAAAACACAATTTTTCCGGTGCCTACATCTCTCACAAATATTGCTAGACCAAGAAAGTCTCTTTTACCAGACCATTCAGTAGCTCTATCCACCCATTTAGTGACTTGGCCAGTGATTATGAAATCGACTCCATTCTCTTTTGCATAGGCTATCGCATCCAGGATATTCACATTCTTACTCGGTTGAAATTTATCATTGAAGATGGGGATTATATTTAAGCCATATTGTGAACATGCGGCCGCGAATGGGTTTGTGAGTCGTCCGCCAGTCCCAGCGATTTCTTTGTCCTTATACGAAGGATCTCTGAAAGGGAATACCAGAAATCTTTTAGATTTATCAAATTGGTATTTTGGTGTCGTGTGCACCACCTGTAACCCAGCGCAGCCAGATAGACAAAAAACAAGAACTGCTAAGATAATAAAATACATCATTTCAAACTCCCCCTTTCCGGAAAGGGGGACATTCGTCCAGAACGTGCTCAACTTTGTTGAGTAGCACTTATTTCTTTTTATTTCGCCAGGTAATTTCTGCACGAACGTTATAGGATGTCCCATCTCTGGGTTCCAGGAGCGTCTAACCTGGCTTGGGGAGGCAGGCCTTTCTTCCACCAAAGCACCCCCAAAATGTAAAGTGCAAATTTTCCACTACGTCCCCAATCTCGTCCCCAATCTCCAATCTGCAATCTTCGAGACCGACAGCCCACTAGAGCCTTTCCCCACCTCCCTGCGCCGACTAATAGCCCGTATAAACCTGAGCCTTGACAACAAGGAAAGGGAAATTGTCGACTGAGTTGAACAACTCTGGGATGAGGGGGGTTTGCGTTTCTCATTACGAACAGGGATCACGAAATCTCCTAGCCAGAAAGCTTATGAAGCAGATCCCAGTAAGGTACGGAATAAACAGAGGTGTTCCCGACTCTCGTCCTTTTCCTTAAACTCAAATTGACAACATAGGCTTTGGCGGGGCGGTATTGCTCACAAAAACTGAGCAATGCCCTGGGGATTTCGATGTCCTTGAACGCCTTGAACTTGGCTTCGATCGGAATGAGGGCCTTCCCTTTTTCTACGACAAAGTCCACCTCCGCCCTGTCCTTGGTACGCCAGAAGTGGACCCGGGTTGATCCCATCGGTGACCTTGGGGTCAATATCAAGTAGAGGAGATTTTGAAACAAGAAGCCGCAATCTGCAGCACTTCTGATATTCCCGAAGATGCCCAACGGATAATTCCTCATCCCGAGGTCTCCGAAATAGACAACCGGTGATAGGCTAATTTCCTTTCTCACGTTGCGGGAATAGGGTGTGACGAGATCCAGGAGAAATATCTTCCGGGCATACCAGAGGTATTTCTTGAGGGTCGGGAAAGAGATGCCCAACGTTGAAGACAGTTCCTTATAGTTGATCAGGTTTCCAATCTGACCGGCAAGCACCTTGATCAAGTTGCTGAAGGCTTCCGTCTTCTCCACCCTCAGAAGATAGGCCACGTCTCGTTCAAGGACACTGCGATAAATCTCGTCAATGACCCGAATCTTCTCGTCCTTTTTTTCTTCTAGAACAACCCGCGGATATCCTCCAAAGTTGAGATATTCCATGAGGAGATGATGCGTCCGCTCCTTCTCGATGTCGAAGAAGGCCGGAAGATTCTCAACGTACTTATAGCCAGTTTTGAAGTTCACGAACTCTTCGAAGGTCAGTGTCGTCAACTCAAAGAGTTGTTTGCGGCCCACAAGGGACTCGTCGATTCTTTGTTTCAGTTCCAGGCTTCCAGATCCGGATACGACGAACTTGTAGGGCAACTTGAGGTCATAAAGGCCCTTGAGGAAAAGGCCTGCGTCTTCCTTTCGCTGAATCTCGTCGATAAAGACGAACCCGCCCTTTTTTCCCCATTCGAGCTCCAATTTGCGAATCAAGGCCGCCTGGGACTCCAGGTGGGGTCTGTCCCATTCCACATCGAAGTTCAGGAAAAGCGTTGGCTCACCCTTTTGATCGAGTTCGGCCTTCAGCCACAGCATGAGTGTGGTTTTTCCCGACTGCCGTGGGCCGGTGATCAGGCTGATCTCTTTCTTGGAGAGATGACGAAGTAACAGAGGGTAAATAGATCGCTTAATCATGCCTTAATATTAGTCCGAGATTTAGTAAAGTCAAGTTAAAAATTTATCGCACCCCTTTCTAACTACGGGAGACCTGAGCCCCCCGTCTCCGCCACTTGCATTATACGCAGAATTCAAGCAAAGAATGGGGTCAAACCTTCAAAATTCATTTATTAAATCTTCCTTATTGTAGTCGATCTTCATCTTCTCCATCTCCAGCCTTTCCTTTTATCCTGGAGCGAAAAGAAAGGCAAAAAATTCTTCAATTCCTGGACTGCTCCCTTATTTGACTTGCACCGGCAGACGATGACTTGCAGGACACACGACGATTTGCTGGGCGGCACTTTTTATAAAGAAAATGTGAAATGTCCGTCGAAACTGAGCGTGAGTGTACCCCGACAAATGATGTCTCTTCCTAAGAGCATCTGGAAAGGGGCGCTACCTTCTGGGGCAAATTCCAGAACCTGGGTGCCCTGAATAATAAATCCAGCAGCGCCGAAGGGAAGGAAAAGATCGACGAGATATACGTTGACAGGTAGAGAATGTGTGGCCGGAACTATTGGACGCATGCCAATAGGCTGGAGACCAATAGCCTGAACGACACTTTGTGAAATGCAAGTGACGGAAGCACCCGTATCAATCAGAGTAGTAAAGCGGGAAGCACGTGCAGAACGTGCTCAACTTTTTTGAGTAGCACTTATTTCGCCAGGCAATTTCTGCACGAACGTCCCCTTTCCGCATTCGTCCCCTTTCGGGAAAAAGCCCTTTCAGAATATGGAAGTGGGGAAAATTAAGTGTTAATTTTCAACTGTGTCCCCGTCAGCAGAAGTGAATTGACGAGATCGCGGGGCTACTGATTGGCTTGAAGCAGCTTAACCGATTTGCGGATAGCTTCTTCATCCACGAGTCGATCGTTTAGGTACTTGTGCAACACGCTGGCGATAAGCGTCTGGTAAGGAAGTCCCTCAGCTTGCGACCGACGCTTAAGGCGAATGAGATCGCTTTCCGCGATACGGATGTTGACGTTTCTTGACTTCTTGGCACGCTGAAGGATTCCTTCGATGCGCCGTGCCTTCTTCTTTGATACTGGCCGGAATTGCCCCGCGGATCGCTCGATCTCGCGTTCGTAGGCATCAAGCTTCGCTTTCATCTTTGCCCTTTCCATAGATTTTGTGGAACTTACGACTTGGGAACGCAGTCCTCAAAACGATATTGTTTTCTTTATCCACCACGAATGGCACAACGTAGGTGTAATTCTTGTAAGGGAGCACAAAGACCATTTGCTCCGGGTGCGATGGGCTTTCCAAGATGGCGAGATACCGCCGATCGAAAAGCAATTCGGCTATCTCGACCAAGGATATTTGACGAGTTTCAAACAGTCTGGCGGCCTTTGCCTTGTCCCAAATAATCGCTATATTTAAACATATCACAGATAGTATACATTGTCAACATCAAGGGTTTCGGGTTGGAATTCCGCCATAAGGATGGCAGGAGGGGCTAGGAGGAGGGATGAGGGATTTTGAAAGGGTTCGAAAAAAAAGGGAGGCGGCCTTCTTATGAGAGTAAAGGAATATCAGTTCGTCTTATTCAGG
>Ga0315314_1000782_pt1 | contig 31339 bp, 33 predicted proteins | sample TDP9_MG_FD_203631 | JGI IMG/M metagenome (GOLD analysis project Ga0315314, IMG submission 203631) | Freshwater sediment microbial communities from Lake Towuti, South Sulawesi, Indonesia - TDP9 | ecosystem: Environmental > Aquatic > Freshwater > Lake > Sediment | place: Indonesia: South Sulawesi... | reverse complement strand
CACGAATTCTGCGTGTCCCGTGGTGCCCGTGCAAACCTGCTCATAAGTTGGATTTGGCACGGTCCCCCCTGAATAGCCAGATTCGACTCTTTCAACCCCTTTCAGCTGGTTGAAGACAGCCTCTGTGCACCAGAAGCAGCCTCCGCCGAGAGTTATCACCTCTCGTCGACTGGAGAAGCCCGTTTTCGAAAGGTCTTGACTCATAGTAATCATTCAATTCATGCAAGGAAATAAAGATAATTTGCGAGTCATGTGCAGAAACTCATTGCCAAAAGTTTAGAATAGAGCTAACGACGCCGAAGCTCCCCGTTCCGAAAAGCAAAAATTCTCTAATAATCTGTCTAACTAAGGGTTACAAATTTGGGTATAGCTGAGTTGTTCAACAGCGTTTCCAAAAAAATGAAAATAGAATTTGAGGAACAAGCCAAGATTCTGGGCCATCCCGGTGAGGTTGGGACGGGTCGAGAGAATGTGGTGAAAGAAATTCTGACCAAATACATACCGAAAAGGTATGCCGTTGATAGCGGATTTGTAATTGATGCTTTAGGCAACAAAAGCGAACAAATTGACATCGTGATATACGAAGCGGCATACACTACTGTTTTTGAGGTCGTAGAAGGGAAACGCTTCTTTCCTTGTGAAACTGTTGCTGCAGTTGGACAAGTGAGAACAAATATAGGTTCAAGGGAAGAAATGCAAGAATGTCTTCAAAACATCAAGTCTGTAAAGAAACTGGATAGGTCAAATAAAGGAACCAATTTGCCCATAACTGGTCCAGGATTTTCGTTGGCAGGAACAGAATTCGACCCAAGCAGAAAATTCAGAGACCAGATTTTTGGATTCATTTTCTGTTCGTCGTCGATTAACCGAGATTTATTGATTTCTGAACTACAAGAATTCAATAGACAGAATGAGCCTAGGCTATGGACAAACCTCATAATGAACTACAACGAATTTCTAATCGAGTATGAAAATGATGGTCTCCATCAAGACCCAATGACTGCAAAAAATGGTGTGCTGATAGATATATCTGAAACCCCACAAATCTTTGCTATTTTCGTTAGTATATTAAATGACTTCTTAAATATGGCACACATAGCTCGTCCAAATTTATTCGACTACTGCAAGTTATCAGCAGTCATGCATCGTGGGTTTAACTTGACGTAAGAGACGCTTTCTCCTTAACGGATAAAACTTAAGATGTTGGTAAGATATTTTCTATAGGATGATGTAGTTGAACTGATAGCCTATATCACTAGTTATTGAGAGGAGGTGATGTGGTTTATGAGAGTCAAATCTTTGGCTTTGATAAATATCATTTTAGCCGGTATTCTTCTAGTGTCAGTGTTCTCAGTTAATGTGGAGCAAACAACAAGTGCAAGGCAGTATGACCCTTGGGTTGACTACAACAGCGACGGCACAGTCAACTATCTAGACGTCTATTCGCTGTTGATAGCTTATGGGATGTCGGGAGACCCGACAAAAAACGTAAACGTAACAAACTTTCCGCTTGATGCACAAGGAAACCTTAGGGTCAAAGTAGCACAAGGTCAGATGCAAACATGCAACGATTCAGTCAAGATTTCCCTTGTGGACTTCAGGTCGGATTTGTGGCTCGTTCTACAGCCATCCAGTACATATACGTACCCATTCATCTTCAACCCTAAAGCACAATCATTCAACGTAACAGATTGTTCAATCGCTTATGAACTTAGCGCTGGGGCAAATAGAATCATCCAGTATACAATGAACGGAGTACGTGCTAGCCCCCCAGAGCCTTTGCCTGACACATCAGATGAGACCTATTACACAAAACAAATAGGGCAGGACCCGAGGTTCCTCAAAGCTCTACGATCAGGAGTCAACTACTTCACAATATTTGTGGATGCCCATTCTCAACCAATACAAATTAATTACTTGGCACTCTTCATTGAATACGAATACCTAGCATAAAGACAATCATGGACAGGACTTCACCCTCTCAGAAGCCCTTGAAACTGGAAGAAGAAGGCGTAAGGGATTTGTTGCCTTCTTCTTCTGAAATCTACTTCCCAGCAGAGCAGCGTGTTAGTGTTACTTAAGGCATAGTCAACACTAACAAGCACAGTAACTACTCCCTAATAGGTTGCCTACAGTGGCATGACTGAGAATGGTTTATCTGAAACATGCACGTCTAAGAGAAAATCAACATCTGGAAACAGGGCTTTACAGCAATGTACGTAAAAATGTTCACTGTAGGCATGCTAGCCACCAACTGCTTCCTCGTAGCCGACCCAAAGAGCGGCGACGCATTAATAATAGACCCAGGGCTTGACAGAGAATCTGAGGCAAAGACCATCATAAACGAAATCACACGCAACGAATTCAAAATCAAATACATCGTCAACACGCACGGGCATCCCGACCACAACGGAGGAAACCACACACTCAAACAACACACAAAAGCACCCATCCTAATTCATGAATACGACGCACACATGCTCTCAAACCCACCAGCAGACCAAAAACTCAGGGACGGTGACCTCATAGAGGTAGGCACAATAAAACTCAGGGTCATACACACGCCCGGACACAGCAAGGGCAGCATAATCCTGCTCGGCTCAGACGCCGTCTTCTCAGGCGACACCCTATTCGCAGGCTCAATCGGCAGATACGACCTCCCAGACGGCTCAATCGAGGAAATACAGAACTCACTTAAAAACAAACTCATGACCCTACCCGACTACATAAAACTCTACCCAGGACACGGACCAGTCTCAACCATCGGCGAGGAACGCAGAAACAACCCATTTCTACAGAGCGGTTTCGACTGGACACTGTTCGGATAAGAAAACAAGGGCACGAGACATGGAAATCCACCTAGACCCAACTAGAACGCCCTTCAACCTCGACCACACACTGTCCTGCGGACAAACCTTCCGCTGGGAAAAAAAAGACGCCTACTGGACCGGAGTCGTAAACCAAACCGCCATCAAAATACAACAGAGAGGCACTGTCCTACAATTCAAAGCATCCTCCAACAAACTGCACAAAGACTTCCTATGGCATTATTTCCGCCTAGACGACGACCTCCCAAAAATCTACTCCAAAATCACCAAAGACAACCACATAAAAGCAGCCATCAACCAGTTCCATGGACTACGACTAGTTCGCCAAGAACCCTGGGAATGCCTAACCTCCTACATCTGCGCCACAAACAAAAACATACCAGCAATAAAGCAAATGATACTCAACCTCTGCACACGATTCGGACAACCCATACAGTTTGAAGCTGAACAGTTTTACACGTTTCCCAAACCGCACGCACTGGCAAGAACAAGCCTCCACGAACTAAAACTCTGCAAACTAGGCTACCGCGCCGAACGCGTCAGAAAAACAGCAAAACTCGTAGCTCAAGGCAATTTCGACTTGGAAGCTCTGAAAACCACACCCTACGAAAAAGCTAAACACGAACTGCTGAAGCTACCAGGCGTAGGACACAAAGTCGCTGATTGCATCCTCCTCTTCTCACTCGACAAGCTAGAGGCGTTTCCCATAGACGTCTGGATGAAACGAATCATCACAGAACACTACTCGCAACATTTTGAACCCGAGTTCATAACAAAAATCAGAACAAAGCACAGCCTATCGCCCAGGGAGTACCAGACCATCTACACCTTTGGAAAAAAATACTTGGGCAACCACCTCGGCTACGCTCAAGAGTACCTCTACCACCACAAAAGATGCCAAACAGGCTAGACTGAGAAGCCTTAAGTTCACTAACCCACAAAAAACAAGTGGGGAAAAAACCAAAAATGCTGTTCATCACACTGCTGCAGCCTAAGGGCAAAGGAACAGAAGCCATCAAATACCTCAAGGAACTAAAGGCACCAAAGAACATCACACTCAAGGGCGTGTACTTCACCTACGGACGATACGACGGAGCAGTAATGTTCGAAGCACCAGACGAAGTCACAGCAATGAAGTTCATCATGGAAACAGGCTTCGCCACCCAGTACACCGTTGAAACCTTGATCGCCGTGCCCACCAAAGAACTCTAGAGAAAAACTCTTCTCTTCAACTCTTTTTCTTTTTTCACCCGCCTCAAAAAGCTGTAGTTGACATCAGCCACCACGAAAATAATATTGTTAGTATGTATACCGATGCTTCTGTGTAGATATTGTTTCATGATGCACTATGTTTATTTAAGCAGTTGATGATTATACTAATCAATCGCGATTTGTTTCGACGACGTTTGTTGGTGTTAAACGATGACACGCAGACCGAGCAAAAACGAGGCGTTAGAAGCCCTAGACTTCATAATCAACGTACTGAAAGAACACGAAAAAGACCTCGACCGCCTAATCGGGGAGCTGGGCAAGATAGCTGGAAAATTCGGTCAAGCAGGTGAAGTTCCCAACAAGATCACGAGGGTCGAAGACCGCCTAGCGTCACTTCAAGCCGAAGTGGCAAGCCTAATCAAAGAACTGTCGTCCTCGTCAAAAGACATGCCAGCCTTCCACATGCGCGGTCCACCAGTCATCGTGCGATGCAAGCAGTGGGAAGACTTCAAGGTCTTAGCCAACAGCGCCGAAACCGTCTCATTCCTGTTCAAAGAAGCCGAGAAGAGCTTTCAAGCCGACGCCCTGAAAGAGGGCAGAGTGTTAACCTACAACGGCGATTTTCCACGAGACGCCAAGCTGCTCAAGTTCTGGCTCGCCCGAGAACTGAACGTCACAGAAGACAAAGTTTTCGAAGGAGTCCTGGCAATAGGATAAGCCCAGCTGAGTAAATCTCTGGACACACAGTAGCAGATAGATTAAAATCGGTCCAGCCTCCTCTCAACCAGGCATATTAGAAGCCCAATAGAGGCTCATTGCAGAAAACCTAGAGGGGATGGGTAGGTCTGTATTTCAAACAAAATCATTCTATAGCTACCACGCACTTAGGCGTAGGCCTTCGCTAACTCTCGCAGCTCTGGTGGAGTCAGTACTCCCTTCTCGCACACAACGCCCTTCACATACCTCAGTGGTGTAATGTCAAAAGCTGGGTTCAACGCAACCGTTCCCTCGGGCGCAACCCTTTCCAATCCAAAACACGTCACCTCTTCAGGGTTCCTCTCCTCGATAACAACATCACTGGCTGAGTGCTTCAAATCAAAAGTGCTCAGAGGGGCAGCCACATAAAACGGCACATCGTGCTCATGAGCCAGAACAGCGATGGAGTACGTGCCAATCTTGTTGATCACCGCATCGCGCACAACGCGGTCGGCGCCCACAATCACCTTGTCCATGAGCCTCTTTGACATTACGTACCCCACCATGCTGTCGGTTATCAAACAGAATGGTATGCCCTCTCTTTTCAACTCGTAAGCGGTTAGCCTAGCACCCTGCAGCATAGGACGGGTTTCAGTAGCAATCACACGAATCCTCTTACCCTGCGCCCAAGCCGCTCGCAGAACACCTAAGGCTGTGCCATAGTCAACCGTTGCCAGACTCCCTGCGTTGCAGTGCGTCAAAACCGTGTCACCTTCGGCGATAAGCCCAGAACCCTGTTCCCCTATCATTCGATTGATCTCAGCATCCTCGTCCGCGATTTTTTCAGCTTCATCAACAACCAGTTGGCGTAACACCTTAATCGAAGAACTCGAGGGCTCTCGCACCTTTTTCAAGATGCGCTCAACAGCCCAAAACAAGTTAGCGCCAGTGGGTCTTGTCTTCCTAAGAAGCTCGGCTGCATTCTCAACCTGTTTCAGAAATACTTCTTTTTTAGAGGCCTTTGAGTGAAAAGCAGTGAGAGCCAGACCATAGGCAGCAGCAACGCCGATAAGCGGCGCGCCTCGAATCTTCATCGCCTCGATGGCTGAAGCAACCTCACTGCAGCTGCGCAACTTCAGAAAGACTAGTCTGTGCGGCAGCTTGGTTTGGTCTGGAGTTATGACCACGCCGTTTTTCCATTCAATCGTTCTCGTTCTCAGCCACCCCTTGAGAAGAAGACTAATTTACGCCAGGTATTTCTTTGGAACCTCAATTCCTACCGTGTAGTGGTCCGGCGGCACCATTTGATAGACGTTTATTCTGACGTCAGGGCAGACACTCAAGAATTCATGCGACTCTAATTTGCCAAACTTAAAGTCGGTAACCAGCCAACCCATCATCCATACAAAAGCCTCTTCAATTATTCTCTCGAGTGGCCTGCCGTTGTTCAATTGAATAATCGAATCCTTTTTTTCTATGCGCGCGTAGGGTATCGCTCTCTTTTTTATCACATCGCAACTGAAAATGCCTTCACCCGAAGTTTCGTCAGCGACCCCGCACAATTCTCCGTCTCCTTGAGACGCATGGAGATCACCAACAAAGAATAAAGCACCTGGATTGTAAGCCTGGAGATAGATTTTGCTTCCCTTACATACGTCTCGAGAGTCCCAGTTTCCGCCCCAGCCGCCCTTTGCACTCACATACGGTCCTGTGAGACTGGATACAGATTCGTGGTCGGGGGCAACTCCAATGGTCCCGAAGAAGGGTCTAAGGTCCCATGATAATCGAGAGCTGAACACTGCTTTACCGTCAGAAAGGGTTCCACTTGAGCCGGGAACGTGTTTTATGAAGTGGGCTGATGGTCCTCTGCACTCCTGCCACGTCGCAGAGTCTTTGAGTGGTCCAAACCCGGGCACAACGGCTGTGACGCCTTGGCCGCGCTCCATGTCTAGCGTTATGTCCACGATGTCTACTACCAGAATGTCTCCGGGTTCAACGCCTTCCACGTATATGGGACCTCCAAGAGGATTCATGAGCGGCGGGAAACGAGCGAGAAAAGACAACTGCGATGACACGGGCAGGTCGTTCATTTTCTTGAGCTCTCCGTTGAAGCAGTCTTCAGTTTCTACAGCGAATTCTTCACGCAGCTTGACTCTGATTTTCGGTTTTATGTCTTTGCTGAATCTGAACTCACGCGCCTTTCTTGGTACACGTTTCATTTTTCTTTAATCACCACACCTTTGACTGTGTCTCGTGCCTAAACCTGTGTTGTCTGCACCCATTTTCTTCCAGTGATTTTGGTTGGTTTTATCACGCAAATTCTCACAGCTTCCAATTCTTTTTCCTTGTTTCTTCCAGGCTTGCTCATGTATTCGTCGAAGCTTTCTGGAACCCTGTACTTGTCTATAAGCTTCTGTAGGTAGGGCATCATTTCCTCTTTATCATCAATAATCTCGGCTGTGCCCAACACGATCACGCTCTTATACATGGAAGCGTCGGATAAGGCTTCATCCACTTCAAAGCACACGCTTGGATTCCTCCTTAGCGCATGCATCTTCAAACCAGCATTGCACGTGTGAAAGAAGATTCGACCGTTGGAATACGCGTAGGCAACTGGGACAACGTACGGGGCATCGGCGACGATTAAGCCAAGCCTTCCAACCCTTGCACACGTCAGGAATTGTTCAACTTCGCTTGGAGACATCGCTTCCGCAGGCATTTTGACCCAGGTCCTTCTTTAACAACGCCTCGTACAGAGTGCTAAATAATATTAATGTATTAAGCTGTTGTTTCCATTAAACGTGACGCTGAAAATGAAAAAACAAGAGTTAAGAGAGCTCGTCGAGAAGCATGGTCGACGCTACACCGAGGTTTTAAACATCAAAGTCGACAGAAACCAGGAACAAGAAATCTTCAAATGGTTCTTGGCTGCCATCCTCTTCGGTGCGCCCATAACCGAATCGTCCGTTGTAAAGACATACAAATGCTTCGAAAAACATAAAGTGCTCACGCCTAAGCGAATCGTTGAAACAGGCTGGGATGGTCTAGTAAAAATCTTGGACGAAGGAGGCTACACCCGCTACGACTACAAAACCGCAGACAAACTACTGCAGGTCATGGGCAACCTCATCAAGGCGTATGATGGAAGTCTGAACAGGCTTCACAGTGAAGCTGCTGATTCAGCGGACTTGGAGAAGCGGTTGAAAGACTTGGGAAAGGGCATAGGTGACGTTACAGTGAGCATCTTTCTGCGTGAGCTGAGGGGCGTTTGGAACAAAGCTGACCCTAAACCCACGTCGTTAGTGATCTTGGCTACAAAAAAACTAGGAATAATACAGAGTGAAAGCCCTGAAGAAGCCTTGACCAAGTTGAAGGATTTCTGGAAGCGAAATGCGGTAAGGGGCAAGTCGTTTGTAAACTTCGAGACCGCGCTGCTTCGACTGGGTAAGGATTGGAGAAGAAAAAGACTGCATTAAGCTTGAACTCTGATGCTTGTTCCATTTGTCACTGTGTTATGTTCAGTCTCGTCACGACTTCGACGGTGTCTTTCGGTAGGTTGATTTTCTTCTGCCACTCTTCGCCAACGGTAATGAGCGAGTAGACACCGGAAACCTCAGCCCTAGCCTTTTTGACCAAGTTGATGAGCGCAGCCTGTGTTTCGCCCGTCTTTATCATGTCGTCAACGACGAGGACGCTGTCTCGCTTTTTGAACGCGTCCTTGGGCACGTAGAGGGTCATGGTCACGCCCGAGTCTTTGAGTACGTAAGTCTCTTCAAGAAACGATGGAACGCCCACTTCCTTGTTCCACTTGGCTATCACGAGGTTTACGCCTAACGAATTAGCTACCATGGTAGCCAAGGGTATGCCGTCCACGGCAGCTGTCAAGACCTTGGTCACTCTTTTTCCAGCAAACACCGCCAACGCGTGGTGTGCCGCCTGTCGGAGAATGTTGTAGTCTCCGATGATTTCTGTGTTGTTGAAGTAGCCGTCGCTGTTGAACTGTATCCTTCGACGAAGCTCGGCTTGTAAGCCCACCATCCTTGTTAAGGTTCTCCAGAGCTGACGGGCTCTCTCAGCGTTGGGTAACACGTGACCCTTAGCATACCTGCTAAGAACAGTAACTGGTAAGCCCGTTTTGGCAGATAACTCTCGATAGGTGTAGGGCACCCTCTTCGCTGTGCGAAGAAGCTCTATCGTCATCAGCCGGAACTTTAAGTCTTCAGCATGAGTGTTCATGCATCTCACATCTTCCTTATACAATAACACGTCAATTAGAAGACGCGCCTAATCCACTTTTGTTTTGAGGGATATAATGCTTTTCATTGCCTTTTGTCAACCTTAAACTTGCCTCGCTTACCGAAAGGTGCAGAGCCATAACAAAAGAGAAAGTTCTGGGTTCAAATCCGCCCAAACCCCGTCCCATCCACAGCTTCAACAGAATTAAGCGGTCACACGGTCAAGTAGAAGAAGGCTAAAGGCAATTGTTCCCTCCTTCTTTTGAAATTTGGTTCCCACCCCACAAAGTAGCATTATGAGAAACGTCACGTTTGACAACATCTAAATGGAAAGTTATGCATCAGACGGGTTGCTTTTCGCACTTGCCGAGTTGTCGAGCGTATTCGAAAACTGCTTCCTTCTGTGCGTACGATTCAACACCGATGCCCCGTTTTTCCTTAACCCGTTCCAAGGCTTCCTCAGGTGAAAAGCATAGGCTGACCAAGTATGAAGCGAGCATAGTGCCCGTTCTTCCAATCCCAACCTCACAGCAGACCAGCACCGGCGTGTTTTGCGTCAGCATTTTGCCTGTGAAATCCACGAACTCCCGGATGTCTTCCATTCTGGGAGCTGTAAAATCTTTCACAGGAATGAAAGCGTATTCAAACCCGAGAGTCTTAACCTCCTCCTCGTCCAGAGGTCTCTCCTTGTTCAAGCAGACAATCGCCTCGATTCCCTTGTTTCTGAGCCAACGCAGTTGTCCTTCATTCTCGGGTCTGGCGCTTCCAGCCAGCCTGCCCTCGATGAGCCAAGAAAAATTGGTTGGCTTAGCGAAGAAACGACGAAAAACAGTCACGGGACGACCTCACACCGAAGCTTGGGATTATTTGCCTTTCCACTGTGGCTTTCTCTTTTCTAAGAACGCCTTCAAGCCTTCAATGGCGTCTTCAGTGCGCATTAGAAGACTAAGATAAATGTCGGTTACCTTTTCGAGACCATTCTTGAAGTCTGTGTCCAAGCTCTGACGAAAAGCCATGCGCGTGAGCTTGAGGACAATGGGGCTGTTCTCCTTCAACTTCTGCACTAGCTCTTTTGACGCTTCCTCTAGTTTTTCTTCGGGCACAACCCTGTTGACTAAACCAACCTGTTTGGCTTCAGCCGCTGATATGACAGCGCCCGTCAAGACCAGCTCGAACGCCTTCTTTTGTCCCACCAACTTGGGCAGGAGCACAACCGCAACTGGAGGAATGGCGCCAACCTTGATTTCAGGCTGCCCAAACTGCGCCTTTTCCGAGGCGATTATCATGTCACAGGCCATGGCTAGTTCGAAGCCTCCGCCCAAGGCGAAACCCTTCACGACCGCAATCGTTGGCTTGTCCAGGCTTTCCAGCGCGTAGAAGACCTTGTTAAATACATTTAGTGTCGAGCCGACTTTTTCGGGCAGGTGGTCTTTGATGTCGACACCAGCGCTGAAGGCTCTATCACCCGTGCCCGTGAGTAATACAACTGCCACGCTCAGGTCTTTTCTCGCCTTTTCGAGCGCCAGGGTCAGTTCGAGCAGGGTTTCAGCGTTTAGGATGTTCAGGGGAGGGCGATTGATGCTGATTTTCGCCACGCCATCAGCAGTCTCGTAAAGAATATTATTAAAATCTTGGCTCATCGTTTTCTCCCTGTTGTAGATTCATCCTAATTTTCAAGCGGTTCTATAAGGCATTTGCTCTTCAGTTGTAGAGTGGGTCTACATTTAGAAAGAATCCTCGAATGCGCGAGTGCGCCTCAGTCATGCTATGAGTTTGAAAAAGTCTCTCTCTGTAACAATTCCGACGAGTTTTTCGTTTTCCGCCACTAAGACTGAGCCTACGTCCTTTTCGCGCATTATTCTGGCTGCCTCGCCAACATCGACCTCGGGCTTAACTATGTCTATTTCTTTGGTTGCTATTTCCAGAACAGACGTCTGCAGAACCTGCGCCATAGTTCCCGAACGCAGATGTTTGAAGACCTCGCCGGAGCCGAAGAATCGGAGCACACCTCGGGCTGTAGCCATGCCGACAACTTGGTTGTTCACCACTATAGGCAACCGCCTGAAGCCTCGCTCCACCATGGTCTTCTCCGCCTCAAAAATCGACATGCTAGGAGTGGCTGTAACCAACCTGCGGCTCATCACATCTACCACCTTGACGCCGCTTATCCGACCAGCAAAAAAAGAAATTATGTCGCGCTCAGTCAAGATTCCCCAGACGTGTTTGTCAATGTCCACAACGGGTAAACCGCCAATCTTATGCTTTTTCATGATCTCTAACGCTTCATGGATTCTAGTAGTCGTGTAAACGTAGACAACATCCTGCGTCATGATAGACCTGATTGGTTCGTTGATCGCCTTGAAAAAGTTTCCACTATACTTTCGTTGAATCAGTTGAAACTTGTCGCCGCCTCCAAAAAAATTAACAATATCTGTGGCTGTGACAATCCCTAAAAGATGTTGGGCACCAGGCTCGACAACGGGCATACGTCGGAAACCCTCCTTCACCATGATTTTTATCGCGTCGTAGATTGGGGTGGTTGGCGCCATCGATATAACTGGACTCTTGGCTATGTTCATGATTTCACCCTCCCTCTTCTTGGGAGGATGAGTTCGCAGGGCAACTGGTCCCTGGTCACGGAGACGACGTCTAAACGCTTCTCGCCTAGAAGGAGGTTGAACAGCCATTTACTTCACCAGTCTCTGATTATTTTATTAACGCCCTTAAAACGTCTTCCCGGTCTACTATGCCTACCAGCAAGCCTTTATCATCAACTACAGGCACGCGCCCAATGTTTTTCTCCAGCATGAGCCTGGCGGCGTCTCCGGCCGTCTGGTTTGGTTTGAGTGAAACCACAGGGGTTTTCATAAGCGTAAAAATTGTGGCGGGTGTCTTAAACCTGCCTTTCTTGGATTCGAACGTCGGAAAGACTGCACCGCTTTCAATAAGGTTTTGCTGAGTTAAAATGCCCACGGGTTTGCCCTTTACAACAACGGGGCAGGCTGAGAAAGAGCGTTGTTTCATCTTCTGCCATACGTTGTCAGCCTCATCGTCTGGAGAGCAAACCATGAGACCTTTCACTGTCATGACATCAGAAAGAGGGGTCAGCAACCCTGCCACCTTTCTTTCATAGAATGCTTTAATTAAGTGCTCAAAACCCAGCATTCCAGCGTAGAGGTTGTCTTGCTGAGATTTAACCACTGGAGCGTACCATTCATCTAGACGCATCATCTCTCGAGCTGTTTGAACTGCATCCATCTCTGGTGTGGCTGAAAAGCGAACATTTGACATTATTCCTTCGACACGCACTGGTGAAACCGACGATGAGATAGTCATAACTTCGTTTCTAGAGATGACCCCTAAAAGCCTCTTGTGGTCGTCAACAACGGGCAAGACCCTCAAACCAAAGTCTCGAAGAATCGCTCGAGCTTTAGTTGCTAGTTCGTCTTTATAGATCGAAGGGTAACTTCGATCCATCACATCTTGAACACGCAAATCCCCTAACCTCAAAGAGAGCGGCTAGACCCGTTCACCCTTCAACTCTATCTGACACTCTTCGCAGAGAAGTCGCCCGTCAATCTCTTTGAGAGAGTCTGACCACCTTCCGCAGTGGTCGCAGTAACCCTCAAGCGGAACGGGTTCGGGCACCTCTTCTTCTGGAACAGGTTCTTTGTCTATTTTAGCTCTTTCCTGAATTATTTCAATAAGCTCTGGAGTAACAGCAAGTATATCTTTGCTTGAGACTAAACCCACTAGATTTCCCTTGTAGATCACTCCCAGCCTTCTCACATTGAGCCTGCTCATCTTTCTGGCGGCTTCGGTTAGCGTCTCGTCAGGATCGATTGTCAGGAGAGGCGAGGTCATCACCTTCTTCGCCTTAACCTTGCTTGGCAACGTGTTCTTTGCCAAAACCCGTGTTATCAGGTCACGCTCGGTTATGATGCCTATGGGCTTCTCCTTGCTGGTCACTATTACGCAGCCCACATCGTTCTTGTCCATCAGCTGAGATGCCTCTTGGCCAGTTCCGTCTTCGCCTATGGTTACGACTGGGCTCGTCATGACATCTTTGACCAGCATGCGAGGTCTGAGACCTATCTCCGCCATTTTTAGTCTCCCAATGTGCTGATTAACCTTAGACTTATCAGCCCTTGTTAAGTTTTGCTCAACGATAAGACTTATACCTATTTAAGCATGACCTCACCCTTCCCGAAGGGAACAAAACTCTGCAGCTCTTGTTTTGGGGTTGCAAGAATCTTTTCACGCCAAGCTTTAGGCGCCTTCTCCGAGAGCAGACTGCGAACACTATTAGTCAGAGCCGACCCGGTGTGGTGCCCAGGTGAGACTTCCACATAGACATTTGTCTGCTTAGAAACGGTCTCTGCAGGACCGCCGATGACTGCAATTTGGTTGTCTCTCAACTGAACACCTATGCCCACACGCAGTGGGATGCCTTTGACGTAGTTCTTTGCACCTTGAATGACGAAGGCACCTTTCTCAAGGTATTGCCCGTGCGGAGGAGTCTTGCTGACCTGATGAGGGCGAACCCAGTAAACGTCTATAGTGCTGAACATTTCTCGCCAGGCTCTGGAATAGGAAGCTGCGAATTGGGCTGCTTCCCGAATAACCTGTTCTGAAGGAGCCTTACCCAAGGTTTTCACCACGACGAAGGGAGCGCCCACTATGTCGGCGTGAAAGACGATGTCCTGCGCTTCCACATGCTTCTTTACTAGAATCTCGTTTGTGGTCGCGTCCTTTCCTCCCACCACGAGGAACCCATCGGAAGAATAGAACCACCGAAACTTTTCAAACCACGCCTTCTTTTCACGCTTGGTCGGCGCCTCTTCTCCAACCTCTTTTATCTTTTCCGTCCACAGTTTCTGCAGCTCTTCAATCTTCGCCAGTGTTTCGCGCAGTGCTTTTTCAGAGCCCTTAAGTTTCCTTTCAGCCTTTTTCATTCTCTCATAATATTCCGCCCCGCTTGCTTGGGCCGAGCTATCGAGCCTGATTGGAAACACTTGATTTCCCATTGAAATGTTAAGAATCATACGCTTTGAGTCGAGAGAATCAAAGTAGACGGATGGAGTGCGCCCTTCAAGTTTTTCCTTCTTCAGTCCATCCACTATTTGCTCCCAAGGTTTGCCCTGCTGCTTATCTTCCAAGATTTGCTGTGCGAGGAGTTGGAGCTCGCCCAGATGCGCGTAGATGAGGTCGCCGATGCGTCTGTTCTGTTCAATCAGCTTCCTTGAATCTTCCACAGTCTTCTGTTGGTCCGTCAGCATGCGTTTGAGTTTGGCAATTTCTCGTTCTTGTTCCATCTGCGACTTGGAAATCTGCGTCAGTTGAGCGGTCTGGGTGAAGTATTCGTCCAAGGCTTCGTTGAAGGTTTTGTAGGGCTTCGTTTCCATTCTTTCGTACACCTTCAAGCCAAAGGGAGTGACGTCTACCCATTCCCCCTTGTCGTCAACGAATATAACTGGTGAAAGCTTTCGCTGGGTTAAATTAGACATCAGTATTGTGAGCTGAGTGAAGATAGAGTCAACTTGCTGGTCTGTTAACTCTTGGCAGGGCGTTTTCTTGTCAACCTCAGCGCGAAGAAGCAGTTCTTCCGCATAGAGCCCACCGATGCTTAGAAGTTTTGTCAATGCTCGCACAACTTCCAGCTGACCAAAGCCTTTAAGCTCGTCCATGTCTGGGCGGCTTAGGTGAAAAGGATTTTTTCCGCTCGAGGGCGCTTGCTTGAAGGTTTCCCCTCTAATTATGTTGCGGTCTCGCATTCTTCTGTACGTGAGCGCTGCTGTGATTGTGCCTTGCGGATTGACTAGGATGATGTTTCCTTCACCGAACAGCTCGGTAACGAGTTGGAAGACGCCTTCCTTCGTACTTACTTGGGCAATTATTGTGCGTTCAAACTCGTGCTGGTTTACAGTGGTAATCTTGCCGTTTCTCAGGTGCTTCCGCAGTGCCATGCAGAAGGCAGGCGGCTTTAGAGGCTTCTTTATTGCGTAAGAGGTTAAGTGAACTCGTCTGCCCGCTTCAATCAGCAGCTGCATGGTTGGCTGGTTCGGTTGGTGAAGCCTCAACAGTAGGGTGGCATGGTTGATTTGGTAAATGTTTTCTATTCGCGCACCTGAGACGAGCTGATTTAGCTCAGATATTACAGCTGCGATGTCGAAGCTTGTCATCTGAATTTTCAATTCGATTCTTTTTTTCTCCTTGCATTTTGAGGATAGAGGTTTTGTGGTTTAAGCATAGTGATACGCGAAGACTATGCATTGTTAAAGTTTTATAATAGAAATTCAGTATCGTAGAGTCTAAAGAAAAAGATTGTGAACCACAGAGGGAAAACAGATGATTAAAGGCTTAGCACACGTCGCCATAGCCGTGAAAAAACTCGATGAAGCACTGGCAATATTCCAGGGTCAACTCGGCTTAAAACTCGAAAAGACTAGGGTTGTTGAACAGCAGAGGCTTAAAGCCGCCCTGCTCCGTGTAGGAGACGTCAAGATTGAATTGCTTGAGCCAACCGATGCTGAGAGCACTGTTGCCAAGTTTCTGGAGAAGCATGGAGAGGGAATCCACCACATTGCCCTGCTGGTCTCAGACATAGAAGACCACCTAAAAGAGTTGAAGGAAAAAAGGATAACCCTGATAGACGAGAAGCCCAGAATAGGCATGGAGGGCGGAAAAATAGCCTTTATCCACCCAAGGAGCACAAAAAACGTGCTGATAGAGCTAGTTGAAACTAAGTGAAACTTCTGAAAATTAAATAAAAGATTGGGTGAAGATTCGTCTACGTCGCTATCTCGAGCACTGTGAGCGTTCTGTCAAGTATCATTGTGGAACCCTGTTCATCCTCTCTGAGGAACTGCACTTCGATTGTGTGCTCACCGACGCTTAGACGGTCGGTTAAGAATTCGACGTGTCCTGGAATTTCGTAGGTTCCGCTGCTTGCTGGACCAAGTCCCACTTGGTAAACACTGCTGTTGTAGCTGTTGTCTACGATTACCCTCACCCACACTGACGCTTGGCCGCTCAGTATGTGTGTGCTCGAAAACTCAACGAAGACCCTGGAGTCCTGTTGAATGTTAACAGTCATCGTCATCGAAGGGTCAAATGAGGACATGTTGAACCATTGCGTAGGCGTGTAGCCGCCTATGTCAACAGACGTGTTGTTCCTGTTTTGAATTATCTGGAGTATTGTGTCGGTTCCTGCGGGTCCTTGCAGCCCTTGGGGTCCCTGTAATCCTTGCTCACCTTGGACCCCTTGCGGTCCCATCAGTCCCTGTGCACCCTGTGGACCCGGTTTTGCGGCGAACGGAGCCAACAGAGCTGAGCCTAAAAGTCCAGCAAAGAACCCAACAATGATGGCTAAGACAAGAATCTTCAGAGTGTACGTGCTGGGTACCTCAAGATACATTTTTTCATCCTCAACTTCGATTGGTGGAAAAATTTGAGATAAGGATTATGAACCCAGAATCAGTATTAGCCACAATAAGAGCTAGAACGACAGGCAACAAGCTCAAAGGCACAGACTGCACATGCGAACAGAGCTGCGTTTCCAGCCTTCGAGGGTCAAGGAAGGCTTGCAGACCAAGAGTATAGGGCGTGTTCTCCTCTTTTTTCGAGAGTTAACGTCAACAAACGACATGGCGAAAGAGCTAGCATTGATAGGTTCAAGAGAAGGCATCGCCGTTGTTGCGGAGACCCAGAAGCGCGGTCGCGGAAGGCTAGGACGAAGGTGGATATCGCCCCACGGTGGCCTATGGTTCTCAATAATCTTACGACCTAAGACCGTCGCAAAGCATGCGCCCAAACTAATCCTTACAGCCTCGGTTGCCGTGGCGAGAACCATTAATCACCTGTTTCCCTTGAAGGCTGAGATCAAATGGCCTAATGACGTTTTGATTAATGGGAGAAAAGTCTGCGGCATCTTGACTGAAGTCAGAATGAGTGGCGAGAATTTGGATTTCGTTGTCTTGGGCGTCGGGTTGAACGCCAACTTCGACCTGAGCGCATTGCCGGATTATTTGCGAGGTTCTTCGACTACGCTCCGAGAAGAGCTGGGGAAAGAAGTCGACCGTGAGAATCTCTTATGTGCGCTGTTGGAGGAGTTTGAATTTCAGTACTTCCTGTTTGCTGAAGGAAAGTTTGACTCTGTCTTAGCGGAGTGGAGGCGTCTGGCGGGTTTTCTGGGTTCATACGTGAGGGTGACAAGCCGTCGAGAAAAGGTTGAGGGGTGGGCAACAGACGTAGACCAAGACGGAGCCTTGATAATAAGGTTGAGAGACCACACAACTCGAAGGGTGACGTTTGGAGACCTCACTGTAAAAAAACATGGACAGACAGTGCCGCGATGACACATTGTCGGAGCCAAGACGCAAGACATATGAGCCAGAGCATTCAACACGTATGCTCTTCACGAGGGAGAACATGAATGAACATTGAAAAACTCGTTGAAGACATGGCTGTCAACCTTCTGCGCTTGGCTGTTGTAGAGTTGCCCGCAGACATCAAAGAGGCGTTGCAGCGCGCTTACAAAGAGGAGACGAGCGAAGCGGGAAGGGTTCAGCTTGAAGCCATACTGAAAAACATAGGGTTGGCTGAGAGGGAGAACACGCCGATGTGTCAGGACACGGGCATCATCATCTTTTACGTCAAGGCGGGCGTAGAAGCTGATGGGTTGGACAGAATTGAAACTGCGCTCATTAATGCAACGCGAAGAGGTACTAGAGAGATTCCTCTGCGTCCGAACACGGTTGACCCGTTTACGCAGAAGAATACGGGTGACAACACGGGGCATTATATTCCATTCATAAACTGGGAGCTCACCCAGGGCGACGCAATAGAGATAACAGCCTTTCCCAAGGGCGGAGGCTCAGAAAACGTCTGCACCCTTGGCATGATAACGCCTGGAGAAGGCGTCAAGGGTTTGAAGAAGTTCGTTATCGACGCCGTTATCAAAGCCGGAGCCATGCCTTGCCCACCGACGATACTGGGTGTTGCGGCAGGCGGGGGCGCCGACATCGCTATGAAACTTGCAAAGGCTGCTTTGCTCAGACCCATAAATCAGCCAAATTCGAATCCCGAGCTTGCCAGTCTTGAGAGAGAGCTTTACGAAGCTGCAAACTCTACGGGCATTGGACCTATGGGGCTGGGTGGCAAGTTCACGGTGTTGGGTGTTAATGTCGACTATGCGCACAGACACCCCGCGTCGTTTCCGGTTGCGGTTGCTTTTCAGTGTTGGGCGGCTAGAAGGGCGACGGCACGGGTTCACTCCAACGGGCGAGTTGAGTATCTAACACATAAGGTGAGGTGAAAGGGCAGATTGGCAGTTTTTAAGTTTAAGACGCCGATTTCGGAAGAAGACGTTCGCAAGCTAAAGGTAAACGACGTTCTCTACGTCACAGGAACAATCGTTACCGCTAGAGACGCAGCTCACAAGAAAGCGTTGGAACAGTTCAAGCAGGGTAAGCCGTTGCCCGTCAACCTAGAGGGCTCAGCAGTTTTCCACTGTGGACCAATAGTGAAGAAGGAGGATGACAGGTGGGTCGTGGTTGCCGCTGGTCCGACGACGAGCACGCGCATGGACCAGTTTGAGGACGAGTTCATCGAAGCTTTCAAGGTGCGGGTGGTCATAGGCAAGGGTGGGATGGGCAAGAGGACAACAGACGCCATGAAGAAGTATGGTGCGGTCTACGGTGCTTTCACGGGTGGGGCGGGTGTTTTGGCTGCAAAGGCTGTGAAGAACGTGAAGACGGTTGAGTGGCTGCAAGACTTGGGCATGCCCGAGGCTTTGTGGGTTTTTGAGGTGGAGGAATTCGGACCTTTAACCGTAGCCATCGACTCGCACGGGAACAACCTGTTCGAGGAAGTCAAAAAGAAGGCTGGAGAACAACTCGTTAAAATCTACGAAAAACTCTAGGCGTTTTCCCGTTCTTTCATTTTCAAGTTTAAGCTGCTGAGACCTACCCTCCCTAGGTTTTTGCATGTTTTTTTATTAGGTTGCACCACGGCTTTCAGAAATGTTGTATTCAGGTTTGTGAAGTGGCTGCGGCTCAGTGTGGTGGTAGTGGCTAATTGTTCCTAGCGCCACCACCATCCTGCATTGTAGGGCTGTGTACTGCGAAGCAAATTTCAAAAGAAGAAGGGGCTCAGCACCTTTAGCCTTCTTCTACCATGCCTTGTTTTTTGGCTGATGTGCCAGAGAAGGACCTAGCCTTATGGGTTTTTTCTGCATTCAAAGAATATTGTGAACCAAAAATATTTCAAAAAAAGAGAAAATGAGGGGCTTTGTCAACCTTGCGCCTTTTGGTTTAGGTTTTTGGGCGCACGATTCCGATGATGAAGACTAGTATGCCGATGACCGCTATCGCAATTGAAAGCATTTGCAATATTCCGAGGAGCACGTGTCCAGCGAAGGTGATGTATCCTGCAAGACCGACAAACAAAACCACGAGTCCCATTCGTAGCGTAGTTGATTTCTTGTCGGCGACTGCGATGTAGGCTCTACTGAGAGTTTCAGCAACTCCAACGAACAGCAAGAGTATTCCGGGCAGTGTCCAGAAACCGAACCCTCCGAAGAACCACCACAGAAACGCTGTTAGGATAATTCCAGCCACAACTACAGCTAACACGCCGACTATGCCGTTGTTCTTCATTTTTTGCCAAAGAGTTTGTGTTGACATTTTGGGTCATCTCCTATACGAACGGTCCTGAAGGATACGCCAGGAATGCCTGCATCTCTGCGAGGGCGTAGTTCCAAGAGCCGACTTTTATCGCTAGGGCAAATTCAACGCACGAGATTACCTCGCTTGTCCTATCAGCCACGGTGAGGAGGTTCAGCAGGTGGTAGTCTATCTTGTACTGCATTATGTTCAGCGTGTGTCTGAAGGTGTACATGCCTTTGTACAATGGACCAGCAGGCCAAGATGAAGTGATGTTCATATACAGGTCTGCTAGTGTTGCGTTGACTTCTGGAGTGTAGGCTGTCTCGTTTTGAATTCTCAGTCGCTCGTACTCAGCAAAGAGTTTGGAGTAATCTTTAGCGTAAGGATATAGCGCAGCGCTGGTCTCGTTGTTTATGTACTGAAATATGCTTACAAAGTCTTCAAATGTGGTTGCTTCGTCCTCAGGCTCAAACGGCTCAAAGGGGCCTGCGCCAGTCCAGTCTGTTTCGTCTATGCTATGCGGCTCTGAGGGCAGGTTTTCTGTCAGGTTGAAGAAGCTGTTTATCATTGCTTTAGCGTAGTTGATGAGTTGCAGTGACTCGGGGTCATTTCCGACCATGTTTTCGAGCACATTTAGCTTGAAGTACTCGTATTGGAATTTCACCGCAGCTCTCTGTATCTCATTGAGCTGGTTATGCAGTTCTTTGCTGTAAGCCAGCACCGATTCATCGTACCATAATCCCAGCGGGTGATAATGGTCTCCTGCTCTCATGTTGACGATTTTCGCCGCGGTTCTCGTCGTTTCCTCTAAGATTGGTTTAATCTGACTCACTGTCGAAGTGATTTTGCCGACGCGGTCCGCACTAATCATGCTTGGCACTGGCACGCTTGTGTTAGGTTCTAATCGTGAAGGCTTCGGTATGTTTGCAACATAGTACAACGCCTGTGCATAGAGCCTAGCGCCTGGACCTGGCCACTCAGGATGTGGCCCGAACAGCACGGCTTTGCCGCTGTAATAGTCTGCGGATATTATGGCTGCTTCTCCTAAGATGTTGCTGACTTTCTCGGTTATCTTCTGTGTTACTGGACCGCTGTACTTCGCGAGGATTGTGGCGTTGTATCCGACATCGTACATTGCCGGTCCGCCATAATAGTACACTGTTGTTTTAGGTCCATACCCAGGTCTGGCTGCGTTAGCTCCGTAGCCGAACATAACCGGGTGGTCGGACTCCTCGACTTCAATGTACATTGGTCCTATCAGCTGTCTCCAGTCCCAGTCGCCCTGCCAAGGATACGGATAATCGAACCATTCATTGTGGTAAGATGCGTTAACTAATCCAAGGTTTGTCCAAGGACTGCCCATCAGGCTCTCAGTTGCACCTGCGCAGACACCGACGTATCCTCCACCGTTTTTGACAAATTCCGTTATGTTTGCAATCCCCCAAGTTCGACGGTTTCCATAGGGAAATGACCACAGATGCAGTGCGCCGCCTGGCATCACGAAGACATTGGCTTGACTTAGAACGCTCCCCGATTGGTTCCAACTCTTGCTGTATATGTCTCTAGCATTCGCCAAGACTACTTTGAAACCGAGGCTTCTGAACCTCAGGTAATGAACCAAAGCATTCTCGTAGGTAGATGTGTCGTAAAACATTGCGACCCTTGGAAGGACTAATTGCTTCGACCTAACAGTGAAAGTCTCAGTAGTAACGTCGACTCTCCACACTCGGTTTATCTTCGCCTGCCACATAAACCAGTCCATCGTTGCGTCGCAGGAAATTCCAGACCTCGTTGCAAACGGAGCATTCACGTAGAAGGTGCCTGCAGGATAGGTGGTTCCACCCACAGTGAACGGTTCGAGAGCCCAGTAGACTGGCACTCCCTCCTCGAGCAAGATGTTTATCAACCGCACTGCGCCGACGTCGTCGTTGTGAACCCAGTCTTCCATCGGAATGATGTAGGTTCTAGGTTGACCGTCCTGGGAAGAGATGTCGTTCGTCAGAAACAGTGAGAAACCAATCACTGCAATGGCGAATGCGACCAGAATCGTCGTTTTCGTTCGTGTTAGTCTGTTCATTTGTTCCCAGCCTCCACGGTTCTTCGAGAGAGGCTAAATCCCAGCAGCGCGAGGAGCAGCACGGCGAAGGCAATGGTCAAGCCCGTGGCCACGATGTCGCCCGAAGCGTATGGAGCAATGATGTACCACCACTGTATGCCGCCGCTGTAGTACGTGAACCAGAGGTTGAACCCTAACACTGCGATTACAAGCACCACTACTGAGAGTAGAAGCCCTGTCCAAGATTTCCAACGAGCTCCTGTGCCAGTCTTTTCCCTTTCAGTTCCTGCACAGAAGGCGCTTGGTCTGAAGCATGAATTGAGGAACACGAGGAAAGCGCCGATGACCAACCAGATCACGAGCAGCATTTTCATGTGGACTGGTAACCCCATCACAACGAACCAGGAGGACAATGCGATGCCTATCCATGGTATGACCACGTGGAGCAAGATGTTTTTCGGTCCGTACCCAGATTTTCGATAGTGCCAAAACGCTAGGAGATTAGTGATAATGAACGCAGGTATTGCGCCCGTCGCGATGACGTATGCAATGGTTTCCCAAGGAGCAAACTCGCTCAAGACCAAGGCAACAAAGCTGATGAACAGAATCGCAATAATCGGCGTCGCATATTTTCTGTGGGATCTTTGGAAAGCGTTTGGAAAGACCTTGTCTTCGCCTAGTTTCTGAAGCAATCGACTCGCCGCGGTCACTGAAGCGAGAGCCGCGGTGAAGCCGCCGATCATTCCTGCCAAGTTTATCAGGTTTTGTAGTCCACTGCCCCAGATGACTCCTGCCATTTCTGGAACTGGGTTGAAGTAGAACAGCAGCGAAAACAGTCCCTTGGTTGGAATTGCCAGCACGAATGCCCACCCGAGGAACGTGTACAGGATTGTGCCAATGAGTGCCGTGATGATTATTGCTCTAGGAATAGTCTTTGCTGGCGATTTGGTTTCGTCTGCCATCGTTGCCGAGGACTCGTACCCGATGTAAGAGAATATGGCTACAGTGGCTCCGATCATTAGTCCGGTTAGTCCGAAGAGAGAACCTCCTGGGCTAATAGCAACGGGTGCCATGTCACTGAAGGTGCCTATGCTCATCGACCACGAGATTGAACTCACTGCGAACGCCACTAAAATCGCCATCTCTGTGATGAACAACACTGCGATAGCCCTGAACGACAACACGACGCCTCGAATCGTCAAGCCAGCGATTATCAGAATTGAAACAAGCACTGTTATCCAAGGAGGAATTCCAAGCCAACTGTACGCAAAGAACCCGACAGGTATGAGAGCCGCTGCGGGAACTACTAGGAGCTCTAGGAGGTATATCCACACTGAAAACTGCCCGAATCTAGGACCCACTGTTCCGGCTCCGAAAGCCCAGATGCTGCCTGCTTTGGGAAAGGCTCGAATGAGTTCAGCGAAGCTGACGGCGGTTATGATGGTTGCGATTCCAGCGATTAGGTATGCCACTGGCACAGCCGCCCATGAATAGCCTGCGACCAACACAAGGCTGAAGGTTGCCAAAAGAGACAGCGCTGGTTCCATGAAAGCTAACCCAAGAATCGTGTTTTGCCATAATCCTAGTTTTTTCTCTTCCATCTCTCTCAACTCTCTCCATTTTAGAATGTTCTCGCATGTTGTTTGAGACTAATAAGAATTGCCTAATGCCTATGCCTTTTTTTGTTATATATACCATAAGTTTAACGCAAACATTTCGAATCAATCACGACAAAAGGCTCTCACTGAGGTTTTTTGGGTCTACTTTCAGTGAATAGTAAAAGCTTTTTAAGCGCAAGGTTTTCAATAAATCAACTCAATTTAATGACGAGTTGATGTGGAGGAAACCGAATGGGAACCCTACCGGGGAAGAAGTTTGTGTGGCTTAAGGCAGAAGGAGTCAAAGACCTAGACGCAGAGACTGTTCGGATAAACCCGAAGTATGCAAGGCTGCTCGAGCTTTCCACAGCCGATAAGGTGGAAGCAACCTACAAAACCTTCACACTCATAGCGAAGGTTAAACTCTCCGAAACTGTGCCAATCGGCAAAGCCCAAATCAGTAAAGAGCACTTGTCGAAGGTGCCCGAGGGCACGGCGCTTCTATTGATGAAGAGCGAGAAAAAGAAGAAGTAGGAACGTAAGCTTAGGGCTTAAAGAGCTCGCGCTTTCCTTTGTACGATTCATAGATGACTACGCCGTTCTCCACAACCTCTTTGAGGAATCGCTCAGAGTCAATGCACCCTTCAGGAGGTAACAAGCCCTTGATTTTAACTTGTCCGCGCCCGAGCCAGAGGGCTCCCAGAGCCGTTGGAACGACTGTTGCTTCCTCATGCGAGACATCGACAAAATTGTAGATGAAACTCGCTTCTTCTCCTTCTTTTTCTCCGTCCACGGCTACTCTGAGCTCAAATATGGGCTCTATTTCGTCAAGCTTGAAGAGTTTAACGAAGGTTTCCATCGGAACGGTTGGAAGCTGCTTCAGCATGAATTCTCTGGGTGTTATACTCGTTCCTTTTATGTCCACAGGGGTCAACCCTAACAAGCCTAACTCAGTCAGTGTTCGGTATGTTTGAATCATCTCGCTTGGAATCATTCCAGTCTTGCACGTTACTGCTTTAACCCCCTTGACGTGACGTGGCAGCATAATGGGTTCCGGATGCCCTATGTCGTAGACATCTAATCTCCCAAGCTGAAGGAAATCCTGCGTGTCTTTTCCGTCCACGAGAGGCTTTGTCTCGACCCATTTCCCGTCTTTATAGGTCCAGCCCCTATCCATCACGTGAAGCAGATGCTCCGAAAGGGCGCCACCTGCTCCTGTTCCGGAAACGGACGTAAACGCCCATGTTACATCTATCCTGTCAACCTTCTCCAGCTTCGTAGCACCGTATTTTCCAAGGATATCGCTGAGCCCAGGTGTAGAACCTAAGCCAACAATGACCGTTACCCCCGCATCCTTAGCTTTTTTGTGAAACTTGGAGTCGTCAAGCACTTTAATCATGGCATCGGGGTCGTCCATAATGTCGATATAATTTACTCCTTGTTCAACAATCGTGGAAATCACAGGAATTGCAACTTTATGGTAGGGTCCCGAGCAGTTAACTACGACGTCTGCCTTCTTGACCACTTTTGCCAGCTGGTCTTTTTTGAAAATGTCGAGCTCTACGCCTGAAACTTTGTTCCCTATCTTTTTGGCTGCCTCCTTGGCTTTGTCCAGACTCCTGCTGGTCAGGTGCACCCACTCGACGTCTTTTTCCTTAGCTAACTGTTTTGCTACTCCGCTTCCTATTGTTCCAGTTCCACCGACAACCACGACTTTCATGTCAACTCCTCCAATTTTAAGTTGAGAAATGAACTACTATTTCAACCGTATATTAATTTATTTGTAGTCCAAATGAGGCTAACGAATTGAGCCCAGACCTTCTGTCCGAAACTTTCTATACTTGAGGAAATCGCTTCTGAGCTTGGCGTAGAAATTCAAGTCTATGTCTGAGTAAATGATTTCTTCGCTGTGCCCTGCCAGAGCCCTTATCATCCTTCTTTCGGCGAAAAAATCTCCGCGGCTGAAGGTTACTATGGGCAGCTCTTCCATGCTTCTTCCCAACTCTTCGGGAACTATTATTACGCTTTTTCCGCCGTACACCGTGGTCAGCTCAACGTCTTTGTAAACCACACCCGTCTTCACCCACACCGCAACGTTGGCTGCAGCTATTGGAACCCAGTTTTCCCACGCCCTAACAAGCAGTATTCGGTGCCACAGCTCAAGTATGTTTGTGGGAAAGTTTGCCTGCACAAATATAATGTCGGCGCCGTTGCGGGCAAGGATTGAAGCTGGCTCAGGGTACAGGGTCTCAGAACACTTTAGAATGCCGATGTTTCCCAGGCTGGTTTTGAACACCTTAAATTCCTTGCCAGGCTCGATGAGGTCTGGTTCGAACATCCAGAGCAAGATGACCTTCTTGTGTCTGCCTAAAACTTCGCCCTTCGAACTTATCATTAAACTTTCATCGTAATACTTGTGACTTTGGGTCTTTTTGGCTATCGAGGCTATCACGTGGATGTCCAAGTCTCGAGCCTTCTTGCAGATTTCTTTTTCACCAGTTGATGGAAAACCGTCTGGAAAGCACGCGATGTCCGCTTCCTTCTTCGCCGCTTCGTCTAGAAGTTTTAAGGCGCGAGGAAGATTTCTCTCACTGTACAATGCGTCTACAGGCTCGGCTTGTATGACAGCGACTCTCATAACACCGCCAGAATTTTCTGTTCTATAAAAAAGAAAAATAAAAAGGTATAGTGCGTGCTAGTAAATCGGGTCGACTATACCATTTTGTCAACTAGTTTGATGGCTTCATCCAAGACTTCGATGGCGAAATCCACCTGTTCCTCGGTGATAGTCAAAGACGGCATTAAGGTTACGTTGTTTGCGGCGAAAGTGGACACAAGCAACTGTCGTTTGAAGCACTCGCCTCCAACGATTTTCGAAGGATACTTTGACACGTCTCCCGCCCAGAAGTCCCAACGGTCCGTTGGTATAAAGGGTTCTTTAGTCTCTCTGTCTTTAACAAACTCGATTCCCCAGATCAAGCCAACGCCGCTGGCAAAACCGATTGACTTGTGCCTTTCCTTCAGTCCCTCAAGCTTTTCCTCGAGGTACTTGCCCATCTTAGCCGCGTTTTCGATGAGCTTCTCTTCTTTCATGGCAGTCAGGGCTGCGTACGCCGCGGCCATCGCTAGCGGGTGAGATGCAAACGTTGAGGCGTGCCACCAACGTAGTTCGTCGAACCATTTGGAAATCTTCTCGCTCACAAGGGCACCGCCGCCTGGAATGTGTGACCCAGTGACGTTCTTGGCAAAGCTCAGGAGGTCTGGTTTCGCATTCCTGTACAGTTGGTAACCAAACCATTTTCCAGTTCTGCCGAAGCCGCAGATGACCTCGTCGTCTATCCAGAGTATGTCTGTTTCATTTGTAATCTGCCTTATCTGCGGAATGTATTCAGGTGGTGGAGCCCAGACGCCGCAGCTGCCGAACACAACCTCCGTAATCATGGCTCCGATTTCTGGTTCCAACGTCAAGATGATGTCCTTCGTGCGCTTGACGCAGGGCAGAAGACCGTTGTAGACCTTCTTGCAACCAGGGTAGTCATGACCTATTGGGCATCGATAGCAGAACGGTGGTGGCGCGATGTGAGCGTACATGCCAGTGCCTGGAGGAAACATCGGCTTGGGCTTTGCCCTCTTAACGGGCGGAACAGCGATGTTCCTGAGGTAGGGTATTCGAGTGAAAGCCACAGCCCCCGTCGTCCAACCGTGGTAAGCAAAGTCTCTCGTGAGGATGTATGGTCTCTGCGTGTAGAGCCTAGACACTGTGGCTACGTACTCAACTGCCTCGCTTCCAGAATTGGCAAACCCGACTCTGGCAAAGTCGCCTTTGGCAGCCTCTTCAATGAGGAATTTGCCTACTCTTGGTCTCATCGACTCTATCCACCCGCCCTCGTATACGTAGCCGAAGCGGTCAGCATAGCTCTTGATGCTCGCAGCAATCTTGGGGTGGTAGGCTCCGCAGCCAGCGCAGTGAAGCACTGACATGAAGTCGAGGATCTTCACGTCTTCATTAGTGACGAGGTAGTTTCCCTCTGTCTTCACTATCGGCACAGTCACGTATTCCTCGGCTGTTGATATTGGTCTAAGGAAGTACTTCTTGTCCCACTCCTGCAGTTGCTCCCAATTCTCCTTTTCTGGCGTCGGAATTTTTTTCAACATGATTCTCCTCGCTTTCTTGTGTCTCGGCTATGTTTAAAAAATTTTTGTAAACAGAAACCCCTAAGACTCATTGGAACGCGGTCTGGAACCGCATTGAAGCACGACATCACTCGCTTCTTTACTCTTTTCTATCCCATTCGATATTCTCTGTGGAAAAAGAGAAATTTTCAGGTGGGCCGGACCGGATTAATACCCAAATGGGTTCAAGTCCAAGCGACCGAAGACACTTTTGAGCCTTAAAACATGCTAGACAGGAAGGCGAGAGTTCGAAGCTCTCCTGGGCTACCATTATACCGTGGACAGGTCGAGGTTTAAATTCTCGGTTTCTAATGAGCCATACTTGTCATATTCTGCCAGATTCAAGGAAATAATCTATGCCTAGTGCTTTGGCGTATTCCAAATATCCATTCAATGAAATCAAAGTTTTTCTTAAGCGGCAAATTCTATTTTTTTGGCCTCGTTCTTTTTCATTCGTGCCTTAACCAGCTTTTTTATCAGCGCAATGGGCAGTTCTTTGTCCAGAGGAAAGCGGACGGTTGCTCTGGCAGTTTCATAATCTTTTAGTTCGCTTTTGTGTTCCTCTATGACAGGAGGAGGTACATAAAGTCCAATGTGTGCTTTTGCAAGACGAAAGTAAACCAGCTGTCCTTTGTAGTCATAATAAGGCATTCCGTAACTGATGCGTTCCACGGCAGTCGGCGCGGCTTCTCTGATTGCTGCCCGAAGCTCTTTTAGCTTGTGCTGTGCTTCTTCTGGTGTTTTCGCAATGTACTCGTCTACATCTTTTGGTGTTTCTTTCATAACTTTAGCCATAATGAAAGCTGAGTGTGAAATGTTTATAATGTTTTTGGAGTAATTTCAGACACTCTGGTGGCGTTTACTTCACAGTCACCATGCCGCAATGCCAGGGGATTCGAATCTCGGCAATTTAAGTCGATTTTTCTCCAGTTAGACCCCTCAGCTTTGTTAATCAGAAGTGAGAAATTTAGACGAGATAAGTCACGTATCCCGGGCTACCATCAAAACGACTATGATTTTACCGCGTTTTGTAGGTGAAATTGCTATTATTTGAAGTGCGTGCACTTGGTGATAGCAGAGAAAAGCATGGAAAACTGACAATAGCGTAATAAAACTGCCACTTTCCAGTTTTGTGGCGAGCACACGAGTCAAACTATGTTTCTTTGTAGACAGTCATACGACAGCTCTTAGGAAGAAACGCGTAGAGTCTCTGTCTCTTTTTGTCGAACGTAAAGGTATGCGCTCCTTCTTCTGTGCTGACTTTCTCATCTACAATTAATTTCTGGGTATCTACCACAGCAATCACGCCCGATCTCCTAATCGCACAGTAGAGGCGATACTTTTCAATATTGAGCCAGACCACGTCAGGACTTCCTCCAATTGGCACAACAGCTTCTTCATGACCTGTTGAAATGTCCAAAACCACTACTGACCCTTCATCGCATGCAACGTAGGCTAAGCCATTTTTGTCGTCGATGTCAAGGCCGTGTGGTCCCGCTGCCGAGACGGGCATGAAAGCCTTCTGTGACATGTCTTCTGGTGCAAGTACAGCCACGCCGGCAGGCTCGCGAACATTCACCAGGAACTGATCCTTTTCACTGGAGTATGTGCACCATCGAGGTCTTCCGGCCAATTTTAAAGCTGAGGCAATTTTTCCTGAATTGGGATCGACGAGTCTTGCGTGGTTATCCTCAACATCAGCAACAAGCAGCCGCTTTCGAAGGCTGTCCCACGCGAGACCGTTAGGCATAGTTCCTGCCTGCACCTCACGCAAAACCCGACTGGTCAAGACATCAATTACTAAAATCTTGCCTGCACCTCTAGAGGCAGCAAAGATCAAGTTCTCACTCTGAGCGCATACAACGCCGCTTGCCTCTGGGCATTCTGGAATCGTTGCAAGATGTTTAGCATGTTCGCCATCTATGATCTCCACGCTTTCAGTAGCGGTGTGAGCAACGTATATGCGGCCGCTTTCGAGATGAACATCTGCATGATCAAAACCTCCTGGCTTATGAGGTGGAAGATCAACACGTCCAGAAATCAACAATGTCATGATAATACCTCTTTCACAGAAAACCAGAAAAAAGGAGTTTCTTGTTTACTCCATTAGTTTCTCTTTTAAGAATTTCCTTCTTTCTTTCCTGTCTAGCTTTTCGATTTCAGCCTTGTGTTTCTCACGTATCAGTTTCAGTTTGCAGTTGGTGTAGAAGGCGTCGTACACTGGGCTTGCTTTGGCAATAGTTTCATAGTCGTCCTTTGACACGATGCCAAAACCTGTCATGACAGCTTCCAGCCCAGCAGCTTCAGGGGCCATTCCCATTTTGTCCGTATCGGCTGCACGTACAATCTTTGCCACTTCCAGTACAGCAGGATCTGTGATCTTGTACTTCTCGACCATTGCATCAAAACTGCATTTGTCGCCATGATGCCCAAGCTCGACGCCAGGCGCGTCGTATGGTGTTGCCTTATCTTTTTTCACGGTTTCTTCAATTTTCTCTACGGGAACGAAGAGGAACTCGGCTTTCGGGTCTATGAATCGCTTTATCAACCATGGACATGCGGTTCGGTCCACGTGCACGTATAGTCTTGTTACCCACTTCAAGCTTTTCACACTCTCCTATGTAGATTAACTACTTATTTTGAGTAGAATATCTACTTATATAAGTTTAACGCACACGTTCAATTTGGTGAAGCAGATGCATCGACTCGGAAGCATGAAAGTCGGAACAGTGCAGCTCTGGCTATTATTATTGCTTTCAGACAAGCCAATGTATGGTTACGAGATTATCCGCGAATTGGAACGGAGGTTTTCAGGATACTGGTCACCGAAGACGGGCACTGTATATCCAGCGTTAGAAAAATTGGAAGAAAATCAGCTAATCACCGGTCAAATAGAGTTCAGAGACCGAGGTCCAGACAGAAAACACTATGCGATTACGGACAAGGGGAAAGAGGAGCTTAAGGCAGCTATGGCTCAGTGGGCTAAGATGACAGAGATGATAGACACTTATAGAGAAACGCATCAAGCCTTGTTCAGGTTCAAGAAGCCATGCACACGGGACGAAGCGGTAGCAATACTCACGAGGCTGGGAACAGCCTTTCGGAAGAAAGCCTTTGAGTTTTCTGACATTCTGTCTTCAGAAGAGAAAGGAAAGGCCGAGCCGACCGAACCCATATTTGTCAAACTTCTTTACGCCAAAGAAAATCACAAGTATGAGATTCACATGGAACTCGAATGGTTGCCGTCTGACAGCATGCGTACGAAAGAGACATAACCGATTAGTTGTGTCAAGCAAGACTCGACGAAGGTTGATTGAATCTTGAGCCACCATTGGGGTTACGTAAGTGCAATTACTTCAGCAGTTTTTTTTGTTTGGAATAAGCTCAACTCTCAACAAGATTACACTGGTCATATCTCTTCTACTTGGCATAGATCTCAGCTTACCTCTGATTTCAATACCTTACCTGTCTCGTCATGGAGTGTAAATGCTTAGCATTCATTTCTCAATGATTTGAATAGTGTGGTCACGGTCATTTTGTTCTAATTAAGCGAACCGAGTTTAGAACCACTAATAAAGCGTTGCCTTCGTGAATAGCCGATGCTAAGATCGGGCTCACTGTTCCAATCGTTGAAAGAGCTATGCCAAGAATATTGATTGCAAGCGCAAACAGAATGTTCTGTTTTATAACGCTTAATGTCCTTTTGCTTAAGCCGAGGGCTTCAGGCACCTTAGCTACATCATCGGTGGTCAAGATGATACCCGCGGTTTCTATGGCTATGTCAGTTCCAGCGACCCCCATGGCTATTCCGATATCAGCTGAAGCTAGTGCAGGTGCGTCATTAATCCCGTCGCCAACCATAGCCACCGTATGA
>Ga0315314_1000781_pt1 | contig 31355 bp, 33 predicted proteins | sample TDP9_MG_FD_203631 | JGI IMG/M metagenome (GOLD analysis project Ga0315314, IMG submission 203631) | Freshwater sediment microbial communities from Lake Towuti, South Sulawesi, Indonesia - TDP9 | ecosystem: Environmental > Aquatic > Freshwater > Lake > Sediment | place: Indonesia: South Sulawesi... | reverse complement strand
CAGATAAGTTTGTCAACATGCTGTGCAACAAGGCGAGCTGAACTGAACGGAGCTGTTGGAACAGCAACTATGATTCTCATAGGTCTTTGCTTCCTAATCAATTTGATAGCAGCCAACATAGTGTAGCCCGAAGCTAAGCCGTCATCCACCAAGATGACCGTCTTGCCGACCAGATTTGGGAGCGGTCTGTCTCCTCTGAACCTCCTGTTTCGTTTCCCAATCTCGTCTAAGACTTGATTGGCAAGTGAGGCTATCTCTCCCTTCGTGAGCCCCAGTTCTCTCACCAAAGGCTCATTCAGGATCATGGAGCCGTCTGGTGCCACCGCTCCAAATCCAGCTTCTGGATTGTAAGGTATCTGAATTTTGCGCGATATGATCTCGTCCATTGGGATGTTGAGTTCTCTCGCAATAGCGTAACCTACAGGTACGCCACCACTCGGTATGGTCAGGATGACTTGTTCTTTGCCCTTTAGACTTCTAAGCTTCTTCGCAAGCGCTCTCCCAGCATCCTCCCTGTCTTTAAACACGTAGATCATATTCGTTAACGATTTCTCATAGAGGATTTTACTGGACACACTCTGTCACCCCTTAAGGGGCCGTGATCGATTTGTCTTCGCACCTCAGCCTTTCTACCCATGCCTTTGGACGAGTCGGTTGAGATTATAAGAAATCTTCGTCTATTATATGTTGGAATGCGTTGTTCGATCCAATGGAGCTTGCTCACAGAACCGAGAAGGCCGTCACTAAGGGGATTCTGAGGAAATACTATAGGTTCAGACCCTCCGCCTTCTACGGTGGAATATCTACAGCGGACTGCGTCGGATGCGCCTTAAAGTGCGTTTTCTGCTGGAGCGGTTTTCCAAGAGATTCCCCTGAAAGAAGCGGAAGATACTACAGCCCAGAGCAGGTTTCAGAGAAACTGACGTCCATCGCGGAAAAGCGGGGTTACGGTCAGTTAAGGGTCAGCGGTAACGAGCCAACCATCGGGAAGGAACACTTGTTGAGACTCCTTGAGCTGGTGGATGAAACGGACTATGAGTTCATTCTGGAGACATCCGGGGTTCTCATAGACAAGGAGTACGCAGATCAGCTGTCGAAGTCCCGTAACCTACATGTGCGAATCTGTCTGAAGGGAACCCATAAGGAGGAGTTCTCGAGGTTGACGGGTTCCACGCCTGAGGGATTTGAACTACAGTTGAAGGCTTTGGAAAACTTGTTGGACGCTGGCGTCTCGACTCACGTTGCAGTTATGAAGTCATTCAGTTGTGAGGAAAACTTTAATAGACTTCTACTTCGCCTGAGAGAGATCAAATCAAGCCTCTACGTTGAAGAGGAATATGTCACTCTCTATCCATTGGTTATAGAGAGGTTGAAGACAGCAGGGATTAAGCCGTTCGTAGCTTATGATCGTTCTGGAAAATCCTGCAAGTTACCATAAATGATGTTGACAATCGATCCAATAGTTCAAGTTGCCATGCATGGCCTTCTGTCCGTGATAGTGCGCTTGCGAAACGCTAAAAAGCGAGGCCCCAACCCCCTTCTTAGTCGACCCATATTGTCCATCCATCCTGTTCCATAAAGAAAATAAACTTTAAACCCGGAGTCTTATACAGATGAGTTAGTCATAGATTCATGCCTCGGTCGAGTTGAGGTTGGCGGAGCTTGTCAGAGGTCAGCATTGAAGAAACAGACGTCTTAGTCGTTGGAGCCGGACCTGCAGGGTTGATAGCTGGTAGGGAAGCCGCTAGGAGAGGTGTGAATGTCATCATCCTTGAGGAAGATGACGAGGTGGGTAATCCATGCCACTGCGCAGGCTTGCTGAGCGTTCGAGGGTTGAAGGAGATAGGGATTGAACCGAGTAGGGAGTTTGTTCAAAATGAGGTTTCAGGAGCAATCTTTCACTCTCCATCAGACCTAACTTTCGAAGTCAGACGAAGGGAGAAGATGGCCTATGTCGTAGACAGGGCGTTGTTCGACAAGGCGTTAGCAAGGCAAGCCGTTACCGCTGGAGCTGGGCTGAGACTTGGATTCAAAGCTGAGATGTTTCTGGTAGAAAAAGGAGTTGTTTCCGGCGTCGTTGGAAAGAACAAGGAAACCATAAGGGCCAAGGTTATCATTGATGCTGAGGGAAGTAGTTGCGGATTGTTAAAGAGGACAAATTTCGGAAGTCCAAGCCCAGAAGGTCTTCTACCAGCTACACAGCTTGAGATAGCCGATGTAAAGACGGACAGAGACCTCGTCGAGATCTTTGTGGGAAGCGAAGTGGCTTCAAAATTCTTTCTATGGATGATTCCAACGGGCGATGATTCAGCCAAGGTGGGCCTAGCTTGCAAAGGCAAAAACAGGTACGAGTTCCTCCAAGAATTTGTCGAGCGCAAATTTGGCAAGCACCGAATAACCGCCGTACGAGCTGGTTTCGTTATCACCAGCGGACCATCCACTAGAACCTATTATGATGGAGTAATTATCGTCGGTGACGCCGCAGGACAGACGAAGCCGACTACTGGCGGAGGAGTTGTCACTGGTGGAACGTGCGCCAGCCTCGCCGGTAGGGTTGCGGCTGAGGCTGCCTTGAAGAATGACTCATCCGCTGACTTCCTTGAAAAATATGAAGAATCTTGGAGAAAGAGGCTCGGAAAAGATTTTTCTACGATGCTTTTGGCGAGGAGGATCTTGAACAATCTGCCCGATGAGACAATAGACGAGATATTTAAAACAATTATAGAAAGCAGAATGCAAAAAATAATTGAGGAGGAGGGTGACATCGACTTTCAAGCTGAGGTCCTGAGAACGCTGGCGAGACAGCCATCTCTCTTGAAGGTTTTGTTGCGTGTCGCCGGGAACGTTTTGTTTGGAAAGCAGTGATCGACCGATTTGAGGGCGTCCTCATGGTTCTATGAGCCACCCGCCACCAGACAATACGACATATAGGATTTGAAGGCCCAGTAAGAAAGTAGTAAAAGCTATTGACTTTCCCCACGATATCTTATGATAGTAGTACAGGCCGGGAACAATGAAGAACCCAACCCATAGTCCGAAGATGAAATCTGAATAGGGAACCCAACCAAACAGCATCGCAGGTGTAGCAGGATAAATCGTTAACTTAAGGCTTGCCAGCCAATCCCCCTTTCCGCCCAGAAGCTTGGCGAAAACATGATAAAACAGAACGAATCCAGGCAACTTAAGAACCATGAAGACTAGGGTAAGCACTCCAGTCCAAAGGTGTCTAGATGCCCCTGAAAGCTGTTCAATCATGGGTGCATACTTGTATGCTGCCATCTGGGCATTAGTAGAGGCATGTATTACGTCAGATGGAAAACCAAGAATGTTAATGATCGGTGTCAATATCGCTAGAAGAAGGCTAAGCACAACATAGTATTGGAAAACACTTCCTGCCCCCTCTTTGTCGCTTCCCTTCTGGAAAAAAGTGTACGGTCTGATCATGACGGTCTTGGCCGTTTCAAGATGATGCATCAATCTTCCGAAGATTCCATGCATGCCCATGAGCTCCCAGAACGTGCTAGCTTGACTTTAAAATTTTTCGTAATCATGAAATCCTCGCTCGCTAGATATATTTCGTATGCTTGGCTGAAAGCATGCCCATTAACCTTATAAGCACGTTCTACATTATATGACCGACACCTAAAAGGAGTGAGCACACGATTTGGCTGAAAAAGAGAATGTTGTCTTCATTGGGAGAAAGCCTCCGATGAGCTATGTGTTGGCGGTGTTGACAGGCTTCTCCGCCACAAAGTCGGACGAAATCGTTTTGAAGGCCAGGGGAAGGGCAATATCAACTGCTGTTGACGTAGCTGAAATTTCTAGACGTAGATTCGTTAAGGGGCTGGAGGTCAGTAACATCACTATTGGAACTGAAAATCTGGCACGAGAAGGCGGTGAGACGAGGGGAGTATCAACTATTGAAATCACACTGAAGCAATCCGGAGCTGCGGAAAAGAAGCCCGCGAAAAAAGAGAAATAGTCTCTGTTGCAACTGTTGAAGATTGAAGGCTGACTCTCACTACAGGTCTTTGAGAAACGGAATTTTTTGACATATCTGCAATTCTCGCGTGCCTGTATGCAAAGCTATATTAGGTAGTACAGGCAACTCTAACAGCACACACGTGTAAGAGAGGTGAAAAACTTGACAACAGGGGTAGTGAAAAGGTGGCTCGGCTTAAGAGGCTACGGATTCATCAAATGCGAAGACGGAACAGAGGTCTTTGTCCACAATTCTGAAATACAGGGCAAGAGCAGTTTGACGGAAGGAGAAAAAGTAGAGTTTGAAATACAGAAATCTCCGAAGGGTCCAAGAGCAGTGAATGTTAAAGCTGTTTCTGAATAGAAAGATTTCTAGTTGAGAAGTTATCGAACAGACAGAATATTGGATGGGTATTCGTGGGTCATCGGATGACTTCGGGCCTTTCAGATGGCTTATGAATGCCGTGATGTTTTTTGATTTTTCAGACTAATCAGACTTCCATAGGATAACACTTTCAACATCAAACCCGAACATCACGCCTTTTTTTCTCCAAAATTTTTTCCATTGAAATATTTCTCGCAGTAGATGACATAAGATATTCATTAGATTGTTAATTCTTTTTTTTGGCGGCTCAATTGAATTTCGTGCTAAGCAGGATGTAGGTTAAAGAGTTGGACGTATCCATCGAGAAGGAAGCAATTCGTAGAAGGGTATGGAGGATAATGGATGAATCCGAGGTATCTAGGTTTCCGAAGCCTGTTGTCGGAAGGATTCCTAACTTTGAAGGAGCTGAGACCGCTGCGAAGAAGCTTGCTAACTTACCAGAGTTTAAGGCCGCCAGTGTTGTGAAGGTTAATCCTGATTCGCCTCAAGCATCTGTCAGGAGGGAGACCCTTCTGAGCGGGAGGATTTTGGTGATGCCCACTCCAAGACTGAGGGAGGGCTTCTTGTTGTTGGATTCAAGGGATATTCCAAGGGAAGCGCTTAGGGAGTCGTCTACCATTAGAGGCGCCTTCAAGTATGGAAGTTCTATTGGCATTGAGGATCTGCCGAGGGTTGACGTAGTTGTCGCTGGGTCTGTGGCTGTTTCACCTAACGGGGGTCGGATCGGTAAGGGTGGTGGGTACAGTGAGATTGAGTATGGTATTCTCAGGCAACTGGGTCTGGTAGGGGAAGAGACGCCAGTTCTGACAACGGTTCACGATGTCCAGATTTTGGACAGGCTTCCAGTGGAAGAACATGATTTCTCGGTTGATGTGATAGTGACGCCTAAGAAGGTCATCAGAACAGGTAGAAAGCGCAGGCAGCCTAGGGGGATAATTTGGGACAAGGTTACACCAAAGATGCTTGAGGAGATGTCCGTCTTAAAAGAGTTGAGGGAAAGGAAAAAAGGTAGGGAAAAAGGCAGTACGGTTTGAGTTTGCAGTTATCATTGTCATTTGAATATGAAGATCCCAAGCGCGGTTAGACTAAACATTTTAATGGCTGTTTACAATTTCTAGTTTGTTGTTCGCTGGTGGATCTCCTTTGCCAATCGATAGAATGATTGAGAAAGCATGGATTCTCATAGAAAGCGGTAGAATTGAGCAGATCGGCGATGATTCATGGAGCATTATAGGAGACCACGGAACCTACACCGTCGCAAGGGATTATGAGGGGAAGGTAAGTTGTGACTGCCCTGGCTTCAGAAGTAAGAGGAAGTGTTCCCACTCAACAGCAGTGATCATTCTGACCAAGCTAAAACATCGATCGAGCAAGCAGTCTTAGGGAATGTCGTCGCGTGCAAGATTTATTCTCTGTTTTTTAGATTTGAGAAAAAACCTTACAGATCGAGTCGATGTGTTTAAGAGAGAGTTTTCCTCAATCAAAGGTCTCAGTTTCAATTCGTCTAACACAGAGTCGTCTCCAAGCTCCGAAGCAACATGAGCATCCGACGAAACAACCAGTTTTACATCTTGCTCTATCGCGTCTTTGATAAGCTCTTTGGTTTTTTCGATTGTGGAGTCTTGGGTTCCGTGATACTTCAAGACGTGGCAGTTTATCTCCAGCGCAACATCTTTTTCACTTGCGGCTTTGATCACTTTCCCTACATTGGTTGGGAATCCGTATATGTATGGGTGGGCGATTATGTGGACATAAGGGTTTTCCATTGCCCCAATGATCGCTTCCGTATGGCTTTCAACCGAAGAGCCTGTATACCCCGTTTTATGATGGAGGCCAGCGAGGACTATGTCTTGCCGCTTTAGAAGCTCTTCAGACAGGTCTAAGCTACCTTTAGTGTCCAATATGTTAGCCTCACAGCCTAAGAGTAGCTCCACGTTGTGCAACTTCCTTGGGATACGAGGTGTGATCGTGAAGAAGTCAGGAGCGGTCCCCTCATAATGTGGACCATGATCGGTGATGGCGATCATTTCCATGCCCTTTTCGCTTGCGGTCTTTGCCAACTCATATATGGTATTGACTGCGTGGCCGCTTGCCACAGAGTGTGAATGCAAATCTATGCGCAACATAGTCACTCAACCCTGACACATATTAAACCTTCTCTAATATTGCGACATATCATAAAAAAGATATTGCACAGTCAACTCCGACAGATCGTAGGTGATCTCTTAGGATCAAACTTGAATTTTTGATTATGCAAAGGCTGTAGCTATTCACTTGCATGCGTAAAAGGCGATATGGAAGTGAATTTAACGGTCAACAATTCTATATATTATCAATATACGGCGTCTAATGCCGTGACATCAAACGCGCACAGTGTTGAGCTTGGGGGTGCGTTACCTTTCCTGAGTTCAGTGAGGAAGAGATATTAACCGACGACTCTGGTTGGGGGGACCTCATACTAGGAGTCGTCATAGGGGTCTTGAGGCGGCCTTCAGGCGATTATATGGAGCGCAGAATTCCAGTCATCTTCTTTCAGCCTCCACGCTTTGAGAGAAAGGAGTACTTGGACAGAGCGGTAGATGTCATAGAGGAGGCGATCGATGTTATGAGGCCTTCGAGAAACGCTGTTTTTAGAGTCTGCTCTGGATACATCCTGTCTGGAGTGAGGAAATACCTAAGGGAGCAGGGCTTCAGTGTAAAGGTGACCAAAGTAATTGGAGAGCTTCAGGAGAGAGTTGAAAGAGGATATCTAAACTGGTGTAGGGAGGTTGGTGTACCAAGAAGAGTTCTGCAGCTAGAAAGTGGGGAAAACAGATTCTGGGCGCTACTAAACTGGGTAAAGGAGAAACCAGAGCTGAGAGAAGGATTGGTAAAGACTGGATGGAAAAGCTGGAGGGAAAAGTGGCGTGACTTTGTCTACGAAGGATAGAAAAAATAGAGTTGCAAGCGAACTGAACGAGACTTTGATGGAAATTGAGGGATGCGATAAATGCTGTAACATTTATCCTAATTACGCTGAGGCCCTCGACTCGAGAAATAAGGCTTGCATAGAGTTCGGAGTGATCGAGGAGTGGGTACCTGAGAAGGTTCGAACTCTTTTCATAGCTGAGGCGCCTCCTTGGAGGCGGCCGAGATACTTCTATAATGAGGGGGCGGAAGACAGCCTCAGAGCAGGCCTCTTAAGTATCCTAAAAATGAGGGATCTAAGGGAGTTCAAGGAGAGCGGAAACTTCCTTGTTGACGCGGTCAAATGCAGATTTAACAAAGGTGGCAAGTTTATTCCAAAGATGATCATACATGCCTGTTCCATGAGCTATCTGAGGAGAGAGATAGATGCGCTAAAATCGAAGAAAATCTTTGTCCTAGGCCAAACGGCATTGATAGGCCTACAAACGATCTTCAGAGACAGCAACCTAAGAAGGTATAAAAGTATGATCAAGAGCTGCGGATCGGAGACAAACGTATCAGGGTACGACGTGATAATCAGCCTCTATCCCAGCGACCAAAACAGAAGGTACTACCACGAGATGAAGGAAGCTTTTAAGAAGTTAACCCGAAAATGAACGAAATACAAGTCTTGCGCATAGTTGACGGCCTCTCCATCCTCACGTCCCTAGCCTTCCTTACATACAGTTCTTGGAGTGATATTAAGACACGTGAGGTACCCGACAGGGTTTGGTTAACCTTCTTCCCTATAGCCCTTTCCTTAACGTCTATTAGGTTCGCTCTCCGACAGGAATTGATCCAGATCTCAATTCTATCAGTCTTCCTCAGCTTAACCATCTCTGCGGTCCTCCTCTACTCAGGTTTCTTCGGAGGGGCTGACATTAAGGCCCTGATCTGCATCACCGTGTCTACTCCTACCCCTTTAGCAACAGTTGAGCCTGTCACTGGCTTCCTTCACCCATTTTTTCCTGTCACCTTCTTCTGCAATTCTTGCTTGATCGCCCTCTCGCCTGCAGCCTATATTACTCTACGAAATATGCTTCGAATCTCAAAAGGAGACATAAGACTGTTTAGGGGGTTTGAGGAGGAGCCTGCTTGGAGGAAGATATTGGCTTTCATCTCTGGCTATAAAGCCGATTTTTCAGAGTTGAAGGAGAAACACCTCTATCCAATGGAACAAGTCTTAGGGAGCGATGGAAAGACTGTGAGGAGATTCAGGTTTTTCTTAGACGTTGAAGCGGATCAAGAAGAGACAGTTAAGGAATTGGAAGGGCATGTGAAAAAAAGGCTGATTCCGCGGGAGGTATGGGTCTCGCCTGGTCTACCCATGTTAGTGTTCTTCACCCTCGGCTATGTCTCTGCAATAATCTTGGGCGACTTCACTATCTGGCTCGCCAAATTCCTCATCCAGCTCTAGAATGTTCAGTTTGACCGATATCGATCCTCTCTGCCCACGCGTGCCTCGATCGTGAGGGAAGAAAATAAATCCAAGAAAAACGAACTATAGTAACTGCGGGGTGGGCGGGGGTAGCGAAAGCCCCCAAAGCCAAGTCTGGTCTAATTTACAGACCATAGGCGCGAGGCTCAGGCCCTCGTGGCGTAGGCCTTCGTGGGTTCGAATCCCACCCCCCGCACTTTTTACTGAACCCCCCTCACTTTTCGGGGGATTCACTTGGGCTTTCTGAAGATCTTCAAATCGTCCATTTCTGTGACGTACTCGAAGCCTGACTCAACCAGCTGACATGCTTCCTGGACGGTCTTAGGGTCAAGGAAGGGTTTTTGGAAGGGTTAGAGAAGGCAAACGACGGTTTAGGACGATATGACAAATTGTCTTAACTGGTTTTCGAAACCCTTCGGAAACCAAACGACAAAAGAAACGGTCAAAGGACAGTATTTTTGCTAGCCTAGTTTCGATCGGTCATTCGATTCAATCTATTTAATTGTGATTGAACTTCGTACTATTTAGAGAGAAGAGTGAGGGGAACTCGTGAGGCAACGATTCAAGTAGAACCCTATGTGCTATCAAAAAACCTAATCTCTGATAGATCGTTCGAAACGCTGGTGCTGAAACTAAGATTTGATATGCGAAAAATCTAAACTCCTTTTTAATGAATCCATGATGTTTTGGAACCCTATTCCAAAGTTATTTGTGCATTCTTGCCTAAACAGGATTTCGGAATTGTCCTCAAGGACGAATACATCACAGAAACTAGGATATCCAGCATTATGAATCGAGGTTAAGAAATCTCTATATTGATCATCCCAAGTCCTAGTGCTATCCCAAAAATATAATTTTATTAGCACTCCAATCTTGATGAAGTTGCAAAAGGCTCCCCACAACTTGACTTGGCTTTTATACGAGATTCTGCACTCTTTGAAATCCTTTCTTTTCCAAGCCTGATAACATTCGTAGTGTTTCTTGAATAGTAGGTATCCCGCCAAAAACTCCGTTATTCCTTCACTTAAGAAAAAGTGTCTTCGTCCAACACGATGATAAGCTTCTGGACGACTAAAAACAGAAACACTGTGCAATGCCTCATGATATAAGGTTTTGCGGCACCAATTCCAGTCATTTAGAAAGATTTTGCCTCTTACATATTGACCAAGAGCGTTTCTGCGATCAGGAAAATTTAGTTGCCAAAGACTCTTGGAGACCTTATATATCTTTGATGTAATGGGGAACGTGATATTTCTAAGCCCCCTCAAGGGGTAAGGAGATGAAGATAACAAAGGGACAGGATGTTGAAAAAGGTGATGTTTGATGTCTGAAAAAGCTTGTCTAAGCCGTTCTTCCATGGCATCTTGGTCTATTGATGATCTGAGGAAAGCTTGACCTCTCTTGCATCTCAAGCGGTTTTGCCTCGACAATTATAGTCGATTTTAGTGCTTCCAAAAGATATATATTATTGTATAGTATACTATACAACCGACATTGTACAGTATACAAAACAAAATACATTCTAAATGGTAGTATATAGCGGAAGGTAATAGTATGTCATATTTGGTATCAAAGTATGCTGGTTCACTGTCAAAAGAGGATGCTGAGGAGCTATTTTCTAAACTTGTCAAGGCCTGTGGCAGCATTTCAGAGGCCTGTAGAAAATGTGGAATACAAAGAAAAACCACTTATGATTGGCCGTCGGTAAAAAGTCTAAAATCACTCACAAAGGAAAAAGTGCTGAAGGCTATGCTTGAAGTTGATCTAGAAGAAGCCCTGAGTTTTCTTTTATCTAGAAGCAAAGAAGATACAGTTGACCTTCTATCAACGAATTTGTCATATCTATATGAAAAAGCTATGTCTGAAGATATAGGCAGAGAACGTTTTCTTAATGCGATTGAAAAATTTGAAGAAATAAGACAAAAATATGCAGGCTTGGTTTTTGAAGAGCTTGAAGAAGAAGTTGGAGACATGGCACATTTTATCAAAGAAAGGGCAACGGAATTAAATGTGCCTCTGCCTACAGAGACCATAAACACAATCAAATCCTCTCAAATCTTAGAGATGCTTCCCATCGTCGTTGACGCCATATACCATAGAGGATACATTAGAGATCCTTCTGAACTTGCAAAAGATCTTAGCGTACCAAAAGAGTTAGTGGAGGTCTTGTTTGGGTCCATTCGAATATCTGCTGGCGGCGTTAAAGAATTTCCTCACTGGTTGGGAGAAGAACATTCACCTTACAAAGACGTTCTACCAATTGCAGGTCAGATTCCACCGACAGCTAATGTAGAATATCCAGAAATTTGGGCACAAGGAAAAGCCACAACGCAAAATTAGAATAAGGAGAAATAGATCTTGAAAATACCTGAAGAGTTTAAAAAATACATCTTAAAGGAGTTCGATTTTATTATACAAAAAATTGAAGAAGAAGATAATGCAAAGAAAAAAATTTACTTCTTCAGTGCTGCCTACGCATCCCTCGAAAGGTATATGCGGTATTCTCTTGATCCTCAACTCTTGCTTACCCACGCAGTTCTGAACCTCTGTTATGGTGCTCTAAACAGTCGATTAGATGCGATTTCAAAAGGCGACATTACAGTCGAAATGCCTCCAGAATTTTCTGAGAGGCTAATTGAATACCTCACTGAATTAAGAAACAAAATTGCAGAAGAAGAAGATACGTATACGACTCTAGAAAAATTCGCTCATCTAGCGTATCAGACTACTGGAGCTGGATATTATATACGGAGTCTTCTAGAAGCCGCAAAGTGACGACCAAGTACAAGTTCAATAGCTTTAGACTGCCGACGCTCATATTTTACTTCTTCTACTTATATTCTCCTAAACATCCGTGCTTAAACCAGATTTTTGAAAGCATTTGATTAGCCCATGAAACCATCAAACGCCATTCTTATATCTGTTCTTGTTTTCTTATTCATAATGTGACACTCTTGAAAGCGTTTATTAGCTATTCATCAGAAGACTCCCCTTCAATGGTTAAGGTAAAATCCGAATTAGAGAAAAACGGAATCGATTGTTATATAGCTGTTCATGATCTTGAGCTTGGCAAGTCTATTTCGGAAAAGATTAAGAAAGCTATTATTGCAACAAAGAGGATGTAAGTAGAAACCCCTTTAACATCATGATCATTTCTTTTTGAAACTATCATCTCGAATTTTTCCCACTAAAAATGCTTATCCCATTCGAGGGTTGCACATTATTCCCATTTTGCGATAGTTGTGTACAATGAATGTATTTAAGACCCTAAAAATACTGTATTATTGATGTATTTGAAAAAGAAAATAATGCTCTTTTCAATGTTCTTCATGCTTTCTTTAATCTCTTCATGCTTCGCTGCTGAAGTTGAAACGATCACGGTTGAGCCCAGCCATTATAAATTATTAATCTTCAACCTGAATCCAGGGGACAAGTTTTCAGGATCTCTTTCCATCACAGGGGGAGCAAACGACGACATCGATTTTTGGATAACTGGTCCTAGCGGTGGAACCGTTTTAAATCTTGGAAGAGTCTACGAGGGGACATCATTTGAATTTACCGCGAATGAAAAAGGCGCGTATACCCTTCATTTCGATAATACAATGTCCTTGATTAGTTCAAAAATAGTAACCTTATCATACACCATAGAGCCTGCACCTGTTGGCATAAGTATTCCTGGTTTCCCGATAGAAACCATATTAATTGGCATAATTCTGACTGCAGTTGCACTGACAGTGTTAAGAAAGAAACAGCTGACAGCACTCCCGTCAGCCTGATCGATTTTGCAGGAGGAAAAAAATCTGAAGTTTCGAATTGTTGATCGATTGAACTCAAAAATAATTAAAATATTCATAATGATTATACTGCTTCTCTCTCCCGAAATTACATTGTTTCATTCTTCAAGTACGTTTCGGAGTGTTTCATTGACCAATACATACAATTTTTATTCTCCTTGTTTTGGTGGAGGGCATTTATGGGATTTACAAGTTACAGTCTCTTGCCCTTCTCAGTTAGAGTTGGGTCAAACTTTTGATGTTACTTTTAGATTTGAGGTTACGGGGCATTCAGATCATCTTGTTGATGCAACAATTCAAGTAAAAGAGTACGGAATGTATCTTGATCCTATAGACGATAATTTAGGATTTAGCGAACGGCTTCACAAAGAAGAATATGGATTAGCAAACTCTCTTCTTTGGTTAAATAATCATAATGTACTCTTTCAAAGTGATTTTACTGGTACTTTCTCTGTCTCATTAAGAGAAAGCGATCTTTATTATTTTGGTTCAGATGCTCCTGACTGGCAAACTAAATATGGTGGAAAAACTGTGGAATGTGAACTAACCTTCTATTTCTGGGTCTGGGCGTATGATTTCTATGCTTGCGAAACTGGTGATCGCAATTCACCTGGTTATTGGCATGGTAGTGGAGATGATGAACTCTCAGGCAACAACTATCATTCTCCGATATATGTGTCCTTAAATTTACCTTTTCGCTTTGGCATGTATCACAATATGATTATCATAGTTTCTGTTGTGGGCTTTGCTGCGATAGCGATTTACATTATAGTAAGAAAAAGAAAAACCAAATCTAAGATAAATTAAGAGTTTCAAAGAATCCTATTAAAATTGGGTGTGGAGATTTGCGGGTGACATCTCCACGTGTTCGGGAGTTTGAATCCCCCCCCGCACCATTGGACAAACCCCACACACTTTTGGGAGGCTCATTTACGCTTTCTGGAAAATCAGGAATCAAGTAGTCCATGGAGGGTACAGTCCAGACCAAGAAGAACTAGAGCTCGTAGTAAGTTGGGTTAAAAGAATAATAAGTTTGGTTTCATGAACAACAGAGGCGAATGTTGTGAAAGAAGACAGTCATGGAAAAGAACCAGCTTCAGAGGATGTAGCATTCATACTTCCTGTGCCAGCAAAAGGAATAGATGGAATCGAAGGCAAAGACTTACCTTTTGCAGCTTGGTTCCTTCTGAACGAGGCTTTCTCATGCCTCAAGAACAATGAGCATTATGCTTGCATTGCTTGTCTTATTGCAAGTGTCGAGATTTGGTTAAGAAGAGAGACAAAAAAACGGAGGCTCAAACTGGAAAAACTCATTGATCATGCAACGGAAACAGGATTGATTTCTAGTGAAGAAAAGGATGACCTTGACGAGTTACGAAAGTTGAGAAACAAATACATACATTTCGACTTAAGAAAACTGCCTAAAGTTAAAGATGGCCAAGTGACAGTATACAAGATCAATGATGCCATTTCCTCACTGAGAAAGGGGGAATACCCAAAGGGAAAAAAGGTCGCTGCATATCCAACTCCAGAGTACGAAGACCTTATCCCGCTATTATGGCTGGCTGGAAATACACAAATCTTCATGAAAAAGATCAAAGAATTTTACGAGAAACGTTTCCCTAGCAAGTCCGGTTAACATGCCTTATTTTGGGGCATACCCAAAGTTTCCTGATCCAGACTTGCCATGAGAGACTCTTTGCTGTCTGACAAAAGCAAGGTCGTTTTGTTCATCATCTGTTTGGTTCATCGCACGCACGATCAAATCTCCGGGATACTCGAACAAGAGATTCATAAAAAAGAGGGGAAAGCGGAGTTTGCGGGTGATGTCTCTACTTGTTACTCGTTCACCCAAAGCCGTATCTTTTCTCCTCCTCTCTTAAAATCAGCATAAAGAAGTCATCAATATCTCTTATCAACGCGGAAAAATTCCCAAAATGCATAAATGCTTGGAGAAACCAATAGAACGAGGGAGAAGTGAATGGTGAAAAGCCACCATCACGAACGTCTTAGATCCCAGATGGGCCTCATAGACAAACAAATTGTTGAGGTCCATAACGAGATCATCAAGCACTTGATATTCATCTTGAATCTTTTAAAAAATAATCGATTCCCTGAAGCCGCTGGGCACATGGTCAGAATAAACGACCTCAGTGACCTTTTAGAGAAACAAACTAAGATGTATTTCACGCAAGAGATACTCGATATTTTTGAAACCGATGCAAAACTGTCGTATTCTCTTGAAGAAGTTGAAAGCAAAAAGAATCAGGTACTCAAGTGGCTGAGCGAAGTAAAGCAAAAGACAGAACATGCTCAGAACACACTCAGGACTTCAAGGAACCCAATGAGAATCTACACCGATCTCAATGATTTACTTCAAAGAATAGGTTGCGATCAACGCATTTCAGACTTCGTTAATACCCTAAGAATATTAGCTACGGAATCCGAAATATATAACATAAAACAAGAAAAACAGAAAGATAGACTAAGTTCCATCTTCACCAATCTAGATTTGCATCCCGTCATCAAAAAAGCTAGCAGAGAATTATTTGAAGATGGGCATCTCGCTGAGGCAATTTTTGAAGCTTACAAAGCTCTTATCAGTTATGTCAAGGAAAAATCTGGCAAGAAAACTTTAGATGGGCAAAACCTTATGGGAAGCGTATTCAATGTCAAGTACGATAGAGAAACTTTGCAAGTCAAAAAGAAACCTCTCCTTCGGTTAAATGCGCTTAGTACACTAGAGGAGTTGGATGAGCAGAAAGGTTTTATGCACTTATTTGTTGGTGCAGTGATAGGTATACGAAATCCTAAGGCTCATGTGATAATTGAACAGAAAGATCCATTCAAGACATTGGAATATCTTTGCTTTGCCAGTCTTCTAGCAAAAAGGGTTGATGAGGCTAAACTGAACTCAAGCTAGACAAGACACTAACGAAAGAATCATATGAACGATGGAAAACGTGAAGGAATTCTGATTTAATTTCTGGGAGTCTTCCAGGTGTAAAGATTGCACTGAGACCAAGATATCCATGTTCTCTGCCAAAATCTATAACAATAGGTGCAAATATAGCGCCTATGATAAGAGCGGCACCTGCATAGTAGAAAAGTCTGCCAACGGATTCTCTCATTTCTGAACCCCATAATCTGGATCAGTTCTTTGGCATGATGTGAAATGCTAGTACGATTTAAGCATAACTTTTTTGTGATCTGATGAATTATTGGCCGATCGCCCACACAATTTCTTGAGGTGGCCAGCAAGTCTAATGAAAAAGAAGGGGAGTGGAGTTTAGCGGGTGATATCTCAGCTGAATAGGTAACAATATATTAAAGCGATGGTACATTTCAACTTTATTGGTAACACGGGGAGAGGAAAAATGACGGAGAAAAAGACATGTTTCATTATTGCGCCTATTGGTGAACCAAAATCAGATATAAGAAAGAGGTCTGACCAAGTGTTTAATCATATAATCAAACCTGTTGTAGAGCCACTAGGTTACAAACCTGTAAGATCGAATCATATTTCGGAACCGGGAATAATCACTAGTCAGGTCATACAAAATGTTCTAGATGCACCACTTGTCGTAGCTGATCTTACAGATCATAACCCAAATGTCTTCTATGAGTTAGCTATTCGCCATGCGATAAAGAAGCCATTGGTTCAAATCATTGACAAGAACCAGAGATTGCCGTTCGATGTGGCAGGTACCAGAACGATTCTTATTGATGTTCACGATCTGGATAATGTCGAGGATGCCAAGAAGGAGTTGGAGAGTCAAATCAGGACTATTGAAAGGGGGAAAACTGAAATAGACACCCCGATTTCTATGGCGGTGGATCTTAGCGTACTGAAAAAAAGTGAGAGTCCGGAAAAAAGATATGTTGCTAGTTTGGTTCCCCTTATGCATGAACTCCGCTCTGAAATTAGGGAGATGATACATATGAATGATAGGGTTCTTTATGAAGTCCGTCATCTTTCACACGCACCTTCGAGGCTATCGCCAGAAGAATATGCCTTTATTCTGGCTAAAAGTGACTTGAGAAAACAAGTCGAAAAATCTCGAAGGCAATCGCTGAAAGCTAAACGCTCGCTAGCATAAAAAAGAAGGGTGTGGAGATTTGCGGGTGATATCTCCACTGTGGAGGGGGTTCGAATCCCACCCCCCGCACTGTAGCGTTGGGTATGTTCAAATATCGGTTTAAATTCTCGGAGTTGTGTTGCGTAACGTCACAGCAATAACGACCAAAATAAAAGATGTTTCTAAATGATGCTTTCTAAGAGGAAGATTATTATTGCTGTAGTTATTCCAACGGCGAGCATTTGAGCTCCGTATAACCAGACTCTTTCTTTTGCAATTCTTCCTAGATAGAAGCCTAAGGAAAAAAGAGTTCCCAATGTGAGGATGAGCGAAATTAGGTATGCGTTCTCGATTGGAAGCAATCCTATTCGAGCGAGGATGAAAGGTGCTAGAGAAACAATAGCTGTTAGGGTCGGCGATATTCCATCGATTAGTGCAACATATATCGAAACGAATCTTGAAGCTTCGTAATGTATGGGGTCAGGTTGGGCTGGTGCCGCTTCAAGCGTTCTCAGATGTCCCCTTCTCTCCGCCCTCTCAGCCATGAAAGCACCAAAGAAGCCCGAGACTCCCATAGCCAAACAAGCTCCCAAGCCCGCTGCAACAATTACTCCAGCCTCCGTGATTCGCGCCATCCAAGAACCAATGACAATACCAAACATAGTCATCGAACCATCAAAACCATTCATGATGAAATATTTTCTGGCGATACCTCTGGCACGCGTGACATCCAGGTACACCTTAACTTTCCTAAACCAGCCGTGAAGCCGTTTACGCAATTGTTCTCCTCACATCAAAAAGACGTTTTCTGAACACTTTCAGTTCACGCCATATTATCCAAGCTAGTTTGATATAAATATTCCTTAATCTTAAGTAACAATGGTCAGAATGACTCACCATTGGGGATATGTTGGCGCCATTACGTCCGCCATCTTTTTTGGAATAGCTGCAACCCTCAACAAGATTATCCTAGAAGAGGTTCATCCTTTAGTAGTTGCTGGATTAATCTATTTTGTTGCCGGCATAGTCTTGTTTTTCGTTCGCTTGTCTCCCCTCCACAATCTAGTCTTGTTAGCAATGGAAACACCAACTAAAACTGAAACTGAAATTGTGAGAATAGATTTGGGGATACTTGCAATAGTTATACTATCGGGGGCAGTTATCGCTCCTTTTCTATTCTTGTATGGCCTCAGTGAAACAACTGCAGTCAATGCATCCTTGCTTTCAAATACTGAAGCATTATTTACGGTGTTTATTGCCTTTCTTTTTCTTAAGGAGAGAGGAACAGGTAAAGACTATGCTGGTATTCTTTTGCTGGTCATCGGTGCCATTTTTGTAACGACGAACGCGAAGTTCCAGAAACTTACTTTAACCAGGGAAGTTTTAGGCAATGCGTTCATTGTGGGCGCATGTTTGTTCTGGGGGATTGATAACAATTTGAGCAAATTAGTGAGCAAGAAACGCGACCTCGTCTTGATAACTGCGCTGAAATGCTTCATTGGAGGAGGGATATTGTTACTTCTATCAATTCTTCTAAAACTTAATTTTCAAATCTCCTTATTTTCCATACCATATTTATTTTCAGTCGGAGCTTTCAGCATCGGTTTTTCAATTCTCTTCTTTCTTTTCGCCTTGAGGGAAATAGGTTCGATGAAGACAGGCGTAATATTCTCAACATCTTCCCTTTTTGGAGCGGCATTCGCATTTATTATACTCAAAGAAACCTTTTCTCTGATTCAAATAACGGCTGGATTCGCAATGTTGTTAGGAATTTATATTATATATAAAAGGTAAGGAGCTACAAAATTCAATTGAGAACCATCATCCCAAGAAATATTGGCATAGAACTTATGAGAGAATTCGTCTGGCGATCTCCGTTCCGTATCGCTGACACATTTTGGAGACTTCTTCCTCTCTGTCACCTGACACCCTTATAATTCCGGGCACCATCCTAAGTCTATGGTGCAATCCAAACGCTAATTCCAGCATTTTAATGCAATCTTCACCATCCCTGCGCGTTCCTGAGGATGTAAAACACCCGCCAACCTTGCCCCTCAGTTGACGCCCCCTATTGTACAGGGCTATTGACTCGTCGATGAGCCTCTTCACTTGCCATGCCACATTGCTGAAATACGTGGGAGAGCCTATCACGATTCCATCAGCTTCAGCCAGGTCTCTAAGCCTGCATTCTTCAATCCCTTTTACCTCCACCTCGACGCCTAGCAGTTCGGCGCCCTTGCCGATTTCATCAGCCATCCTTTTGGTGTTGCCTGTTCCAGTATAGTATGTGATAAGTAGCCGCTTAGCCGTCAACCTCTTCACCTTTCTCAAGCGATACGTGAATTCATTCTATTTTGGAAATTTCCTCATCCTGTTTAAAAGGCGTTTAGCCCCCTTATTTCCGAGGAGGCTTACCAGCTTCTTTTCGGAGGTCGCTCCCTCCCAAGATTCAAGTATCTCCACCACGGCGTCCCTGACCCCTGGGCTCAGATCTCTAACCATATCTCTGATCATTCTTTTTCGCCCTCTGACTACATCCTCCGGTCTAAAGACTTCACCCATTCTCTTTACCTCAATAATACTGTGGGAGAAAAGAAACTAAAAAGGGTTTTCAGATAAAAATTCAAGCATTTTCTGAGGTTGCAACCGTACGGCGCTTCTTGATCTCAGAAATGAAACGTTTAATATACCTCTTTTTAATGATGAAGTTAAGGACCAGCGGGGTTTAAGATATGAATAAAAGGTTAGTCTCGGCCGACAGACCTGAAACAGAAGACAAGGTTCAGTATCATATACATCTAAAACCGGGTGATGTTTCGCGTTATGTGCTGTTGCCCGGCGATCCGGATCGAGTGTCCAAGATAACCAAGGATTGGGATAGAGTAGAAGAGATGGCGAAGCATAGGGAGTACTTGACCCAAACTGGTTTCTACAAGGGTGTGAGGGTTTCTGTCTGTTCAACTGGCATCGGCTCCTCTGCAGCTGCCATAGCTGTTGAGGAGCTGGCGAATATCGGTGCTGATACCTTCATCAGGGTTGGCAGCACAGGTTCCATTCAAAAGGAATGCAAGTGCGGTGACCTGATAATCTCTACAGGTGCCGTTCGACTCGAAGGTACGAGCAAAGAGTATGTGAGGGCAGAATATCCTGCTGTCGCAAGCTATGATGTTGTCGCAGCCCTTATTGAGGCGGTGGAATCGCTCGGCTACCAATATCATGTAGGTATCACGGCTTCCACAGACTCTTTCTTCTGTGGTCAGGCACGATCAGGCTTCAGAGGTTACAAGCAGAGCTGGATGGAAAACCTCATTCCTGATCTGAGGGCTGCTAATGTTTACAATTTTGAGATGGAGGCAGCGGCGATCTTAACGCTGTCAGGCCTCTTTGGCCTTAGAGCAGGAGCTGTCTGTACTGTTTTTGCAAACAGGGTGACCGATGAGTTCAAAGTTGTCGGCGAGGAGGAGGCCGGAAAGACGGCAACAGAAGCTGTGAGGATACTACACGAGTGGGATGAAGCGAGAGAAAAGAAGGGTAAGAAACACTGGTTTCCAACGCTTGTCTTTAGGAGTTGATACTCCCACAGCCGAAACTTGCGAACTAGATCTTAGTGAGTTTGTCTGCTACTACTTCTCTGTAGTTAGAGGCGCCACCACATCCTTCTCTTAGTGAGAGGTGGATCAGTACGACGAAAAATTGAGGCGATTCTTGAATGTTGGCAATTTTATGACAAAAAAACTTTTAAACTCAGATAAACATAACTAATTCTCGCTGAAGTTTTTAGTGATAAAATGGAGGAAAAAAAATGAAAAAGGGAATAACCACAACGACACTCGTTCTATTGCTTGTTGCCATCATCGCTATAGCAGGAGTTGCTTGGTATGTCACTTTACCACCTGCACCGCCAACAGGACCAGCGTTCAAGATTGCGGTTGTCTCCGATGTCGGTGGAAGAGGAGACCTCTCTTTCAACGACATGGGATTCAAGGGGGGCGAAGAGGCTGAGAGGGACTTCAATGTTGAAATGGTTGAGATTATAAGCAAGGTAGAGGCCGATTATGTCCCGAACCTAGAGATTGGGGCTAAGGATCCTGATGTTAAGCTTATCGTTGGAGTAGGGTACCTTCTGAGTGCTGCCCTCGCACAAGTGGCAAAGAATTATCCAGACAAGTACTTCGCTGGTATTGACACTTTCTCCCAATTCCTAGTGGCACCAGAGGAATATCCACTGCCCAATTTGCTGGACATCGTGTTTGAAGAGCATAAGGGAAGTGCCATGGTCGGAGCACTAGGGGCTTTACTTGCTGCCTACTACGAGAAACCTTACATCGGAGGAGTCTTTGGAATCGAGATTCCGGTTCTTTGGAAGTTTGAGATCGGATACAAGTGGGGTTGCGACTGGGCCATCAACTGGACTAAGGCGAATCATCCCGAATTGACTGAGGGAATTGTGTCGACTCCAAGAGACGAAAGAGTTCTATGGACCTACACTGGAACGTTCAGCGATATCACGAAGGGGTACGAAGCTGCTAAGCCAATGTACGCGAAAGGTGCCGTGGCCGTTTACAACATAGCGGGCCCACTCGGATTGGGAATAGATCAAGCTGTCAAGGAGATCGCCGAGGCGCAAGGACTAACCTCTGGGCCGCCCTTCTGGATAGGCGTTGACGCGGACCAAGACTACATAGATCCAGGTTTCATCATCGCCAGCATGATGAAAAGGGTTGACAAAGGTGTGTACTACGCCACGAAGCTAGTCGTAGAAGATACATTCGAAAGTATTGTAAGCCAGACGAATGGACAAATTACGCTGGGAATAGGAACCACGGTGGGTGGCGTCCTGATGGAGGGAATATCCGTCAGCACGCTTGATAACTTAGATGAATTCATCACGATGGGTGAGAGGGCAGAGAACCTGACAGGAAAGAAGGTGCTTCCAGGATCACGTGTCTGGATAAAGGCAGCGGTCAAAGCGATGAGAGAGGCTCAGCCATCCTGGATCTGGGATGCGGTGGATGAACTTGCAGATCAGATAGCAACAGGTGCGGTTGTAGTTCCGTTGGCTCTTACAAGAGATGTGGTAGATTACTGGCGGGCGATTCTCGGATAACCCTATACCCTCTTCTCTTTTTTTGGGGATCTTGAAGATGGAAAGATCTCTTTGAATATGTATGACCGTAAAGATCGAAGCACATCAAGAAATGTTATTGCCTTTAGAGGAACACTCCAGTCTCCTTTTCTAGAGTCTATTATTCGCAAAGGTGTCCTTTCATCATCGCTTTGGCTTTATTCCTCCCATCATCATTCCTATCTCTTTCCATGTGAACTCTTCGGCCTTTCCTACGCCCAAAAATTCCCCCTCATAGATCACCGCGATCCTATCGCTCAACTGCATAATCTCCTCAAGATCGGCAGATATCAATAAGACGCCCTTACCTTCATTTCTCATCTTCACAAGAAGTTCTCGAATGTAAAGCGTGGATGCGATGTCCAGCCCCCGAGTCGGATGAGCCGCTACTACTAGGGTCGGATTCTTGCTCAATTCTCTACCAACAACAAGCCTCTGCTGGTTTCCTCCGCTGAGACCTTTAACGGGAGCCCTCAAGCTTGGAGTTACCACGTTAAAATTTTTCACGAGTCTTCCCGCGAATTCAGTTATCTCATTCCAGTTCAAACGGTCCATCTGGAGAAGGAACTCCGGTTCCCACTGTCTTCCTAGGATGCTGTTCTCGGCAACATCGAAATCTAAAGCCAGCCCGAACTTGCTCTTGTCTTCCGGGATGTGGGAGAGACCCATCTCGTACAGCTCTTTAGCACTGAACCCAACGATGCCCACTCCTTTAAGCTCAATTTTGCCGCTTTTCTTAGGCCTGAGTCCGGTTAAGGTTTGAACGAGTTCGCTCTGTCCGTTACCTTCGACACCAACTACCCCAAAAATCTCACCAGCCTTTACCTGAAACGACAAATCTTTGATGGCAAGCGTTCCGAGGTCGCTCATGACCTGCAAGTTCTTGACCACCAGTACAGGTTTTCCAGCAGCTCTTCTCTTCCTAGTCAAATGAGGAACCTCTTTTCCTATCATCATTATAGCCAATTTTTCAGAGGTTGCCTTGCTCGTCGGTATTCTTCCTGTGACTAATCCATTTCTTAGGACAACTATCCTATCAGATATCTCAAGCACTTCCTTGAGCTTATGCGTAATGAAAACGATGGACCTACCTGATTCCTTCAGTTTCCGCAAGATATGGAAAAGTTCACTCACTTCGACTGGGGCTAGGAAAGAGGTAGGTTCATCAAGTATTAGGACATCCGTACCCCGATACAGCACTTTCAAGACCTCAACCCTCTGCTGAATACCTAAAGACAATAGCTCGACAGGAGTATCCAGCGGAATACTCAACCCAGTTTCTTCGGCTAAAGCAGTCAGCTTCTCTCTTGCGGCCTTCTGCTTAAGGAAAGATAGAAGTTGGATGGGAGAAGCACTCGTAGCCTCTTGACCAAGGAGGATGTTTTGAACGGAGGTATATGGAGGAACAAGGGCAAAGTGTTGGTGGACCATCCCTATTCCAACTCTCAAGGCATCTGAGGGGTTATCAAACTGCACGCTTTTGCCTCCCACACGAATCTCCCCACTGGTTCGAGGGAGGAGGCCTGAGAGAATCTTCATCAAGGTTGTTTTTCCGGCACCGTTCTCCCCCAGCAACCCGACGATTTCCTCCTTCCTTACCTCGAAATCCACACCACGCAGCGCAATCGTGCCGTCAGGATAGACTTTCTGTATGGATTTCATTTCGATATGGGGTTCAGAACTCATGTTTTTTCCTCAAGATTCTTGCTTCAATTCAAGGCTTTATGCGCGCGGAAATAAATGATACACTTTACACTAATAAGCAGATTAAAAATCGCTTTAGCTATTTTCTTCGAAAAGGATAATAACGGTAACCAACGTAAGGCAGGTTTGTGAAACATATGAGCCAAGAGCTCAGATTCGTAATCAAGTTCAACATCTCGATCTATCGACGATAAATTCTTAAAGTCAAAAAACAATGTAATGGCAAGAACACAATTATGACAAGGTAAAGTCTGAGATGGGTTCATTGACGAAACGTTTAAAGGTCCCTGAAGTTCCCATAGGCCCTTTCATACAATCGGGCCTTGCTGTGCTTCTAGGACTATTGCTTGGGGCGCTGTTGATGGTAATTTTTGGCTACGATCCGATTAAGGCATATTATTGGTTATTTAGAGGAGCCTTCGGCAGCATATCAGATATAATGGAAACGTTAGCTTTCGCAACGCCTTTAATGCTTACAGCGGTCACATTTGCAATAAGTGCCCAAGCAGGGCTCTTCAATATTGGCGCAGAGGGACAAATATACTTAGGAGCTCTAGGCGCTGCCGCTGCTGGTGGTGCGATTACTCTGCCGGCCGGCCTTCACGCAGCCGTCGCGACATTTTTTGCGATGCTTTTTGGTGTCCTTTGGGCCCTTCCAGCGGCTCTCCTAAAAATATGGAGAGGAGTCCACGAGGTTATATCTGCTATCATGTTAAATTGGATAGCTTCCCACCTCGTCACATACCTCGTCATCTATTACTTAGCAGATCCTCAAAATGCGTATAGGACTGTACGTGCCTTGCCAGGTGCTTGCTACCCCGTCTTGATGGGGGGGTCATCTTTGACAGCTGTAATATTCGTTGCTATAGCATTTTGCATCGGGATTTACGTATACTTGTGGGGAACAAAAGCGGGTTATGAGCTTAGATTAGTGGGAGCGAACCCGGATGCTGCCAAGTATGCGGGGATAAGCTCTCGACGTATGATGGTCCTCAGCTTCGTCATCGGGGGACTTGCGGCTGGAATCGCGGGAGCTAGTCAAATCTTGGGTAGACCTCCTGAATGGTCCCTTTACGCAACTTTGGGTAACGTGGTAACACTGGGATTTGATGGAATCGGAGTAGCCCTAATAGGAAGGAATCATCCCATAGGCGGGATATTTGCGGCCATATTTTATGGAGGGTTGCAGCACGGTAGCAGATTCATGGAGTATCACGCTGGAGTGTATTCCGAGATGGTGCGAGCCATCAGCGGTCTGATCGTTGTGGCCCTTGCAATTCCAGAGATCGTAGCTATTGTAAGGAGGAGATTTAAGATATGAAGACTCTATCTGTCCTTAAAGGAAAGAGGGCACTCTGGCTTCTCGCTGCCGTGGTCTTGATCGCAATCGTGATTTATATTATAGAAGAGTTCGGTCTAAGTGCAGTTTCCCTCTTTGAAGGTGGATTGCTCGCGATGACACCATTTGCTTTGACAGCTGTTGGAGAATGTATAAATGAAAAATCTGGAGTTGTTAACATAGGACTGGAGGGAATACTAGCCATAACCGCCGTTACCGGAGTTTATGGAGCAGAACTGTTTGACAATGGGTTTCTCGGGCTTCTAGTCGGGGCTCTGACAGGCGCTTTCATAGGATTTGTCTTCGGCCTAGTAAGCGTCTATGGAAAAGCAGATCAGACTATTGCAGGGACAGGAATCAACATATTTGCCATCGGCTTCGTTCAGTATCTCTTAATGGCCATTTGGGGGTTTCCTGGAATTCACATCCTCGAAAGAGGGCTCATGGTGCGGCCCATATTCACTCCTATCGGGCGAATTAGCATCGTGACCATTTTTGCTATAATTGCCGCGGGCCTCGCCCATGTTCTTCTATATAAAACAGTACTTGGATTCAGGATAAGAGCCGCTGGAGAGAGCCCACAGGCTGTCGATGTGGCTGGCGTGAGAGTCGATCGAATCAGGATTCTCACGAGTACCCTTGGAGGAGCATTGTGCGGCCTAGGCGGGGCTTTTATGTCCCTGTGTTGGTTGGGTGGCGTTGTAAAAGAAATATCTGCTGGCAAGGGTTTCATTTCCTTGGCCTGTGTAGTGTTCGCGGGATTAGAGCCGTTGTTGGCCCTCGCCGCCGCCATAATCTTCGGCTTTACTTCGGGCTTTTCCTTCGCTGTAGCTGTTACACCAGGAGTCAAGGAAGTCATACCATTCTATTTCATTAACATGATTCCCTACATCTCTACCCTCATAGTAGTGACGATAGCGATAGGCAGAAGAAGATTTCCTAAGGCTAGCGGAGTACCATATCGAAGAGAATAGTCCATGCCTCCAGCCTAGGTGAGTTGAAGCTTCCTACCGCGTACACCCGGAAAGGTAAAGTTTATACGCTAACATTATATTTTAGTTTTGAAAACCGAAATAGATGTTTATGGAGGATATCTAATGGCAGAGATCACACCTGCACAGATAGGTGGACAACCCGTATTGATTTTGAAAGAGGGAACCAGTCGGTCCGTGGGAAGAAATGCTCAAAGGTCAAACATCATGGCCGCCATGGTCATCGCCGAAACAGTGAAGTCCGCACTAGGGCCCAAGGGCATGGATAAGATGCTTGTCGACAGCTTTGGTGACGCCACCATCACCAGCGATGGAGCCACCATTCTCGATGAGATGGACATCGAGCACCCAGCGGCGAAGATGATGGTTGAGGTTGCCAAGGCTACAGACAAAGAAGTTGGAGACGGAACAACATCAGCTGTCGTTCTGGCTGGAAGACTGCTGGAGAAAGCTGAGGCATTACTGAACAAAGATGTCCACCCAACCATAATCACCGAAGGCTACAGAAAAGCCACAAGCAAGGTCTTGGAACTCTGCAACGAAATCGCCATACCTACCAAATCAGAAGACAGAGGCATGCTAAAGAAAATAGCCATGACCTCGATGGCCAGCAAACTAGTCAGTGAGAACAGGGATCAGCTCGCCGACATAACTGTGGATGCGATTCTGAGAGTCGCCGAGAAGATCGATGGCGGATACAAAGTTGATCTTGATGATGTGGATGTCGAGAAGAAGGAGGGCGAATCTCTGAGTGAAACAAGGCTCATTGAGGGGATGGCCATTGATAAAGATGTTGTGCATCCCGGAATGCCGAAGTCTGTCAAAAACGCCAAGATCGCATTGATAGACTCAGCTCTTGAGATAGAGAAAACGGAGTTCACTTCAAAAATACACATCGAGAGACCGGAAGAAATGAAGGCTTTTCTAGACGAAGAGGAAAGATCGATGAGTGACATGGTTGAGAAGATATCGGCAGCGGGAGCCAATGTAGCCCTTTGTCAGAAAGGGATAGACGACGTAGTCCAGCACCTTCTGGCAAAGAAGGGCATACTTGCTGTCAGAAGGGTCAAGAAATCGAGCATGGAGAAACTAGCCAAGGCAACAGGTGGAAAACTCATAACAGAAATCGAAGAGATGAGACCAAAAGATTTGGGTGAAGCCAAACTTGTCGAAGAGAGAAAGCTCGGTGAGGACAAATGGATCTTCATTGAGGGATGCAAAGACCCGAAGGCCATAACAATCTTAGTCAGGGGAGGAACCGAGAAAACTATCGATGAGGCTGAGAGGTCGATACACGACGCTCTATCGGTTGTCCGTGATGTCGTGATAAAACCAAAGGTTGTGGCTGGAGGCGGTGCACCTGAGGTGGAGGTCGCTATTAGACTCAGAAAGTGGGCTGGAAAGCTTTCTGGCAGGGAGCAGCTCGCTGCTATGGAGTACGCAGAGGCCTTGAAGGCTATACCCGAAACGCTGGCCGAAAACTCGGGGTTAGACCCGATAGATATACTGGCAGAGTTGATGGAGCGCCATGAGAAAGGAGAGAAATGGGCTGGCGTCGATGTGCTTGGAGGCAAAGTGAGTGACATGGAAAAGCTGGCAGTCTACGAGCCGCTGGTGGTTAAGGAGCAGATAATCAAATCAGCTGCTGAAGCCGCATCCATGATACTTAGGATCGATGACGTTATAGCCGCATCCAAGCCGAAAGAAGCGGGTCCTCCGAAAGAAGGAGGATATGAAGGCGAGGAAGAATAGTTCCAAACTCTCCTATACCCCTTCATTTTTTGTACTTTAGGCCATAGTTCAACCCTAGGTCAGCTCATTTGGCGAGAGTAATGCTAAAAAAGTGAGTGAAAACCGACCTTTTGTGCGCGATCAGAGGAAAGTCTAAACCGCCAACTCCTCTGCCAATTGTAGCATCTTCAAATCCAAAGACTTTTCTGACCTACAGGATGTGCTGAGATCGGCTGATGTCACTTTCCCATCAGATAAGCAAACTATCCTATTCTCCTCTCCACTCAGAATTAATTCCACAGCCTTTGATCCGAATAGATTAGCTAAGATTCTGCTACGGGCAGTCGGGGCTCCACCTCGCTGTATATATCCGAGTACGGTCAGTCGGGTTTCATATCCAGTATTCTTTTCAATACTCTCTGCGATCCTTCTAGAATTCCCAAAACCTTCAGCAGTCACAATTATGTTAGACGTCTTCCCCCTCTCTCTGCTATCGATGATCTTCTTGTAGATGTTATTCATATCAGTCTTAACCTCGGGCACAAGTATCCCTTCTGCCCCAGCGGCCAACCCAACAGCGAGTGCTATGAAACCTCTGTCTCTACCCATCGTTTCGACCACAAAAACCCTACTCAGGGAAGTGGCTGTGTCACGAATTTTGTCAATCGCCGAGAGCGCTGTGTTGACGGCCGTGTCGAAGCCTATTGTTTCATCTGTTCCATAAACATCATTGTCTATACTTGCTGGTATTCCAATGATATTGATGCCAGATATGTTGCTTAACTCGAGAGCCCCTTTAAACGAGCCCTTGCCGCCAATAACAACGAGGGTTTTTATCTCGTTCTTCTCCAGAACTTTCCAAGCCCTCTGAAGCCCTTTCTTAGTCTTGAACTCTGAACATCTTTCTGTCCTTAGAATCGTTCCTCCAAGATGTACTATGCCGCTGACCGAGCGTAGGCCCAGATGTCTCGTTTCATCTGCCAACAGACCTGCATAGCCCCTCTCAATTCCTATCATTCTAAATCCACTTGGTACGGCCTTACGTACAACCGCCCGAATAGCGGCGTTCATTCCGGGGGCGTCTCCACCACTCGTTACTATCCCTATACTACTCATCTAATGGCACGCTCATCTGACCTGTCAACATGAGTAATAAATGTTTGAAAATGTTTTTCCGTGAATAATGATTACCTTTGAAGCACAAATAACTATGAATTTTTACAACAGGAGCTATAGATAACGAAACAAGGGAAGCAAAAAATCGTTCCTTTCGATACTTAGATGGATTAGATTGCGTGCATGTCTCGCAGTATTTTGATAGAAATGAGTGTCATCTTCAGAGTATCTTGGCTATGACTTTGTCGGTCCTTATTTTGTGTGTTTCGAGCGCGATCTCCTTGGGATCTATCCCAAGTGCCAGAGCCAAAAGTTCCGAGTAGTGAAGTACTGGCATATCGTAAGTTTCGTTGAACTTTGGCTTCAATTGAATCTGCCCTATGTCTAGAGCAACGAAACAGAAAGGACAGAGGGTTGCAATACAGTCAACGCCTGCCTCCCGTGTATTCAAGATTTTTTCTCTTGCAAGGTCGAGGGCAAGCTCGTCAGAGAAACCTCTAAGGAGACCACCGCAACACTTCAACTTGTTTCGATACTCAACGCTCTTTGCTCCTAGAGCTTCAACTAAATCATCTAGAATGCGTGGGCGTTCTGGATCGTCGAATTTCATGGGTCTGAGCACATGGCAACCGTAGAACGCCGCAACTTTCAAGTTGCTTAGCGGTTTAGAAACATTTTGTTTTATGCGCTTCATTCCTACATCGTCTGCCAATACTTGAATGTAATGTTTTACTTCTTTGCTACCTTGAAATTCTTTCCCAGCGTGAGATAAGATGCCGTTTATTTTTGCTTTCAGATTCTTGTCAGCTCTCAACGCGGCATTTGCCACGGCTAGAGACTGAAAACAGCCAGCACACAGCGTGACTATGTTTAAGTCGGCTTCTTCTGCCAGACAAATGTTGTATGCAGCTACAGATAAGCTGGCTTCTAAATCTATCGACTCAACCGGTGGGGGACCACAACATGTCATGTCGGCTAAATCGACAAGTTCGATTCCTAGTTTGGATAGAGCCTTTCTTGCTGACAACTCATAGCTTGGTTGACGAGCAGGTATCGTGCAACCCAAGAACAACGCAAACCCTTTCATAGGCTCGTCTCCTTAATCTTCTGCGACTCACAGAACCGTATTGCAGATAACAGTTTTCTTAATGCCTCTACGCCTACCGGTTGGAGTGGCGGTAGACCATATTCTGATCTTTTCTTCTCTGCGAATTTGGAAATACTGACTATGCGACCTTCATTCATGAATGCGGATGCAAATTCTGAATAAATGCGTGGATTATGTTGCTCCTTGAAAGCTATGTTTCTTAGGGCGTAGATCACGTAGGCTATCGGGACCTGTTGAGGGCATCGTTCTTGGCAGTTGTAACAAGAGCAACAGAACCATACAGCATCAGTAGCGACGACCTCTCTTTTTTCTCCCATGAGCGCAAGTTTTATGACCTCTCTCGGGTTAAACCTTGATGTGATTTTAGCCACCGGACAGCTACTCGCACAAGTTCCACACTGGTAACATAAGGTCAACGATGATAAGATCATCGTAGAGAAATCAACTTCCGTCGTTCTTTCCTCTTTTTCAGGCATCATCTCTTGTTCCCCCATCTGGCTAAGAGCCTCCTTCTAATTGTAGTGGACCCAACTTTTCTATTTTTTCAGTCATCATTTGTGCAGCCTCGGCGAACTTGTCCCCCTCTATATATACCATGTTAAACATCTCCAATCTCTCGGGCTCGATACCGTACTCTTTCAACAGCATCTTTGCAAGTTCCACCTTCTTTTCAGTCTTCTGGCTACCGACCTCGTAGTGGCAACCATCACTTTTGCATCCCACAACCATCACCCCCTGAGCACCAGCTTTGAAAGCCTCTAAGAATTGGTGAACCTGGAGTATTCCAGTACAGGGGACCTTCATGACCCTGACGCTGGCCGGATACTTCAGCATAGCCATGCCAGAAGAGTCCACAGCAGCGTGGCCACACTCCGAACAGCAGATGGCTAGAACCAAGGGCTTCGACGTTCCATTCATGGACACAAGGGCATTCATCTGGGCCAACATCTGATCGGGCCTAGAATGCCTAAGTTCAATAGCGTTGAGGGGACAAGCTCCCACGCAGATACCACACCCCTCACAGAGGAGATCAGATATCTTAGCCACAAAGTGCTTTTCAGTCGGCGTCACCAAACTTATCGCTCCGTAGGGACATGTAACCGGGCAGAACTCGCAGTCACCACAGTACTCTTCATTGACTACCGCAGTTCTCTGATCTTTAACTATCTTTCCAGTTGTCAAAAACTTCATAGCCCTTATCGCTGACGAATGAGCATGCAGAGAAGTTGTTGGCGCATCCTTTGGGAAAGTTGCGCCTCCACAGAGATATATGCCCCTCAGCTTGGTCTCTGTAGGTCTCAGTTTCGCATTATACTCCTTGAAGAAGCCATCTTCATCCAACTCGACACCAAGAATCTTGGCAAGCTCCTTAGCACCTTTAGCCGGCACCATAGCTGGAGCCAACACCACCAAGTCAGCATCCAACTGTAGAAATCTTTTCAGAAGACCATCCTCGACGTCAACGATTAACCGATCCGTCTTTGGGTCATATAAGATCTCGGTTGGTCTACCCTTCACGAACTTAATTCCCATCACCCTAGCTCGTTCGTAGTAATCTTCATGCTCTCTCCCAGTGGTTCTCATATCTATGTAACATACACTGACGTCCGTGTCGGG
>Ga0315314_1000780_pt1 | contig 31420 bp, 29 predicted proteins | sample TDP9_MG_FD_203631 | JGI IMG/M metagenome (GOLD analysis project Ga0315314, IMG submission 203631) | Freshwater sediment microbial communities from Lake Towuti, South Sulawesi, Indonesia - TDP9 | ecosystem: Environmental > Aquatic > Freshwater > Lake > Sediment | place: Indonesia: South Sulawesi... | reverse complement strand
TGGCCTTCGAGATAGGAACGTCTTTTTTCATAGCTTGCTCTCCTTAGAGGTGAATTCGATCAATCACATCAAAGTTTACCGTAGAGCAGGGTTTATCCCTGACGAACACTCTCGCTGTATTGCACTCTGCCCACAAACAATTGTAGAGCGAGAGTGTTCGTCACCTGCGGTTTGGTGACAAATCGCACCCATAAAGGGGTTCCCCTGAGGGGTCACCCCGAAGGATGCTCTACGGGATTTTGGATGCGGGCTGCTTAAGTGCTGTAGAGCCTTAAGACCCCGCGCTCACCTGGGCCCTCTGTTGCGCCTCGTACATCTCCAGCACTTCCTTCACCGTGGTTGCGTCTTCAGGCCGCCTGTCCTCGCGGATGAAGCCGATGACCCGGGGGAAGCGCAGGGCGTAACCCGGCTCTTCGCCAACCCGTCCGCAGGTGTGGACCGGGCTGCGGGTGATCTCGTCGGCCTGGATCTCGATGACGTATTGCGGCTCCACCCACACGTCGGGTTCAAGCAGGGAGAGCAGCCGCGCCGGTCGCTCCGCAATGGCGATCCCATCGAGGAGCTGGCGCATCTTCACCCACTCCTCCTCGGTGAACCCAGTCCCCAGCTTGGCGATGGTGACGAAGACATCGTTGGCATCGTCATAGACGGCGCAGAGCAGCGAGCCGATGCCGAACTTGGCCCTCATCCCCCGGCCCCGCCAGTAGCCGACGACAACGCAGTCCACCGTGTCGGTCAGCTCCCCTCCATAGCTGCGCTTCGTCTTGATCCAGTTGAAGTTGCGCGCGCCAGCCTGATAGACGGCGTCCAGCCGCTTGGCCATGATCCCCTCCAGGCCACGCTGCACCTTGTCGAGGAAGAAGCCTTCGATCCTGCCGGGGTCATCGGTGATGAGCACCTCAGCCGGCTCTAGCACATCGCCGGGGGCGATCGCTTCCTGCAACGCTTCCCGCCTGACGATGTAAGCCTCGCGGGTGTAATCCTTACCATCGAGATAAAGCAGGTCGAAGGTGAGGAGCTTTAAGGGGAGCTTCTCCGCCATCTCGGCCACGCCGTACTTCCGCTTGCGCTGCACCGTCACCTGGAAGGGGAGGAACTCGTCGGTGTCCGGGTCGTAGGCCACTGCCTCGCCCTCGAAGATGGCCTGCTCATGGGGCACTTGGGCGAGCGTCCCGGCCACAATGTCGGGGAACATGGCCGCGTTGTCCTCCAGGTTGCGGGAGAAGATGCGCACCCGCTCCCCGTCCTTGTGAACTTGACAACGAAAGCCATCGTATTTCGGCTCGATGGCGCACTTTCCCAGGCGCTCCACGATTTCCTCGGTGCTCTTGGCTCGCTCAGCTAAAGCCATGCGCACCGGCCGGCCGGGGTGCACCGAGAGCTTCTCCAGCCCCTCGATCCCCTCCTGCCACAGGATCTTGCCCACCAGCCCCAGGTCGGAGCAGATGTTGTAGGCCCGTTCGATGGGCTTGCGCAGCTCCTTGCCGCCGCTCATCGCCCAGGAGAGGCCGTCCATTATCGTCGCGTCGCCCACGCCGAGGCGCAGCCGTCCCAGGGGGATGCGCAATAGGTATCGCGCCTCCTTGCCGCTCATCTGGCGCAGGAGCTCCGCCAGCCCATCAGTCTTCTGAGCCATCGCCCCCTCGCCGCTGGCGGTGGCCACGGCATAGAGCCCCCTGTGGACGTCGCTCACGGAGAGGATGCCCCCTTCGCCCTTGAGCAATCCTTCGGCCACCAGGCCGAAGTCGCCTTTAGCCTTGTAGAGCCGTTTAACCTCCTTGACATCTAGACCTATGGCTTTAGCGATGGCATCGGCGGTGAGGCTCTCCCCGACGCCGAACTCTATCTTCTCGTAGGCTGGGGCGAGCTGCCCCTGGCAGAGGTAGATCATCTTGTCAATCTCCTCAACCTCTGCCTCGTGAAACAGCTCAGCTAGGATCCCGATCATCTCATTGCGCCCGCTGGTCCTCTCCAGCCGGGCGAAGTAGTCAACTAAGCGCGTAAATCTCATATCCCACCTCCGGATACGCCTTTTCCCAAGGCTGGAATCTGCCTCTATGATTCATAGTACAGGACTTACGCAATTCTCGCCTAAATCTCGTAGAGCACCCTTTATGGGTGCGATTTGTCGCCAAACTGCAGGGATAAACCCTGCTCTACGGGCCCGCATTATAGTATATCACCTTTCGCCGGATTTGGAAAGTCTCTAGAAGGTTTTTTGTGTGGGCGTGGCGAAGCCGCGCCCACACAAAAACCAACCCCTTCTGTTCTTCGGAGCAGCCCTCAACCTCGGCTGGAAGGGGGTTTGACGGGGGTGATGGGGGATGATATAATCGGCTGAGGGGAGGGTTGGCCGGTATGAAGGGGTTGATTCTTGCCTCCTCATCGCCGCGCCGCCGTGAGCTGCTCTCGCTGCTGGGGGTGCCCTTCACGGTGGTGGCCACCTCTGTGGACGAGGGCCCCGGGGCGATAAGGAGCCCAGCGGAGACGGCGAGCCTGAGCCTGGCCAAGGCGCGGATGGCGGCAGAGTTTCACAGAGGGGGGCTGATAGTCGCCGCTGATACGGTGGTGGTCTACCGTGGGGAGATCATGGGCAAGCCCGCCGATCCAGCGGAGGCGGCCTCCATGCTCCAACGCCTGCGGGGGAGGAAGCATCGCGTCTTCAGCGGGCTCGTTGTCCTAGACCCCCGCTCCCAAGAGGGCATCACCCAGTTGGTGGAGACTGTAGTCTGGATGAGGGATTACTCCGACGATGAGATCGCCCGCTATGTGGCCAGTGGGGAGCCCATGGACAAGGCGGGGGCTTACGCCATCCAGGACCGGGATTTCCGCCCGGTGGAGAGGGTCGAGGGCTGCTATGCCAGCGTCATGGGGCTGCCCCTCTGCCACCTCTACCTGGCCTTGAGGCAGATGAGGCTTGCCTTATCGAAGGCGCCAGATCGAGCCTGTCAGGCTTTTATCGGCCATGAGTGCTCTGTGGCTGATGGTATCCTGCGCCATTCAGTCCTCAAATAAGGGCACGAACCTGAACTCATTTACGTCCACCAGTCCCTTGTCCGTCAGCTTCAGCTCGGGGATGACGGGCAGGGCCAGGAAGGACATGGCCATAAAGGGGTCATTGAGGGTGCAGCCCATCCCCTTTGCGGTGGCCAGGAGCTTGTCCATCCTGGCCCTTACCTCCTCTATGGGCCTATCCGACATCAAGCCCCCGATAGGCAGGGGAAGCGAGGCCAATACTTTCCCCTCGACCACCGCCACCAGCCCGCCGCGAATCCGCACCACCTCGATGGCTGCGACCATCATGTCCTCGTCATTGGTGCCGACGACGATGACGTTGTGGGAGTCGTGGGCCACCGATGAGGCGATGGCCCCCCGCCTCAGGCCGAAGCCTTTGACGAAGCCCAGGCCCACATTCCCTGAGGCGAGGTGCCGCTCGATGATTGCTAGCTTTAAGATGTCCCGTTCCACATCCGGCACCGCCAGCCCATCCTCTATCTTCATCCCTTCCACCAGTTTCCGAGTGATGATCTGATCGGGCACTAATCCGATGACTTTGGCTCGTCCAGACCTGGCCTTTATTTCGAGGTCTTTTATCTCTATCTCACTGACGTTCATTGAGCTCCGGAGGGGGACCTCACGGGGTTTGATAGCCTGGGGCAATATCCTCCCGTTCTCAGCGACCAGTTGGCCTCCTCGGAAGACCTTCTTGATGTTGAAGTCCTGGAAATTGTCGAAGGCCACCAGATCGGCGTGGTAACCGGCGCGGATGACTCCTTTATCCCTCAGGTTGAAATATTCGGCTGGGTTGAGGGTGGCCATCTGGATGGCGGTGATGGGGTCCAGCCCCTCCGCTATGGCCAGCTTTATCAGACGGTCTATGTGTCCCTTGTCCAGCAGGTCGGCGGGGCTGAGGTCATCAGTGACGAACATGAAGCGGCGGGAATTCTCGGGGGTCACTAAAGGCAGGAGGTCCTTGAGGTTCTTGGTGGGAGTCCCCTCGCGGATCATGACGTACATCCCCATGCGCAGTTTCTCCTTCGCCTCCTCAAGAGTGGTGCACTCGTGGTCGGAGCCTATGCCAACGGCCGCATAGGCACAGAGGTCCTTGCCAGAAAGCCCTGGGGCGTGGCCGTCAATCCTCTTATCCGCGGCAGCCTCTATCTTCTCCAGAACGCCTGGGTCTCGGGAGAGGACGCCAGGATAGTTCATCATCTCCGCCAGCCCTACGACCCACTTCTCATCTAGGAGCGGTGCGATATCGTAAGCCGTGAGCCTTGAACCAGCCGTCTCCAGCTCTGTCGTAGAGGGCACGCAGGAGGGAAGCATGAAATAGACACTCAGGGGGTTGTATTTGCTGGATTCCATCATGTAGCGTATCCCGTCCAGCCCCAGCACGTTGGCTATCTCATGGGGGTCGGTGACCACAGAGGTGGTGCCGTGGGGGACGGCGGCCCTGGCGAACTCTGGGATGGTCACCATGGAGCTCTCCAGGTGGATATGGCCGTCAATGAAGCCGGGGCAGAGGTAACAGCCTTCCAGGTCTATCTTTTGCTTAGCTTTGTAGTCGCCCAAACCCACGATCCGCGAATCGGAGATGGCCACATTGGCACGGTAGATCTCTCCTGAGAGGACGTTCACTACCTGGGCATTCTCGAGCAGGAGGTCCGCCTCCTTCTCGCCCCGAGCGACCTCGATCATCTCAGCTAACTTCATTGCTACCTCCTTCCACATACTAAAAAGCGATGGGAGCCTTCAATGGTTTCCCACCGCCAATTTACCCTAAAACCAGCAAGCAAAAATCTTTTATAGGGCCTCAGAGCACGGGACTCGAAGCCCTCCTCACCGCTTAGCCTCCATCCGGCAGCCATCCCTTCCCTCTCCTCATCGAAAGGGCCTTTTTCTTGTCCTTAAGTTGGGGTGTGAGGGGTGTCATCTTTTGCCGGCTTCCTGCTTTGCATTCAATTATATCACAATTTTAGATTTTGTCAAACTGTTCTGCTAAGGAGGTCTCCCTCCTGGGAGTCGATGAAGCCATCGTTAGTGCTGGCAAAAAAAGGAGAAAGGTGCTAAAATGGTTAAGGAAAGGGCAGCAGATGGACGTTTTGAGCGATCTGAATCCGGCCCAGAGGGAGGCGGTGGGGATAACCGAGGGGCCCATCCTGGTGCTGGCTGGCCCCGGCTCAGGGAAGACCCGAGTCCTGACCCACCGCGTGGCTTACCTTATCAAGGGATGCGGGATTAACCCCTACAACATCATGGCCGTCACCTTCACCAACAAGGCGGCCAGGGAGATGAAGGAGCGGCTGTTCCGCCTCATCGGCGGGCGGTTGGGGCAGGTGACCATTGGCACCTTCCACGCCACCTGCGCCCGCATCTTGCACCGTGAAGCCCCTCACATCGGCTTGGACAGAAACTTTGTGATCTATGACGAAGCCGACCAGCTCAGCCTCATCCGACAAGCCCTGAAGGACCTGAACCTCGACGAGAAGATGTACCGGCCACAGGCCGTCCAGGAGGCCATCTCCCGTGCCAAGAACGAACTCATCGGCCCCGCCGAATACAGCCCCCAGACCTACTGGCACGAGGTGGCGAGGAGGGTTTATCACCGCTATCAGGAACTGCTGGCGGAGAACAGCGCCCTGGACTTCGATGACCTATTGATGACTACGGCACGCCTCTTTCAGGAACACGAAGAGATTTTACATAGGTATCAACGCCGTTACGTCCACATCTTAGTTGATGAGTTTCAGGATACGAACCATGCTCAATACGTCTTGCTCAAGCTATTGGCCGGCAGGCATCGCAACCTTTTCGTAGTGGGGGACGAGGACCAGAGCATCTACCTGTGGCGTGGGGCCGATTTCCGCAACGTCTATCGCTTCCGGGAGGATTATCCTGAGGCGAAGATCGTCCTGTTGGAGCAGAACTACCGCTCGACTCAGACCATCCTCGACGCCGCTCACGGCCTCATCTCTCGCAACACCCAGCGTACGGACAAGAGGCTCTGGACCGATAATGATGGGGGGGTGCCCATCACTGTCTTCGAGGCCTACAACGAGCAGGAGGAGGCGGAATATGTGGTGAGCGAGATCGAGCGTCTGGTGGCCCGGAGCCTCTGTCGGTCAGGCGATTGTGCGGTGATGTACCGCACCAACGCCCAGTCTCGGGTTCTGGAGGATGCCCTCGTCCGGCGGGGGATGCCCTATAAGCTGGTGGGTGCTACCCGCTTCTACGAACGCCGGGAGATCAAGGATGTGCTGGCCTACATGCGCCTCATCCACAACCCCTACGATAGCGTGAGCCTCAACCGCATCATCAACGTGCCGCCCCGGGGGATAGGCACGAGGACCATCGCCCAATTGGGGCGCTGGGCAGAGAGCCTCGGGGTGCCCATTTACGCCGCCTTGCAGTTATTGCGGGAGGAGGGAGAGAAACCCTTCGGCGCCCGCTCCGCTCGTATCCTCCTCGGTTTCTTGGAAACGCTCGAGAGGTTTATCGCTGCGCGGGAGAGGCTTAACGTCTTAGAGCTGCTCGACCTCGTCTTGCAGGAGTCGGGCTACGCCCAATACGTCCGGGACGGCACGGAGGAGGGCGAGGATCGTTGGGACAACATCATGGAGCTGCGCACTGTGGCCAAAGAGTATGCTGAGCTGAGCCCGGCCGCTGGCTTGACCGCCTTCTTGGAAGGGGTGGCCTTGGTCTCCGATGTAGATAACTACGACGAGAGGGTAGATGCCCCTACATTGCTGACTTTACACACCGCCAAGGGTCTGGAGTTTCCTACCGTCTTCATCGTTGGCCTGGAGGAGGGCATCCTCCCCCACATCCGCTCCTTCGGCGATCTGGCCGAGATGGAGGAGGAGAGGCGATTGTGCTACGTGGGCATCACCCGGGCCAAGGAGCGGCTCTACCTGATCTACACTTTCCGCCGCACCTTCCATGGCGATTCCGTCCTCAGCGAGCCGTCACGCTTCCTGGCCGATATACCACCGCACTTGGTCAAAGGGACAGGCATAGCAGCGATCTCCGGTAAAGAGGGAAGGCAAGGGGCTGAGGAAGTAAAAGTCGTCACCTCATTCAAGGCAGGGGATAGGGTATGTCACCCTAAATTCGGCGAGGGGATCGTCGTCAGCAGCGCGGTCTCAGGGGATGATGAGGAGGTGACCGTGGCCTTCGCTGGCTTGGGGGTGAAAAGGCTATTGGCCAGCTATGCCAATTTGGAAAAGGTAAGTTAAAGCCCTTACTCAATTATGGCCCAGCCGGCCTGATACCTGTCCAACTGCTCCTGGGTGTATTCGTCCATAGGGTGCTCCCGCTCGGGGATCTCGATCTCTTTCGTCACCCCACAGAGCTCGGTGGAGAAGTAGCGCTGGCCGGTGTCGTTGATCATGGTGACGATGACCTTGGCCTCGGGATAGCGCTTGGCTAGCTTGATGCCCCCTGCTACATTTGCGCCGGAGGAGATGCCGCAGAAGATGCCTTCCTCGATGGCCAAGCGCCTGGCCATCTCGATGGCCTCTTCCGAGGTGGTGAGGACGATGCCGTCCAGGATGGAGAGGTCGAGGTTGCGGGGCACGAAGCCGTCGCCAATGCCCTCGATCCTATGGGAGCCCCACTCCCGCCTGGCGAGCATGGGGGCCTCGGTCGGCTCCCCGGCGAAGAGCTTAACCTCTGGCTTCATCTTCTTGAGGTAGCGCCCCACGCCGGTCAGCGTCCCCCCCGTCCCCTGGGTGGCCACGAAGATATCCACCTCGCCACCCGTCTGCTCCCATATCTCGGGGCCGGTGGTGGTGAAATGGGCCATCACGTTGTCGGGGTTGGTGTACTGGTTTGGCTCCCAGTACTTCTCCGGCTCAGCGGCCTTGATCTCCCTGACCTTCTCCAGGCATAGGTCCACGTCGCTCTCCGCCCCCGGCGTCTCTACGATCTGGGCCCCGTAGGCCCGCATGATCATCTTCCGCTCCTCGCTCATCCCGGCGGGCATGACGACGACCACCGGGTAGCCCAGCAATCCGCCCACGAAGGTGCAGGCGATGCCGGCGTTTCCGGTGGAGCTCTCGATGATGGTCATCCCCGGCTTCAGATCGCCGCGCCTGATGGCCTCGGTGATCATGCGGTAGTAGATGCGGTCCTTCAAGCTGCCGGTGGGGGTGAAGTAGTCCAGCTTGCCCAGGACCTGGGCTTTCACCCCTGTGGCCACGCTGTTGAGCCTCACCAGGGGCGTGCGGCCAATGGTCTCGAAGATGCTCGTCGCCACTTTTCTGTTGGCGTCCCAATTGATGGCCATCGTATCCTCCTCATAATCTTGGTGCGACCACGGAGTCGTCGCAGCGAAGTCGGGGGCCTCGTATTTCACGATCAACAATTCTGTTCGAAGATGGCAAGCGTTACTCCCACCCCGGCAGTTCGCGCTGCTGGGCGGGGACCTTTCTCCTGCCTCGGCGCTTGATGGGGAGCATTTTGAACAGCTCAGGGAACTTCTTGAAGACGAGCCAACTGGCAATCTGCTCCAGGTGGGCGGAGTGCTTGACGAAGTCCATCTCGTCGGCGGGGACGATGAGCAGGGGACAGAGGGTGAAATTGGCGGCCCACTCCTCGTAGAGCTCATTGAGATGCTCCAAATACTGGGGGGCGATGCCCCGCTCGAAATCACGGCCTCGCAAGACGATGCGCTGTTGCAGCGTGGGCACCGAGGCTTGCAAGTAGATCACCAAATCTGGCGGCGGCAGGAAGGGGAGGATGGCCTCGTAGACCTCCCGGTAGGTGCGGTAGTCGCGCTCAGCCATGTGGCCCTGGCGGTAAAGGTTCTCGGCGAAGATCTCGGCGTCCTCGTAGATGCTGCGGTCCTGGATCACCGAGGTAGGACGGCTGAGGATCTCCTGATAGTAGCGCAGCTTGCGCGATAGGAAGAACATCTGAGAGTGGAAACTCCACCTCTTCATGTCCTTGTAGAAATCGGCCAGGTAGGGGTTATCGTCTACAGCTTCGTAGAAGGGCTCCCAGCCCAGCTTCTCGCTCAGGAGGGCGGTGAGGGCAGACTTGCCCACGCCCATATTCCCCGCTATGGCGATGAATTTCTTCATTGTTTCCAAACCCCTCAAGTCAACCGAAGCAGCGGCGCTTGATATATCCCCTCCTGCAGGACCGACTTGATACGTCGGACGACGTAGTCCAGGTCGTCGAGATGGCGCACGAAGTTCAACTCGTTAGTGTCGATGGGTAAGAGGGGGCATTGGTCGTAATGGGCGAAGAAGCGCTCGTAGGCTGCGCGCACGCTTTCGATATAATCCCTGTCCATGGCCCGCTCATAGGGGCGATCGCGGAAGGCAATGCGTTCCATTAGCACATCGGTATTGGCCCGCAGGTAGACGATTAGGTTGGGGGTGATGATCTTCTCCGCCAGGATGGCGTGGACCCGCTCATACATCTCCAGCTCGTCGCCCGTCAGGTTCAGGTGGGCGAAGAGCCGGTCCTTGGCGAAGGTGTAATCGCTGACGAGGGTTGAGCATTGAAGGATTTGGGGGATGGCCTGATGTTGTCGGTAGCGGCTGAGGAGGAAGAAGATCTGGGTCTGGAAGGCATACTTCTCCCTGTCGGCGTAGAAGCGGCTGAGGAAAGGGTTCTCCTCGAATACCTCAAGCAGCAGCTCCGCCTCAAACTCCTTTTGTATCAGCCGAGCGAGGGTGGTCTTTCCTACCCCGATGGGCCCCTCGATAGCGATGTAGAAGTTCTCTGGCAATATCCTGCCCTCCTGATAAGCCCTCTCTGATAAGATGTCTCGCTGCCCTGCGCTTGAGCTTCTCTAACCCTCAAGGCGAGACATCTTATCATCGCCACCTTGCCTAAAGCAGCTAGGGCATCAGATGGCGAGAGGGCTTATCATCCCTGCCTTTTGTCCATAGCATAACCCACCCCCCGCGAAAAGTCAAGGGGGGTGCCAGTCAAAATTTGCCGCCGCCAAATAAAAGGGCCTTCCCAAAGGCTGGATCGTACAGCCTTACGAAGGCCCGATGCGGATTCGATATAGAACCCTACAACTCCCCATACCAGTCATATTGTTAAGGGGAGGCTTGCTAACCGTGGATGCCCTGTGCCTTAGCCATTTCAACTAGTTGGGCGAAGGCCGCGGCATCATTGATGGCCATGTCAGCCAAGATCTTGCGGTTGATCTCGACCCCGGCCCCTTTCAGCCCGGCGATGAAACGGCTGTAGGATAGCCCCTTCTGCCGGACGGCGGCGTTGATGCGGGCGATCCAAAGCCTCTTGAGATCCCGCTTGCGCGCGCGTCGGTCGCGGTAGGCATATGCCAGGGACTTCAACATGGCTTCCTGGGCACGCCTATAAAGGGCATGTTTGGTGCCTTTCTGCCCCTTGGTGAGCTTGAGAACCTTCTTGTGCCGCCTAGGGGTCCTCGGCCCTCCTTTAACCCTCGTCAATCTACCCCTCCTCTTAGCTTATCGCGTATCGCTTATCGCATATTGCGGTAGACGACATGCGATAAGCGATAGAGCGAAGCGGGCAATACGCTATTTTAGATGCGGCGCTAGCCTCCGCACACGCCTTACCCCCCTGGGGGCGGTGACCTCAAGCACCTTGTCAAAATGCCGCTTGACCCGCTTGGCTTTCCTGCGCCGCAGATGGCTTTTACCACCCTTAAAGCGCATGATCTTCCCTGAGCCGGTGACCTTAAACCTCTTAGCTGTGGCCTTATGGGTCTTCATCTTCGGCAAATTATCGCCTCCTCTCTACCCGCTATTTGCTGAGGGGCCCAAGGATTATAAGCATGCTACTGCCATCCATGCGGGGTGTTTGCTCAACAGCGGCCACATCCTCCAAGTCGGCCGCGATCCTCTCCAGAAGCCCCCGTCCGATCTCTGGGTAGCTGATCTCCCTTCCACGGAACCTGATTCTCACCTTAACCTTAAAGCCGTCCCCGATGAACTGGCGTATGCGCTTGGTCTTTATTTCCACATCGCGATCGTCCGTCTTGGGACGCAGGCGGATCTCCTTGACCTCCATCGCCCTCTGGCTTCTCCTCGCCTTCCTCTCCCTCTTTTCACGCTCGTATACGTATTTGCCGTAATCCAACAGGCGACAGACAGGGGGGCTAGCATTAGGAGCAACCTCGACCAGGTCCAAATCGCGACTCCGGGCGACCCGCAAAGCCTCCCCCAAGGGGATTATCCCCATCTGCTTGCCGCTCTCATCAATCAAACGGACCTTCTCAGCTTTGATGCCCTCGTTGACGCGATGTTTTCTTGTGCTGATCTCTTTCACCTCACGCTGTAGTGTGTTCCCTCAGGCCATTGTGTAAACCGTGAGATATTTTATTTATACCACATTTGCGATGGAAAGTCAAATGCTGCTCTTCTGTTCGATGGCTTCCTTTGCCATCTCGATGAAGTCTCCTACTGGCTTGGGACCGAGATCCTCTTCGGAGCGCAGGCGCACGGCTACGGCGCCGCCCTCCACCTCGTGATCCCCGACGACGAGCATGTAAGGGATCTTCTGCAGCTGGGCATTACGGATCTTGGCCTGCATCCGTTCGTTGCGGTCGTCCACTTCCACCCGCAAACCCGCTTCCTTCAACTGGCCCCGCACTTTGTAGGCATATTCGTTGTGGCGATCGGCCACAGGGATGATGATGGCCTGCACCGGAGCCAGCCATACGGGGAAGGCCCCAGCATAGTGCTCAATGAGCACCCCGAAGAAGCGCTCCATGGAGCCCAAAAGGGCCCGGTGCACCATGTAGGGTTGGTGCTCACGTCCATCGACGCCTATGTAGGTCATGTCGAAGCGCTCTGGTACGTTGAAATCGAACTGGATGGTTGTGCACTGCCAGGCTCTCCCCAGGGCATCTTTGATCTTGATGTCTATCTTGGGGCCATAGAAGACCGCCTCGCCCTCCGCCCGCTCGTAGGAAAGCCCCCTCTGCTTCAACGCCTTGACCAGCGATCCCTCCGCCATCTCCCAGGTTGCGTCGCTGCCGATGTACTTCTCCTTGTGCTTCGGGTCGCGCACCGAGAGGACGATATCATACTCGTGGAAGCCGAAGGAACGCAGGAGGTGCAGGGTCAGGTCCAGGCAACCCAGGATCTCGTTCTCGATCTGGTCAGGACGGCAGAAGATGTGGGCGTCATCTTGGGTGAAGCCCCGCACCCGCATCAGCCCGTGGAGCACCCCGCTTCTCTCGTAGCGGTAGACCGTCCCCAGCTCTGCCCAGCGCAGGGGAAGCTCGCGATAGCTGCGCGTCCTGGACTTGTAGATCATGATATGGAAGGGGCAGTTCATGGGCTTGATGAAGTACTCCTGGCCCTCGATGTCCATAGGCGAGTACATGTTCTCGCGGTAGAAGTCCAGGTGCCCGCTGGTCCTCCACAGTTGGGCTCTGCCAATGTGGGGGGAGTAGACTAACTCGTAGCTCCACTTGAGGTGCTCCTGGCGCCAGAAGTCCTCGATGAGGTGGCGGACCAGGGCCCCCTTGGGGTGCCAGAGGATGAGGCCTGCCCCTGCTTCTTCGCTGGCGCTGAAGAGGTCCAGCTCCTGGCCCAGCTTGCGGTGGTCGCGACGCGCCGCCTCCTCCAGTCGCCACAGGTACCCGTCCAGCTCCTCTTTGGTGGCAAAGGCGGTGCCGTAGATGCGCTGGAGCATGGGGCGGTGCTCGTCGCCTCGCCAGTAGGCGCCGGCAACGCTGAGGAGCTTGAAGGCCTCCGGGTTGATCTGGCCCGTGTGCTCCAAATGCGGCCCGCGGCAGAGGTCGGTGAAGTCACCCTGGGTGTAGATGGAGATGGTCTCGCCCGTGGGCATCTCCTCTATGAGCTCCAGCTTGTAGGGTTGGTCGGCGAGGATCTCCCTGGCCTCCTCCCGTGAGACCTCCCGTCGGATGAAGGGCTGTTTGGCGGCGATGCTCTCCCTCATCTTGGCTTCGATGGCCTCCAGGTCATCGGGTGTGAGGGGGCGAGGGAGGTCGAAGTCGTAGTAGAAGCCCTCCTCGATGGCCGGCCCGATCCCCAGCTTGGCCTCGGGGAAGAGGTCCAAAACCGCTGCGGCCATGACGTGGGATGTGGAGTGGCGCAGCCTTTCTAGGTCATACCCTGCCTGTTTCCTCTCTTGTTTCTCAGCCATGATAGTCCTCCTTAAAATACAAACCCCTCGCCCTTGGGGCGAGAGGTTCTCCCGCGGTTCCACCCAACTTCGGCAACGGATGTACGCAGATAAGCGGATTATTCGCCATGCGAACGGTACAGCCGCTACCGCTCTCTGAACCGATAACGGGGTTTAACCGGAGGCCTGATACTGGGATAGCCAACATATCTGTTTACCCGTTGTCTATCCGTTGACAGGCCCAGCTCGCAGGTGGTTTTCCTTGAGTTCGCTGCTGGAGGGGCTTGCAGTCGATCACTGAGACTGCTGAAGGCCATGAATGAAGGCCCTGAATTCAGTGCTCTCAGTGGGTTTACCTTCATTCAGGGTTTTCACCATCTCAGTAATTTGACCCCTCCTCCCTGAAGCCCTACCCCCAAGTACTCGTCCTGGTCATCGCTTTTCTGGCTGATAGCTTATGGCAAATAGCATATGACCGTGCAACTTACTATCTTTAAGGCCATCAGCCATCTGCTATTCGCTGGAGAGGTGGGCGGTATAGGACTCGAACCTATGACCTCAGCGATGTCAACGCTGCGCTCTAACCAGCTGAGCTAACCGCCCGATTTGTTTACATTATACCATAAAAATGAAAAAACGCAAGTCCGATTAGAAGAATTCAGCGGCGATATCCCTGTACATCTGATCACAGGTCCAATAGCAACTGTGGGCCTCATCAGGCCGCTGGACCTCCTTTTCACAGCAGATATTTCGATCTACCCTATAGGCATCAAGAGGCCCACTGATCGGATCCTGAAGGTGATAAAAATTCAGCCACCGCGCTCCGTCCAGGTAGGGTTGAATGGGATTCTCAATGGATATGGGCTTTTGATCTCCAGGAAGAGGGAGGCTCTTAAATCCATGGAAGTGAGCCAGGATCTGTCGCCGGACATATTCCTCATCGGCCGTGTGCTCTTGGAAGAAGAAGGCGATCTTGTCCAGGGGGGAGCCGAAGGTCACCAGCCCGACGATCTTCGGGGCTAGCTCTGGGGAGATGCCGCCTTTGGCGTTCATATCGTGGGTGATGCGATTCAGGGCATCGTAGGCGATGACGCTTCCCAGGGAATGGCCGACGACGATGATCTGCTCGTAATAGTTGTTCTCCAGCAACAGCCTCAGTTCCTCCACGGCGCCACGCAGCACCTTCTGCCTGATCTCATAGTTCCTGGACCTGACGTCAGCCGTGGTATAGATGACCACGTCTCCGAGGAGGTCAACTATGACCTTCGAAGCCACACTGAGAAGGGGTTTGATGAGCGAATCGGCTATGGGAATGCGCAAGAGCGGAAGCACCCTTAGGACCCGACCGAGCCAACCGAGGAGGATGAGGTACCCACCGGATTTGAATTCCCCATCCTTGAACAGATCTACCCCCAACTCTTCGTATTCTGTCGCCAGCTCCGGCATCTTAGCATAGAACCTCCTAGCGCCAGCGGAGGCTTTGTTGAGCCAGTCGAACACATCCTCTATGGTGACCTCGTGGACCATGTAGCAGTCCCAATAATACTCGTAGAAGTCGAGGGTTGGCTTGCCCTTGGGCGCTAGGGAGATGTAGTTCTCGATCCAGTCCTTATGCCGCTGCAGCTTGTGCTTCCACCGAATCTTAGAAGCTTGGTTTTGCTCTTTCAGCACCTCCCAGAAACCGCGCACAAAGGAGTCCAGGGTCTGAAAGGGCCGGTGCGGTCCAGCCCCATGGATCACCACAAATGCGGTATTTTTCTCAGGCCACATGGAATCTCCCTATAAGTCAACTATTGACGAATGTTTCTGGCCGCTTCATTTGGTTTGCCTAAGGACGCGATTTATGAATTCCTGAGGCGACTTTTCACCTTCCAGATAGCCCGATAAAACCCAAGCAACAGTGAGAACTATATGATAATTCTCGGCTCCGCTGTCCATAGCTTTTTGATAGGCAGGGTGTGCTTTGTTTATCCAGATGATGTTTTCTATAAGCCAACCTAAATCATCACGATCAGGATTATCGTCGAAGCCTATCATTAGGCCCGAACGCCTTCGTCTGCTTTCATGTTCGCGTCCAGGTCCAGTTCGTTCTCGGCTTTCCTTAATCCGCTCTCCTGGGAGCTCTACTTCTGTAGCTTCAATTCCTGCCCTCTCACCCCTTCCGCCTCGTGTTCCCATCATTACCTTTGTCCATTCCACCATTGTTTCAATGGGACGAACGCTGGCATCAGGAATAATCCCCTTAACTGGTTCAGGTCTTCGCTGTATCCCTAACAGCGAACTCAGCTCAGGGAAATCGTTAAGCATGTTTTTCAGCACTCGCTCAATTTCCTTCTCCAGAGGCCGGAGGTCTTTTTCAATCCTCTCCCGTGGCACGCTTATTTGTCCAAGTTCTCGAAGGATGGGCTCTATTGCCTCTTGGATCGCTTTGCGATAACGATAGTATTTTTGCAGGCTTGCCGTATCTCTAAGAAAGTCCGCTTTATTAGTAGTCAGAATCTCTGCAAGCTGGGGTACCTCGACTATCCCGCTCAGGCGCATGGGATTCTGTGGAGCAATCCCTATCCAATCCCATCCCCGTTTAATCACTTTCCCATAGGTAGATATAGCTATGCCCCTTTCATCTTCTGGCAGTGCTTCCTTGCTCTTGCTGAGAACTCCAACCCCCACCGGTTTTCTCTTCCTTCCAAGTTTGACTGTAAAGAGCTTACTTTGAATCGCTTCTTGTGCTTGAGGTAACTGTACCTTTCGCCCATTTACATAGAATTCCATACCCCTTTTGTATACATGTTTAAGAATCTTATCCATGAACTCATCGCGCAAAATCGGGTAGAAATGCATCTGGACTACATGTTCAATGAAGTGGTCACTGAGTAAACCGGAGTTATCAGAGCGAAAAATAACGGAGACAGCTGTTCCACTGGGCGAATCAATCAATCCGTGGGGAGCAATATACTCCCATGGGGCTCGCCGTGGGCTCTCCAATGTCCATCGAGTTGCTTTATGAAACGAATCCCCTTTTGTCTCTGTGATGACCTCCTTTGCAACGAGTAACGCCAACTTCACTCCTATGCCGGCAAATCCTATCCCCTTCCCTCTTTCCTTAGCTGTGGCTGCGATGTCGTGAAATTCTTCAAATTCTTGCCCCACCATGCCATTTCCATTGTCTATAACGGTCATTATTCGGCACCCAGGATCGGTAAAGAACTTGATTTGAGAAGCTCCGGCATCCAAGGCATTCGCCACGAGTTCTACAACTATAGCTTCATCTAAAGGATAGGGATAGCTATCCCGGATATCTTCTAACAGGTGTTTCAAATTAACCCTTGTCTCGCCCATGGTATTATCCCTTCATAATAATAGCCGCCGTTTCAGCTAACGGACTGAAGCTCAGTCGCCTGCGGGTTTGCCAAGGCGCGACACTGGAAAGGACTAGACCCACAAACAAAACAAGCATCAACAAAATCTTCGGTGGCGCGGTCGGCTGCAGCGACTGGTTAGGCGGCTTATTGCCTTGAAAACTCTTCCCAAGAGCCCCGCTCGTTAAACATCACTTATCGTAGGTAAACTGATAAAGCTCCTTTATAAAATCATAATTGTCATTCTTTATATGAAGTTTTTTGATCGCAATTTCGTCTCTATCAATCCTGTCTAATCCAGTGGCACGTCTTACTGGATAAGAGAATTTTCCCTTCTTATCTTTTACTGATACCACTTCTTCTGCTTGAGCTATCACTATAACTAAACATATTCTTTCATTACCCGATTTATCTTTCAAAGAAACTTGTTGGAAATATACAATATCACGATCATATTTTATATAGTTAGCAATAACTTTGCGTGTGTACTTTAACCTTCTCTCTATCTCTACCGTATCTTCGCCTATGCCTAATATTTCTCTAGGGGACGTATCTGAAATTCCAATTATTAGGACTCCCCCTTCAGCATTGGCGAGACTCGCTATTGCTTCACAAAAATCCAATTCTTTTTCAGCTTTAACATCAGGCTTCTTTACATGCCACATGTTAAGTGTCTTTTTGAAATCCCATAATTGGGGCTCTGCTTTTCTCGCGTGCCTTGCTTTTTCTATAAAGGCATTCCAAAAACTCTCGCTTTTCATTAAGACTTTTTGCTCTTCGCATTTTTCAATATCGAGTAGTATATTTCTCAATGAATTTCGAATAAACTCAAAAAATGTTGCGAATTCGCCAAGCGATTCATAAGAGGTCTGTATGAGTACCCTGTTCATAGGAATAGAGACCGGGCCGCTATATTCGGGATCTAAACTGTCATAAATCTCATGGGAGACTTCATAGTAAACAGAGTTTAATGTATATCTTCCTCTCCTCGCTAAACCGAAAACTATTGCAGTTAGCCTTTCTATTATGCTAGGATCCTCTGTGTCAAGGTTCTCTGCTTCTATTCCTACCCAACGATCTGAACGTCGAGTAGCGCCCCAAACTCTATATGTATACAAAATGCAGGGGGCCAGAATATTTCTTTTATGCAACCATGCCACATATTCGTATAAGACATCGATCTCGCTGCCATGGGACTCAGCAAATTCCTTCAGAGTGGAAACTAATTCGTCGTATTTTGAGGGTGGATTCGTAATCAGCTTTTTGGAGTTCTCTTTTAGTTTTTGCACAAATGGTAATGCTTGCTTGGTCCGTTTTTGTAATTCATCAATTTTGTCCTCTTTCTTGAATATCCACCAATGCATTTCGTCACTACCAACTTCTTTACCAAAGTCTGTAGTGACGGTTTGCTCAAAGGCACCGTCTGCAAGGGTTCTATAGCGCCTTCTATCCATTTCATTAGCTGCTTTGAGAATATACCAAAAAGTTTTTCCTAGCTTCAGGGAATAGCCAGAAAATAATTCTTTGTGCGGTTCTCTGTCCATTCTGATTTCCATAGAAATTTAATGTTTAAATGCTTTTGGCTTGAAACCAAGGCTCAATAGCTCTGAGCTGCCTACATGTGTATATGCGAAGTTTTCTTCGCCCAATACGGAACTTCTTGATTGAATACGAAAAGCTTGAATCGCACCTAAAAATTATACCACACAACCAAAAAATCGCAAGCCGTTTGGAAGGAAAGGGAATCTGTGATAAAATAATCCCAGGTGAGCATTTCATAAGGAGGGCTGGATGTGGCAGGTTGTGGGACACGATTGGGCGGTTGATTTATTGAAGCGAAGCCTCGGGAACGGGCGGGTGAGCCATGCCTACCTCCTGACCGGCCCCCCGCAGATAGGCAAAACCACCCTGGCCCTGAACTTCGCCCAGGCCCTCAACTGCCCCAGCGAAGATCGGCCCTGCGGCGAGTGCCTATCCTGCCGCAAGATCGCACGCCATATCCACCCCGATGTCCGCATAATTGAGGAGAGAGATGGGACGATTGGCATTGACCAGATACGGGCCGTGCAACGTGAGGTGGCCCTCTCCCCCTACGAGGGAAGCTGGAGGGTTTACGTCATCCAGGAGATGGAACGGGCCACCACCGAGGCAGCCAACTGCCTGCTCAAGACCCTGGAGGAACCGCCATCCCAGGTGATCCTGCTGCTGACGGCCCGTCATGCCGATGCCTTGCCGCCCACCATCGTCTCCCGCTGCCAATTGCTAAACCTGCGCCCCCTGCCTGCGGAGCTGATCCAAGAGGCGCTCCAACGGCGCTGGCAGGTGGACGAGGACAAGGCCAAGCTCCTGGCCAAGCTCTCCGGAGGCAGGATTGGATGGGCGATAGAGGCCAACCAGGATGGGGCGATCCTGAAGGGAAGAGAGGGGCGGCTGGGTGAGATGCTCGCCCTGATGGGGGAAGGACGGGTCGGCCGCTTGGATTACGCCTACCAACTCAGCCGCCAACCCGATGCCGTGCCGGAGGTGCTCGACCTGTGGCTGAGTTGGTGGCGAGACCTTCTCCTGGTCAAAGGGGGATGTCCAGAAGCGGTGACCAACAGCGATCAGCAGGCTGTCCTCCAGGAAAGGGCAAGGAGGTACACCCTCGAGCAGGTTCGAGGGTTCATCAAGGCCCTTCAGGACACAGCCGGCCAACTGGAGCACCACGTTAACCCGCGGCTGGCTTTGGAGGTATTGATGTTAAGCCTGCCGAAGACAAGTTAGCGAAGTTTTGCCTCAAACCGACAAGAAAATTCACCGCAGAGAGCGCAGAGTTCGCCGAGATTCCTTATTCTCTCTCTGCGCGCTCAGCGGCCTCTGCGGTAGGAAACTTGACTCATTCGTCAAGAATTTGGCTTATGAAGATGCCCGGAGGTGTAAGATGCCCAAGGTTGTGGGAGTCCGCTTCAGGCGAAGGGGGAAGATCTATTACTTCGACCCTGCAGGCTTCGGGGACCTAAAGGTCGGCGATTGCGTGATCGTGGAGACGGCGTCGGGAAGGGAGATGGGGGAGGTGATCATCGCTCCCAAAGAGGCCTCAGAAGGCGAGGCGGTTAGCCAACTCAAGCCCATCCAGCGCAGAGCTGAGCCATGGGACCTGCTGCAGAGGGAGAGATTTCGCCGTCGAGAGGGGGAGGCCCTACAGAAGTGCAAGGAGAAAATCGCTGAGTGCGGCTTGCCAATGAAGGTGGTGAGGGCTGAGTACAACTTCGATGGCAGCCGGCTGGTGTTCTTCTTCACGGCAGAGGAGCGGATTGACTTCCGCGAGCTGATACGGGACCTGGCCAGGACCTTTAAGGCCAGGGTCGAGCTACATCAGGTTGGCGTGCGCGATGAGGCCAAGCTGATAGGCGGCTTCGGCCGCTGTGGGCGGCCCCTCTGTTGCGCCACCTTCCTCACCGAATTCACCCCCATCTCCATCAAGATGGCCAAGGAACAGGACCTATCCCTGAATCCGACGGAGATCTCCGGGCTGTGTGGGCGTCTGCTCTGCTGCCTCGGCTACGAGGAGGAGTATTACCGCGCCGTCAAGGAGGGATTGCCGAAGAGGGGAGAGGAGGTCATCACCCCCTATGGCCCGGGGCGCGTCATCGGCATCAACGCCCTCAAGGAGACGGTGAGCGTGGAATTGGAGAGCGAGGTCACGGTGGAGGTTCCAGCCAGCTCCCTCAGCCGCTCCACGGATTCCAGTGGCACCCAGACGCCGCCCAACTCAGCGGCAGGGAATACGGATTGACCGTGGAAGTCGCTTCCGCCCGTGGGGATCAGGCCGTATTTTTGGGCCAGGGCGGCCAAATCCTGCATCTGCTCTGCTGAGTAGCCAGTGTAATAGCACTCAAGGCCGACCAATCCTTCTTTGACCAGGCGGGGGAGGAGGTCGAGGACATTGGCCGGATGGGCCAGGACGGGCAAGCCTCCAGCCTCCTTGATCAGGTGCGTTGCCTCTTCCGGGGTGAGCCTGTAGCGCTCCACATAAGCTGGCCCATTGCGCCCGATGTAGTTGACAAAGGCCTCATCGGTCGAGGCAACATACCCCCTCTTTACCATCGCCTGGGCGATGTGCGGCCGCCCGATGGAGCCATTGCCCGCCAACCTGATGATCTCCTCCCACTCCAGCGGCATCCCTAAGCCCGCCAACTTGGCGATCATCCCTTTGGCGCGCTCCCGACGGGAGCGACGTAGGAGGCGCAACTCCTGTTGTAGATGGGGGTGGTGGTAGTCGATGTAGTATCCCAACAGGTGGGCCTCCCTCTTGGGGAGGTCGGTGCTGATCTCAACCCCGGGTATGATCTCCAGGCTGGTGCCCTTTGCCGTCTTCAGGGCGGGCTCGAGCCCCTCCGTTGATTCGTGATCGGTGATGGAGATCACCACAAGCCCCCGCTCCAGCGCCATCCTCACCAACTCGGCGGGGGTATACTGGCCATCGGAGGCGGTGCTGTGCAGATGGAGGTCTATTTTGCTGATCATCGCGGCTCCACGATCAACCTAACCGCCGTCCGCTCCTGATCATCAATCGTCACCTCGGTGAAAGTGGGGATGCAGATTATATCCAAGCCATCGAGGGCCAGATACCCCCGGGCGATGGCTATGGCCTTGACGGCTTGATTCACCGCCCCTGCACCGATGGCTTGCACCTCAGCCCGCTTGCTCTCCCGAATCGTCCCAGCGATCGCCCCTGCCACCGCTGTGGACCTAGAAGTGGCCGATACCTTCAGAACTGCCATGTTCATCGCCTCCTTCATCGCTCGCGTTAACGTGTGTTTCCATGCCTGGCCTTCACCATATTGCTAATATTTTACCCCAAAATAGGGCGGTTGTCAAAGGCCGCAACATACGGCGAAATTGCAGTTTGCATTTTTTGTAAGGCATGCGATCATGAGGCTGTTATACGACGCTGCCCGGGATTTGGGATTGATACTGGGGTCCGAACACCTGAGAGCCTTCCAGGTCTACTACGAGGAGCTGATCGCCTGGAACGAGCGGGCCAACCTGACTACCATCACCGACTGCGAGGAGGTGCAGATTAAACACTTCCTCGATTCCCTCTCTTGCCTGTTGGCGATAGACGAGCTGCCATCGGCTATAAGCCACATGCCGTCCGCCAAGGTCATCGACGTGGGCACCGGGGCGGGCTTCCCCGGGCTGCCCATCAAGATCATCCGCCCCGAGGTGAGATTGACCCTTCTGGAGTCAGTGGGTAAGAAGACGGATTTCCTGAAACACGTAGTCGAGCGCTTAGGGCTGGATGGTGTGGAGGTCCTGAGGGGGCGGGCCGAGGAATTCGGAAGGAAGCCAGCACATCGAGAGCGATACGATATAGCTTTAGCTCGGGCCTTGGCAGAGTTGCCAGTCCTGGTGGAGTATGCCCTGCCCTTCTGCCGGGTGGGGGGCGTCTTTATAGCCCAGAAGGGGGCAGAGATCGAGGAGGAGATAGAGGCTGCGCAGAAGGCGATGGCCACCCTGGGAGGGCGCCTGCGACAGGTGATAGAGGTCCAACTGCCGACCCTGGGCAGGCCGCGCCACCTAATCGTCATGGAAAAAGTCGCCCCCACCCCTGCTAAATACCCCAGACGCCCCGGTATCCCCGCTAAACGCCCCATCAAATCCCAATGACTAATTGCAATTTGCACTTAGTCATGCCTCGATCCTCCCCTCCCGGACCCTCAGAAGCCTCACCCTGGTCAGGAAGTCAGGGGTGAAACGATCCAGGTCCGTGGTGGTGATGATAGCCTGCTGATCCCTGCCGATCGTGGCCATCAGGTGTCGGCGACGGTCGCGGTCCAGCTCGGACATCACATCGTCCAGAAGCAGAATGGGCTGCTCGCCTGTCCGACCGCGCATGAGCTCTATTTCAGCCAACCTCAGGGAGAGAGTTATGGTTCGCCGCTGACCCCGGGAGGCATAGAGGTTCATGTCCACGCCATCGGCGAGAAAGCGCATGTCGTCGCGATGGGGGCCGAGCAGTGATAGGCCTTGCTGCATCTCCTTAGTTCTCGCCTGGGAGAGCTGTGCTGCAAAAACCTCCGTGATCCGCTGATCGGCTGTGATTTTGACGCTTGGTTGATAGATTAAGTGCAGCCTCTCTCGCTCTCCAGTCAGGCGGAGATGGATCCCGTGAATTAGCTCTTTGAGCTCGGCCAGGATCTCCTGGCGCTGAGCGATGAGATAGCTCCCCTCCTCGATAAGGCCCTCATCCCAAAAGGACAATTGCCCGGGGTCGCCGCGCCTTACCTGGAGTTGACGCAACAGGTAGTTGCGCTGTTTCAGGATGCGGTTGTACCGATTTAGGGCGCGGCAGTATTGGGGGTCAATCTGACAGATGGTAGCATCCAAGTAATGGCGGCGCAACTGGGGAGGGCCACTGATGAGGTCCAGGTCCTGGGGGGAGAAGATGACTACGTTGACCTGCCCTATCAGGTCCAGGGCACGGCGCTCCACCCCGTCCACCTTGATCCTCTTGTGAAGCCTGGCGGCCTCGGGCATGAGCATCTTCTTGATAAGGGCGATCTCTATGCGATGGGGAGCGCCTCCCCGCTGGATCTCGGCTGCCAGGCGGGCGAAGGGTATCCCCTCGCGCTGGGCCGACCAATTGATCAGTTGGCTGTCCGTTCGGGCGTGGAGGGGGCGCGTCGTTGCCAGGAAGTAGATAGCCTCCAGAAGATTGGTCTTGCCTTGAGCGTTGTCGCCTTGGATGATAGTGAGGTGCGGGGGGAGATCCAGCTCCAGGCGGATGTAGTTTCTGAAGTTAGTTAGCGACAGATGCTTTATGTGCATATCTTCTAAACAATTATACCATACTTCCCTCTCACGCTGCAAGCACATCCTGCCTGCAAAATGGGGTGATGGAAGTAAGCACCGAAAGAAACATAATTCTCAGCGGGCAAGCCTCTTGCGCGCCTGCTCTAAATCCTCTGGGGTGTTGATATTGAGGAAAGAGAGGTGCTCTGGATCGAAACGCTCGATCTCCTCGCGCCCGATATAGCGCACCCGCACCCCGGGGAAAAAGTGGATGATCTTGAAATCCCCCCGCTCGATGAGCCCTTCGATGGGCCCGAGGCAGTTCTTAGAGTAAAGGGCGTGCAGCGGCTCCAGCTTGTCACCCAGGCGAGGGATGACCACGTCGTGGCCCGGCGCCATCTCCATCAGGTATCGGAGCAGCCCCACGTTCAAGAAGGGCATGTCGCAAGCCACGACCAGGCTGTGGAAGTTTGATGCCACCGCGAGCCCGGCGTGGATCCCACCCAAGGGGCCGCAGCCAGGGTGAACATCGGCCACCAAGCGGGCGCCGGGCAAGGGATAAGGTAAAGGGCCACCCGCGACGATTACCTCATCGCTCAGGGTTGCCACTTTTTTCACCGTCGTCTCCAGCAGCGTCTCCTCGTCGAGGCGGAGGAGGGCCTTGTCCAGGCCCAGCCGACGGCTCCGCCCACCAGCCAAGATGATCAGAGAACTCCGTTCCGGTTTGAAGTAATGGGAGATCGCTGTCAGCCTATAATCCGGCTGTAAGCGCGCTACCTTTGGTTTAGGCATTTGATGCCCCCTCCCCCATTCCAGCTCAATGGCCCTAATCGCCTTATCGTCTCCGTCATCTCCCTGACTACCTGAGCGAACTTTCCACTCTCCGAAGCGGAGATCCATTCCAGGCGCACCCTCTCCTTCTCGATGCCAAATTGCTCCAAGGTCCTCAGCAGCAAAGGGTAGCGCCGCAGGGCTTTGATGTTCCCGCTCTGGTAGTGGCAGTCCGTTGGGGGGTGGCAGCCGGCGATGAGGACCCCATCGGCCCCATCGGCCAGGGCCTTGATGATGAAGATGGGATCCACTCGCCCTGAGCACATCACCCTGATGGGTATCATGTTAGGGGGATATTTGATGCGGCTGGTGCCGGCCAGATCGGCTCCTGGATAGGCGCACCAGCGGCACAGAAAGCCGATGATCTTTGGTTCGAAGCCCTTCTCGTTCATGAATGACTCCTTGTTTTCTCCAGTCTCACGGCGCATACTTTGTACTCTGGTATCTTAGCCACAGGGTCGAGGGCGGCGTTGGTGAGGGTGTTGGCGGCCGATTCAGCGAAGTGGAAGGGGATGAAGACCACCCCCGGCGTCACGCGGCGGGTTATCCAGGCCCGGGCCTCGATCTGACCTCGACGGCTGACCAGGCGCACCCGCTCCCCCTCGCCTATCCCCACGGCCTCCGCATCCTCGGGATTGATCTCCACGTAGCCATCGCCCACCTCCTTGACCAGTTTCTCCGAACGCCGCGTCATAGTGCCGGTGTGCCAATGGAACATCATCCGCCCCGTCGTCAGAACCAAGGGATACTCCTCGTCGGGAAGCTCAGCCGGCTCCTGGTAATGCACCGGGGTGAACTTGCCCCTCCCCCGGACAAACTTATCCTTGTGGAGATAGGGCGTCCCCGGGTCGTTGGTGTTGCGGCAGGGCCACTGCAGGAAGCCATTCTCCTCCAGCCGCCTGTAGCTCACCCCGCCGTAGATGGGGGTCAACGCCGCGATCTCGTCCATGATCTCCGCAGGATGCGAATACTCCCACCCGCTATGAGTTCCCTTAAGCCCCCTTGAACTCTTATTTAGCATCCTCTTCGCCAAATCGCAGATGGTCTCCCAGTCCGCCCTCGCCTCCCCTATCGGCTCTATCACCTGGCGAACCCGCTGGATGCGGCGGTCGGTGGCGGTGAAGGTCCCATCCTTCTCGGCGAAGGAGGCTCCTGGTAGGACCACATCGGCTAGCTTGGCCGTCTCCGAGAGGAAGATGTCCTGCACCACCAGGAAATCGAGCCTCTTCAAGGCCTCTCGGACATGGTTGATGTCGGGGTCGCTGAGCATTGGGTTCTCGGCCATGATGTACATCGCCCTGAGCTGCCCCTCGTAGGCGGCGTTGGTCATCTCCACCACGGTCAGGCCAACCTGGGGCGATAGCTCGACCCCCCATGCCTCCTCAAACTTGGCTCTGATTTGAGGGTCGATTACGCTTTGATAGCCAGGATAGAAGTTGGGCAAGGCCCCCAGGTCGCAGGCCCCCTGGACGTTGTTCTGGCCCCGCAGGGGGTTGACCCCGCTGGAGGGCTTCCCCACGTTGCCGGTGAGCATGGCTAGGTTGGCGCAAGAGAGCACATTGTCGGTGCCGGTGGTATGCTGGGTTATGCCCATGGCATAGACAATGGCGGCCCGCTCTGCCTGGGCATACACCCTGGCGGCGGCGATGAGGTCTGATGCTGGGATGCCGGTGATGGCCTCCACCCTCCCCGGGGTGTACTCGGCCAGGGCTGCCTCCAGCTCTGCGAAGCCCTCCGTCCGGCCCTCGATGAACCCTTTGTCCTCCAACCCCTCGCTGAGGATGACGTTCATCATCCCGTTGAGCCAGGCCACATCGGTGCCCGGCCTCTGGCGGAGGTGGAGGGTGGCCAAGCGGGCCAACTGGATGTCTCGGGGGTCAACCACAATGAGCTTAGCCCCCTTCTCCACGGCCCGCATAATGTAGGTTGCCACCAGGGGGTGAGCCTCGGTGGTGTTAGAGCCGGTGACCAGGATGCAATCGGCGTCCTCCAGTTCAGGCACCGAGTTGGTCATGGCCCCGCTGCCGAAAGCTGTGACCAGACCGGCCACGGTAGGGCTGTGTCAGAGGCGGGCGCAGTGGTCAACGTTGTTGGTGCCCAGGATCTGCCGGGTGAACTTCTGCAGGAGGTAGTTCTCCTCATTGGTGCACTTGGCTGAGGGGAGGACCCCGATGGCGTCGGGGCCACAGGAATGGCGGATGTCGAGGAGGCGGGTGGCGATCAGGTCTAGCGCCTCATCCCAGGTTGTCTCTCGCCATCTGCCATCTGCTTTTATCAGCGGCTTGGTCAGTCTGTCGTGGTGGTAGATGAAGCTGTGGGCGTTCCAGCCCTTGATGCAGAGCTTTCCCTGGCTGATGGGGTGGGTTTTAGGGGGCAGGACGCCCACCACCTTGCCGTCCAGCACCTGCAGGTATAGCCCGCAGCCAGCACCACAATAGACACAAGTGGTCAGAACGTTATTATATTCCATTGCTTCTTACCCCTCCAGAGCGATCACCAGCGGCGGCTCCTCCTCGAGGCTTCTACCGGCCTCGTAGCCGAATAGCTCCCTCACATCCTGACGCAGGAGGGTGTAGAGGAGGGTCAAGGGGATATCGGCCGGGCAACTGAGCTCGCATTCCCGGCAGCCCACGCACTTGCCCACGGTGTGCATGGCCCTGATCAGATGGAATAAAGGGAAGGGTGGCGGCACTCGCCCCCTCTCCACCCACAATTCTTCTTCCAGGGTGCAATCTGCACAGAAGCATTGGGGGCAGGCGTTGCGGCAGCCGTAGCACTTGATGCACTTGGCGAACTGGGCGCGCCAGAAATCCAGCCGCTCCAGGGCGCTTCGGGCCAGAAACTCCTCCACAAGCTCATTTGTCACGCTCTCCACCCTCTCGCCCACGCATTCGGTGACGAGGACATCAGGGTAAGGTTTCTCACAACGGCACTGGCGTGCCTCCTCGGCAGTACAGGCCAGGCCGATGCCCCGCACATTATCCAGCTTGAGCTGATCCCGCTTGGCCATCTCGATCAGGCCCCGCTCCTCACACCCTCGGCAGACTATGCCCAACCTGCTTTCGGGATGCGCCTTTTGGATCAACCGGAGCACAGCAGGTAAGGGGTATTTAGGGGAGACGACTAGCTTATCCAGTTCCTCCTTACTGCGGAAGAGGTGGGGAGCCACACCTCCCCAGGCAGCACGCAGGGCCACCACCCCGTCCAACTCATCAATGGCAACCGCCACCACCTTGCGCACGTCATCCAGTAACGTTTGCTCCATATGTGGCCTCCATCACCATCATTCGGTTCATTCGAAGTGAAAGCTTTGCTTTCGCACTCCAAAAGGGGACATTTATGCCTCGCAGGGCTTCCAAGCTCGGCTCATTGGATCTTTAATGGCCCCAATCTCCCCACAGTCTCAGTGAACTCCCTGACCGCCTCGACAAACCGCGTCGCCTCTGAGGCCGAGACCCATTCCAGATGCAGCCTTTCGGGCTCGATCCCAGCGTAGCTCAGAAGGCGCTTCAGGATGGGGATGCGCTTGGCTGTGCGGTGATTGCCGCTAGTGTAATGACACTCACCGATGTGACAGCCCATGACGATGACCCCATCGGCTCCATCCCGAAAGGTACGGAGGATCAACTCCGGGGAGATCCGTCCCGAACAAGGAACCCGCACGACCCTGATATTAGGCGGATACTTGAGGCGCGTGGTCCCGGCCAGGTCCGCCCCAGTGTAGCTGCACCAGGTGCAAAGATAGCCGATGATCTTCGGTTCGTACATATTACGCCACCTCCAAGCTTAACAGCCCCCGCATCTCAGCCACCAGCTGCTCGTCGGTGTAGTGGTCTAGCCGGAGGGCCTTGGGGAGACAGGCGCTGACGCAGGTGCCGCAACCCTTGCAGAGGTATTCATTCACCTCGGCCAGGCTCTCAACGACCCGGATAGCGCCGTAGGGGCAGGCGATGGCGCACTCCCCGCAGCCCGAGCAGCGGTCGGTATCCACCTCAGCGATGGAGGGCTCCAGTTCGACCTCTCCCCGGTCCATCATGGCTAGGGCCGCTGCTGCAGCCGCCCCTGCCTGGGCCACGGCGTCGGGGATGTCCTTCGGCCCCTGGCAGGCCCCGGCGACGAAGATGCCCCCAGAGGCCGTATCCACTGGGGCCAGCTTGGGGTGCTTCTCCAGGAAGAAGCCGTCTTCGCTACGGCTGACGCCGAAGAGGGTCGCCACATCACCCGCATCCGGGCGGGGCTCAACCCCCACAGCCAGGACGACCATGTCCACGGCGATGCTCTTCGGCTGGCCGAAGAAGGTGTCCTCGCACTCGACCACCAGCCTCCCATCCTTTCGCACCACCTCGCTCACCTCGCCGTGGATGAAGGTCACCCCCTCTTCTTCCACACGGTTGTAGAACTCCTCGTAACCCTTGCCGAAGGCCCTCAGGTCCTTGTAGATCTCGTAGACTTCGGCGTGTGTGTTCTCCCTCACCAGGTGGGCTAGCTTCATGGAGTACATGCAGCAGACCCTGGAGCAATAGGGGTTGTACTGTTCATCCCTGCTCCCCACGCAGTGGATGATGGCCATGCTTTCCGGGGGTCTTCCATCATTGAGAAGGATCTGGCCGCCCGTTGGGCCGCTCACGTGGACAAGCCTCTCAAACTCCAGCCCGGTCAGCACGTTGTCGTAGAGGCCGTAGCCGTACTTGGCCGCCCTGGAGGGGTCGAAGGGGCTGTAGCCCGTGGCCAGGATGATGGTGCCCACGTCCAGGTCCACGAGCTCATCCCGCATCCTATGATCGATGGCTTGCCTTTCACAGAGGGCCACACATTCCCGGCACTCTGTACAGACACCGCAGCTCAGACACCGCTTTGCTTCCTCCACGGCCATTCCCTCGGTGTACCCCAGCTCAACCTCACGGAAGTTATCCACCCTCTCCTCTATCGGCAGGAAGCGCATGGGCACCCTTGCTTTCGGCTCTATGCCCTCTATGGGCAGTTCCACTGCCTCCTCCTCTTCCCCACGGCCTGCCCTCAGGTCCTCGCCCCTTATGTGCCTATCAATGGAGATTGCGGCCTCCTTTCCGGCAGCGATGGCCTCGATGACCGTCCCCCCGCCCACGACGGCGTCTCCGCCAGCAAAAACGCCCTCTACACTGGTTTCCAGCGTAATGGGGTCCACCTTCAAGGTTCCCCATGGGGTTGTCTCCAAATCCGTACCCTCTGCAATGAGCGACAAATCTGCCATCTGGCCGATGGCCAGGAGCACATTGTCCACATCCATGGTGAACTCCGAGCCAAGTATGGGGATGGGCCTTCTTCGGCCGCTCTCGTCAGGCGCGCCCAACTCCATCCGCACACATTCCATAGCCGTGAGTTTGCCATCTTTGCCCAGGAATCTGGTTGGGGTGACCAAGTGTATGAGCTTGACACCTTCGCGCTCCGTCTCGTCTATCTCCCACTTGGGCTCAGCCGGCATCTCAGCCCGTGAGCGGCGGTAGATTATGGTCACCTCCTTGGCCCCTGTGCGCAAGGCGGATCGGGCTGTATCCAGGGCGGCATTCCCTCCGCCGACGACCACCACTTTATCTCCCAACCGGACCTCCTTGCCAAGGTTCAGATCCCGCAGGAAGGTAACGGCCTGGGTAACGCCTTCCAGGTCTTCGCCGGGGACGCCCAAGCCCCGCCCCTTCTGAGCGCCGATGGCCAGGAAGATGGCATTGTAGCCACGGGCGAATAGGTCGTCCAGGGTCAGGTCTCGGCCGATGGTTACATTGCGCCATACTTTCACCCCTAGCTCCACAATGTCATAGATCTCCCGATCGAGGATCTCCCTAGACAGCCGGAAGGCAGGGATGCCGAATCTCATCATCCCCCCGAGGACGGGTGCGGCCTCAAAGACTGTGACGTGGTAGCCCATCATGGCCAGGTCGTGGGCGGCGGTCAGCCCGGCTGGCCCCCCGCCAACGATGGCCACCGCCTCTTCCCTGGTCTTGACAGGGGGCACCTGGCGGGCGGGGATTTTGAGCTCGAGGTCCCCGATGAAGCGCTTGATGTAGGCGATGCCCACCGGCTCATCTATCTCACTTCTAGTACACGCCTTCTCGCAGGGGCGGTGGCATACCCGGCCGCAGATGGACGGAAATGGCAGTTTCTCTTTGATCACTTGAAGGGCCTCGAGGAACTTGCCTTTGCTGGTTAATATCACATATCCCGGCGCACCGACTTGGGCGGGGCAGGCTGCCTTGCAAGGGGGCATCTTCTTATCGATCACAAAGGCGGTGGGCACCGCCTGGGGGAAGGGGCGGTAGATGGCATGGCGTTTGCTCAACCCCTGATCGAACTCATTGGGTACATCAACGGGGCAGTTCTCGACACACAGCCCGCAGCCGGTGCATAGCTCCTCGTCAACGTAGCGGGCCTTCTTACGCACCTTCACCTTGAAGTTGCCGACGTAGCCGGAAACCTCCTCCACCTCGCTGTAGCTCAGGAGCTCTATGTTCTCATGCTGTCCCACGGACACCATCTTGGGTGTCAGTATTCAGGCCGAACAGTCCAGGGTGGGGAAGGTCTTGAAGAGCTGGGCCATATGCCCCCCTATGGAGGGCTCCCTTTCGACAAGATAGACCTTCCTCCCGGAGTCGGCTATCCTCAGGGCGGCCTCTATGCCGGCGATTCCCCCACCAACAACAAGGGCCGCGGGGTTGACGGGGACCTCCTTTATCTCCAGTGGTTCATGATAGAGGACGCGCCTCACCGCAGCGGCCACTATTCCCTCCGCCTTCTTAGTGGCCCTATCCACATCCTCGGTGACCCAGGAGCATTGCTCGCGGATGTTGGCCATCTGGAAGAAGAAGGGGTTGAGGCCGGCCTCCTGGCAGGCTCTCCTGAAGGTGTGTTCGTGCATGAGGGGAGAGCAAGAGGCGACGACCACCCTGGTCAGGCCCAGCTCCTTGATGTCCTTCTTGATGAGTTCCTGGCCTGGGTCGGAGCACATGTAGGCGTAGTGCCTTGCAACTATCACACCTTCTAAGTTGGAGGCAAATTCGGTCACCTCCTCCACGTTCACCGGGCCGGCGATGTTGGTGCCGCAGTGACAGACATAAACGCCAACCTTCTCCATAAGCAGCCTCCTTATCCTGTGGAAGGCGATTGCTCCGCTGTAAGGAGTGTACACTACAGCAAAGAAACTGTCAGATGAATTTTATGGAAACTGTTGCTTGTCAGACGCTCGAGACTTTCCACCACGTAGTGGCCCACGCCGTCGTCGCGGCGGCTGGGGTTGCCGTAGCCGATGACCAGCACAGGTGACACGGCGATTACCCTATCCCCTCACCAACCGATCCACCAGCTCGCCGTCGGCGTCA